>ENA-OQIZ01000103-OQIZ01000103.1-human-gut-metagenome-genome-assembly--contig:-NODE-103-length-60975-cov-4.372699_pt1 | contig 60975 bp, 48 predicted proteins | sample MGYA00242593_ERZ504758 | MGnify/ENA primary metagenome ERZ504758 (study PRJEB26092, sample SAMD00036364) | human gut metagenome | host: Homo sapiens | study: EMG produced TPA metagenomics assembly of...
CCATTGACGGTTTTTTTGCAAAACGCCGATCCGCCAACACTCCTGCACAACTCACTGCGTTGAAACAGTACCCGTGTTGGCTGCGATTTTGCAAAAAATTCTATGGAATCCTATCATTTCGTACCTCTATCTTTTTTTATGTTTTTATGAATACCTGAAGACATTCTCGTATAAAATTAAGAATTTTCAAACGGAAGGGTGTGTATGTTAGACGTTATTGGTTTTCAATTTATGTAGTTGCAGACACATGAGCTCTTTTTATAATATTCCACCAATAATTTCCGCCTTCAAACTAAAACTTGACAAATTATCTCACAGGGCTATAATATATTTTAAATAAATAAACTTCACCGAAATTCGTTGAAGAGAACAATGCTGTTTTTGAATCAAGTGTTTCAGAGAGTCTGCGGTTGGTGTGAGCAGATACATTTTCATGAACAGATATCATCTCTAAGATGCGGACTGAACATTACTTGACATTAATATTTTGAACCAGTAAGTCTCGCCGGAATCCTCCGTTATAAGGAAAGCGTATGATAGTACGTTAAGAGCTGTAATTTTATTGCAGAAATTGGGTGGTAACGCGGATTAGTTCGTCCCTTTTCAGGATTTTTCTGAGAAGGGGCTTTTTTATTTCATTTCATAGAAAATTTCGATGAAATACCCTATGAAATAAAAAATCTTCTGGGCAGAATTCTTTCTTGATTTATAGCGAAGGACGGTGAGAAACATCAGGAGGTAACATATGAAACAACTACAAAAACTAAGCAAATTTTTATCAGACTACACATCTATCGTTGTCATCGCGATCGCAGTCATTACATTTTTCCTACCATCGTTGATGGGGTGGGTGAACTTTCAATTATTCACGGATCCAGTAGCAAATAAATTCACAAGTCAGTCTATCATTATTGGTATCATCATGTTCAGTATGGGATTGACACTGACAACGGAAGATTTCAAAATTCTTGCACAAAGACCATTTGATATCTGTATTGGTGCGATCGCTCAGTATCTGATCATGCCATTCCTGGCATTTGCAATTACAAAATTACTGAATCTGCCAGATGGGATCGCTCTTGGACTGATTCTTGTAGGATGCTGTCCTGGAGGAGTATCATCAAACATTATGTCCTATCTTTGCGGTGGAGATGTTGCATTTTCTGTTGGAATGACAACTGTATCTACAATCCTCTCTCCAGTGATGACACCACTGATGGTATCCTTTCTGGCAAGCGGAGCCAAGATCACAATTCATGGATTACCAATGTTTGTATCTATCATAGAAACGGTTATCGTACCAGTAGCGATCGGGTTTGCATTAAACTACGCATTAGGAAAAAATGAAGCATTCAAAGAAGTTCAGAAAGTCATGCCTGGTGTGGCAGTTCTTGGACTTGCATGTGTTGTAGGTGGAGTTATCTCATCACAGGGATCAAAATTCTTCCAGTCTGGAATCGTGATCTTTGTTGCAGTACTTTTACACAACAGTTTCGGATATTTCCTTGGATATTGTGCAGGAAAACTTACTGGAATGAACGTAGCAAAGAAACGAACAATTTCTATCGAAGTTGGAATGCAGAATGCTGGATTAGCAACAAACCTTGCAACAACAACAGCCCAGTTCGCATCAACACCAGAATCAGCAATTATCTGTGCAGTATCTTGTGTATGGCATTCAATCTCCGGAACATTACTTGCAGGTATGTTTGCACAGTATGATAAGATAAAGAGTGGGCATAAAGAAACTGCTACAGCAAAATAAATATCTTAAATGAAAAAGAGACATCCATCAAAAGTTATGAGAATGGATGCCTCTTTTTGTTTATCTTATTATCATACGGAACCTGAATTAAAAAATACAAATTTTAAATCATTCAGTTTCTAGAATAAGCTATTTGAAAATTGAATACCTACATACATTTTAAGCATTTCACCTGATACAATCTGTGTGTTATGATATTAACAATGATAATAACAGATTTTATTTAACCTTGTATTTTGAATTATACAATAGTAAAATATGATGGAAAATTAATGTTAAATTATTTAAAATTTAGAATAATATGTATACAAAACGAGAAATTGCCCTAAATTATTTTTAATTACAATTGTTATAAAAATAACAAAGTTACTATGAAAAATACAAATTATAGGAATAAGAAAAGGATAAAAGGTAAAATGAACGAAGAAAAATGCACAGGAAAGATCAATAAACTTGCTTTTTGGCCAGCGGTTATTGCACTAATTGCGTTTATTGTGGCAGGAATAGTGGATTGCCAAAGAGTTGGAAATGAGATGTCTAAGATATTGAATATCATTGCTAATTATTTTGGAGCATATATCAATATTTTGTCACTGCTGTTTTTGATATTAGCAGCAGTGATCATTATCGGAAAGGATGCTAAACCAGATTATAGCATGCCAACATGGTGTGCAATGTCTATTTGCTCAGGGATCGGAACAGGATTATTATTTTGGGCGATCGGAGAACCTATCTTTCATTATATGCAGACACCAATAGCGATCGGCCAGCCACAGACAAGAACAGCTGGTATCTTTGCGGTAGCACAGGCTATGTGGGACTGGAGTTTCATTCAGTACGCAATGTATGCAGTCTGCGGAGCAGCATTCGCAATTCTTTGTTTTAACAAAGGAAAAAGTTTATCGATATCTTCAATCGTTGAATGTGTTACCAATAAAAAGATTCCATGGTTGAATACGATCGTTACCTGTCTTGTGATCTTCTGCCTGATGGGTGCAACTGCAAATTCTATGGGTGTTGGATTGATGCAGATTGGGGCAGGATTGGAGGCAGTCTTTGGAATTGCACAGACACCAGTCGTATGGATCTTGATCGCAGCATTTGTGGCAACAATATTTATTTTATCTTGTATATCAGGAATTGGAAAAGGCTTAAAAATCATCTCGAGCATTTGTATGTATTTCTTTATCTTCTTACTAGTCTTTGTTTTTGTTTTTGGGAATACACCATTTATCGGAAAGATTACATCCGAAGCAATCGGATTTATCATTGATCATTGGGGAACGCAGACAATGCTTATGAATGCCATGGCACCAAAAGATACATGGTTTTCTGAGTGGAGTGTCATGTACTGGAATTCCTTTATTATGTATGCACCGATCATTGGAATGTTCCTTGCACGTATGGGAAAAGGAAGAACAGTAAGAACATTTATGCTAGTTCAGGTTTTAGTTCCATCTATTTTCTGTATCATTTGGATTGGAATCTTTGGAGGACAGACAATCTTTTTACAGACATCTGGAACATTAGATGTATGGAATGCAGTGCAGACATCCGGAATGCAGGCAACGGTATTCCAGATTTTAGGAAGTCTTCCGGGAAGTAAGGTCATAACGGTCCTATTCTTATGTACGATCACATTAAGTTTTTGTACATTGGCAGATCCAATGGCATCTGTGGCATCAACTCTATCTGTAGATGGATTATCCGCAGATGATGAACCACCAAAGAAACAGAAAGTATTAGTCGGAATTATTCTGGCTGCGGTAGCCTGTACACTTGTGATCAGTGGAGGAACGACTGCGATCAAAGGAATGATCAATTTAAATGGGTTACTGCAAAGTGTTGTTATGATCTTATGTGCAATTGCCTTTTTTAAATCAGGAAAAAAGGAAGATAATGATCATATAGATTAGAATAAATTTTATATAATAATATGAAGAGGAGTCATCTTAAAATTCAGGGTGGCTCCTTTTTGTAGTTCATATTTAAAATGGGAATAAACTATTTAGATTCTGAATAGTAGCATACGTTACCGATATTTCACAAATAAATACAAGGCTGTTATAATATTAACAAGGTTAAAGAAAAGAAAAAATAAAGGCTTAAAGGTGGCAGAAAATCAACGGTTTCTGGAAGTTTTAAAAATAAAAATCTTCTTGGGACAGTTTTATTTCTTATAGCTTATGTATATTTTTTTAGCCTTAAATGTCACATTTTTAACAAAGAAAAATTACAAAAAGAGGAGAAAAAAGAAATGAATTACAAAGAAGCTCCGTATTCAAAGTTTCATAAATTGTTATTCCTTTGTGCAGTCCTTGGACAGATCGCGTGTGGTTTCGCATTAGGAATCGCAGGAACAGCGGTAACACAGGCACAGGATAAACTTGGATTGAGCACGTTCTGGGTAGGATTATTAGGAGCCGGAACACTGATCGGTCTTGCAGGAAGTTTGGTTGTAGGTAACCTTGCAGACAAGATTGGACGAAGCAAATTATTATTACTAGATATGGCATTGTTTACAGTATTTTCAATTGCACAGTTCTTTACATCAAGCGTAGGAATCTTAATGGCATTAAGAATTCTGATCGGACTTTGCATCGCAGTTGATTATACAGTAGGAAGTACAATTATTTCCGAATGGTTTGATCCAGAAACAGCACCATCTTACTTAAGTAAATTCATCATTTACTGGACATTTGGTTATGTAGCATCTTTCTTCGCTGGATTAGTCATGGGAAATATGCACACAGATTACCACATCATCTTCGCAAGTTCAGCAATTCCTGGAGTGATCGCAGCGGCAGCAAGAATCATCTGTGGAATGGCAGAATCTCCAAGTTGGATGGCATCTGTTGGAAGAGTTGAGGAAGCAAATAAATTAGTAGAAGCAAAATTAGGAACTGGATATCAAGTTGTTCTGGAAGAGAAAAAAGAAGAAGAAAAAGTTTCAGTAGCAGAACTATTCAGCCCTAAATATAGAAGAAACACATTAGTAGGTGGAATGTTCTATGCATGTCAGGTATTCCCTTACTTTGGAGTTGGAATCTTCCTTCCAATCTTGATTGGACAGTTAAACATGGGAGATGCTAATACATCAAACATTATTTATGATGTTTTCTGCATGGCAGGAGCATTTGTTGGAACATGGTTATGTGCAAAGATGTCAAGAAGAAGTTTCCTTACATCAACATTCTTTGGAGCAGCCATTGCATTAGTAGTTATGATCATTGGACAGAATATTTCAATCATTATTACAATTATCGCATTTGCAGCTTACGCATTGATCATGTCAATCGCAGTTGTTATGGAGTGGCCTTATCCACCAGAATTATTCGATGACCGAGTAAGAGGAACCGGTGTTGGTATCGTTGTAGCATTCAGCCGAATCGGTGCAGCACTTGGAACATTCTTATTACCAATCTTAATGGAAAGCATCGGAGGAACTGGAACACTGATCGTATGTGCAGCAATCCTTGTATTAGGTGGAGTTGTATGTCAGTTATTTGCACCAGAAACTTCAGCAAAACATTTGAAAGAAGCAAACAATACAAAAGTAGTAGCTAATTAATCATTTACATAAATAATAAAGAGAAATTATAAATGCCGTTATAAAATTAGGAGGAAAAATTCATGGCAAGAGATTATATGAAGAGAATCAATGCGTTAAGAGACAACTATATGTCTCACCGTGTTGAAATGGATATCCTGGATGCATACTATGTAACACAGGGATTTAAAGAAACAGAAGGACAGCCTTGGCAGATTCAGAAAGCCACAGGTATGAAGAAAGTTTATGAAAACAAACCAATCTTCATCCAGGACAACGAGTTATTAGTTGGTGGTGTTGCATTTAAGCCTCGTGCAGGTATTTTAAATCCAGATTCCGCATGTTCAGTTATCGAAAAAGAATTAGATACGATCAGCACACGTAAATATGATCCATTCTATTTATCAGATGAAAATAAAAAATTATTTATGGAAGAAGTTGCACCATACTGGAGAGGAAAATGTGTCCTTGACCGTTGGAATGCAATGATGCCAGAAGACGTAAGAACAATGCGTGATGGTGGAATGTTATACGTAGACAAGAAATTCGTTCGTGGATACGGAGAAAATACACCAGGATGGAGAACTCTTCTTGCAAAAGGTATCAAAGGAATCAAAGAAGAAGCAGAGGCAAAATTAGCAGCATTAGATGATGCAGCTGGAGAAGATACATTAAAACAGATGATCTTCTACAAATCCCTGATCATCTCTGCAGAAGGAATCGTTGCTCTTGCAAATCGTCATGCAGATCTTGCAGAAGAAATGGCAGCAAAAGAAACAGACGAAACACGTAAAGCAGAATTATTAAAGATTGCTGAAGTAAACCGTCACGTTCCAGAAAATCCACCTCGTAACTTCTACGAAGCATTACAGAGTATGTTAACATATGAATTCTGTATCTTCATGGAACAGAACGCATCTTCATACAATTTAGGACGTATGGATCAGTACCTGATCGAATACTACAAGAAAGATATTGAAGAAGGAATCATGACTCAGGAAGACGCTCAGGAATTACTTGACTGCTTCTGGATCAAGATCGCAGAAATGGGATTATTCCAGGATGGAGAAAGTGCAGCATTCTCTGCTGGATATAACATGACAGTTCAGGTATGTGCTGGTGGTATCGACAGATATGGAAACGATGCAGTAAATGATCTTTCTTATATGACAATTCAGGCAACAGAAGATACAGCATTAAAAGAGCCTAACATGACAGTACGTTACAGCATTTCTAAGAACCCAGATTCATTCTTAAGAAAAGCAGCAGAATGTATCCGTATGGGACGTACAATGCCAGCTGTATATCATGATGATGCAGGTATCAAGATGTTACTTAACAAAGGTATTCCTCTATCTCAGGCATGGGATTGGACTCCATGTGGATGTGTAGAGACAAACCTTGAAGGACGTTTAAAATCTTATACTGATATTGGAGAGATCAGTATGGGTGGTGTCGTAGATATGGTTATGACAAACGGTAAGAGTAGAAAAACTGGAGAACAGGTATCTATTCCGACTGGTGATCCAAGAGACTTCAAGACATTTGATGAATTCATGGGAGCGATCAAAAAACAGATCGACTACTTCGTACATACAATGGCAACAATGAACTCATACCTTGACTACTTAAGTGAAAACTACCGTCCAGTACCAGCATTATCCCTAACATATCCAAACTGTATGGAAACAGGAAAAGATTATGCAAATGGTGGAGCAGAATTTAATGTAGGTAACGGAATCAACATCATCGGACAGGCAGATATCATCAACTCTTGTGCAGATATCAAATATCTGATCTATGATGAGAAGAAATTAACGATGGACGAACTTTGCAAAGCTCTAGATGCAAACTTCGAAGGATATGATGATATTTACAAGATGTGCATGGACGCACCTAAATATGGAAATGATGATCCAAAAGCTGACTTCTGTGCAGGTGAGATCTACAACTACTTAGTAGACCAGATTGAAAGCTATGATTCACCATTTGGAAAATTAACAGCAGGTATGCTTCCAGTATCCGGAAATGTACCAATCGGACAGAGTGTAGGAGCCCTTCCTTCTGGACGTAAAGCATGGGCACCACTTGCAGACGGAATCGGAGCAACTGGTGGAACAGATGTAAATGGAGCAACAGCATTATTAAAATCAATCAGTAATCTGCCACATTCTCGTTTTACACAGGGAACACAGATGAACTTAAAGATCGATCCAAAACTGTTAGAAGGTGAACGTGGATTAAACAACATGATGACACTATTAAAAACACAGTGTACATTAGATGTTTACCATACACAGTACAACATTATCGATCCAGAAGTACTGATCGATGCACAGAAACATCCAGAAAATTATAGAGACTTACTTGTACGTGTTGCTGGATACACAGCATTCTTCGTAGAATTAGGAAAAGATATCCAGGATGACATCATCCAGCGTACAGAAATCGAAAACTGGGGATAGGATAATAGGTTAACACTATGATGTATCAGACTTATGAAGGAATGGATATTGAAGGCACAGTTCTTCGAATCGAAAAAAGTTCTATTTTCGATGGTGACGGACTTCGAACTGTCGTCTTCCTAAAAGGATGTCCATTACGCTGCAAATGGTGTTCAACTCCGGAAAGTTATCAAAAGAAAATACAGACAACGCTTGATGGAACGATCACATACGGTCAGATCATGACTGTAGAAGATGTGATGGTGGAAGTTAGAAAAGACAGTCTTTTCTACTTCCACTCAGGTGGTGGTGTGACATTATCAGGTGGAGAGATATTAGTTCAGTCCGAATTTGCATATAACATCATTCGCCGTTCCTGTTATGAAGGAATCAATACGGCAATCGAATCTTCCTTCAATGCAGAATGGGATAAGATTGAACCAATTCTTAGATGTTTAAATACCGCATTTGTCGATATGAAATTGATGGACCCAGAAAGACATAAGTATTATACCGGAGTAGATAATGCTCTCATTCTGAGTAATATCGAAAAAGCAGGGAAAGAAAGAAGACCGAATATGAAAATGATCATAAGAAGGCCATTAATCCCTGGAGTAAATGATTCCGAAGAAGATTTGACTGCATTAGCACAGTTTTTAGGAGATCTTAAGGGAGTTGATCATTTACAGTTACTTCCATATCATCGTCTGGGAACAGACACTTATCGAAAACTCGGAATGGAATATCCATTAGCAGAAATTGAAGTTCCAAATGAAGAACATATGCAGTGGTGCAAAGACATCACAGAAAAGTACGTGAAAACTATTATTTAATATACAAATATTATAGGAGGAAAATTTTATTATGTTACGTTATGGATTTATTGCAGCAGGAAATATTATTCGTAGTATGCACAGGGGTGCAGAGATGAATGAGGATTACGATCCAGCAGAAATTGGTATCTACGACATCAATGAAGAAGTTCGTAAAGATTATGCTGCGAGGGGTTACAAAACATTTGACAGTATGAAAGAATTGATCGATAATTCTGAAATGTTAGTTCTTGGAGTAACACCAAAAGTTGTAGGATTCATTATTGATGAATTGGCAGAGAATTACAGACCAGATCAGGTGATGTTAACAGTGGTAACAGGTGTGGAACAGCCATGGTATCAAGAACATCTTGGAAAAGACTGCAAAGTTGTGATCTGTATGCCAAACATGAGCTCTCAGGTTGGTGAAGGAGCATTCGCTGTATCTCGTTCAGAAGCTTGTACAGATGAAGATGTTGATAACGTATGTGCAATCTTAAGATCTTGTGGATTAGTTGAAGAAATTCCAGATGGAATGATGGCTGAAATCCTTCCATTTAATGGATCTGCACCAGGATTCTTCTACCATATCGCGAACTTAATGGTAAAAGAAGCAAAAGAATTGGGATTAGATCCAGAAACAGCAGTACGTTTATTTGCTGAAACAATGAAAGGTAGTGCAGAAATGATCCTTTCTTCAGACACAAGTCTTGAAGATCTTGAAACTGCATTAAGACTTCCTGGAGGAGCTACAGTTACAGCTCTTGAAAAGATCGAATCTATGGGATTTGACGCAATGTACCATGAATTCGTAAAAGTATCTGTAGAACACTGCAGAGAACTTGGAAACCAGAAATAAATTAAAACAAACATATAGCCTCTACATATATATTTAAGAACATATAAATCAGAAATGATATAAAAGGAGAAAAAATCATGATTACAAATCACGACAGAAAATTCAAATTAGGAATGCACAGCTACACATTACATTTATCAGGATTCGGAGAAAGCTGGGGATTCCAGGAGTATGGTGAACATCACGCATTTGAACAGGTTGCTACATTTAAAGATTTAGTAGACATTGCTGTTGAAGTAGGTCTTGACGTTCTTCACATTACATTAGTAGATATTCAGAATGATACTTCCGATGAACATCTCGCAGAATGTAGAAAGATTGCTGAAGATGCAGGAATCGAACTTGAATTAAATATTTCCTTCAATGCACCATCTGATCCTCGTGTAAACTGTGGATTAGAAGAATCATTACACATCGCTCATAAATTAGGATGTAAACTGGTAAAATACAGTACAGACGTAGAACACCCAGAAAAATCTTCTCATTCTTGCTTATCACCAGAAGTAATGAAACAGCTGATCGCTATCTATGATGATTTTGCAGAAAATATTTCACTGATCGAAGAATATAACTTAAAGATTGCGATTGAAAATCATTGTGACTTATTCGCAAACGAAGTAATCTGGTTAGTAGAAAAATTAAATCACCCATTGATCGGAGCTTGCTGTGATACGATCAACTCCTTAATGTTAATGGAAGGTATCGCTGACTGTGTAGACAGAATGGCTCCATACTGCTACTGCGTACATTTCTGTGACAACAGAGTATTCGCTGATCCAGATGGAACACATTCTTTAGGAACAGCAATCGGACAGGGTAACGTAGACTGCCGTGCGATCATGGATATCTTAAGAGAAAAAGCACCAGAAGGACTTGACACAATCGACTTAGAAATCGAACTTCCATTATCTGGACATAGCATTGAAGAAGGACGTGAAATGGAACTTCAGGGATTAAAAGAATCTGTTGAATATATGTACAAAGAATTAGGTATTGGATTCAATGCTGCTAAAATCTATGGAGAGAGCAACTATTTTTTGAATAAATAAAATCATTGAAATAAAATAAATAATAACCACATAGGGACGAACTCTCGTTCGACTCACACGTAGATGTACTAAGCTCATGAATGATCTTATGATTATCCATGAGCTTAGTGCATGTGAGAGTTTTTAATGGGTGATATATTTTTGAAATTATTAAGTTTTGAGTATGTTCTGATCGTAGTTTAATTGAGAAAGAAAGTTTTTGGCGTTAGATATTTGTATGTTATAATATAAGAAGTGAAAAATAATGGGAAAAAAGGAGAATTTGGGAATGACACTGCAACAATTAAAGTATTTTATTACAGTTGCTGAGATTGGTAATATTACGTATGCTGCACAACGTCTTTACACTTCACAGCCAACGATCAGCAGACAGATCCAGATGTTGGAAACGGAATTAGGGTATCGTTTGTTTAATCGCCATAGCAAGCCTTTGAAGCTTACGGAGCCAGGGAAGATTCTTTATGATGGGATGAAAGAGGCACTTTCTCAGATCAATCATACATTGGAGACAGCCAAAGTAGCTTCGGAAGGGAAAAGCGGAACATTATCAATTGCATTTCAGACAGGATATTATTCAGAATATATGTTTTTTGAGATCATCGATGAATTAAGAGAAAGCTGGTCGGCATTGAATTTAAATTATAATAAAATGCCAACAACAGACCAGCACAGAGGACTTGAAAATGGAAGTATTGATATAGCAATTGGATTAGAACTTCCACACTGGGAAGAAGCAGGTTTTAAGATTAAAAAGTTAAAGAAAGAAGAGACATTGATCGTTGTATCTAATGACCATAGATTAGCACAGAAAGACCATCTGGAATACAATGATCTGTGCGGGGAAACATTCTATCTAACATCGCCAAACGGATATCAGGTGGATCTGATTTTTAAAGATGTCTTTTGTTTGGATGATGTACGTCAAGTGGAAGTGGCTTCATCAGAGATTGCATATTTTAAAGTCCTGTCAGAAAACGGAGTAACAATCTCGAATCCACATGATCCTTATTTGCTGAATAATCCTTATTATCATAGTATTCCTTTTGAATCTGAGTATTCAGATTCTTATGTGTGTGTGACGAATCCGAATAATACAAACCCCGTTGTTAAATTATTTATGGATTTGATAGAAGAATTTTAATTTTTGTAGTTGGCCAACTGTAGATTTTGAGTATATGATAAAAAATAAATAAACGATTGGAAGAGCAGCTAGAGAATTTTACTCACGTTTTTTACAGATCGCTGATCCACCGGCTTTCCTTGCGTAATTCGCCTCCAAGGCTATTCAAAATAGAAACTCTTTGAGGCTTAAACAACGCATCAAGCCGGCTGCGAATCCGTAAAAAACGTGGCAAAATTCTAAAGCTGCTCTTCTTTAAACGCCCGCATCATTTCATTCGTTAAACTAAAATCATTCGGCTGTAGTTCAATCTCATCGCGGCTCTTCCATTCAGCAAGTTTCAATTCTGAAGCATCCATATGAATCTGGGTATCTCCATCCACTTCACAATAAAAGCCAGCCAACAGGTCATCGACAACACCCCAAGGCTGAGATTTATAATACTGAATATTCTTCACACGAATACCAGCTTCTTCCATGACCTCTCGTGCAACAGTCTCTTCCAAAGTTTCACCAATTTCCGTAAACCCAGCAATTAATGCAAATGGAGTGAATCCTTTGCGGTATTTTGTAAGCAGGATCTTATCACCATTTTTAACACCAACAATCACAGCAGGCACGATTCTTGGATAGATCAAATGACCGCAAGATGGGCATTTTAAAGCACGTTCTGTAGAAGAATGAACAGTCTTGTGTCCACAGCATCCACAAAAACGATTTGTGCGGTACCAGTTATAAAGATGTAAACCAGTGATCGCAGCAAATGTACGGTATTTTGGACCAATTTGTAAATTGCGAAGCTCACGTACGGTATTGAATTCATAATCTTCAGGAATTTCTTCCGGAGCTTCATTTAATAAGAAGTAGTTGTCATCATCCACAGAGAAAAGATATGTAAGAGTTTCTTCTGTAACATGAGTATCATTCACAAAATCACTCAATCTAGGGAATGATAAAAATAGATGTTCTTCATTTAAAAGAGTTGGTCTTGCAAGTTTCTTACCATCACCAGTATAGATCATTTCGTCCAGAGAAAATAGATCTTCCTGCCCCATTTCTTCTAAGTCTTCTTTCTTTAATAAACGATGAAGAAGACCTTCCTGTGTAAAATATAAAATAATGCTGTCAGCATCTGGTTTTTGATCCGGATGATATTGATTGTTTAGTTTATGTGGATAAATATCTTGTATCATATGTAATAAAAATTCCTCGTTTCCATTAAAATTCAAATAAAAAAAGCACTTTTATCATAACAGAATCAAAAGAAAATGAACAGAAGAAAAATGATATATCATAAATGAAAAAGAAAGTTATGTATGAAATAAAAAAATGACCGATGTTCAATAAATTGTTGACTTTTATCAAGGAAGTGCATATAATAACCAATGATTCAAAGAGGTATGACCTCTATTTAAGTAATAAAAATGCAAGGAAGGAGCAGCTGTGATCATGTTAAAACGAGAATGGCAGAAAATTTCAAAGAACCCCTGGATGATTATCATTTTGATCGCGATCATTACGATTCCTGCAATTTATACATCTGTATTCCTTGGTTCCATGTGGGATCCATACGGAGATGCAGATCAATTACCAGTAGCGGTAGTCAATCACGATAAGAAAGTAAATTACGAGGGAAAAACATTACAAGTAGGAGATGATCTGGTAAAGAATCTGAAAGATTCAGAATCACTGGATTTTCATTTTGTAAGTGACAAGAAAGCAGAGGAAGGATTGAAGAGAGGACAATACTATATGATCATTTCCATTCCAGAAAATTTCTCAAAGAATGCAACAACATTAATGGATAAGAATCCAAAACAGATGAAACTGACATACAAGACAAACCCAGGTACGAACTATGTAGCATCCAAGATGGATGACAGTGCCATGGCGAAGATTGAGAAGTCAGTCAGAGAGAAAGTAACAGAAACTTATGTAAAGACTGTATTTGACCAGATCAAGACAGCCGGAAGTGGTTTCCAGAAAGCAGCAGATGGATCTAAAAAGATTGAGGACGGAGCGAAGAAGCTGAAAGCTGGAAATGATACGATCGAACAGAATTTAAAGAAATTAGCATCTAGCACATTAACATTCCAGAATGGAGCAAAATCATTGTCTGTAGGATTAAAAACATATACAGCAGGTGTAGCCAAAGTTGACAGTGGAGCAAAATCTTTAAAATCAGGAACAAAGACATTGAAAAATGGAGTCGCAGCCCTGCAGACAGGAGCAACTCAGTTATCTAATGGTTCTAAATCCTTAAAATTAGGAATTTCCCAGTACACAAACGGAGTCAGCACAGCACAGGCTGGAAGCAAACAGCTTGCAGAGAATAATAAAGCATTAAATGCAGGTGTTGAAAAATTATCCAGTGGAAGTAAGGATTTAAAAGATGGAACTGGAACATTATCAGCAGGTCTTGAAAATCTGTTGGGTCAGACAAAAGAAACATCGAATGGACTTGGAACTCAGCTAAAAAAAAATGAAGCGAAGAAAGATGGAATTATAAGCAAACGAAGCAATTTTGATACACAATTAGAAGCATTTAATACAAAATTAAATGAATTAAATCAAATGCTTTCTGCTGGATCAACCGCATCAGAGACATCAACACAGACAGCAAACAATGAAACAGCTAAGAAGGCAGCAAACAGTGCAGCAAATGCAAAGTCAAGTGTATCTGATTTAAACAGCAAAGTAAGCAAGTTAAAGAATTCATCTGTACTTGATAAATTAGGCGAAGAAGATAAAAAAGCATTATTAGCTGAAATCGACGAGGTAGATAGCGCAGCATCTGATGTTGAAAATAATGTTGATGAAACATATACAAATGCACAGAAAGCGGCAGATACAAAAACAACAGCAAAAACACAGTCCGCAAGTAGTGAACAGCAATTTGCAACAGTGAAAGCATATGTTAGTTCTTTAGCAAAATCATCTAAGCAACTTGCAGAATCATCCCAGACACTTTCTGGATATGAAAAAGCGATGATGAATGGTCTGTATGAAGGTTTAAACGAAGTAAAAACAACATTAGACCGTCAGGGAACAACTCAGGATACAATGGGTATGATCCAGGCGTTGACTCAGTTATCAGAAGGTGCCACAAAAGTACAGACAGGAATGACAACCTTAGAATCTGGAATCAACGACAGCACAAGCGGATTAAAGATTGGAATTGCCAACTACACAGCAGGAGTTGAAAGTCTGAACACAGGACTTACAACATTAACAAACAATTCCAAAGCATTAAATAGCGGAGCAACGCAGTTGAATAGTGGAATTGGTCAGGTAAGCTCAAAACTTCCAACATTTAAGTCAGGAACAACAAAACTTTACAAAGGAACAAAAACACTGAAATCAGGAACAGCAGCCTTAGTTGCTAACAACAATACATTAAACAGTGGAGCCGGACAGTTAGCATCTGGAGCTGGACAGATCGCAAGTGGATCAAGTCAGTTAGCAGCAGGATCTACAACTCTTGGAAATGGAATCGGAACACTTCAGAGTGGAAGCAAGACATTAAAAGATTCTTTACAAAAAGGAGCAGATCAGGTTAACAGCATTAAGGCAACCAAGAAGACAAACAAAATGTTTGCAGCACCAGTAAAAGCTAAGAATGTAGAATATTCACACGTTGATAACAACGGTCACGCAATGGCACCATATATGATGTCCGTTGGATTATTCGTAGCATGTATGGCATTTACATTAATGTATCCATTAATGGAGAAAAACGAAGAAGTCAAGAGTGGACTTCAGTGGTGGTTAAGCAAAGTCACAGTCATGGCAGCAGTATCCATTGCACAGGCAGTGATCATGGTTGCAGTTTTAATGGGAATTAATGGACTCGAACCACATTACGTAGGAAAAACATTTGGAATGGCCGTCTTGGCATCCATGGCATTTATGTCATTGATCTGCTTCGGTGAAATGTTATTAAACCGTGTCGGAAGTTACGTCATGTTAGTATTCATGGTCGTACAGTTAGGTGCAGCAGGAGGAACATACCCACTGGATATGGCACCACACTTCTACACAGTATTACACAAATATATGCCATTCAGCTATACAGTACACGCATTCCGTCACACACTATCTATGGATGGACAGATCGGACAGGATATTGCAGTATTTGTTGGAATCTTAGTTGTGTCAACATTAGCAACGATCATCTTCTACCGTTTCAGAATGAAGAAACAGGTTGGAGGAACATTGGAACCTAATGGAGCGCCACAGCATTAGATATAAAAATAATTAAATAAAAACTCTAATGAACAAAAGACTAGGACAGTCAGTTTTGGAAGATGTGTATTTATACAATCTTGAAACTGGCTGTCTTGGTCTTTTGCATGTAATAAATTATATTTATACGATATAGGAAATATAAAAATATATGAATAACTATAAAATATCGATAATAATCATTTGGAATGACTGTTTTTTATTGTATGCATGAAAATGTGTATAAAATGTGAACAAATACGTTGAATAAAACTTGACGCAGGAGTATAATTAAAAAAGTATAGTAATTGTAAATAGGGATAATAAGTTAACAGGGAGGTTTCACTTATGAAGAAGACTAAGACTCCACGGAAAAAAGTACGTGGAAAGAACATGAAGAGATTATTTGCTTGTTTGCTGAGTTTGTCAATGATACCGGCGAATGGGGTAGCGGTATTTGCAGCACAGGAGCAGGCAAAAACTGCGAGTACACAAAAAAGTGCTAAGGTGAAGACACAGGTAGAGGATACGCAAGAAACAAGTGTCAAATTTGCTCAGGATTCATTAACAACAACAATAGGACATTTTCAAAAGTTTCGATTTGAGAACATTGATATTAATGATATAAGTGATGTAACATATAAAGTTGCGGATCAAAATATATTGAAAATAACAGCTAATTCTATCTATGATAATTCAACAGAATATGAAGCTCATTCTGTTGAATATGTTCCAGAAGGGCAAAAAGCAGGAGAAACGACAGTTACAGCAACAATCACAAAGAGAGATGGAACAAAGATTGTCGTAGGACCTGAAACATTTACAGTAAAAGATCAAGAAGATTCAAATGTAGTGCCAATAAAGTCCTATGGATTATATAAAGCATTATTTAATGAGGACTATAAAAGTGTAGATGAGAATAATGATGGAATGATTCAGAAAAGTGAAGTAAAAAATATTTCTAAAGTTGATTTTACATATATTAGTGGATCAAGAGCTTTTGATAACGATGAATTAAATTTTTTGAAAAATGCAACTGAATGTAAAAAATTGGATTTTGATGCAGATTCAAAACTTACTAATATTGATTTTGCAAGTAATATGAGTAAGTTAGAGGAAGTTTCGCTAAGGGGAACAGGAATTACGACAATAGGAACAGCTTTAGATGGTGTAAAAGATCAGTTGGAATCTTTAAATTTAGCAGATACAAAGATTCCATTAGCAGAAAGAATGCAGTATATCAGAACGAAAGAAGCAAATGTAGTAGAATCATCAAAGAAGATAAGTATTATTGAGCCAGCAGGTGTTTTAAATGAAAATGATCAGAAGAATATAACAATTGGAGATGAAAAACTAGCTTCCTATGGATTTGTGAGTGGGAATCATAGATGTAAGGAATTATATATTTTAGCATCGGATAATATAGAAGGGAAATCCACGAATATTGAGATTAAAGATGGAGATGTAACTAAAAATATAAAGATTAATTTTACAAAAAAAGGAGATACAACTCCAAGCCTGGCTCAGAAATCAATAACAACAACGATGTCTTGTTTTCCTAAGATTGAATGCAAGAATGTAGATGATGATACATGGGTGGAAGCGATATCAAGTGACACATCGATAATAAGAATAGTAGATGATGGAGATCCATGGGATGAAGATGGTAGAAAGGGAATGATATATTTAGAGCCACAGAAAACAGGAAATGCAGAAATCAAAATTCAGTTTCATTGTTATAATAGTGGGGAAACATATTATGATACATTAAAAGTTAAGATTGATTCAATTGAAGATGGAACAGTGCCGTTGACATCATTTAATGAATATTATGGTTTATTAGATAAAGATTATAATCATGTGGACAAAAACAGAGATTATAAAATAGATGAAAATGAAATAAAAGATGTAGATAAAATTTATACACATAGTTCTGACATGACAAATGAATCTTTAGTAGGTTTGGAAAAAGCGGTAAATTGCACATCATTTAGCACGTCATGCGGGGAAATTACAAATATAGAATTTTTGAAAAATTATCCCAAATTAAAAGAAGTAGATTTAGCGTATTCAGGAGTAAAAGACATTTCTGTTTTAAATGAAATAAAAGATCAATTAATAGAACTCGACTTAAACGGGACTGGGGTACCTATAAATCAGAGATTTAGTTTTATAAAAACAAATGAGATTACTTTAGAGGAAGGATCAAAAATAGTAGATCCAATTTGTCCATCTGGAATAACAGCATACTCTGATACGATAAAAGTTGAAGATGAAAAAGTTGCGAAAATGGAAGAAGAATATTTAGAAGATGAAGAGTATTCTGAAGATGTATTGGTTGCAAAGGGAAAAGTTGGAGATACAACAAAAATAATTATTACAAATGGAAATAACAAGGTAGAGATTCCAGTAAAAATTATTGCAAAATCAGGAAACCCATCCAAACCAGATACACCAACAACAGAAGAACCAACCCCAACGAAACCAACAACAGAAGAACCAACCCCAACACAGCCAACAACAGCTGCACCACAAAAAGTTGCCAAGATCACAGTCACAGCACCATCCAACAAACTTTCCTCAGGAAAGAAAGTAAAATTAACAGCCAATATTTCCAACAATGCAAGCAATAAAACTATCAAATGGACAACAAGCAACAAGAAATATGCAACGGTTGATAAAAATGGTGTCGTAAAATTTAACAAAAAGGCAGCAGGAAAAACAGTTACGATCACGGCATATGCAACAGACGGAAGTGGAAAGAAAGCAACGTTCAAGATCAAGATCATGAAAGGAACCGTTAAGAAGATCAAGATCACAGGAAAGAAAACAGTCAAAGCAGGGAAGACACTAAGTCTGAAAGCCAAAGTAACTGCATCCAAAGGAGCCAACAAGAAACTGAAATGGACTAGCAGCAATACAAAATACGCAACAGTATCCGGATCAGGAAAAGTCAAAGCACTAAAAGCTGGTAAGAAAAAATCAGTGAAGATCACGGCAATGGCAACAGATGGAAGCGGTAAGAAAGCAACTGTGACGATCAAAATTAAATAGTGAATTTAGCTAAAGAACATTAACAAATGGCAGCCAATTTTAACCAAAGTAATAGTCAAAATTGGCTGCCATTTATAATATAAAGACTGCATTAAATTAGTATTTTTTTATCCGATCATAAATTTCTTCTTTTGTGGCTTTAGGATGCTCAGTAATAGCATCAAAAATCGGTTGAATTTTCGTTATTTCTTCTACCAGATCATCCGCTATCTTTGCAATTGAGTCACCTTTTAACTTCTTCTTTTTTACTTGGGAAATTAGCTTTAATATTTCGCCTTCTCCTCTACCTTCTCTTCTACCTTCTTCTCTTCCAATATCTTTCGCACTTTCTAATTGACTAACTCTATCGCTTTCTGCCATTTCTTCTCTTAGGTACAAATACCTTTCCATTTCATCCTGGCTGATCTTTACCATTTCATTCATTGCCCTTTCCATATAGCTGTTACCTTCTGATTCGGCCTCTACCTCTTCCCATGTATTTGCGGCTATCAGTTTTGCCCAGCGGTAGAGTGCTTGTTTCCTTCCTCTGCTTTTTGTCTGCTTTAGTTTCTTTAATTCTAGCACATGAAATTGGATTTTTCTACTGTAGGATTCGTTTGTTTCTTCATCCATCAGACTGATTTTATGATAATATCCAGGACTTTTCAGCTGATTGAAATCTAGTATGCCTACATGAATACATGGAGGTAGCTCATCATAAGTCTGTCCTTTTTTGAAGCCATCTGTGAACATCCTGCAATTATAGAAGATACTACGTTCTGCCCAGTCTTTTTGATAAGTGTTTTGCATTTCAATATTGATTTTTCGATTTCCATTTAGTGTAAGTTTGATATCTAGGATTCCTTCCTTTTCTCGTTCATTAGATCCGCTTGTAAATGGATCGACGATTTCGATATTCTTTATTTGTTTTTCTTTTAGATGCAATAAAGCCATTAGAAATCCTTTTACAATATCTTTATTTTTAAAGATCTTTTGAAATTGTTATATTAAAACGAGTAAAATAGATATCCATTTCCAATCAAAAAAGTGTTATAATAAACAAAGCAATATACAGACTCAAACATGAAGAAAAGGAGGACGAATTTCATGCAAAAAGGATGGAAAGTATTCAGCCACTTAAATGGCAAGAGTCGCAAGAGGATGTTAGCTTGCCTGCTCAGTTTATCCATGGTGCCAATGAATGGATTTACAGTAATGGCAGCGACAGCAGATCAGGGAGATCAAGTAGCAGTAACACAAGATGCAGAAGGAAGTGCTGCAAATACAATAAATATTACATTTGCAGCAGAATCAAAAGATGTAAAAGTTGGAAGTTTCCATTATTACAGATTCCAAGGAACAGATACGGCAAACATTGACAAAGTAACACTCAAGTCAGCAGATGAATCAGCATTGAAGATTGAACAAAGAATAGTCAAAGATGCTGAAGGAAAAGACATTATCGAATATATGCCAATCGCATTAAAGGATAATGGTACTGTCAAAGTAACAGCAACATTTGAAAATAAGCAGATCAACAAAGGAACAATAGAATTTGAATTTAATCTAGGTAAAGCGGATGACAATGTAGTTCCATTGAAATCCTACTCTTTATATGAATCTCTTGGTGGAACAAACGGACAGATCACAAAAGCAGAATTAGCAGCTAAGAAAGAAATCAATCTTTCTAACAAGAATTTGACAGACGCAGATATAGAATATTTGAAAGATGCAACAGGATGTGAAAAATTAGATTTAAGCAACAATGTAAATGTTAAGAAAATTGATGCATTAAAATCTATGGCAAATTTAAAAGAGATTAATCTTGTAGGAACTTCTGTTTCTACAGCAGACAAAATTGCATTGATCAAGACAAACAATATTACAGTAGAAAAAGGCACAACAACATCAGATCCAATTCTTCCAAAAGGAATTTTAAAAGGATGTACAGATGTTAAATATTCTGAAGATGTAGCAACAGGAACAGTTGCAAAATTAAAATTAACACAAGATCAGACGGATAAAACATTAAGTCTTGAGGCAGTTGATACTGCAGAAGCTGGAGCAACAAAATTAAAAGTTGAAAGTACAACAACACCATCAGCGACAGTAACAATTCCAGTTACAGTTACAGCGAAAAGCGAAACATCACCACAGATTGATAAAAACATTCCAAATCTAAGTGTAGGAACATTTAATAAAGAAGTCAAAGTGATGAATGTTAAATCAGGCGATGTAGTATCTGTTACTTCTAAAGATAATAAGATCTTAAATGTTGTCACAAAAGCAAGTACAGCAACAGCAGATGGTACAATTTCATTCGTTGTTGAAGCAAAAGCTGTGGGAAAAACAACTTTAGAAGCTACGATTACAAGAGATGGAAAAGTATATAAGGACTCTATTGATGTTGAAGTTAAAGCAGCACAGCAAGATGCAGATGGAAAGACAATTGTTCCATTGACAAGTATAACAGTATACAATGCATTAAAAGATGCGGATGCGAACAAAGATGGAAGCATTAACAGCGATGAGATCAAAGCAGTAAAATCTATCGAGTTAGAATCCAAAGATCTTACAAATGCAGATTTAGCAGGATTATCAGAAGCAGTCAATTGCGAAAAGATTAATCTTGAAAATAACAAAAACATCACAGACATTAGTTTTGCGAAAAATTTAAAACAGTTAAAAGAATTGTATTTAAGAGGAACAGCTGTTACAGATTTCACAGCATTAAATGATCTGAAAGCACAGATAAACTTCTTATTCCTGCCATCAACAGTAAGCACAACAACAAGACTTTCATTCTTAAGTGATGCTGTATACTTAAAAGAAGGACAGGAACTGTCAATAAAAGAATTTACCAAAGGTGTATTTGTAAATGATACAGCATCTGAAGCATTTACGATTGCTTCATCAAATACAACAGCAGTATCAATTACAGGCGATAAGATCAAAGCCGGAACAAAAGGTCAGATGGCAACACTGACATTAAAAGCTGGAACAACAACAAAAACGATCAAAGTTTACACAACAGATGAAACAGGTAAGATTCCTACACAGGCGGTTGTATTAAACAAAACATTTGTAACATTAAATCCAGGCAAGACAGAACAGTTGAAGATCACATATTTACCAGATTATGCAACAGCTTCAATCGGAACAGTAAAATGGACATCTTCTAACGAAGCAGTTGTAACAGTTGATGCAGCAGGTAAATTAACAGCTAAGGCTGCAGGAAAAGCAATTATTACGGCAATAACATCTGACGGAAATGTAATGTACTGCATCGTAACAGTAGAAAATATCAAAGTCAGCAAGATTACGATCACAACAACAACATCTAACAAGATCGCAACTGGTAAGAAAGTAACATTAAAGGCGACAGTAACACCATCCAACGCATACAATAAAGGTGTTACATGGAAATCAAGCAATACCAAAGTTGCAACAGTCAGCAGCAGCGGTGTCGTTACAACGAAGAAGAAAATGGGTGGAAAAACAGTAACGATCACAGCGACAGCCAAAGACGGAAGTGGTAAGAAAGCATCATATAAGATCTATGTCAAGAAAGGTATTGTAAAGAAAGTCTACATTTCTGGAGTTAAATCAGTAAAAGCTGGTAAGAAGTTATATCTGAAAGGAAAAACAAGCGCATCTTCAGGGGCAAATAGAACTTTAAAATGGTCAAGCAGCAATACAAAATATGCGAAAGTTTCTTCCAAAGGAACTGTAACAACATACAAAGCTGGAAAGAAAAAATCCGTGAAGATCACAGCAAGAGCAGTGGATGGAAGCGGAAAGAGCAAGACGGTTACAATTAAAATTAAATAGTAAAGTAATCTCTGATATTTATTGAAAGAAAAAGCAGTTAGAAATCAAAATTTAAGATTTCTAGCTGCTTTTCTTCTAAATTGCAAAAGTACTAACAAAAACTTGCAATACCCCCCTTATATTAAATCAAATGATAATGTTTAAATGCATGATAAATCCCATCATCATTTACGGAATCTGTAACATATTCCGCAATTGCTTTTAATTCATCACAGGCATTTCCCATAGCAATTCCATGGCCAGCAGCTTTAAACATGGAGATATCGTTATTACTATCTCCAAATGCATAACAGTCATCCGTAGAAATGTTAAGATGATCAGCAACATATGTAAGACCAGTTCCTTTATCATGATCTTTTAATAAAATCTCATACTGGGTATCATCAATTCGAATATAATCCATTGCATCAGAAATACTGTCAAGAGCATCTACAAAACCAGAGGCATTGCTCCCAGGACCTGTAAATACAATGGCTTTATCAGGATCTTCTACATGATCCCATGTAAACTCATGTGTCATATAAGGAGCAAGGTCAAAAGCAGTGATCATAAATCCATAATGTGGATGAAAGTCAACATTATGATCGCGGAAATAAGAACATTTTTCCCCTTCAAAGGTTCCATAGATATTGTTTTCTTCGCAAATCCGTTTGATCTGTTCGACCACTGTTTCAGGAACTGTTTTGTGATAGATCGTTTCACCATCGAGAAGGATGTGAACTCCGTTAGAACAAAGATAACCGTCGCAGCCAATATCAAGAATCTCTTTTTCAAAGTAAACAAGAGGACGTCCAGTGTTGATCAGGACTTTATGACCATTTTCCTGTGCTGCATGGATTGCTTTGATCGTAGATTCTGGAACCAGACGCTGTTCTTTACTGTATAAAGTCGCATCAACATCCAGAAAGATTAGTTTGCTATTTTCACTCATATTATCATTCCCCATCTAAATATTTATAAAAATTAAGAGCCGGATACAAATGAAGATTAATGGTCCGGCTCTGTGCTGTAAGGATATAGTTGACTATTCTTCCACAGTTACAGTTTTCATAACTTGTGGTTCTAATGGTTTATCGGAATAATCTGTTGCAACTTCAGCGATCTTATTTACAACATCCATTCCTTCGATGATCTTACCAAATGCTGCATACTGTCCATCTAAATGTGGGGCAGCTTTGTGCATGATAAAGAACTGTGATCCAGCAGAATCAGGCATCATGGAACGAGCCATGGATAAAACACCAGGAGTGTGTTTTAAGTTATTGATCACACCATTCTGACTGAACTCTCCTTTGATCGTATGTCCAGGCCCCCCTGTTCCTGTACCTAATGGGCATCCACCCTGGATCATAAATCCGTTGATGATACGATGGAAAGTTAAACCATCATAGAAACCGTCTTTTACAAGATTTACAAAGTTTTCAACAGTGATCGGAGCAATCTCCGGATATAATTCTGCTTTCATTACATCACCATTTTCCATAGTGATCGTTACAATTGGATTTGCCATAATATCAAATTCCTTTCTACTATATATTGAATTTAAATTCTAACTTTGCCGTTTGCGGCTATGTTTTGATTATAATGGAAATGCTAAAAAAAGTACAGAGATTTGACGAGAAGTATATGAGCAACATAGCGGAAAATATGCATAAATATTCATAAAAATTACAAAAAAGTTAAGAATATGAACAAAAATTAATAAAAACTCTTTTTTTTCTACAAAATGCGAGTATAATAGCATAAGAAAGAAATATGATTTAAAGGTCATATAAGAATTACAAATTTGGGAGGAAATCATGGAAGATTTATATTTAGATTTTGATCATCATTCCAGAGGGCGCAGAAGGGGGCGCAGAGGAAGAAATCATTCCAGAAAACCTAAGATCATGGGAATCATCATTTTATTGGTGATCGTTGTGGCAGGAGGTATATTTGCTGGAAGAAAATATATGGTTTACAGGCAACAGAAAGCAGAAGAGGCCAGAAAACTTGCAGAGGCAAGAAGAGTCGTCACAGTCATGATCCCGGAAGGATATTCCATTGATATGATAGCAAAACGACTAGAGAAACAGGGAGTCTTTAAAGCAGATGAATTTATAAAGGCTGCGAAGAATACAGATCAGTATAAAAACGATTTTATTAAAGACATTGACCCAAAGAAGGGAACAAAGTACAAATTAGAAGGTTATCTGTATCCGGATACTTATAAGATTTACAAAAGTTCTAAACCAGAAGATCTGATCCAGAAGATGCTTGATAATTTCGATAAGAAATATTCAGCACTTGCGAAGTCTTATAAAGGAAAGCATTCTATGGCAGAGATCATGACGATCGCATCAATGATCGAACGTGAAGCAAGCAATATGTCAGAACGTCCGATGATCGCAGGAGTCATTGAGAATCGCCTTGCAGCGAAAATGAGACTTCAGATCGATCCGACCGTTTTGTATACCACAACAAATGGATTATATAATGCGAAGAAAGTTTATTATAAAGATCTGAAAGTGAAAACGGTGTATAATACTTACGTTATGAAAGGGTTGCCAGCAGGCCCAATCTGTAATCCGTCAGACACGGCGATCAAGGCTGCGATGCATCCGAAGAAACATGATTATCTATATTATAGAACTGACGGAAGCAAAAAGGGAACTCATATTTTCACAAAAACATTCGATGAACATAAGAATGCGAAAAGCACAAGCACAAAAGATAAAAATAGTACAAATAGCACAAATACAACGAATTCAAAATCTTGAGTATTTTACTAAGGATTCAAAAAGATTGTTATTTTTTTGGCGTACAAAAAAAAATACCTAAAAATACATAAAAATCTCTTTAAAAACTTGTGCAAATAATGTAGAATAAAGCTGTATACAAAAGTTATATGTATACAGCTTTGTTTATGTTTTAAGCAACTTGTGAAAGTTGTAGTGATATTTTCTACGCTCATATGCTAGGTGGACGTAGAGATTAACAATGTGTGAATATATTCACACGAGATTTTTTAGGAGGAAGAGAACATGGCAAGAAAAATGAAAACCATGGATGGTAACACAGCCGCTGCACACGTATCATATGCGTTTACAGAAACAGCAGCAATTTATCCTATTACACCATCCTCACCAATGGCAGAGTCAACTGACCAGTGGGCAACACAGGGAAAGAAAAATATTTTCGGACATCCTGTAAAATTAGTTGAAATGCAGTCTGAAGGAGGAGCAGCAGGAACAGTACATGGTTCTTTAGCAGCTGGTGCATTAACAACTACTTATACAGCATCTCAGGGTCTGTTATTAATGATCCCTAACATGTATAAGATCGCTGGTGAACAGATGCCTTGCGTATTTGATGTATCTGCTCGTGCACTTGCATCTCACGCACTGAACATCTTCGGTGACCATTCTGATGTTTACGCTTGTCGTCAGACAGGTTTCGCAATGCTTTGCAGCTCTAGTGTTCAGGAAGTTATGGACTTAGGAGCAGTAGCTCATTTAGCAACAATTAAAGGACGTGTTCCTGTATTACATTTCTTCGATGGATTTAGAACATCTCATGAAATTCAGAAGATCGAAATGTGGGATTATGATGATCTTGCAGAAATGGTTGACTATGATGCAATCGACAAATTCAGAGCTGAGTGCTTAAACCCAGAACATCCAGTTCTTCGTGGATCTGCTCAGAACCCTGACATCTTCTTCCAGGCAAGAGAAGCAGCTAACTCAACATACAATGCTTTCCCTGCAATCGTTGAAGAATATATGGATAAAGTTAACGCTAAGATCGGAACAAACTATAAATTATTCAACTACTATGGTGCTGAAGACGCTGAAAGCGTTATCATCGCTATGGGATCTGTTTGTGAAACAATCGACGAAACAATCGATTACTTAATGAAACAGGGTAAAAAAGTCGGTGTTGTTAAAGTTCGTCTTTACAGACCATTCGTTGCTGAGAAATTAGTAGAAGCAATCCCTGATACAGCAAAAGTTATCAACGTATTAGACAGATCTAAAGAGCCTGGAGCAAGAGAGCCATTATACCTTGATGTTGTTAACGCATTAAGAGGAACAAAATTCGAAAGCTGCACAATCAATGGTGGACGTTATGGATTAGGTTCTAAAGATACTACACCAGCTGATATCATCGCTACATTCGAAAACGTTGATAAAAACGAATTCACATTATCTATCGTGGATGATGTTACTAACTTATCTCTTGAAAGAGGAGAAACTCCAGTTACAGCTCCAGACAGCATCGTAGCTTGTAAATTCTGGGGACTTGGAGCCGACGGTACTGTTGGTGCTAACAAGAACTCTATCAAGATCATTGGTGACCATACAGACAAATATGCTCAGGCATACTTTGATTATGATTCTAAGAAATCCGGTGGTGTTACAATGTCCCACTTACGTTTCGGAGATGACCCAATCAAATCAACATACCTGATCAACAAAGCTGACTTTGTTGCTTGCCATTGTGCACCATATTTAACAAAATATAACATGGTTCAGGACTTAAAAGACGGTGGAACATTCCTGTTAAACTGCAGCTGGACTCCAGAAGAAGTTGGAGAACATCTTCCAGGACAGGTAAAAGCTTACTTAGCTAAACACAACATTAAGTTCTATATCATTGATGGTATCAAGATCGGTAAAGAAATCGGACTTGGTGGACGTATCAATACTGTATTACAGTCTGCATTCTTCAAATTATCAGGAATCATCCCTGAAGAAGATGCTATCAAATATATGAAAGACGCTGCAACAGCTTCTTACAGCAAGAAGGGTGAAGCTATCGTTAAGATGAACCACGATGCTATCGATGCTGGTGCAAAAGCTATCGTTGAAGTACCAGTTCCAGCTGAATGGGCTGACGCTGAAACAGAAAGCTTATTCGTTGAAGCTAAGGGAGATAACAAACCTCTTGTTGATTACATCAACAACGTACAGAACTACGTTAACGGACAGGAAGGTAACGCTCTTAAAGTTAGCGATTTAGTACCTTACGTAGATGGACATATGCCTTTAGGTGCATCTGCATTTGAAAAACGTGGAGTAGCAGTAGACGTTCCTTCTTGGAATCCAGATAACTGTATCCAGTGTAACTTCTGTGCTTATGTATGTCCTCATGCAACAATCCGTCCAGTAGCTATGACAGAAGAAGAAGCAGCAGCAGCTCCAGCAGCTACTAAGACAGCTGATATGACTGGAATGCCAGGATACAAATTCGCTATGACAGTTACAGTTCTTGACTGTTTAGGATGCGGATCTTGTGTAAACATCTGTCCAGGTAAGAAGGGTGAAAAAGCTCTTACAATGGCTGGATTAGATTCTCAGAGAGATCAGCAGGAAGTTTATGACTATGGTCAGAAATTACCAGCTAAAGAAGAAGTACTTGCTAAATTCAAAGCTGATTCCGTTAAAGGAAGCCAGTTCAGACAGCCATTGCTTGAGTTCTCAGGAGCATGTGCTGGTTGTGGTGAAACACCTTACGCTAAACTGATCACTCAGTTATTCGGTGAAAGAATGTACATCGCAAACGCAACAGGATGTTCTTCTATCTGGGGTGGATCTGCACCTGCTACACCATACACAACAAACGCTAAAGGACAGGGACCAGCTTGGGCTAACTCACTGTTCGAAGATAACGCAGAGTTTGGTTTAGGTATGTTCACAGGACAGAATACATTAAGAGAACAGACAAAAGAAAAAGTTGTTGCATTAGCTGAATCTACAGATAACGCAGATGTTAAAGCAGCAGCAGCTGAATACTTAGACACATATGCAGACGGAAGCAAGAACGGAGCAGCTACAGATAAATTAGTAGCAGCATTAGAAGCTTGTGGATGTGACGCTGCCAAAGAAATCCTTGCTAAGAAAGAATTCTTATCTAAGAAATCTCAGTGGATCTTCGGTGGTGACGGATGGGCATACGACATCGGATTCGGTGGTGTTGACCATGTATTAGCATCTGGAGAAGACGTAAACGTATTCGTATTCGATACAGAAGTTTACTCTAACACAGGTGGACAGGCATCTAAATCTACTAACTTAGGTGCAATCGCTCAGTTCCAGGCAGCTGGTAAAGGAACTAAGAAGAAAGACCTTGCAGCAATCGCAATGAGCTACGGATATGTATATGTAGCACAGATCGCTATGGGTGCTGATTACAACCAGACAGTTAAAGCAATCGCTGAAGCTGAAGCTTATCCAGGACCATCATTAGTAATCGGATACGCTCCATGTATCAACCATGGTATCAAGGGTGGAATGAAGATTGCTCAGACAGAAGAAAAGAAAGCTGTTACTTCTGGATACTGGAATCTGTTCAGATTCAACCCAGCATTAGCTGCTGAAGGAAAGAATCCATTCCACTTAGATTCTAAAGCTCCTACAACAGAATACGAAGACTTCATCATGGGAGAAGTTCGTTACAATGCATTATCTCGTCAGAACCCTGAAAGAGCTAAAGCACTGTTCGCAGAAGCTAAAGCAAACGCAGAAGCTAAATACAACAGATTAAAAGAAATGTCTGATAAATAGGCATTACCTATTGTTTAGATGATCTTAATCTAATAAATCAAAATCCCCTTTGTGAGCAATCACAGAGGGGATTTTTTATGCATAAAAATAAGGGGTTGTCGCTTTAACGATTAATAAATCGTGAAGCTCTAAGGATTATGTGACGATGTGCAGTGTCTTTGACAATGAGGAAGTTGGAAGCGGTACAAAACAGGGGGCAGGATCAACCTTTGGAGCAGATGTATTAAAATACAATGTTGCTCAGAAATATACGACAGACGCAAGATCGGCAGCGCCGGAAAAGGCAGCCTACATCTATGCGGGGCAGATCAGAGATGAACTGGGAAGCCGTTTGGATTTACTGGAGAAAAATGCATACCGCTTCTGCTATATCAATGATTTCCCAATGAGCGGAACTGCACAGGATTTAATGTACGGAGCCCCAAGCGAGATTACAGAACAGCAATTAAGAGAAGTACACATAAAAGTACGTGATTAAGAGGTTCTTTGAAAATTTTTTATATGAGACAAAGATCGTCTAGTGTTAACTGTTTTTTGTTGACATAGGATTGTATTCTGTACTCAGGTAGTCAGAATATGTTGGAAGTTCCCAATTGGATGCAGTAGGCTATTTAGAAAAATTGACTGAAATTATCAAAAGCAATGATAATTGTGATGTTACCGTAGCAAGGATGAAGGCATCATGTTGCTACGGTATCGGAAATGCTGTGAATACAGTTTCGTAACATAGCAGTAATATTAGAAAGATTACGATGATTTTTCAATTGCAGCTAATTCCAAAATGATTTTCATGACGCTGGAATGACTGATTCCGAATTGGTCTACTCCAGCGTTTATCATTTCTCGTACCATTTCTGCATTGCGGATTCCAGATGCGGCCTTTCTATTCGTTATATATTTTTCGGTTATATGTACTTTTAATTCCTATCTCTTCTCTATATTTTGCGACAGTACGTCTGGAAATTTTGATTCCTTTTTGTTTTAATAAATTTGATAATGTCGAATCACTGTAGGGTTTGTTAGGGTTTTCAGAAGCGATTATAGCCTTCAATTGTTTTTTTACGGTAATTGGGCTGTTGTTATCCTTTTTTCCAGCAGAAGATGTGAATAAATCTTTCAAATAAACCACTCCAAAAGGGTATTGGAGATATTTATTTTTGATTCCACGGCTGATGGTGGATGTGTGCATCGAAATATCAGAAGCGATATCGGCAAGTGTCATAGGTTTTAATGTGCTATTTCCAGTAAAATAGTCTTTTTGGCGCTCTAAAACAGCAGATGTAATTTTTAAGATTGTTTCTCGGCGTTGTTCAATACTATGCATAATCAATTGCACACGATTGTATTTTTTACGGAAATATTCTTTTAACTCCGGACTCTGCGAAGTATGCATCATATTTAAATAATAGTCACAGAGGGAATAATTTCCAATCCACTGATCGTTTAATCTAATGGTCCAACTGCCGTCTTGATAATCCATAAGAATATCCGGCACAATATAATCTGTGGAATCAGTAAGAAATCCAGAGATTGGGCGTGGATTTAATTCTCTGATTTTTGCAATACATTTTCGGACATCCTGTGTAGACATAGAAAGTTTTTGTGTGATAGTATTGATTTTTCCAGCAGCAATATCATCCAGATGATAACGGATGATTTGATTGAGTTCCGGTGTCAGTTCCTGCCGTGCTTCTAACTGACGTAAAAGACAGTGCGGGAGGTCTTTTGAAAAAATTCCCAATGGTTCCAAAGAGGATAGTATGTCCAGGCAATATTTTACAGTAGATATATCAACACCAAGCCATTGACTGAAATCCTTTAACGACAATTTAAAATAACCACAGTCATCCAGACAGTCAATCATGGTCTGCATTGCTGCCCACTGTAAATCTGAAAAATCTCTTTGGTTTAACTGATCCAGAAGGAATTCTTTGATTCCACTCTCCGAAAAGTCAGGAATTTCTTTGTAAATATCCTCGTCTTCTTTTGCAGAGGAATAGGAAACATATTGATTCCATGAAGGAAGATTTGAATTTTCATTATAATCCAGCAAAGGATTTTCAATATATTCATTTTGAAGGAAGTTATTTAACTCAAAATTATCCAAAGACAGTATTTTTAACGACTGTAGTTGTGTTTGGGATAACGTTTGGGTTTGCACTAAAGTAGTTTTAGGGCTGAAATTCATTTCATCACACTCCAAATCTTACTAGAAGTTTTCTTCTATAATAGAACATTGTATCAAAGGATTACAGTATTGTAATTGTTTTCTGGCATTTTTTACTGCAGTTTCTATCATTTGAACTGTATTTTCCGATTCAAGATTCATAATTAGTTCAAAAAGTAAGGGAAGATTTACTCCAGCAATCAGGTAAATATTTGATTTTGAAAGATATTTCATAAATTCATTATTGACGCTTCCTCCGAAAATATCTGTTGTAACAATTAATTCTTCGTCATCACATAACGCATCAATAATTTCTTTGATAGGAGTTTCTACCTCTGTCATGTCATTGGTGTATGCACATAAAGTAGAAACAGAATTTTGTTCTCCAGTTACAAGTTCCATAGCATTTTTGATTCCATCAGCAAATACACTGTGTGTTGCAATTAAAAGTTTTTTCTTCATTTTTTATACACCTCGTTATTAAAAATAGTTCAATTTAAATGATATTTTTTTATAGAGCAAGAATGATGCCAAGTGTTAGTGTGAAAATTTAAAGGGTTGCAGATGAAAAATATTGTATATATAATAATACAAAAATGAGAAAAGGAGAGAGAAAGTTGCTGAAAGATTCCATTATTCAATATGTAAAAGAAAATACAGCAAAAATTAGCTTGGAAGAATTAGATACTGTGTTGACAGCGGAAGCAATTGCCGGATATTTTCAGGTAAAAAGAAATACAGTCAGCTATTATCTGAATCAAGAAATTGGAAAAACATTTTTTAAAATTAATACAAGACCGGTTCGCTTTCTAGATAAAAAAATATTTGAAAAAAATTTTTTTACAGTGTCAAAGGATGTTTATGCTAGTGTGAATGACCTCTTAGATGAAAATAAGCAGAAAAATGGCATCCAAAAGGAAGAAAAGCAGGAAATGAATTTTGTAGAAGAACAGGATGTTTTTCAAAATCTGATTGGTTCTAATGGAAGTTTAAAAAAACCAATTGAACAGATGAAAACTTCTATTTTTTATCCCAATACCAGTCTTCCGGTATTTCTTCACGGGCCGACCGGATCAGGGAAAAGTTTTATGGCAAGAAAAATTTATGAATTTGCAGTGCAAGAAGGAATTCTTAAGCCGGATGCTCCTTTTGTAATTATGAACTGTGCTCAGTACGTAAATAATATTGAATTATTGTCCAGTAATTTGTTCGGGTACGTCAAGGGAGCTTTTACTGGAGCTTATGCAACAACCAAAGGATTGTTGGAGGCAGCAGACGGTGGAATGTTATTTCTAGATGAGGTGCATCGATTAAACAGTGAAAGCCAAGAAAAGCTGTTTGTCTTTCTGGATCAAGGAATTTTTCGGAGAATGGGAGAAAGTGAAGGATGGCATAAAGCAAAAGTGCGGATGGTCATGGCTACCACAGAAAATCTGGAATCGAATTTTCTAGACACATTTTTAAGAAGAATTCCGATTATTGTACAGATACCGTCTTTAAAAGAGAGGGGAGAACAGGAACGTTTGCAGTTTATTTACCATTTCTTTATAGAAGAAAGTAAGGTATTAAATAAGAAGATGAAAGTGTCCGGTAATGTAATTGAAGCGTTGTTAAATCATCTTTATCAAGGAAATATTGGAGATTTAGAGAATAAAATAAAATTTATTTGTGCAACTGCATATGCAAAAAAGAAACGAAAAAACGAAATTGATATACATTTGGAGCATCTTCCGGAAGATGTGTTAAAGGGGATTGCAGAGAAAGCGGAAAATAAAATTGGAAATTATGATACGGTAGAAATTTATCCGGACGCCCCAATACAGGAAATATTATCTGGAGATAAGAACGGAAAAGATTATCATCAAGAACTGTTTGAAAAATTGATTGCTATTTTTGGAGAATTTCGCAGTCAGAATTATGCAAAGGAACAGTTTGAAAAACGATGCATTCACACAGTTAATGATGTATTGGATCGTTTGATTTATAATCAGAATTCTGAAAATGAAAATGCTATGCGTAAATATATTGTAAACAGCGTGCAGGAAGCGTTTCGATATGTCGAGTACAGTTGTAATGTTCAGTTTGGAGGAAATAGTCTCCATGCGATTACGGCGTATTTTTTCTATATGAATCAACACTTTCGGAAACAAAATATTTTCATTCCCAATGAATTGATGCAGTATATATTAGAAGAGTATCCGAAGGAAATTCATATCGCAAAGCGGATTCTTAATATGCTGTCTTCTAAAATGGATATTGTGTCAACACAAGAGGATTTAATTCCATTGACAATTTATATTCGAAGTCTTTTAAATGTTTCTTTTTCCAGGAAAAGACCAAGAGCAGTAATTTTAGCCCATGGATATGCGACAGCAAGCAGTGTTGCAGATGTTGCTAACCGAATATTGGATGAAAATATTTTTGAATCTGTGGATATGCCAATTGAGAAAAATGTATCCGATGTCGTGCAATGGATGAAAGAGTATGTAGAAAAAAATGATGTCAGCCATGGAATTATTTTAATGGTTGATATGGGTTCTTTAAGGGGAATTTATAGATCTTTTGAAGAAAATTTAAAATCACCGCTCGTTGTAATGAATAATATTTCAACACAAATGGCAATTATGGCAGGAGAATTGATTCAAAAGGAAGAGAAATTAGAAGATATTGTTCGGATTCTTGAAGAGGAAAATGAAACGGAGTATAAAATCATATATCCTCAAATACAAAAACAAAAAACTATTTTAACTTGTTGCATTACCGGCACAGGAACGGCGGAGCAGATTCGTCTGTTGATTGAAAACAGTATTCCAAAAGAAATGGATATTCAAGTGATTTCTTATGATTATGATCAACTACAAAATGTGGAAATTGTGAAAGGAATCTACCAGAAGTGTGAAGTCTTAGGAATTGTAGGTACAAAAAATCCCCAAATAGGACAGGAAAAGTTTATTCCATTGGAACAATTAGTTTCCGGAGCAGCAACGGAACAGATGATTAATATGTTGAAAAATGTTGCGGACGCAGTTTCTATGGAAAAATTGAATGATAATCTAATACGAAATTTTTCTATGAATCGTTTATTGGGATTTTTGACAATTTTAGACACGGAAAAAATTTTAATGCATATTGAAGAGGCAATGAAACAGTATGAGTTTTTGACAGGAAGGAAGCTAAAAAATAGTACAAAAATTAATCTTTTTATTCATGTGGGCTGCTTGACAGAACGTTTGATTCGTAATTCGGCAATTGAAGATTATCCAGAGAAAGATAAGTTTCAAAAAATTCACAAAAAGGAAATTCGTCAGATACAGGCAGCGTTTAGTGTGATTGAAAAGACTTATAGTGTGAAAATTCCAATTTCTGAAATTGGTTATATTTATGATATTTTAGCGGGAATATGAGGTTTTTCGAGGAAAATTAAATATTTTGACAAAAGCATGACACTAAGTTGGCATGCTTTTTGTTTTATATAAAGACATCCGGATAAACAGTGATGAAATTTGAAAAGCCGAAAGGAGAATAACGATTATGATGATACCAATGGGAGAATTGTTAGCAAAAGCAAAAAAAGAAGGGTATGGAGTTGCAGCACCGAATGTATTTAATAGAGAAACTATTGAGGCATGTTTTTTAGCAGCGAAAAAATTAAGAGCACCGATTATTTTAGATGTTGCAGCAGTTCATGGAATTTATGAATGTGCTGATATTGCAAGATATTATGAAAAACAGTATCCAGAAGTACCATTTGCTCTAAACTTAGATCACGGTGGAGCTTATGAAGATATTGTAAAAGCAATTCATGCAGGATTTAGTTCTGTTATGATTGATCGTTCTACATGTGCTTATGAAAAGAATGTAGAAGAAGTAAAAGAAATTGTAAAAATCGCTCATGCAGTAGGAACTTCGGTAGAGGCAGAACTTGGACATGTAGGACAGGGTGCTGAATATGAAGAAACAAGAGATGCAGGACTTACCAAATTAGAAGAAGCATTAAAGTATGTGGAAGAAACCGGAGTTGATTGTCTGGCAGTTGCAGTTGGAACTTCTCATGGAGTATACAAAGGAGAACCACATTTGGAATTTGAACTTTTAGATCATTTATCTAAGGAAGTACCAGTCCCATTAGTATTGCACGGAGGTTCTGGAACAGGGGATGAAAATCTTGCAAAAGCAGTAAGAACAGGAATTCAGAAAGTAAATTTAAATACAGATGTCAGTGAGGCAGGAAAGCAGGCATTAAGAGAAGCCCTTGCTTCCACAGAAGTTCATGGTTCCGGAAAAGATGAATTTACACCGAAAAAGATGAATTTGCAGCAGACAATTGCAGCAGGTGTGGCAGGATTCCAAGCAGAGTTAGAACATTATATGAAATTATTCGGGTCTGAGAACAGATGGTAAAAACATTGGGAATTGAACAATTTGCCCCAATGAATCATATATATCGGTTTTATGAACTGAATGATTATATGAAATCAATCGCAGAGATTGGTTATCATTCTATGGATCTTTGGACCTGCGGTTCCCATTATTTCGTTGACAGTAATAATTATGAAGATACAAAATATATTAAAAAACTAATGAGTCAGTATGATATCCGTATAGTAAGCATTACTCCTAGACAATCTTGTCCGAATCCATTTCATATGGCAGTAAAAAAGACAGAGTTAAGAGAAAAAGCAAAACAGTATTTTCAGAATATGATTCTAGCAGCACATGAATTATCGTGTCCGAAACTTTTGATTACATCCGGCTGGCAGTCTTATTCTGAGACAAGACAGGAAGCATGGGATCGTAGTGTCTGGATGGTTGGCGAATTGTGCAGATTTGCTGAAAAATATGGGGTGTCTTTGACAATGGAAACATTATCCAGGCAAAGTACCACATTAGTAAATACTATCAGCGATTTAAAACAGATGATGAAGGAAGTGAATTCTAAAGCATTTACAATTACAGCAGATATTCATACAATTTACAATGCTAAGGAATCTATACAAGATTATTTTGATACATTTGGGAAAAAACTAAATCATTGTCATTTTATGGATTATAAAAATGGTATCCGTTCACATCTGGCATGGGGAGATGGAGAAGCTGACATAAAAGAAATATTGGATATTTTTGATCGCAATCGTTTTTCTGGGCATTTTGTGTTGGAATATACAGATAGTAAATACTTTTTGGAGCCTTTTAAGGTTTATGAGAAAACATATCATATCATAAGGCAAAATTTATAATAGAAAGAGGTAGAAGGAAATGAGTGAAAGAAAGACAACAAGATTTGCAGTTTTGGAAGCAGAACGTGTCGTAAAAGTACATGAAAGAGAAATTCCGGCGTTAAAAGCCGATGAAGTATTGATTAAAAATGGTGCCTGTAATATTTGTACGACAGATTATGGGCAGTATACAGGAGCAAGAAAAAATCTGATGTTTCCTATGGCATGGGGACATGAATTTGCAGGAACTATAGTAGATATGGGTTCTGATGTAAAGGAATTTGAAGTTGGCGAAATGGTTGGAATCGGATATGATAATTGTGGTGAGTGTGAATTTTGTAAAAAGGGATTGACCAGTGAATGTGTTACCTTGGGGGCTGGAAGAAACAAGCTGTCTCCAGATGGATATCACGGAGGATTTGGTTGCTCTGAATACGTAATCAAACCTTATCGTTCTTTATTTAAATTAAATCAGAACATGGATCCGTCAGAAGCAGCATTTGTAGAGCCGGTTGGAACTGTATGTCAGGGAATTCGGAAACTTCGTGTACAGCAGGGAGAAAAAATAGTTGTTATTGGTGCAGGAACGATGGGTGTTTTGAATGCATTGGTAGCGAAAGCAGAAGGCTGTGAAGTCATGATTACAGAAATGATGGACAAAAAAATTGAAGTTGCTAAAGAACTTGGGTTAAATGTTGTTGATGTAAAAGAAAAAGATCCGGTAGAAGCAGTTAAAGAATGGACGGATGGACGAGGTGTAGATGCAGTTATTTTGGCAGTAGGAGTGACAGCAGCCAACGATCAGGCATTGGAAATGATTAAACGGCTGCATGGAAGAATTTTAATGTTTGCAGCGGGGTATCCTGCACCGGAGCTGCATGTTGATTCTAACTTAATTCATTATCGTAAAATGGAATTAATTGGAACTTTTTCTGCAGACAAATGTGATTTTGAAAGAGCTGCAGAGCTGATGAGAGAAAAGAAAATCGATTTATCAAAATTAGTAGAAGCAAAATATAAATTAGATGATGTGGAACAGGCATTTGAGGCAGCAATTGTACCTGGAGCATATCGCGTAAGTGTAGTATTTGATTAAAAAGGAGGAATTGTGGATGATTAAATTATTGCGAGTAGATTATCGGTTGGTACATGGACAGGTAGCTATTTCATGGTCACGTCATATTGGAGCAGATTGTATTTTAGTTGCCAATGATGAGGTTGCAAAAGATGAAATGCGCCAGTCAATGTTAAGACTTTCCAAGCCACAGGGAATGAAATTAGTAATTAAATCGATTGAAGATTCTGTAAAATCAATCAAATCAGGAGTGACAGATAAATATAAAATGTTTATTGTTGTAAATAATATTCAGGATGTGGAGAGGTTGGCAAAGGAAATACCAGAATTAAATTATGTGAATCTTGGTGTATTGCCTGCAAATGAAAATACAAAAGCATTAAGCAAAGCAATTAATGTAACATCAGAAGATGTAAAGACGCTGAAAAAACTGCTTGCAAAAAACATAGAAATTGACATTCAGCAAGTTCCGACAGAAGCTATTACACATGTAGATGAAAAACTATTAGAAAGTTAGGAGGAAAAAAGATGTTAATAAAAGCAATATTAGTGGGGCTTGTATTAGGTTTATGTAAAAGTGAATGGATTTACGGATTCCCTCAAGTTGGACGTCCGATTGTAGTCTCAACATTAACAGGACTGTTTTTGGGAGATCCGGTGCAAGGTGTGATTATGGGAAGTGTTTTGGAATTAATGTTTATCGGTTCATTTCCAATTGGAGCAGCAGTCAGCCCGGATTATACTTCTGCGGGAGCCATATGTACTGCTTTTGCAATTTTAACTGGAGGTGGAAAGGCAGTAGCAACTGCAATGGCATTGCCAATTGCATTGTTAGGTGGATTCATTTTCATTGGATGTAAATTGATGAATGCAGCTTTTGGACAGATTATGATGAAATATCTTGAAAAAGATGATTCTAAAGGTGCTTCTAGAATATATATAATGGGTTCTGTTTTCACCTGTTTTGTAGTGTATTTTGCTTATGCTTTTGTTTGCATCTTTGCAGGAAGTGCAGCAGTGGAAGCTGCAGTAAATGCAATTCCAAAAGTAATTATTAATGGCTTGGCAGCTTCTGCAAATCTTTTGCCGGCAGTAGGGTTTGCACTCTTACTCCAGATGGTAATTACAAAAAAGATGTCACCATATTTCTTTATCGGATTTATTTTAGCAGCATATTTAAGTATGCCGACGATTGCAGTAACTCTATTAGGAATTATGTTTGTATTAGTTATGGTAACATCACAGAATAATCAGCTAGCAGCTGAAGAAAATGCAGGAGGTGACGAAAATGAGTTCTAAGATTGAAAAGAAAGATTTAAAAACAATATATCGAAGATATTTAGCACTAAATTGTATGAATGACTATCCGGGACAGATGCATAATGGATATACATTCTCCTTACTTCCAGTTCTTGATAAGATTTATAAAGATAATAAAGAAGAACGTATCAAGGCCAAGAAGCGCCATATGGAATACTTTAATATTACTCCGAATATTGCAGGATTTGCCCTAGGTATTTCTACTGCGATGGAAGAGGAAAATGCAAAAAATCCAGAGTTTGATGATACAACTATCAATACAGTAAAAACGGCATTAATGGGACCGCTATCAGCAATTGGAGATACTCTATTTCCTGCAACATTAAGAATTCTGGCAACCTCACTTGTAATTACTATGGCAGCAGCTGGAAATGTATTTGCACCAATTTTATTCTTATTAATTTATAATATTCCAAACTATTTGGCAAGATGGTACAGCCTGAAATATGGTTACAGCATGGGAATGGAATTTATGGTAAAATCCCAGAAATCAGGTATTATGGATAAAGTATCTTATGCTTGTACAGTAGTTGGATTAATGGCAATCGGTGCTATGATATTTTATACTGTAAACATTAGTACACCAATTACTATTGGGAATGTAAAAAATGGCGGCATTGTATTGCAAACAACATTAGATACAGTCATGCCGGGAATGTTAAAAATTGCATTGGTTGGTATTGAATATTGGTTATTGAAAAAAGGTGTAAAAGTCGTACCGCTTTTGATTGGAACTATGGCTGTCGGTGTACTGTTATTCGCAATTGGAGCGATTGCTTAAGGGCAGGAGGCTAAAGATGAAAAAAGAATTACTTGTGATTGGTGCTGGAAATATTGGACGAGGTGTCATCGGTGGATTATTTTTTGAATCTGGTTACCATTTGTATATTTACGATATTATGGAAGAACGGATGAAACAGTTGAAAGAACAAGGCACTTATTTGATTGAACGGGTAGGTGCGAACAATAAACGAAGAGTTCTTGTCGACGATTTTGATGTTTTAGATTGTTCAGATACAGTAGATTTGATTGAACATATGAAAAAAGTAGATTTGATTGCCTGTTGCGTATACGAAGGTGCTTTTCAAAGTATTTGTCAAAATTTAAAGGAAGCTATTGAATATCGTACAGAACAAGAGGCAGCTCCATTGAACATACTGCTTTGTGTTAATGCATTGGGGGCTCCGGATTACTTTGAGACAGAGTTAGCAAAATTATTGCAAAATAACCCGGCTGCTAGCCGTTATCTTAAAGAAAAAATAGGAATCTGTCAGGTTATGGTAGGAATGGCGGCAATGCCGTCTTCTGAAGAATTAATTGCAGAAGATGCATTTGCAGTTACAACTAAATTAGATGGACATATTGGAATTGATGAAGAACCTTTTAAAGGTGAGCTGCCACAGGTGAAACAAACTGGAGGGGTTCAAAAAGGGAAAGCTCAGATTTATCGAAAAGTCTATACTGGAAATATGAAGCATTGCATGTTGGCTTTTTTGGGAAAAGCAAAAGGCTATACTTACATTCGTGATACTTATGATGATGGATGGATTGAGGATTGTGTACTTGGAGCATTTTTTGAAGCGGATGCAGCTATTCAGGCGGAATATCAATTTGATGAAACTGACCATCAGGAGTGGATTGATTTTATTGTAGAAGCTCCTAAAAACCGAAATCTGAAAGATGCTTTTACGAGAGTAGCAGCAGATCCTAAGACAAAACTTTCCAGAGATAATCGATTTGTAGGACCAGCATTGTTATGTATGAAACATCATATTCTGCCATTTTATTTGGCAAAAGGGATTGCCTATGGATTTTTATACCGTGATGAAAGCGATATTGCCAGTATAGAAATTACAAACTATGTAAAAGAACATGGGATTGAAAAAGCTATAGAAGTTTATTGTGGTCTGACAGAAAATGAATGGGAGTTAAAACAATTGATTATGGCACAATATAAGGAAGCAGAAAAAATTCGTTAAAAAGGAGAAAAATTATGAGATATAATCATTTTAAAAATGCAGATGCTGATATTTCTGCATTAACAGTTGGTACATGGGGGATTGCAGGAGCAAACTCTGCAGGAGTGACATGGGGAAATGTAGATACAGAAGAATCGATTGCTGCCATTCGCCAGATGATAGATAATGGAGTTAATATGGTAGATACAGCCCCAATCTATGGAGACGGTCATTCTGAAACAGTCGTTGGACAAGCATTAAAAGATGGATATCGTGAAAAAGTGTATCTTGCAACAAAGTTTGGTTCTTACATCAGTCATTACACAGGAAAATCTGTAAGAGATAACAAATATAACTCCGTAGAGCGTGAAATTGATGAATCTCTTGCAAGATTACAAACAGATTATATAGACTTTTATATTATGCATTGGCCAGATGAAAATACACCGATTGAAGAAACAATGGCAGTCTGTAATATGTTGAAAAAAAAGGGGAAAATCCGTTACATTGGAATGTCTAATTCTTCCAAAGAATTAATTCAGGAAGCGCAAAAATATGCTAAAATTGATGTAATCCAGCCTCCGTTTTCTATCGTGAACCAGTCAGAAAGAGAACTAATGGAATGGGCTGAAACTCAAGGAATTGGGACAATGACTTATGGTTCTCTAGGTGGTGGAATTTTAACAGGAGCTATTCGCGAACTTCCAAAACCAGATCCAAAGGACATGCGTCAGGTATTCTATCCATTCTTTAAAGAACCGGTATTCTCTAATGTTATGGAATTATTAAAGACATTAGATAAAATTGCAGAAGCACACAATGTACCGGTGGCACAGGTATCCATCAACTGGAGTACCCAAAAGAGTTTTGTTGGTACAGCATTAACTGGAGTTAATACACCTGCACAGGCAGATGAAAATTGCAGTGCATTTGAATGGCAGTTGAATAATGAGGAAATTGCATTGATTGACAGTGAAATTGACAGATTAAATATTGGATAAGGTTTTTCTTGTGTTCATATAAGTCTTTTTATGGGGCTGTCACTTTAGTGAGACAGCCCCTATATTCATATCCATTTCTATGAACAACGTCGAAACGTCTTATCTGTAATAATTCTTGCAAAGATCAATCCAAGCGGCAAAGCCATAATAATAAGTAAAGCTTCTGTAAACCAAAAAGCACCGGTATTAATCGAAGTAATACCAATATTATAAATTGCCCGATACAAATACAATCCAGGAACCATAATAACGATGGAAGGCACAGTCAAAGAAATTCGAGGATAACCAATCGAAGTCTTGATCATAGATGCCAGAAGACCAGCAAGCAAAGCACCAAGGAATGCAGCTGCAGCTGGTGGAAATGAGGCGAGATCAACAAGTTCCAGACGAGTTGTATTTGCAATCGCTCCGATTAAACCTGCGGTAGCGGCAAGTCGTAAAGGGCTGTTAAACATTACAGAGAATCCTAACACTCCGAAGAAGCTTGCGATCAATCGGAAGATCAGGTACTGGAATTTGCTAAGGTCAAGAGGAAGGAAATCCATTGGTTTCAAATGAAGCACCAAAGCAAGCATCCATGCTGCCAAAGTTGCAACAGAGATAATAATGATCGCATATGTTAAACGTTCCAGTCCAGATCTCATATCTAGTTTCGCAAGGTCAATTCCACTTGTGATAAATGGAAATCCTGGAATGATAAATAACATGGAACAAATATAACCAGCCTGATGGTGGATCGAAACATGAAATCCAGATTTCAATGCCGTAAATGCAATTGTGTATACAATGCATGCCAGAGCAACACTTGCAGCGGTACATAAAAATAAAGTCAAATGATGCTGATTCATCTTCGCTCGAAGATAATTTCCGGCACCGGCACCCAGAAATGCACAAAACATTTCAACAGGGCCGCCGCCCAATAAAAAAGTAAATGCACAGCAGGCAACTGCGGCAGCCAGACCAAGAAATGGTGGAGAATAAAAACCATGAATTTCATGAATCCGATCAAGAAGAGTATGAAGCTCATCTCCAGACATCTTCTTACAGTTTCCTGCAAATTTATTTACGAACTCTTCCATGCGGTAAAGTTTTGATGTATTGACACCTGTATTAAACAGACATAACGATTCTGTATAACAGTTACCACCATCAATGCAGGTATATTCAATTGACAATAAACCAATATCGGCAGTACATGTAATTCCAAGTTCTCTGGCCAGTGTGTTCATGGAACTTCGCACTCTCCAGGCTCCGGTTCCACAAGACAGAAGCATGATTCCAGTACGACCGATGATCGAGGCTTTCTCACTTAACGAAGCTTCCGTGATTGGACGACCAATACTTTTTCTTGTATGATCATGCCAAGGAATCCGCATATGATTATGAAATTCTTCCTCCATATATATCACCCCTCCGAATCCATAAGTATTTCTAATAATTTTTTCCCAGCAATTCCAATTGGTCGGGTAGAATCGGTAAGGAGACAAATGTCTCGTGGATTAGCATGTTCCTTTACAGGAATTTCTATAATTTCACCACGATCAAGATAGTCCTTAGCAAGAGCTTCCGGACAGAAACCAATTCCAAGATCATGCTGCACCAGAGATAAGATCTGGTTCGTTGTAGCAGTTTCCATATCCGGAGAAAAAACTAACTGATTCTGATAGAAATATTTCTCATAAAAATTTCTGGTTGCTGTTCCTTCATTTAATGAAATAAAAGGAAAATCCTGCAGATCACGTAGTCTTTTCGGTGAAAAACCAATATCCCTATAAGAAGGTCCGCCAATTAAAATGTCACGGAAAGAGCAAAGTCGTTGCGATTGTAGTGGATGTTCGCAATACAATGGTGTTGTCACAATACTAAAATCAACGAATCCTTTTCTCAAAGCTTTGATTGCCTGTGGTGTGGAATGGTTGGAAATTTTTAATTTAATATGTGGATAAAGTTTGTGAAACTTCTCTAATTTCGGCAACAAAAATAAATGAAGTGCAGTTTCGCTTACTCCGATCGTAACAGTTCCAGATTTCAGATTTTTTGTTCGATTTAGTTCATCATTTCCAGAAGAAATCTGATGGATCGCAATTGCTACATGGGCATAAAGTTGTTCCCCTTCTGGCGTCAGCTTGATTCCCCTGTGTGACCGGATAAATAAAGTGCAGCCAAGTTCACTTTCCATAATATTCATGCAGCGAGTGATATTTGGCTGATTATTATGTAAGAATTTCGCAGCTTTAGAGAAACTCTTATATTTTGCAACATAATAAAAGATACGATAATAGTCAAAAGGCATGATTGACCTCCTAGTTATATAAAATTTGTATGTTAATGATATGATATATATATTTTACATATCGTTCTTCCTAAAGTATAATACAGTTGATGAAAAAGTCAAGAAAGGGATGATCAGCGTGGAAACAATTTTTCCAAGAGAAGAAAATGCAGAGCATATATTTAAAAAAATTCTGGAAAATAATGATGCCTGTGAACGATTGAGAGAGTTATTTTATGAAGAGTTTGCCAACAGTGGAGATCGTGATCTTTCGGAAAAACAGTTTGTGAAAGCACTATTTGATGCATATCAAAATAGGGATCTTTCCGCTTTCTTGATGGGAATCTGTGGAAACAGTATGTTTGATCTGTTAAGAAATGCGTTTTTGATTCCTATGAGATTCAATGATAAAGGTGTAACAAATCCTGTAAGATTAACAGATGCAGAGGGCGAGTTGATCAAACAAACATCCGTAAACAAACAGATTTCACAAAAACAATATAAAATGTTTCAGCAGATTTTAGATCAGGCGGACGATATACCGGATTATGAAATCTGTCTTGCTTATGGATTTCGTGAAAAACACGATTATCGGAACAAAAACGAAATTAACACAATGAAGATTGGGGAACATATTGGAATCCTGCTATTATTTAAACTACCTAAAGAAGTAAAAGAAATGATAGAGGATAACGAAGTCTACAGCATTGTTTGGGATTTTATGATGAGATTGGAAGAACAATTACCAAGAGCGTTCATGTATTACGGTGTAATGGATGAAAACAAATTTGAACAACAAAGCAGCGAGATTGGCATCTTTCTTCCCTTCCGTCACTTTGAACACCAACTAGAGAAAAACATCGAACAGGCCAATGGTATTGGTCTGGGATGTAGAGAACGGATCCTGACAATGATCAAATAAAAAGGAACTATTTTATTTATAGTTACCAATAGTAGTCATAAAAGACATCGCATGAAATACAAATATTCGTGCGATGTCTTTTGTGTTTTCTATCAATTTATGATGAGAGTGTCAAAAGTATAAATGAAATAAGGATTGACATTTTATAAAAAGTAGCATACAATATTATTGTATTAAGGAAGTAATACAATAATACAATAAGAAGGAAGGAGAACTATGGGGTGGAAGATAGATGATGGAAGACCAATCTGGACACAACTGAAGGAACAGATGATCAAGAGGATTGTGTCAGGAACCTATTCAAGCGGAGAGAAACTACCAAGTGTCAGGGATCTTGCAGGAGAAGCAGGGGTGAATCCGAATACGATGCAGAGAGCGTTATCAGCACTTGATCAGGATGGATTAACGATCACCAACCGAACAAGCGGGCGTTGTGTCACAGAAGATGTGACGAAGATAGAAGAATGTCGGAAAGATATAGCGCACAAGATCGTAAAACAATACATCAGGGATTTAGAGGAACTTGGATACAATAAGGAAGATGCAGTCGCATTGATCGGAAAGGAAGAGGAAGAATGAAGGATTTGAATTTAATAGAATTAACTGATTTAGAGAAACGGTATGGAAAGAAGGAAGCTTTAACGGGAATCAACTTAACAATAGGGAGAGGAAAGATCATCGGGCTTTTAGGACCCAATGGTTCTGGAAAGACAACATTGATCAAGTTATTAAACGGTCTGTTGCAGCCAACATCAGGTGAGATTAAAGTCAATGGTAAAGCACCTGGTGTTGACAGCAAGAAGATCATCAGCTATCTGCCAGATAAGATGTATTTTGCAGATTGGATGGATTTTTTTGAAGATTTTTACGAAGACTTTGATCGTAAAAAAGCAGAGGGCATGTGTGAGACATTAAAGATCAACACCGAAGCGAAGATCAAAAGCTTATCCAAAGGAAATAAAGAGAAAGTCCAGTTAGTTTTGGTAATGTGCCGAAAAGCACAACTCTATCTGCTAGACGAACCGATCGCAGGAGTCGATCCCGCAGCAAGGGATTTTATCTTAGATACGATCTTAAACAATTATAATGAGGAAGGAACCGTGATCATTTCAACACATCTGATCGCAGATATCGAGAAGATCATGGATGAGGTTATTTTTATCAAAGAAGGAAATATTGTAACATACAAGTCAGCTGATGACTTAAGAGAAGAAAGCGGCAAATCCATCGATGCCCTGTTCCGTGAGATATTTCATACAGATGTATACAGAGGAGGGGACGAAGTATGCTAGGAAAATTAATAAAGTATGATCTGAAAGCATTAGCGAAGATTTTAGCACCGTTATGGGGTGTACTCTTAGTGATGGGACTGATCTTTGGAATCAGTATTCGGTCGAATCTTGACGGAATTGGAAATACGATGATCGTATTTAGTCTTGTGGTCATTATTGCAGTGATCGTTGCAATCTTTGTAATGAATGTGATCATTGTGATTCAGCGTTTCTGGAATGGGTTATTGCAGGAAGAAGGATATTTAATGTTCACGCTTCCAGTTACTACAAGAAGCCTGATCTTATCCAAAGTGATCAGTGCATTGATCATCAGCTGTGGGACAGCACTCGTAATCTCTTTATTGGGAGTAGAGATCATTGCGATAAGCCCGGTAAAACTTATGGACACCGTAACATATTTTGGAAACTGGGTCATCAAAGTACATGCAGGACCATGGATTGGATATGGAGCGGTGATCGCAGTGGTAGGTTTGCTAAGTGGAATCTACCATATATATGCAGCAATGGTGATCGGACAGTTGAGTAATGGCAATCGATTCTTGTTTGCATTTGTGGCATATGCAGTGTTATCGATCATTGTATCACTGATCGGAATTCCAAGTATGACAAACTTAGATAATATGGGATCAAGTCTGCAGAACACATTTGGATTTGATAGTGATCTGTGGATCTATCTTGTAGAGAATATTGTGATCATTATCATTTATCATATTGTTACAGAAGTGATATTAACAAAGAAATTGAATCTGGAGTAGGAAAAATAGAAGGGATAAGGAGAGGAGGAAAAATTATGTTAAGGAAATTGATGAAATATGATCTAAAATATTACCGTAAGATCATGCTGCCACTATGGGCTGTTTTGATCATTTATGGAATTGTCCATGGAATCAATACTGTGTTCAATTATGAAACATTTTATGATCATATCCCAATAAAGGCACAGGCTATTGTTGTTGTGACCGGTATTTATTTTATATTCTGCGTGAATATTATTCTTGTGATACAAAGGTTCTGGAAAAGCATGTATGGAAAGGAAAGCTACCTTACACATACACTTCCAGTGACTGAGAGAAAGTTGATCTTGTCCAAGGTCTTCAGTGCGATCATCATCAGTTTTACAACAGTTTTTATCTTCTTTGCAGAAAATGATATATTGATTTATATACAAAGTATTGTATATCACGGAGAAGCTTCACTTCAAGGAATACCGATTCGACATTTTCAGGATTTTACAAAAACAAAAGTTGTTTTAACCATTCTTTATATGATCATATATGGAATCATATGGACGATGCATCTGATCTATCAGGCATATACAGCAATATGCATTGGACAGATGAGAAGTAAAAACAGATTTGCGACAATGATCATTGTAGGAGCTTTTTTATTCTTGGTTGGCTATGAAATGCAAGTGGTATTGTTGCAACATAATAGATATTACAGTTGGTTTTATCTTCCGTGTCTTATTGCCTTTCTTGTGGAAATTGTGTTGTGTCATTTGGTGATTGAGTTTATTTTGACTAGAAAGTTAAATATAAATTAGATAATAGAATTGACATAAAAAATTATAGATGTTAATATAACAATATAAAAAGGTGCTACCGATGACGGTTTGCCTGATTAATATAAGTTTTATAGACCGCTTACTTTCTCAGGGTAGGGCGGTCTTTTTCTGTCTTGGCATCATGCTTTCCACGCACATAGCCAAGACTATAAAAAGTCGCACACAGTGAGATTACTGCGATTAGGTCTGTAATGGTTAGCATAATTTCAAGTCCCCTTTCCGTCAGATTTCTCTATGAAAGAGATGGATCTATGTAATCGGGGCTAGAACTCCCCGTAGGAAGCAAACCGCCATTCACGTCAATGTGAAGTAACACCTTGACGTTTATTTTAACAGAAAACATATATTAATTCAATAAAAAACAAAGTATAAACATATAAAAGTACAAAAAATTTTACATACATTTAACACAACACATCTCCTAAATAAGTTAAAATAAAACTGTTGTAAAAAATAAGTGAAAGAAAAGTAAAGAAAAGAACAACTAAAGGAGAAAAAAAGTGAGCAGTACAAACATTTTAGGTCTGTTGGGAGGATTAGCATTATTCCTCTATGGTATGCAGATGATGAGTAACGGATTAGAATCTGTTGCCGGAAATAAAATGAAAGACATTTTGGAAAAATTGACATCCAATAGATTCTTAGGAATTATCGTAGGAGCTTTGATCACAGCCGTGATCCAGTCATCCTCAGCTACAACGGTAATGGTTGTAGGATTTGTAAACTCTGGAATGATGACATTAAATCAAGCAGTATGGATCATCATGGGAGCAAATATCGGTACAACGATCACGGGACAGTTAATTGCATTAGACGTTGGAGCATTAGCACCATTGATCGCATTTATTGGTGTAGCACTTGTTGTATTTTCAAAGAATGAGAAAGTACAGTTTGTCGGAGAGATCGTTGCGGGACTTGGTATCTTATTTGTCGGAATGAACATGATGGGAGATTCCATGGTACCACTTCGTGAGTATCCACCATTTATCAACCTGATGACAAGATTTTCTAATCCATTGATCGGAATCATCGCAGGTATGATCTTTACAGCCGTGATCCAGTCATCTTCAGCTTCTGTAGGTATCTTACAGGCACTGGCGTTAAGTGGGGTTATCAGTTTCCATGACGCAGCCTTTGTATTATTTGGACAGAATATCGGTACATGTATCACAGCAATCTTAGCATCGATTGGAACAGAGAGAAGCGCGAAGAGAGCAACGATCATTCATTTAAGTTTCAATATCATTGGAACAGTTATTTTTACAATTTTATGTTTAGTGACACCTTTGGCGAATTATGTGGCAGGATTCAGTGGAAGCAGTATTACAAAACAGATTGCCAATATGCATACATTATTTAATATCAGTACAACCATCCTGCTGATCCCATTTGGAAATTATCTGGCAAAACTTGCAACCAAGATCCTTCCAGAGAAAGCAGAAGAGAAAGAACATCACAAACATTTAAAATACATCAAATCAGTTGATACAAGAGTGGATGCAACATTTGGTACATCAGCGATCAACTTACAGAACTTAAGAAATGAAATTCAGAGAATGCTTGAGATGGCAAGAGTCAATGTAGAAGAAAGTTTTGATGCATTTTTGGCAGGAAGCAGCAGATTCTTAGGTGATGTTGATAAAAGAGAAGATTATATTGATTATCTGAACAAAGAAATTTCAAGAGCCGCAGCAAAGATGATGGCGCATGAAACGAATGTTAAAGCTTCAAAAAATATCGGTTCATATCTTGATATGACAAGTAATATCGAACGAATTGGAGATCATGCAGTTAATATTTGTGATTATACAAAGTTGATCGAAGAAAAACATATTGTATTTTCAGATGACGCAAAACAGCAGATGGAAGAAATGAAAATGATCTGTGAAAAAATGTTCCATAACATTTCTAAGGTACCAGAGGATACGCAGGAATGGCTTCAGAAAGTTCATGATTCTGAGAACTTTATCGATCAGAAGACAGAAGAATTCTACGAAAGTCACTTGGAACGTATCAACAGAGGAGAATGTAATGATGAAGCATGCATCATTTTCTCTGAAATGTTAACAGACTTTGAGCGTATCGGTGATCATACATGGAATGTTGCGAAACAGATGGCAAAGATCATTGAACGTGGGTAAAACAATTACATAAAATTCAAAAAGAACCTTCTGAAAGAACTAAAATAAGAAGGTTCTTTTTTTGATAGTAACTAGACTTGTTATAAACAATACGTTATACTAAAAAGAGTGCTAAAAACAGGTGTGTAAAGGAGAAATGAGTTATGGATTATATTTTATCCCCATCAATTTTGTCAGCAGATTTTGCGAATCTTGGAGCAGATGTAAAAGAAGCAGTAAAAGCAGGTGCAAAATGGGTGCATATTGATGTTATGGATGGAATGTTCGTACCTAATATTTCCTTGGGACTTCCAGTGATTAAATCACTTCGTAAAGAAACAGAAGCTTTATTTGATGTACATTTAATGATTGAAGAACCAGGAAGATATATTGATGATTTTGCAGAAGCAGGAGCTGATCTGATCACTCTTCACGCAGAAGCAACAAAACATCTTCATAGAGCAATCCAGCAGGTAAAAGCGAAAGGATTAAAAGTTGGAGTAGCCTTGAATCCAGCAACGCCATTATCTGCATTAGATTATGTATTAGAAGAATTAGATATGGTACTGATCATGACTGTAAACCCAGGTTATGGCGGACAGTCTTATATTGCGAAGATGGATGACAAGATCAAAGAATTACGAGCGATCATCAATGAAAAAGGACTGGATATCGATATTGAAGTAGATGGAGGAATCTCAGCAAAGAACGTAGCACATGTCAAAGAATGTGGAGCAAACGTATTTGTAGCAGGATCCGCTGTATTTAACGGTGATATTGCATCTAGTGCAAAAGATATTTTAGAAGCTATGGAGGCGTAAAAATGAGTGAATGTAGTCATGACTGCAGCAGTTGTAGTGCAAACTGCGGAAGCAGAACACAGGAGAAAACAGATTTTCTTGAACCATTATATAGAGAAAGTAAAGTAAAGAAGGTTATCGGTATCGTCAGTGGAAAAGGTGGCGTAGGTAAATCCATGACAACTTCTTTATTAGGAGTCGCAGCAATGAGAAAAGGGTTGCATACAGCAATTCTTGATGCGGATGTCACAGGACCGTCCATCCCGCAGGCATTTGGACTTCATGAGAGATTATTAGGAAATGCAGAAGGAATCATTCTTCCAGCAATGACAAATTTCGGAATCGAAGTTGTATCCTTAAACTTAATGTTAGAAGAAGAAACACAGCCAGTGATCTGGAGAGGTCCAGTTGTAGCAGACGTTGTAAAACAGTTCTGGGGTAAGACATTATGGAAAGACATTGATGTGATGTTTGTGGACATGCCACCAGGAACCGGAGAAGTTCCATTAACAGTTTTCCAGTCTATTCCATTAGATGGAATCGTTGTCGTTGCAACTCCACAGGAATTAGTAGGAATGATCGTGGAGAAAGCTGTGAATATGGCGAACATGATGAATGTACCAGTTCTGGGTCTGATCGAGAACATGAGCTACATCAAATGTCCAGATTGCGGCAAAGAGATTAAGGTATTTGGAGACAGTCATATTGAAGAAATTTCTGAGAAGTTTAACATTCCAGTACTCGGAAAACTTCCAATTGATCCAAAATTAACACAGGCATGTGACGCAGGGCTGATCGAGGATGTGGAAAATATTTACTTAGATGGTGTCATGGATATCATTTTATAAGAAGAAACAACGTAAAGAAGCGGTTTTCCGCTTCTTTTTTTGATGGAAAAAATGCAATGAAAAATATAAATATTGTATACAAATTTATAAAAAACAAATCGTATAAGTTAATAAATTTGTAATAACAAACTTACATATATTGGAAATAAATTGTATTTTATCGAGTACAAAGGTTGACATATTGATGGATATCGGGTAAAGTATGAAACATAGATTTCGAAAATGTTACAAAATTGTTTCGAAGTTTAAGAAACTATTGAGCACAGAAAGAGGTTTATATGCTGAAAGTTATGAAGAAGAAATTGTTAGTAGTGATTGCGATGTTAGTTGTAGCATCAGGAATCATCTTTACAGGATCAACTTCAACCAAAGCAGAAGATAACGAAGTACAATACTTAGGAAAATACAAATTAACAGCATACTGCGGATGTAAAAAGTGCAGTGGAAAATGGGGAACAAGAACAGCTTCTGGAAAGAAAGCAAAACAGGGAAGAACTATTGCTGTAGATAAAAGAAAGATCAAATTAGGATCAAAAGTACAGATCAATGGAAAAACATACGTAGCCGAAGATGTCGGAGGCGGTGTCAAAGGAAAACATATCGATGTATTCTTTAAATCTCATAAACAGACAAAGAGATTTGGTAAGAAAACAGGTGTTAAAGTTTATAAGGTAAATTAAGATACGAATGATGATCATAAAATATAGCGTAAAAATATCAGCCAGTTTGGAAGAAAAGATGAATTCAAACTGGCTGATATTTTTTTGCTTTTACAAATGAATATTTAAGGTATTAAAATTTATAAGTACCATTTTCTCTTAAAGCAGCTAAAGCATCAATAACGCTCTGTTTATCTTCTGGATATGTAACACCATACCACTGATCTTTAGATACAAGCACTTCAAGAGAGGCTTTTCCGTCATGTAACAGGTCACTTGCGACACTAGGAATGAAGTATTCACCTTTTAATGGATTCTCTTTGATCGCTTGATCAAGGAAAGCAGGGAATCCTTTTTCTAACTCGTCCATGATCATAGGCTGGAATCCAAAGAAGTTCATAGACACTAAAGTATTAAATGGAAGCGATGCCCAAGTTGCACCGTCATCTTCTGTGAATTCTGCATGATCTTCACGTTTTTCGATATGAGTTCTTTCTGTGATAGAAAGTAACTGGTGGTTGTCATCAACTTCACAGACACCTCTGGATACGTATCCATTCTCTGTAACTGTATTTCCAAGATGATATCCCACCATTGCAAATGGTGCCTTTCCGTCTTTCTCTTCATGGCTTGTAAGGAAATCAGCCATGACTTTATATCCATCAACACCATAATAGTCATCTGCGTTGATCACGGCAAATGGTTCATTGATAAATGGTTTTGCACATAAAACAGCATGTGCAGTTCCCCAAGGTTTGACACGTCCTTCAGGGACATTATAACCTTCTGGTAATGCATCTACTTCCTGATATGCATAACATACTTCCATTCCTTCAGGAACCCTTGCTCCAACAGTTTCTTTAAAATCTTTCTCAATTGCTTTCTTTATCACAAAGACTACCTTACCGAATCCGGCACGTTTTGCATCATAGATGGAATAATCAATGATCGCATGTCCCATTGGATCCATAGGGTCCATCTGTTTTAATCCTCCATAACGGCTTCCCATACCGGCAGCCAGAATTACTAATGCTGGTTTTTTCATGAAAAAACTCCCTTCTGATTTTTAAACTAAAATAAGTATAACGCAAGATAGAACAGATGGAAAGAGAAAGAAGAAATAAAGAATTGGAATTGATAAAGATCTATTTCGGTCAGCTAGAATTTATTGTATAATTTGAGTATTGAATCGTTGCAAAAAAGAGAAAGATTTACAAATATTCGAGGAGGAAGAGTATGAAAAAGCGAATATTATCAGTTTTATTATCGATGGTTGTGGCAAAATAAAAGGATATCCACGAGGATAAGAAAAGGATAAAGTGATGACAGAGATTCAACATGAACTGATCATGCCGAATAAGGATCTTCCATTTAAGATGTTCCTTTTTGAAGGCAGAGATGGTAATTACATCAGAGAAAAACATTGGCATAGATCGATTGAGATCTTTGCGGTCTTTCAGGGAACGCTGGAGTTTTATTTAAACGATCAGGAGTATTTACTGGAATGTGGAGATTTTATTATTGTCAATTCCAACGAAGTGCATTCCATTCATGCACCAAAAGAAAATATGACTGTTGTGCTCCAGATGCCGCTTAATATGTTTGAAAAATACTACACCGGGGATCAGTTCATCTGTTTCGCCCATGCTCCGCAGGCACAGGATGAGCAATTGATGGAAATGATCTGTGAGATGTATATGGCATATTCTGATAAGCATTGCGGTTATGATCTGAAGATTCAAAGTCTGTTTTATGATATGTTATATCTGATGGTCACAAGATACCGAGAGATCAATGTACATCCAGATATTTTACATCAACATAAACAGTTAACGAAATTATCGGTGATCACAGATTACATGAAAGAACATTACAAAGAAGAACTGTCTTTATCTAAATTGGCAGAAATATTCGGGTATTCTCCATCTTATCTATCCCGAATGTTTCAAAAATATGCAGGAATCAATTATAAAGACTATTTGCAGGCAATCCGCACTGAACATGGGTACAGACAGCTGATAGAGACAAAGATGACGATCAGTGATATTTCCATGGAAAATGGATTTCCAAATAACAAAGCATTTTCTAAAGCTTTTTATAAAAAGTATGGAATTATGCCTGCTGAATTTCGAAAAAGACAAAAAAGTGCCATAAACGAGATAAGTAATTAGTCGAGAAAACAAAAGCATATTGTTATAATCTTATAAGTGATAAATGGAGAAGACAAACTTTTAACTGCACAGAATAAATGGCTGATCGCACATGAAGAAGCTCAAATACCTGAAGCATTTTGTGGATTAGTTGGAGAAAATATCACATTAAAATGATCAAAAAAGGAAAGGATGGAGAATCAAATGAGTAATATGCCAAAAGTAAAGATCGAAATCGTAGCAGTCAGCAGAGATTGTTTCCCAGAAAGTTTATCAGTGAATCGCAGAAACATTACTTGCCAAACATTTTGAAGGACCAAAAATGTTCTTTGCAGCAGCAGAGGAAAGAGGAGATAATCTGTTAGATGGACGTGGAGATGCATATTGTGGTATGCTGAATGCAAGTTATAATCTGAAATTGTACCAATCGCAAGAGCTGTCGTTGGATTAAGCAGCTTAAAGATCATCAGTTTTGGGCCTCGTCCATTAAACTTCTTAGCATGCAATGGACCAATCCAGCAGTTATACAACTTAGGAGTTGAGATCGAGAAAAACTTCCCTCATCATGGAGCTGTAGCATTTGGTAATTTCGGAAAAACATTATATGAAGTATTTAAATATGTTGGAGTTCCAGTAGAAGAGATTGGATACAATCAGCCAGCTGGAGTCAGATATCCAACAGAGAATCCTTGGGGATAAGATCGGAGGTTTGTATGTTGTATATTGGTGTAGATCTTGGAACATCTGCAGTGAAATTACTGTTAATGGATGAAAAAGGTGGAATTAAAAAGATTGTTTCCAAAGAATATGATTTGTATTTTCCACATCCAGGATGGTCTGAACAGAAACCTGAAGACTGGTACAGTCAGTCTATGGAAGGAATCAAAGAACTGATCAGTGAATGTGATAAGTCACAGGTTGCAGGAATCAGTTTTGGTGGCCAGATGCATGGACTCGTAGTCTTAGATGAAAATGATGATGTGATTCGTCCTGCGATCCTATGGAATGATGGACGTACACAGAAAGAAACAGATTATTTAAATAACGAGATTGGAAAAGATAAATTATCTGAGTATACAGCTAATATTGCTTTCGCAGGATTTACGGCACCCAAAATCCTGTGGATGCGTGAAAATGAACCAGACAATTTCAACAAGATCAAAAAGATCATGCTGCCAAAAGATTATCTGGCATATAAACTATCTGGAACATTTTGCACGGACTATTCCGATGCATCCGGAATGTTATTGCTGGATGTAAAGAATAAATGCTGGTCTAAACAGATGATGGAAATCTGTGGAGTGAGTGAAGAACAGCTTCCGAAACTGTTTGAAAGTTATGAAGTTGTAGGAACATTAAAAGAAGATATTGCAGAAGAACTTGGTTTATCCAAAGAAGTTAAGATCATCGCGGGAGCTGGAGACAATGCGGCAGCAGCGGTAGGAACTGGAACTGTTGGAGATGGAATGTGTAACATTTCCCTTGGAACATCCGGAACGATCTTCATTTCCAGCAAGACATTTGGTGTAGATTCAAATAATGCTTTACATTCTTTTGATCATGCAGATGGATACTATCACCTCATGGGATGCATGTTAAGTGCAGCATCCTGCAACAAATGGTGGATGGACGAGATCTTAAAGACAAAAGAATACAGCAAAGAACAAGAAGGAATCACCAAACTTGGAGAAAACCATGTATTCTATCTTCCATACCTAATGGGAGAGAGATCTCCACACAATGATCCAAAAGCCAGAGCAACATTTATCGGAATGTCCATGGATACAACGAGAGAAGAAATGACACAGGCCGTGTTAGAAGGAGTTGCATTTGGACTTCGTGATTCTCTGGAAGTCGCAAGAAGTCTTGGAATCAAGATTGAACGCACAAAGATCTGCGGGGGTGGAGCAAAGAGTCCATTATGGAAAAAGATCATTGCAAATGTGATGAATCTGAAAGTCGACGTGATCGAAAGCGAAGAAGGTCCAGGATATGGAGGAGCGATGCTTGCAGCCGTTGGATGTGGAGAATACGACAGCGTACAGGAAGCAGCAGATCAGCTTGTGAAAGTTGTGGATACGGTGGAACCTGATGACAAGCTTGTTGCGAAGTATGAGGCGAAGTACCAGCAGTTTAGAGAAATTTATCCAGCACTTAAGAGTGTATTTCAGAAATTTGATTAACTATAAGGTAACTATAAACTAAATATAAATAATGAACAACAACAAAGAACAGGTATGCATAAGGATTTCAAGGAATTCTAAAGCATACCTGTTCTTTCTTAAATTTATGATTTTATTGCAGAATCTGCATTGCGATCATGATAATGATCACAAGAATAAAAAATCCTAAAATGCATTTTGCTGCAATCACTTTATTTTGCCACCAAGGCAATTTGATATCTTCATCTTCGAATGTATTGTAGTCATTATCGTATAACAGTTCATTGATCAAAGCTTCTGCCTTAGCTTTCTGATCTTCTCTAACATAAATATCCGTTCCATAAACAGAATACCCCATTGCAATACTCATATATTCTCCTGTTCCAGGTTGTTTGGACATGGTTTCAATTCCGTTTTGTTTTAAATGATCATGAATCATCTCAGCCTGAATCTGGTCAGCTGCGTTAAATATTTTTGTAATCTTATCCTCCATAATTGCCACCTCCCTTATTGAGTAAATGTTCAGTAACTTTGTATATTAATGATGAGAGTATCAAAAGTAAATTTTGTCACGCTCTGATGTACCCGGCGTGTCAATAAGTATGAATTAATTATAACAAAAATTGGACATAATTCATAGAAAGAAATATCACTATTCAAATTCTAAAAAATAGTATTGACATTTTTTCTCACATGTATTATTATATAAATATAATAACAGTAATTATTATCGATTTAAGTATAAGGAGGATGAAACAATGAAATACGTATGTGATGTATGTGGATGGGAATATGATGAAGAAAAAGGATATCCAGAAGGAGGAATCGCTCCAGGAACAAAATGGGAAGATGTTCCAGAAGATTTTGAATGTCCATTATGTTTTGTAGGGAAAGATCAATTTTCAAAAGAATAATTTTTATAGATATATTGTAGTAGAAGGGAGAAGAAGTTATGGCTAAATTTTATCGTTCAGAAGACAAAACAGTATTATTAGAAGTATTTGGAGCAGGAAGTTCCATAGAGAATTTGAAAAGTTTAAAAGCAAACACAACAGATGCTGCAGTAGAAAAACATTTACCAGTTGTGACACAGGAAAGAAATAAGATCACAGTAGCTGTATCTTCCGTAGAGCATCCAATGCTTCCAGAACATTATATTATGGGAGTATATATTGAAACAAAGAATGGTGGGCAGCTACATAAATTTGCACCAGGGGATAAACCTGAGGCGGTATTTATGTTAGCAGATGGAGATAAATTCATAGCAGCATATGAGTATTGTAATCTGCATGGATTATGGAAATCTGAAGTATAGAAATTATCAATTTCTAGGGAAATATATAAAGTGATTGTAAAGGAATCAGTAAGGAGAAGAATCATGGGAAGTAATAGATATGTAGGAACACAGACAGAGAAGAATTTATTAGAAGCATTTTCAGGAGAATCACAGGCAAGAAATAAGTACACTTATTTCGCATCTGTTGCAAAGAAAGAAGGATACGAGCAGATGTCTGCACTATTCCTTAAGACAGCGAATAATGAAAAAGAACATGCCAAGATGTGGTTTAAAGAATTAGCAGGAATTGGAGATACAAAGGAAAATCTTGCTGCAGCAGCTGAAGGTGAAAATTACGAATGGACAGATATGTATGAAGGATTTGCAAAGACTGCAGAAGAAGAAGGTTTTCCAGAACTTGCTGCCAAATTCAGAGCAGTCGGAGAGATTGAGAAGCATCATGAAGAAAGATATCGTGCACTTCTTAAGAATATCGAGACTTCACAAGTATTTGAAAAAAGTGAAGTGAAAGTATGGGAATGTCGTAATTGTGGACATATCGTAGTTGGAACAAAAGCACCGGAAGTATGTCCTGTTTGTGCACATCCACAGAGCTATTTTGAAGTGCATGAAGAAAACTATTAAATTCTGATTTGAATAACGGAAAGTATTGGTGGAATATTATAAAAAGCGATTATGTGCCTGCAACCGTACGGACACATGATCGTTTTTTATAATATTCAAATAATTTACGTGATTCAAACCACTATACAGTATACAAACACTGTGATTTATAATTGACAAGAATGGTTAGAATGGTTAGAATAAAGTTAGAAAGAACAGACAGAATAATTTCAAGGAGGGTTTTTCATGAAGTTACAAGAATCTGAGAGAACGGAATTCAAATCCATTGTAGTCACAGACATCAAGAAAGAAATCATAGCATTTGCCAATTGTGATGGAGGAAAAATCTATATTGGAATTGAAGATGATGGGACAGTTATCGGGGTAGAAGATTCAGACAGTGTAGCATTGCAAGTAAGCAATATGGTTAGAGATGCGATTAAACCAGATTTAACCATGTTCTTGCATTATGAGACAAAAGAGATAGAACAAAAACAAGTTGTGATCATAGATATTCAAAGAGGAACAGAACGCCCATACTATATAGCGAAGAAAGGGTTAAGACCAGAAGGCGTATATGTAAGACAAGGATATTCTTCTGTCCCAGCAACGGATACAGCTATTAGAAAGATGATTAAAGAAACAGATGGTGATCATTTTGAAGATATGAGATCATTAGATCAAGAATTGACTTTTTGCGAAACAAAAAAAGAATTCCAAAAGAGAAACATCACATTAGAACAGCCACAGATGAAAACTTTAGGAATTATAAACCAAGATGGAATTTATACGAATCTTGCTTTATTACTTTCAGACCAGTGCGTGCATACGATTAAAACAGCAGTTTTTGAAGGAAAGAATCAAAATATATTTAAAGATAGAAAAGAATTTACGGGATCACTATTTGCACAAATGGAAGCAGTATATGATTACATTGACTTCAGAAATCAAACACATTCAACTTTTGAAAAACTTTATCGAATTGATAATAGAGATTATCCAGAAGTAGCAGTAAGAGAAGCATTGCTAAACTGTCTTGTACACAGAGATTACGGATATAGTTCTAGTATTCTGATCAGTATGTACGAAGATCGGTTAGAATTCACATCCATTGGGGGATTGGTAACAGGAGTTACATTAGAAGATGTGATGATGGGGATTTCTGTATGCAGGAATAAAAAATTAGCGAATGTTTTTTACCGTTTAGAATTGATCGAAGCTTATGGAACAGGAATACAAAAGATCATGAATGCTTATCAAGATCAGTTTATAAAACCAGAGATCAAAGTCAGTAATAATGTATTTAAGATCATATTACCAAACACAAATGCACAGGCAGAATTAAGAGAAGAACTGCAATACCATACACATATACAACCAGAAGACGAAGAAACACAGATCATGCAAATGATCGATCAAGAAAAAAGAATTCAAAGAAAACAAGTTCAGGAAAGATTAGGAATCAGTCAGACAACGAGTGGAAGGATTTTGAAGCAGATGGTTAAAAAAGGATTGATCATGCAGAGAGGCAGAGGAAAGAACACATGCTATGTGAAAAAATAATTACGAGACAATGTACAAGATATGATCGGACGAAAACAGCAAATGCATATGAAAATATATAGTGACCATATAAAATAAATAGAATTTATAATAATACCAGTGATTGAAGCATCTGAAAAAGAGGTAAAATCACTGGTATTTATCATATAAAAACATCACAAATACTTGAACAGAAGGGTTGGTCGTGGTATATTAAAATTTAATAACAAGGAGAGAAAGATGGAAAATTTAAAAAAAGAGATCGAACAATTAAAACAAGAAAAAAATGCTGTTTTACTAGCACATTATTATGTAGACGATGCCGTTCAGGAAATTGCTGATTATGTTGGGGATTCTTATTATCTTGCCAAAGTTGCATTAAAAGAATCCAAAGATGTGATCTGTTTTGCAGGCGTAAACTTTATGGGTGAGAGTGCCAAGATCTTAAACCCAGACCGTACAGTGATCATGCCAGATCAGAAGGCAGACTGCCCAATGGCTCATATGGTCGATGTAGAGAAGATTGAAGAGATGCGTAAGAAATATGATGATCTTGCTGTTGTCTGTTACATTAATTCTACAGCAGAGATCAAAGCACATTCTGATGTCTGTGTAACTTCATCCAATGCTCTGAAAGTTGTAACAGCACTTCCACAGAAGAATATTTTCTTCGTACCAGATGAGAATCTCGGACGTTATATCGGAAGCAAACTTCCAGAGAAGAACTTTATTTACAATGACGGATTCTGTCATGTACATAGAAGTATCACAGCCG
>ENA-OQIZ01000107-OQIZ01000107.1-human-gut-metagenome-genome-assembly--contig:-NODE-107-length-59535-cov-23.074838_pt1 | contig 59535 bp, 57 predicted proteins | sample MGYA00242593_ERZ504758 | MGnify/ENA primary metagenome ERZ504758 (study PRJEB26092, sample SAMD00036364) | human gut metagenome | host: Homo sapiens | study: EMG produced TPA metagenomics assembly of...
TTATTTTGGTATCAGTCGAAGTACATATTATGCACGTCTTGCTGCTATAAAAAAGGGAGACAAATATGCAGATGAAAGAGAAGCTATTCGTACAATTGTAGCGATAAATAAGGGTCGTTATGGATATCGTCGAATCACTGTAGAACTACATAAATTAGGATTTTGTATAAATCATAAAGTTGTAATGCGTCTTATGAAAGAAGAGAAATTAACCTGCCAGGTTCGGCTTAAGAAGTATCGATCATATAGAGGTTCCGAAGGAAAAATCGCTCCTAATATCATCAATCGAGACTTTAATGCTACAAAACCAGATCAAAAATGGGCAACAGACATTACTGAATTCCACTTATTTGGTCGCAAAGTATACTTATCGCCTATCCTAGATATGTATAATGGTGAAATCGTCGCTTATGAAATATCTGAACGCCCTGTATTAAAGCAAGTGCTTTCTATGCTAAATAAGGCATTTACTATGAGACCTAATAGCCAAGGATGTATATTACATTCAGACCAAGGCTGGCAATATCAACATAAGGAGTATCAAGAGACATTAAAAAATCACGCCATCATCCAAAGTATGTCCCGAAAAGGGAACTGTTTGGATAATAGCGTGATGGAAAATTTCTTCGGTTTACTAAAGTCAGAATTGCTGTATTTAGAAGACTTTACTTCTTGCGAAGATTATATCAATAAACTAAGAGATTACATAGACTATTACAATACTAAACGTATCAAACTTAAATTAAAAGGAATGAGTCCGGTAGAATACCGGACCCATTCCCAAAAAGTTGCTTAATTACTTCTGTCCAAGAAAATGGGTGCAGATCAGGTTATGCTTTTCATTATTAACTGCTACAGGGATAAATACAGCAGTTCTTGTTCAGGCGGCTGATGTGGGAACGAAAACACAAAGTGAAACAGGCTATACGCCATTTGTCCCATCAATTTTACAGGAACCGGATATTAAGGTTTCTAAAGTGCCGGTGGGGCATGCATACATTCCTGCAGATACAGTAATAGCTGTTAGGCTGGAAAATGAATTAAGTTCCAAAAAAGCTCATAAGAATGACATTATTCCGATGAAGACTGTAGATAATATTATTATTAATGATGTTGTTGTTATTCCGGCTGGTACTGAAGTGCATGCTTTTGTTGTAGGGGCAAGAAAGAACGGTTTATTTGGCCGTTCGGGAAAATTGGAGTTTTCTGTTGACTCCGTAAAAACTATTAACAATGTTACCATTCCATTGGAATATATTGGGGAGAAAAAAGCCGGTAATGATGGTGGTGCAATTGCTGTAGCTGCTGTAGTTTCTGTTGTGGGTGGACTTTTTATGAAAGGGAAAAATATTTCATTCCCGGCTGGTACAACTTTTGATGCTAAAGTTGTAGCTGATACTGATTTGAAAGTGAGTTTGGATGATTTAGCTTCAGCTATGGATCCTAATAAACCACATGGTGTTTCTATTACATTGAAATAACGTTGGATTTAGTAAATTAATAATAGCATTAGAAAAAAAGAACCGGATTTTTCCGGTTCTTTTTGGCTTTATGAATATGGGGGATATTCATAAATTGAGGATATTATTTGTTTAATTCACCTAAAATCTCCATCACATCCGCCGGTTTATATGCTACATGTTTTGCACCCAATTCTCTCAGCAGTTCTTCATCTCTGAATCCCCAGGTTACAGCGATAGGGAGGAGTCCGGAGTTTTTAGCAGTTTGAAGATCCACTTCAGAATCGCCTACATAGACGGCTTCTTCCGGCGTGCTGTTAAGTGCTTTTAAGGCTGCATTCACCATATCCGGTTCCGGTTTACGTTTGCGGTTCGGTGTTTCGCCAATGGCTACGTTGAAATATTCTTTGAAATATTGGCCGTTTAAAGCAGTCACACCTTCTTGCACTTTGTTAGATACAACGGCCATTTTATAGCCTTGTTTTTTCAGTTCCGCCAGTAATTCATAGAGCCCTTCGTAAGGAGCGGTTTTATCATTGTTGTGTTCCGCATAATACTCTTTCAGTTCAGTGAGCATGGTATCGAGTTGTTCTTGAGATACTTTGAGGTCAGTGCCGGTGAGAACGCTACGTTCTACCAGTTTACCGAGGCCGTTGCCGACGAAATTACGAATTTCAGATAGAGTTCGAGTTGGATAATTATGTTTTTTCAAAATATAATTCATGGAATCCATGAGGTCGTCCAGTGTATTTAAAATCGTTCCATCACAATCAAATATAACTGTAGTATAGCGTTTCATCAGTAAATCTCCTTATATTTTGCGTAAAGTCGTTCAAATTTGCATATTTGTTTTAGTATAGGTGAAAAAATGTGCATTGTAAATAGAATTTCCTGCATAAATTCATTGAATACATATAGGTATTTAGTATATACTTATAAGAGATATAGGAGGAGTCTTTGATGAGTACGATGGAATTATTGCAGCCCGTAACAAACGTATTTCGCGACAGTATCGATTTACGTGGCAATTGGTTCTTTGCCTTTGATAAATTAAAGGATAAAAACTATGAAACCGGCGTGGCTCGGCAGATGTCGGTACCGGTACCGGCGGCTTTGCAGGACGTTTTTGTAAGTCCTGGTGAGCGAAGCTACTGCGGCACCATGTGGTATGAACGGAATATCTACATTTCGAAACGATGGCTCGGATCGGATGTATTTTTGCGTTTTGACGGTATTGGCAATCGAGCGGTTGTGTATGTAAACGGTATGGAAGCAGGGCGCCATGAAGGGGTCTTTGTTTCGACGGTTATTAACGTGACTCGGCAATTACGCTACGGTGAAGAAAACCGCATTGTTGTAAAAGTGAATAATGAATTATCCGCGTATACTTTGCCGGCCGGGCAGGTTGCTACATCGCCTAAAGGACGCCGCATTAATCAGCCGAATTTTGATTATGACGTGCCGACCGGGATTTACGGTAATGTTACGCTTTATACGGTGCCGACGACCCGTTTGACTGACATAATGGTGCAGACCGAAGCGTTGTCACAGGAAGAGGCCGTTGTGCAATATATGGCTCACGTACAGGGCAACTGTTTGGTAACGGCTACTTTGCGTGATAGAGAAGGCCGTATTGTGGCAACCGGCGTGGGTGGTAATGCGAAATTGACTGTTGAAAACCCACATATTTGGACCGTAGGCGATGGCTACTTATATACTTTGGAAGTGGAAGTAAGCCGTCTAGGCAAAAAGCATGATATCTATCATCAACGTATCGGCATTCGCACGGTAGCTGTAGATGGTGGCAACCTCATGTTAAATGGTGCCATTGTTCGCTTGAAAGGGATTGAACTGGGGCCTTCTAATTTAACCTTATCTTCAAATCCAATTCAGGCAAAACAGCAATTACAGAAATTATTGGAGCTTGGTGGCAACTGTGTTTTCACTAGTGGCCGACCAATATCGCCGGACGTGCTTCAACTCACTGATGAAGCAGGTATTTTGGTTGTCGCTGAAATGCCGGCAGCCGGTTTAGTAGCTAAAGATTGGCGACCGGGCGAAGCAAATTTCAATAAAACCGATATTAAATCCAGATTGCTTGATACTCATAAAGACACGATTGACTCCTTAATAACTCGTGATAAAAACCATCCATCCGTTATCAGTTGGTCATTGTTATATAATCCGGTAACGATGATGAAAGAGGATGAAATGTACTATTCGGATATTGCTGAAGCGGCACGTCAAAGTGATTGGGAAAAACGTCCGTTGGCGTTGACTATGATACAGTCACTCAGTGATATTTGGGCCGGAACTTTAAAAGCGTACTCCTTATTAATTTTGAAAAACTGGACAAAACAGTGGCATGCCGATGTGGAACTTTTGCAGAGCGCCATGTACAAAGAGTTGGTTGATTGGGAAGCTAAACAACCGGATAAGGCGCTTGCCGTGGTAATGGGTTGTGATTCCGCAACGGAACAGTCCGGCATAGGCCAGATGATTACTTCTTATGCGGTGTATCGTGAAGCTTCTGAAAAAGTACAGGAATTGCTAACTATGTTAAGTTCTATGCCGAATGTACAAGGTCACTTTTTACAAGGTGAGGCAGCGGAATTAGTGGAAACGCTAAAAAAGAATTGGAAATAATATATTAAAACGCTATAATTTTATAATCTATATTTTTGTATAATTAAAAAGGTGGAGAGAGAAGCCATAATATAAGTCTTCTCGTCCACCTTTTTAATTCATAATACTAATTTTTACGTTTTTTGCGTTTTTTCTTTATTGCTATTTGTATTTTATGATTTACATTATTGAGTAAAGATTGTGCTTCAGGATCTTCTGATAAATTAATAATTTTATTAGCTTTATCAAGGTAAGAAATAAAGCTTCTTTTATCGGAGCGGCCATAATTATTATAGAGAGTTTCTTTAAATGTAAACTTTCCATTATATGATGTCCAGTCTCTTTCTCTAAGAGTTTTTGCTTTACGTTGCATTCGATAATAATATTTGCCGAGAGAACGTGGCCGTATTTTTATTTTATTTCCATCAAATAGGAACCCAAGATAATCTATTTCAGTTGGAACTGAGTCTTGTTCATTTCTGGTGGAATTATTTTCAAATAAGTATACATGGGTTTTTTCTTGTGAGAGTGTGATATAGTTTCCCATTGTTGAGATATTATCAAAGATTTCTTTTTTATAATTAGTGATATCTTCTTTTTGTGTTAGAGGTAAGATGATGATTAAATCATCTGAATAACGCATATAGGTTCCGTTTTTTGATTTAACATAATGAGACATCAATTTGTCAAAATCAATCATATAAATATTTGAAAGCACTGCACTGATAGGTGAGCCTTGAGGAATTCCAATATTGGTGTGGTTTTTCTTTATATATTTTGTATTTGACTTAAATTGTAAATTTGTAAGGATTTTATCTCTTTTGTTTACAATGGATTTAATTTTATTTTTGCTTGTGGTATTAAATTCATCTTCGTAACTACACTTTATAATATCTTCCCATTCCCAGAAAGCAAATTTTGTAATGTTTTTATATACAGCATAGTAATCTTCAGGAAGCTTTTGTTCAGTTAATAATTCACAAAGCTTTTTTTTCAAATATTCATGATTTATATTGTCAAAGAAATGTTCAAAATCACTAACAAAAATAAATGCGTTCTTTAATGATGAAATCTTTCTAAAGGCTTCTTTTGCAAAGTCAATATTTGTTTTCCCTAAATTATCTCGGTAGGCAATTGCTACACTATTAATATGGTTATTTTGTGCGAAAACATTATATTTTTCATTTAACAGGAATGCATATCTTTGATATACACAACGATCTAAATGAGAACAGTAAAATAAATCTCTTGGATTAGGGGTTTTCATATTTTCCTTATTTTGGGTAAATTTCTTTTTTGTTTTGGAAAAATGAATAAAAGGATAAAAATTATGGCTTTTGATATTGTTAATATTAAGAATATATTTTAGTGTTCGTGGATTTGAAAGAGAAGTTCTCTTATCGAAATGTGCATAAGACTTTATATCGGAATGCTTTTCTATAAAATTATCCCAATTGGAACAATGTTTCAACTGAGGACAATTTTTACAATCAATGGTTAAAGTGCAGTTATTATGATTTTTTAGATTCTCCAATTTGTTTACTCCGAAAAGCAACATGCCGACTAACCAGGGGGACAAAATCCCTATAGCTAGCCGGCAGTCATATAACGTAAATGTCCAGTAAAAGATTGCTCTCCATGTTATTATTATGGAAGGAGCTGTAGCAATGGTTAGTTTCACTAACGTAGACATGGTATATCTAGTAATATTAATAGATTTACCTTGTCGGATAACTGCAAGAATTGCAATTATGTCATTGACAGAAATCCTGTGCCCTTATTTCAAAATACAGAATTTCAAAATTCTGTATAATAAATAAGGTAACATTATTATATAATTATTTGAGTTGAGAGTCAAATTCTGTTGAATGTTTGTCTATATTATATTTTCCTAATACGAGTAATTCAAAATATAAGAGGAAAGACCAATTTTATGTTTACTTATCTTTCCTCTTTTTAGTTTATAAGTATTAAGTTCTTTCTGAAATCGTATCATTTGGCTTGAGTGTTTTATTATCTGCAATTTCGGCTGCAGTCTCATTCTCTGCCAACGCTTCCAAACTCAAGCTGATAGCGATATAGTACCAATAGAGCTTCATAATAGCTGATGCATCAAAGGTATAGTCTATAAGACCAAAAAGTAAGTAGAAGGTGGTGGCAGCCAAACGCATGTAGGCATATGGATTGCCTTTAAAAGTGTCTCGAAGTGCAGTAACTTCGATATACCCGAACAGGATTAAGAAGGCTAACAGGCCGATTACGCCTGATTCGGTGGTGACTTGAATAAAGTTATTATGCGTATGTACCATGCGTTGTGTATTTTCCGGTAACTCATAATGTGCTTTATATAGTTCAGTGAATTCTCCGGGACCTACACCAAAGAGTGGATAATCATGAATCATCATAGCCGCTGATTCCCAAACAACGAGACGATCCGCATTGGAGCGGTCTGTTGTCATATTGATGGTCGATATGATTCGATTTTGCATGCTCGGACTGGAGGCAATATAGCCTCCGATAATAGCAGCTATAATAAGGCAGGCAATAGGAAAGTATTTATTCTTACGCCAATACTTAAAAGAGAAAAATGGTGTGAAGGCTAACAGTAACCAGCTGCCGCGACTTTGACCGCCGAACAAGCCAAGAATATTCGTGAAAATAGAAATAACGGCTAATTTTCGTAACCCCATAGGGAAGACTGTTTCGGCCATCACAATTACTTGTACCGGAATGGTCATAGCTAAGATGGCAGCTAAGTTCAAGGGGTTATTACTAAAGCCCGATGGACGGGGCTCTTTTAAAAGTGTATGTTGGAAAAACGCCAATAAAGAATCAAGGTTTAATGAGATAAATACCGCACCTAAGAGCCAATACATTTGTTTTTTGCTTTTTGCACAGAACGGAATAATAAAGAGCGGTAAAGCGCGATAGAGCCAAATTTCAAGCAAAGCTTTAAAGGATTTTCCTAAATGTTCACTCACAAATACAGAAGGTACTATGAGGAGAATGGCAATGCCTAAGATTTTGAAATAGGGGAGTGCCTTTTTCACAATATAATTATCTTTTAACGTGTGATTCTTATACTGTTTGTAAAGGCTGATTAAAAAGAATAAAATTGCCAAGCCATATAATACATTGCCGGCACCCATGGATATTCGTTGCATGAAAATCGCGGCACCAACAAAGAATATGCCATAGTTTTCAGTAGTAAGATGTTTTAAATAATTCATTATTCTTTACCTCTAAAGAACTTCCCAATTAATGGCATCCGTTCTCCGTCATGGCGATTCAATCCTTTTAGAAGCACCATAACGATGACGTAGATAACGCCGCCCACAAAGGCACTGATGGCCATGGCAAAGAATTTATGCATGATACCTTCAAGCGGTGGGTAGAGGAAGAACATAGCCACGCCCATAATAATGGCGCTGACGATGTTTTTCCAAAGTAGGGAAAAGTCTAGGAAATAGCCTGTGTATTTTTTAATCCAAATCAGATTTAAAAGGGCAGCTACACCAATGTCGGCTACGGTCGCATAGGCGGCACCGCTGATACCGAGCCAAGGAATAGATGTTAAGTTCCAGTTCAAAATAACTTTGGAAATGGCCGCAATGCCCATGTTAATAACCGGTAAGGTTGGTTTGCCGAGGCCTTGTAAAACACCGGTTGTTACCTGATGCATGCCGAGGAAGAAAATAGCGATAGCTGTAATTTGGGTCGCTTCAGCGGCACGCGGTGCGTTGTAGATGACGCTCACTACCGGTTCAGCTAAAACGTAAAGCATTAAGGTAAACGGCACAGTGGACATAAAGGTAATACGCATAGCACCGGCGGTGCGGTAGTATACGCCTTTTTTATCACCCGTTGCATTCGCATTGGAGATGGCCGGAACGATGCTTGTCGCCAAAGCGGCGGTAATAATCGTGGCCAAATTGATGAGCGGCACGGCCATACCGGTTAAGTAACCGAATAATTCAGTTGCCTGGCTGGTGGTAAAACCGGCGACTTCCAAACGGCGCGGAACGATGAATAAATCGAGGTTTGCTACTAACGGCAACATTAGGCTGGCCAAAGAAATCGGAATAGCCAATTTAATAAGGCGTTTTACGATGGATCCGGACGATTCACCGGGACCTTCCGGTTGTTTATGTGCATCTTCCGGAGATTTCGGTAATTTATAATAGTAGTACATGAGCACCACTAGGGCACCAAACGCACCGATACCGGCCCCCATGCTGGCACCGCCGGCGGCGGCTCCGAGACCGTAAGGAAGGAGCATATACGCAGCTCCGAGCATAACAACTACGCGGAGTAATTGTTCAATGATTTGGCTCACGGCAGTCGGCGTCATCATTTGCCAACCTTGTAAGTAACCGCGGTAACACGAAATAAGTGTTACGAAGAAGATGGCCGGAGCTAAGGCAAGTAATGCCAAATACGCTCGATCATCTATGATGTAGCCTGAAGATATGAGCCAATCGGCACCGAACCACATCAGGATGCTGAATAGCAGGCCCGTAGCAAAGAGAAGGTAGAATGACAGTTTGAAAACCTTCTGGGCGCCGCGATAATCGAAGCGGGCCAGTTTTTCCGCCGTCAAAATTGAAATTGCAATCGGAATCCCGGCACTGGACAGTTGCAATGATAAGAGATAAATCGGGAACGCCATTTGGTAGATCCCAATCCCTTCACCGCCGAGTACACGGGACAGCAAAATCCAGTTGATGCTGCCGATGGCTTTGACCACAAAGCCGGCAATGGTAAGAATAAGAGTGCCTTGTAAAAATCGGTTAACCATTTACTATACTCCCAACTTGATATTCATATGGTAGTTAATGTTTATAATGTCTATAATGTCTATTTGAGGCTGTATTAAACTTCAGCCTATCAATATTAATTTTAACATACATTCGAGTACAGTGCATTAGGATTTTGAGAAAGAAGGGGGCTTTTTAAGTGAGTCATACCATTGGTATGAATTAGCAGGAGTTTTATACTGTAAATTAGAAAGTAGTCTTTAGATAAAAGTTTAGGGATTTTAGTTTAATAACTTTTTAGTTATTGAATTTTGATAACTTTTGAGTTATTATATGATTAAGGGGAGCATTTAATGAATTAAATTTACTTGTATAAAACTAAGTCTGGAAAGATTCCTGTCTTAGAATATTTGCAATCATTAGCTGAACGTAAGGATAAGGATAGCAGAATAAAACTTAATAAAATAAGGGATTATATTAAAGTTTTACAAAATCGGGGCGTTGCGGCTGGAATGCCGTATATACGACATATTGAGGGAGAGATTTATGAATTGCGCCCCATAAGAGATAGGATATTATTTTTCACTATGCAAGATGGTAAATATATCTTGTTACATCATTTTATGAAAAAGGCTCAGAAGACGCCTAAAAAAGAAATTGAAAAAGCATATAGAGAAATAGAAGAAATAAAAAGGGGTGAATTATCATATGAAGAATAAAGCAATTGGTCCCGCTTGGGAAGATGTCGAGAAGCAGTTATATACTCCTGAAGAAATAGGGGCCAGTGATTTACGCGCGGCGATTATGTGTGAACTGATTGATGCTCGTAACGAGAAAGGTATTAGTCAGAAAAAATTAGAAGTATTAAGCGGCGTAAAACAACCGGTGATTGCCAGAATGGAAGCAGGGACAACGAGCCCTCGACTAGATACGGTATTAAAGGTTCTCGCTGCATTGGGAAAAACGTTAAAAATTGTACCAATTAATAATCAAGATGGTGATTCGGTAAATCAAACTAAGACTTATCAGTATGATCCTAAGGTTTTAGGTGTGCCGAAAATATCTGAAGGTAACACAGCAGAGTATAATTTAGATAAGAAATAAGAAATGGCTACAACATAATGCAGATGAGATCTACATTGTGCTGTAGCCATATTTAATATATTTAGTTATTTAGTATGCAAGTGTAACTATGTCTAAATACTTAATTGTAAGAAGAATGTATTTTTTACGCATTCAAAGCGTCGCCATTTTTAATATCAAAAACTTTTTCTTCCGCTTCAAAGTGATGATCTTTAGTGAACACTTTGAGTGCCACAGCCACGGCCAAGTTCAAAACGAACAAGGCGCTGAACACGAAGAGCGGACCGCTATAGCTGTTGGTGCTTTCACGAAGGAAGGACACGAGCATAGGACCGGCGATACCGGCGAAGCCCCAAGCGGTTAATACACGGCCGTGAATGGCGCTGAGCGCTTTGGTGCCGAATAAGTCACTAAGATAAGCCGGCATGCAAGCAAAACCGCCGCCGTAGCAAGTAATAATAGCGAACACGAGGAACTGGAAGAAGAAGGAGTTGCTCGTATGGCCGAGGGCAAAGAAGGCCAAGATTTCGATGAGGAAGAACAACATGTAGGTAAATGGTCGACCGATGTAATCGGAGATAGTGGACCAGCCGATGCGGCCGAGACCGTTTAAGAGACCGATGATACCAACCATGGAAGCCGCTTCTGTAGCGTTCATGCCAACGATTTCCTGCGCCATTGGGGAAGCAACCGCCAATAAACCGATACCACAGGTGATGTTGATGAAGAAGATCCACCATAAAGCGCTGAACTGCCAAGTTTTCATGGCTTCGTGAGCATTCATGCCGCGGTTGAAAATAGATTTTTTCGGAGTTTCAGTTTTGGCACCATCTTTAGAATCGGCAACAGTAGTCGTAGTAGCCGTTGTCGGTGGTTTTAAGTATAACGACGAGAGCGTCATGATGATGATGTACGCCACGCCGAGGATTTGGAATGTTTGCACCAAGCTGTAGGCGGCCGTTAAGTATTGCATTAACGGACCGGCGATTAAGGCTGCAAAGCCGAAGCCCATGATGGCAAGGCCGGTGGCAAAACCGCGATTGTGCGGGAAGTATTTCACGAGGGTCGAAACCGGTGTGATATAACCGACGCCGAGACCGACACCGCCGATGACACCGTAGAAGATATAGAGCAAGGTCAAGCTGCTTTGCTCTAAGGCGTAAGCCGTACCTAACATGCCGATACCGAAGAAGAGGGTACTCAACAAGCCACTCTTTTTAGGACCGATTTTTTCAGCAAAACTGCCTAATAAACCGGCGGAAAGACCGAGGAATAAAATAGCTAAAGAAAAAGTCCAAGTTGTTTCTTTAAGGGACCAGCCCATGGCCGCCATGATAGGTCGTGTCAACACGCTCCAAGCATAGACACTGCCGATAGAAATGTGAATTCCGATAGCCGCCAAGGCAATTAACCAACGATTTCGCATATAATCATCCTTTCTGTAATGAAAGAAGCTGCTCAAAGTCTTTTTTCGAAAGTTTAGAATGGCTTTTAAAAAGAAGGCTTAAATTAGTAGTCTTTTGATGATTGAAAGGCCCTTAAAGGCTTTCAAAATATGCAAAAGACCGCCTGAGCAATCTTCTGCCCAGACGGTCGGCGTTTCTTCGCATACAATACACGTGGTTAATTCCACTAATCCGTCAGCATTGTATGTTGTTCTTTATTGTGAGGTCATTATAACAATAAAAAAGGGAGCAGTCAATCTAAAAAATTAGATAAACTGCCCCTTTTTAGTTATGCATATTATGCTAAAAAATCACAAGAAAATCAGTGATATAGCGTCATATAGCTTTCTTATTATCGATTAATTTTCAGGCTGCTCGGTAGTTAATGTGCAGTGGATTTTAAATAACTGTTGCCTGAGAGTTACGATTATAATTTGCCGGAAGAACCCAATACATCTTTAATTTTGTGCTGTACCATGCCTTTAATAGCATCGCGAGCAGGGCCCAAGTATTTACGAGGGTCGAATTCGGATGGATTTTCCACGAAGAATTCGCGAATGGAGGCGGTCATAGCTAGGCGAAGGTCGGTGTCGATGTTGATTTTACATACGGACATGGACGCTGCTTTGCGAAGCATTTCTTCAGGAACGCCTTGCGCGCCCGGAATGTTGCCGCCGTATTTGTTGCATTTTTCAACAAATTCAGGAAGTACGGTGGACGCACCGTGTAAAACGATAGGGAAACCAGGCAACAATTTGCCGACTTTTTCCAAACGTTCGAAGTCGAGGTACGGTTCGCCTTTGAATTTGTAAGCGCCGTGGCTGGTACCGATGGCGATAGCTAAGGAGTCAACGCCGGTACGTTCTACGAATTCGGCAGCCTGATCGGGATCGGTGAAGAGCGCGTCTTTTTCACTTACGTTTACGTCGTCTTCAACACCGGCCAAACGACCTAATTCGCCTTCTACTACTACGCCGTGTGCGTGAGCATATTCAACAACCTTTTTAGTCAAGGCCACGTTAGTTTCGAAATCGTGTTTAGAGCCGTCGATCATAACGGAGGTGAAACCGCCGTCGATACAGGATTTACAGATTTCAAAATCATCACCGTGGTCAAGATGTAATGCGATTGGTAAGCCCGTGTCTTCAAGCGCGGCTTCAACCAATTTCACAAGATAAATGTGTTTTGCATATTTGCGGGCACCGGCGGATACTTGAAGAATCAACGGAGATTGTTCTTCTTTAGCCGCATCAACGATACCTTGTACAATTTCCATGTTGTTAACGTTGAATGCACCAATAGCATAACCGCCTTCATAGGCTTTTTTAAACATGTCTGTTGTTGAAACTAATGGCATAGTATTTCCTCCTTGTAATGGAATACTGATAACTGATAAGGAATGTCATACATCAAGTTAAGTATAGCAAGAAGAACCTGAAAGGGCTACTGCTATTTATGCATAATAGAAGGGCTCTATGGCGGCGGCCACATGGGGGACGAGCGAATTTTTGTCAAAAAGAAATCTTGTTGTGCTCTAAGTACTGTGAAATCAAGGGTTCCCAGGCTGTCGGCAGCGGTGCGGTCACGTTCATGAACGTATGCGTCATAGGGTGGACAAATTGTAGCCCAATGGCATGGAGAGCTTGCTTTTCGAGTAAATCGAGGGAGCCGCCGTAAAGATCGTCGCCTACCAGGGGGAACCCTAAGTGAGACATGTGGACGCGGATTTGATGGGTGCGGCCGGTGTGTAATACAAAGCGAACGTGGGAGAGCCGTTTGTGGCGGGCGACGCAGGTAATGTCCGTATGAGCGGCTTTGCCGTCAGGACTTACGGTGCGCTCGATGATGCTCTCTTCTTTGCGGGCAATGGGCCAGTGGATGGTGGCAAAATTGGCCGGAAAAAAGCCGTCACACAGAGCTTCGTAGATTTTGCGAATGGGCGCGTGCGTTTTGGTAAAACTGTGCTGCACCAAGGCATTCTTCGCGATGATGACAAGGCCTGACGTGTCTTTATCAAGGCGATGCACCGGGTGAAAAGCGGCCTGCGTTTGATTCGTTTTTTCAAAATAATGGATGAGCGCATTGGCGACGGTGTGAAAACGCTCGGTCGAGGTGGGATGCATGAGGAGTCCCGTCGGTTTGTTGATGATGAGCAGGTGCTCGTCTTCGTAGATGATGGGAATGTCATACGCCCAAGGGATAAAGGTGGGCTCTTCTTTTGGTAAGTAAATAGTTACCTTATCGCCCGGCACAACGAGGCTATGCCAGGAGGCGGCTTTCTGATTCACATAGACAATGCCGTCCGTGCGCAGGCGACGCCGCATAGCTTGAGAAACGCCGGCCTGACGCACTAAGTGGTTAATAGAGAGCCGTCTTGTTTTGCCCTTATTTGAGGGCGAGGGCGTTGAATCCGCTACGACTAAGGTCAACAGCGGCTCACCGTTTACTATATTCTTTTTTTCAGTTGGAGCTGTAGTATCTGGCATAATAGGCGTGCTTTCTTGATTTTTTATTACAATAACTTGATTTTTCTAATACGATTTAGTTGTAGTTATATGTATATTGTAACCTATTTTAGTCTATTTGTTTTGTCAGGTATAAAAAAATTTCATACAAAGTTCAATTTTCCAAACCTTTCTATGTGAGGAACGGGGCCTATATGATATAATAATAGTACTATTTAAAAAGCAAAGGAGGCACATATATGGCCAAAGATTGTTCGTTTGACGTAGTGTCGGAAGTAAATATGCAAGAAGTTGATAACGCGGTAAACCAAGCTAAAAAAGAAATCGGTACCCGTTATGATTTTCGCGGCAGCAAATCTGAAATCAGCCTTGAAGGGGAAACCATTAAGGTGATTTCTGATGATGAATATAAATTAAACGCCGTAATCGACGTTGTTAAAGGCAAGATGGTTAAGCGTAATGTAGCGCTTAAAAATCTTGATTACGGTAAAGTAGAACCTGCTTCGGGAGCTACCGTTCGTCAGGTGATTACCATTAAAAAAGGGATTTCCAAAGAAACCGCCAAAGATGTGGTTAAATTAATCAAAAACATGAAACTTAAAGTAACGGCGCAAATCATGGAAGATCAAGTGCGCGTTACGGGCAAAGATAAAGACTCCTTACAGGAAGTTATCCAAATGTTGAAACAACAGGATTTGCCGGTAGAATTGCAATTTGTAAATTTCCGCTCCTAAGTAGAGCCCTAAAGAGCAGCGACATTACGCTGCTCTTTACCATGATATCAAGTTGTGAAAGATTCTTTCACCGAAGGAGGTATGAATGGATATAGAGGCTATGCGTGGCGGTTATACGACCGGCTCCTGTGCCACCGCCGGCATGAAGGCGGCCTTGATGGCATTGCTATCGGAAGAGTATCCCTCCCGTGTGACGGTGATTAATCCGCAGGATACACCCATTGATGTGCCCATTAAGTCGGTAGAGGTCATATCTGATACGGAAGCTCGGGGCACGGTTGTTAAAGACGGCGGCGACGATCCGGATGTAACGCACGGCACCGATGTGGTGACGACGGTGCAATTGACGACTGACGGCGAGCTTCAGTTCCGCGCCGGTTTTGGTGTCGGTACGGTGACGAAACCGGGCCTTGCTATGCCACCGGGGGAACCGGCTATCAATCCGGGACCGCGTACCATGATGACCACCGTGTTCAAAGAGTTTTGCACGGCCGGTCAGGGCGTTATCGTGACGGTATCGGTGCCAAACGGCGAAGTGTTGGCGAAGAAGACCCTAAACAGTACCCTCGGCATTGAAGGGGGCATTTCCATTATCGGCACCACCGGTATTGTGAAGCCCATGAGTGAAGAAGGGTTTAAAAACTCCTTGGTGCCGCAGCTCACGGTTATGAAGGCGGCCGGCTATGAAACGGCGGTGTTGGTGCCGGGGCGCATCGGTCAGGAATTGGCCAAGAATGTGCTCGGTATCGCTATCAATCAGATGGCGGAAACGTCTAACTTTATCGGCTTTATGCTGGAACAATGTGTAAAAGTCGGTTTTAAAAAGATTGTTATTATCGGTCATATCGGTAAGATTATAAAACTCGCGTCCGGCAGTTTTCACACCCATAATCGCATGAGTGACGGTCGTATGGAAACGCTCGTTGCCTATGCGGCGCTTGACGGTGCGTCGACGGCCGTGGCCAATGAAATTATGGAGTGTCGCACCACGGAAGCGGCTATGCCGATTTTAGCGCGCGAGCATTTGACGAGCGTCTATCAGCGCGTAGCGGACAGAGCGTCTATGCGTTCGGAGCGCTATATTGCGAATGAAGCGGAAGTGGGCATTATTATTGCCACGTTGGACGGCGAAATTTTGGCGGTTGATGAAACGGCGAAACGTATCGGAGGTGAAGAGCATTGGCAAATACCCTCTACGTTGTAGGTATCGGGCCCGGTAATCCGGATTATGTGGTACCGCGCGGCCTCAAATTGATTGCGGACGCTAAGGTACTCGTAGGCAGCGAACGCTCTTTACTGGATTTTGCCCATGAAGGGCAGCTCACGCATTCGGTTACGGGTAAGCTTACGGAGCTGGCTCTTTGGATTGAAGAACAGCTCAAGCGCCATGATGTGGTTGTCATGGTAAGCGGTGACACGGGTTATTACAGCTTGTTGCCGTATTTGAAAAAGAAATTCCCCGATACGCCTATTGATGTGGTGCCGGGCATCAGTTCCATGACTTTTGCCTTTGCGCGCATTGGCGAAGTATGGCAGGATGCTGATTTACTGAGTTTTCACGGCCGTGTGCCGAAGGAAGAGGCGCTTCGCTATGAAGAAGGTCGTAAGCTTGGCTTTTTGACGGATAAAGAACATAATCCGGCGGCCATTGCGCAGATTCTAATGGATCACGGCTGGCCGGCTGATACGAAGTCGGTGGCCTTAGAACGTCTCAGTTATGAAGATGAACGGATTGAACCGGGCACGTTGGCAGAAATTGCCAAATTACCGGGATTTGAACATTCCGTGTTTATTATTTTAGGTTAACCTCGATAGTTAGCTCACAGCATGAACATCGTAAGTGTTAAATTAAAAAACTAAGGAGGTATTCATGCGACATTTTTTCGGCATTGAAGACGAAGAATTTATTCGCGGTGATGTGCCTATGACAAAACGTGAAATTCGGATGGCTGTACTGAATGAAGCGCGCGTACAAGAGGATAGCTATGTGCTTGACGTAGGCGCCGGTACGGGCTCAATTTCCATCGAAGCGGCTTTGGGGGCACCTAAAGGCCATGTATATGCTATTGAACGTTTTGAAAAAGGCATTGAGCTCATTAAAGCGAATGCGGAAAAATTCGGCGTCAATAATTTAACCGTTATAGAAGCTAAAGCGCCGGAAGGGATGGCGGATTTACCGGCCCTTGATGCCATCGTTATCGGTGGCAGTGCGGGTGGTATGGACGCTATTCTCGATGAATCGGAGCGCTTATTAAAACCGGGCGGTCGCCTTGTCGTAACGGCGGTGACGATGGAAACGGGTTATACCATTTTGAAAGCTTTAAAAGGTCGTCCTTTCACCTATGAAGGCTATCAGATGCAGATTAATCGCTTCCGTAAAGCGGGGCCGTATCATTTACTAAACCCGTTAAGTCCTATTTTTATCGTAACGGCGATTAAACAGGCTGACGTTTAAGATTCGAATTATCGAGCCAAAACTATAAAGACTTTGAGCTAAGCCCAAAGTTATATAGATGCTGGATTTAAGATACGAATTATATTATATATTACAATTAAGTTGGCCAGCAGGCCGAGGAGGTAAATCGGAACATGAGTGAAGATAAAACAATGTCAGGCGAGAATGTTATGACGGCGAATCAAGAAGTACCGGTAGTTCATATTGTAGGCGCAGGTCCCGGGGATCCTGAGCTCATTACGCGCAAAGGCTATCGTTTAGTCAGTGAAGCGGATATCGTGATTTATGCCGGCTCTTTGGTAAATCCGGAGATTTTAAAAGCTTGTAAAAAAGATTGTGAAATTCATAACAGCGCGACTATGAATCTGGATGAAGTAATCGAGGTTATTAAACGCGGTGCCGCTGAAGGTAAAGCTATCGTTCGTTTACACACCGGCGACCCTGCTATTTACGGCGCTATTCAGGAACAGATGGATCGTTTGCAAGAATTGGGCATCACTTATGCGGTAGTACCCGGCGTAAGCTCCTTCCTCGCAACGGCAGCTGCTTTGAAGCAGGAATACACGTTGCCGAATGTGTCTCAAACGGTAATTATTACGCGTATTGAAGGCCGTACGCCGATGCCGCCGAAGGAAAAGTTGGCCATGCTCGCTGCTCATGAAGCAACCATGTGTATTTTCCTTAGCGTGCAAATGATGGATAAAGTGGTCGAAGAACTCATCAAAGGCGGCTATAGCCCTAAGACACCGGTTGCGATTGTGGTGAAAGCATCCTGGCCGGATCAACGCATTATTCGCGGTACTTTGGAAACGATTGCGGATATCGTAAGTCAGGAAGGCGTATTGCGCCAGGCCATGATCGTGGTCAGCAAGGTTCTTGACAGTGATTATGAATTGTCAAAATTGTATGACAAAGGCTTCAGTCACATGTACCGCAGTGCGAAGGACTGAGTAGGCTTATGGAATCAATAGCGATTATTTCCGTTACGGTTCATGGCGCCGGATTGGGGCAGAAGTTGCGGCATCATTTTGAAGCAGATTCGAATTATGAGGTGCACTGTTTTGAAAAAGAAGGTCGTGCCAGTGGTGATACTGCCGAATTTTTCAGTTCCATGAAGCCCCATATGGAAACGTGGTTTAAATCGTATGATAAACTGCTTTTTATCATGGCTACGGGCATTGTGGTGCGCATGATTGCCCCATACATTAAGCACAAGTCGGAAGATCCGGCTGTAGTGGTCATGGATGAGCAGGGACATTTTGCCATCAGTTTATTGTCCGGTCATCTCGGCGGTGCCAATGAGTGGACGGCGGATATTGCTCAGTTTGTGGGCGCCACGCCGGTTATCACGACGGCTACGGACGTGAACGGTATTCCCGCACCGGATGTACTGGCCCGCAAACTAGGCTTTAAGGTAGAAGATTTCAGCACGTTGCGAGAAGTTAATTCGGCTCTCGTAGCGGGTGAAAGGGTACCGTATTATATTGACGATACCTTGTTCTTTTTACATGAGTATGAAGCGGTAGCCAAAGCGCAGGGGATTGAACTCATTCGTTTTAATCCGCATACCGTAACGGGCAAGGCTACTTGCGAAACGGGCGGCGAAAATGCAGCGCGCGTAGTCATTACCGATTTATTATTGCCCTTTGGACCGCGCACCTTGGTGCTTAGACCGCCGACAATGACGGTGGGTATCGGCTGTCGCCGTGACACGCCGAAAGAATTGATCTTACATGCCGTTAACGATTCATTGGCCAATGTGAATCGTTCGCCCAAGAGTGTGGCATCTGCCGCATCGGTGATTGTCAAAGCCGATGAAGTGGGATTATTGGCAGCAGTACGAGAGTTACAATGGCCCATTCACTTTTTTACGCAAGAAGAAATGGCGCCTTTCATAGAAGCAAGTCATATTGAAGAATCTAATTTTGTTAAAGAAACGATAGGAGTAGGCAACGTATGCGAAACAACAGCACTATTACAGGCCAAGAGCCAAACATTACTACAAAAGAAAACGGTGTATCCACGAACAACGGTAGCCATCGCCCAGGTACAATCAAAGTAATCGGTATCGGACCGGGCAACGAAGAATTCATGACACCGCAAGCTCGTGAAGCGATTTTGGCGGCTGACCGCGTGGTAGGTTATTTGACATATCTCGACCTCATCGCCGATTTAATTGCGGACAAAGAAAAAGTGGGCACTGCTATGATGCAGGAAGTTGACCGTTGTCAGCAGGCGGTGGATTTAGCCATTGAAGGTCACGAAGTAGTGGTTATTTCCAGTGGTGACTCCGGCATCTACGGTATGGCCGGTCTCGTTATGGAACTGGCCAACAAAGTACCGGCTGAAAACCGTCCGCAAGTGGATATTGTGCCGGGGCTCAGTGCTGTTAATGTGGCAGCGGCCGTATTGGGTGCTCCACTTATGCACGACTTTGCCGTTATTTCTTTGAGCGATCTTATGACACCTTGGGATTTAATTAAAAAACGTGCCGATTTGAGCGCTGAAGGGGATATGGTTATTGCCCTTTACAATCCACGCAGTAAAAAACGCGTTAAACATTTGGACGAAGTGCGAGAATTGGTGCTTAAACATCGCGACCCTAAAACTCCTGTCGGCATTGTTCAAAAAGCGGGTCGTCCGGGTCAGCATATGGTGATTTCCGATTTGGAAAACTTTACTAAAGAAGAAATCGATATGCAGACGTTGGTTATTATCGGCAACAGCCAGACTTATGTTGAAAACGGCCGCATGATTACCCCTCGAGGCTACAAATTATGATTTGGGTCATTGCGGGCACATTAGATGGTCGCAATTTGGCGGTTACCGTTCGTGAAACTACCAAAGAACCCGTATTCGTATCGGTGGTCAGCCAATATGGGGCGCAACTGGCGGCTCATGAAGGGATCGAAGTGCATACGGGGCGCCTCGACAAAGAGGCGATGAAAGAAATTATTGCCGATAAAAAGATTCGTCTTTTAATCGATGCCAGCCATCCGTACGCAGCCGTAGTTACCGCTACGGCGCGGGATGCGGCGGCAGAGATGAATATACCGTTCCTTCGTTTTGAACGCAAGGAAGTGCCGCTGCCGGATTATGATAAACTTCATCATGTAAGTAATGAAGTTGAGGCGGCCGCGTTGGCCGGTAAATTGGCAAGCAGCTTGCATAAGCGTGTCTATTTGACAACGGGGAGCAAGACGATGGGGATTTTTGCCAAAGCGGAAGCCCTTCAGGATATTGACGTTTGGACCCGCGTATTGCCGACGGCGGAAGTGCTGGGAATCATGGAAGACCTGGGCGTGTCGCCAAAACGAATTATTGCCATGCAGGGACCGTTCAGTTATGATATGAACAAGGTTATGTTTGCCGATACGAAGGCAGACGTGGTGGTCATGAAAAACTCCGGCCTCGTAGGTGGTTCCGATACGAAGTTACAAGCTGCTATTGATCTAGGTTTACATATCATTGTTATTGATCGTCCGGAGCCTGCCAAAGGGGCTATGACCATTTCCACGGCTCAGGAGTTCTGTGATTTATGGGAGGACAAAACAAGTGGATTACATTAAAAACCCTAAAGCCATTGAAGATAAAAGTATGGAAATCATTTATCCATATGTTAAAGATTTAAACCTCACCGATGATGAAGTGCGCGTATATTCCCGTACTATTCATGCATCGGGTGACGTAGAATACGCGCAGCTCGTTCGTACCAGTCCTGATGCGGTTAAAAAAGGCATTGAAGCGTTGCAGAACGGTGCTCATGTGTATTGCGACGTAGAAATGGTTCGCACCGGCATCAATAAACCGGCGTTGGCTCTTCGCGGCAGTGAAGTGCATTGCCTCATTAAAGATGAAAAAGTGGCTGAATTGGCGAAAGAATTGGGCGTAACACGTTCTATCGCCGCTATGCGTACGTTCGGTAAACAATTGGACGGTCAAATCGTGGCCATCGGTAACGCTCCGACCGCTCTTTATGAAGTGTTGCGTCTCGCTTTGGAAGAAGGGGTTAAACCGGCGCTTATCATCGGTATTCCGGTTGGTTTCGTAGGCGCTGCCGAATCGAAAGATTATTTAATGGAAGTATCTCCGGTACCGTACATTACGGTTAAAGGCAATAAAGGTGGCAGTCCGATTGCCGCTTCCGTGGTAAACGCGCTTCTTTATACGGGCGTAAAACGTGACGGCATGTTGTTTGTCCAAGACAACGAGTCGAAGAAAAATGACTAATCAGAGTAATGATACCAAAAATGGGGCCGAAGTAGGCCAAGTTTTGCCGAATGAGCGGCATCGCAATGTGAAACGAAGTTTTCTGGTCCTTCTCTTTCTGGCCTTAGCCTTGGCGGCCATGGTTATTTCCCTTGTATTCGGTTCCGCCGATATTACGATGGCGAAAATTTGGCATACTTTATGGAGCTCCGAACTCAAGGATACGCAGGAGATGGTTATTTGGAATATCCGTTTTCCTCGTAATATTGTAGCCGCTTTGGTGGGCGCCAATTTGGCCGTAGCCGGCGCTATTTTGCAGGCTGTAATGAAAAATCCGCTGGCAGATCCGCAGATTGTGGGTGTTTCTTCGGGGGCCGGTTTGGCCGGGGTTATAATCCTCATTCTCTTTCCGAGCTGGGAGTATTTAGTGCCTTTAGTGGCCTTCGTTGGCGCTTTGGCGGCAGCTCTCATGGTGTATGCCTTAGCGTGGAAAAACGGGATTCGGCCGACTCGTATTATTTTGGCCGGGGTGGCCGTGGCGGCTTTCTTGGGTTCCGGGATTTCCGCGTTGCTCGTATTCTATGGTGATCGCGTGCAAGGTGCCTTACTCTGGATGGTAGGGGGCCTTTCGGCGCGCAGCTGGCCACAGGTATACCTCTTGGCACCATATACGGTCATCGGCTTGTTGACGGCTTTTTTAGGTTCCCAGCGCTTGACAATTTTAAGTCTTGGTGATGAAACGGCCAAAGGACTTGGTTTACCGGTGGAACAGACCCGTTTTACCATGACGGCGGTGGCTGCGTTCCTCGCTGCCAGTGCAGTTAGTGTGGCCGGTCTTATCGGCTTTGTAGGGCTCGTTATTCCGCATGTAGCCCGCATGCTGATTGGGTCCGATTATAAATTCTTATTGCCGGGCTCAGCTTTTTTAGGGGCTGCAGTACTCGTTATGAGTGATACGTTGGGGCGTGTGCTATTTAGCCCCGTAGAAGTGCCTGTAGGCATTATTATGGCCTTCTTCGGTGCGCCGTTCTTCTTATATTTGTTGCGGAGGGATGCATGATGACTATGAGTAATCAAGCACAAGCCTCGGCAACAACAGCGGTGCCGGCTATTACGGTGAAGGATATAGTGGTCTCTTTTGAGCAAAAAGATGTTTTAAAAGGTATCACTTGGGAGGTACCGACTGATGCCATTACGACACTTATCGGACCGAATGGGTGCGGTAAAAGTACGCTCTTAAAGTGCATTACGGGCAGTGTAAAGCCTATTAGTGGCACGATTTATATTAACGGTCAAAAGGCGTCGTCCTATTCGCCGCGCACGTTGGCACAGCGGATGGCATTTTTGCCGCAGTCGCCGGAAGTACCGCGCGATATGGTGGTGGAAGAGCTTATCTATTGTGGGCGCTTTCCTCATCAAAATTGGTGGCGCAATACGGCCGGTGAAGACCGTCAAGCCGTTGAGAGTGCTATGACTGTAACGAAGACGACGCATTTGCGCAATCAGCCGGTATCGTCTTTGTCCGGCGGGGAACGGCAACGCGTGTGGATTGCCATGGCGTTGGCGCAGGAGCCGGATATTCTTCTCTTGGATGAACCGACGACTTATTTGGATATTAATCATCAGTTTGAAGTGATGGAACTATTGCGCCGTTTGAATCGTGAACAGGGGCTTACGGTTGTCATGGTACTTCATGAATTGAATCAGGCGGCTCGATATTCGGATCAGGTGGCCGTACTTCATGAAGGTCATTTGGCAGCTGTGGGCAGTCCTAAAGAGGTCATGACAGCGGAGCTTCTAAAAACAGTGTTCGCTGTTGATGCTCTCATTGAAGAGGGTCCCGATAACAGCCCGTACATTAAAATTGAAGGGCTTGTGCAGCAGGCAGAATGATCCATGCCCTATAATCCGATTAATCAAGTGAATAAAAAGAGGGATTAACGTATAACGATATAATATCGTCTGTTCGTTAATCCCTCTTTATATTTTCAGTGTTAAATTACATGCGATTTTGCACTGATGTTAATAACTTTTCTTAGGGGCTTAATTTAGAAGGTTACATCGATGCCATAGGCCATTTTAACAAGCTCAGCCATGGCTTCCGGTGTTTGTAAGCCCGGATTCAATAAGAACCAATTCGATGGTAAGTAGAATACTTTACCGTTTTTTACAGCCTTAAGATTTTGCCATGCCGGATTGCCGGTCATTTCTTTTTCCATAGTTTTGGTAATTTCATCTTTTTTACCCATGGTGGAAACAAAAATGATGTCCGGATCGTCGGAAGCGAGCGTTTCTAAGGAGTACGGAATGGTCTTGGCAGATTTATCAAAATCGCCATGTTGTAACACCACATTCTGCATGCCTAATTCTTGAACCATAGCGGCTGTTACGGCTAAGGTAGTTTCAGCGGTTACCGCTTTACCGGTAGCGCGCAACACGGCTACGCGGGCCGGTTGTACATTTTTAACGGCATTTTTGACTTTGTCAATTTTGCTGTTGTACTGGGCAATAACTTCTTTAGCTTTCTCTTCGTGATTGGTCAGTTGGCCTAAGAATTCAATGAGGGGCACATTGTCTTTAATACCGTCATAGGAAATTAAAATATACGGTAATTTATTACTCTGTAATTGGCCTTCAAATTTGCTGTGCTGATTGCTGAGGCCGATTACGAGGTCCGGTTTCAAACCGATAAGTTGCTCCATGTTGATGTTGGCGGTCTGCCCTAAAGAAGGTAATTCTTTGAGGTGAGCGGGCATGTCATCCTGCGTTTCTACGCGGCTGATGGATTTGGCATCAATGGCATCCATGAAATAGAGTAGGGAATTGGCAAGTACCGCAATTCGTTCCGGTTTGGCCGGCACCGTATAGGTTTGATCCTTATAGGTTAAAGTACGGGTGGCTGCGGATGATGTGGAATCGGTTTTACCGCAGCCGGCGAGGATAGCCATAATGACTGTCATCGCCATTACAATAATGGTTAAGCGTGAAAATTTTCTCATAATACACCTGCCTGACAGTAGATAAAAAGTACGTAAAAGTATTACCTGTGAGTAAGCAGGTAATTCATAGCGGTTCCAAAACAAGCTTTAGTAAAATCTGTTTCGCAAACTCATACTTGTACTATACCACAGGTGATGGTGGTTGCCTATGGTTATGTGTTGCGTATGGTTATATGGTGCCTATCGTTATATGGTGCGTATGGCACTTTTATAGATCCAAATATAGCAATTAAAAGAGGCTGTAAGTAAAATGTGATATGCTCTACATTTTATTACAGCCTCCTTATGTATAGAACGCTTTTGGTTGGTCAAAACGTCTTAGCTTGTAAGTGCGTTTTGGCAATAATATGAACCCTTACAGTGTTATATCTTATTTAGCGTCGTTTTGAAGAGCTTGCCAAGCTTCATCGGCATGAGCGGCAAAGAGGTCACGGATTTTCTGGTTTTCACCAAGACCATGGATGTAAGTGTCTACTTTGAAGCCGTCAGCCAACAAGATGGATTTATGGGAATCAGGTTCGTCACCGGACATATCGTTGTTGGCATGGTCGCCGGCTACCATCATGAATGGCATAAGGGTTACATGTTCGATGCCTTTTGCTTTCAATTGAGGAACGATGTCTTCAAGGCTTGGCCATCCTTCTACGGTGTAGATGTAAGTGTTGTGAAGACCGGCCGATTCCAAACGATCTTGGATTACGGAATAGTAAGCGTTGGAAGGATCCGGAGTGCCGTGAGCCATGATAAGTACAGCATCTTTAGGACCTACTTTAGGGAACTGAGTTGCTACAGCTTGTACAGTTTTAGCAATATCGTCAGTTTGACCTTCTTGGCCCATCCAGTACATGAGAGGTGTACCAAATGTCATTTTTTTGAAGTTATGTTTGTACTGATTGTAAACAGCTGTTTTATAGTTGTATTCGATACCAGGGATTACGTCGAGAGTTGCCAAAGCAACGCGAGTGTAACCTTCAGCTTTTAATTGATCGAGTGCTTCTTCAGGCGTAGGGTAGGTGATACCTTCTTTAGCTTTGATACGATCGATAATGATGTGGGAAGTGAAAGCTGTAACTACTTTTACGCCCGGATGTTGTTCTTTAATTTCGTTGATAGTCGCATCGATTGTTTTAGCACGAGTATCAGTGAATGTAGTACCAAAGCTCATTACTACGATAGCATCTTTGTTAGGTGCTTTAGCCAATACAGGATCGGTTGTGTTGTAAGTGCGAACACCGATTTCAGTTGCTTCCAATAATGCAGGGGTAGCAGTTGTTACTTCGTCACTTAATTGGTAAGCAGCGTTTACGTCTGTAGCAAGGAATCCGAAGCCTGTTAAAGCGGCCACTGCTAATGTTGTAGCTAACGTTTTTTTGAAAAAATGTTTACTCATTTCATTCACTCCTCGTGATAAAAAGAAGATAAAAATAAAAACTAAAAATAGAATAAAATAAAATACAAAAACCTCTGCCCACAGGGCAGAGGTAGTATTAATAATCACTAGTTATGCTAAGCACCTGACGTATATTAGTTCATATCAAACTTAATTAAGTCGTTTATGAATTAAAAAAATAATTCCCGGTCAGTGTATAGTACAGGTAGTGACATTGATTAACCTCGCCATCCTTCGTGGGTTATCGGCAATCCATCAAGGCAGGTCTTCTGGCTCAAGTTCAACGCAACAATCACCTTCCCAGAAACTTCCAGTGGTATTTTGATTGTGCTCCCTCTTACAGCGGCGGGACCGCGGCAGCTTCTACTGCTCTTCTCTATTAAGTCGGGCACCTTGAAGGTCGTATTCATTTGATAATCATCATAGCAGAATAAATGTCCACTGTCAATGCAATACCGGGTAGGGTATACTCACTGTGAATGGAAATTACCCGGGTCATATAACTCCTAGGAATAAGGGACTTATTTATGAGTAATAACTTTTGGTTATTTGTGATACACTTTTTTGATTACACATAGGCAAAGGAGTCAAAGTTTGGTACTATGAATAGAGAATGGTGTTCATCATAGGGCAATGTGCTTTATGATAAATAGCTATATATTAACAAAGGAGGTCCATCGTATGGATCAATTTACAAATGGTGCCGGTCCTAATGAACTATCGGAATCGGTATATGAAGTGGCATTTACGCCTGTATTGGAACGTGAAGAGTATCAAGGTGAACCTTTACATTCCAAATTATTAGCTCTTAAAAGCGCCATGGGCGAAGAGGATTTTAACGAATATATTAACAGCTTATTGCGCATTACCTATAATTGCAAACAATTGTGGTTAATTACTAAAAGCGAACGTAAACGTACGTTAATTGAAGGCAAATTTTTACCTATGATTGCTGAGATTTTTGAAGTAGCAGCACCGCGCGTGTTCTCGCAACCATAATTATTATCAATTATAGGCGTAACAATACATTGCTTTTTGATTGAATGAATGACTAAATTAAGAAACTTGATGTATAAAAATTCATGAATGAGGAATATTAATTATTAGATGTTATCTGTATCAATCGTAGACCGTGATTGGTATAGTATTATCTGAATTATTAATATAATACCTGTAAGCAAGTAGTATTCTTTGTAATAGTAATGGGATATAAATTCTCTTTAAATCGATGAAAATAGAAGTGAATCGGTAAAGATAAATATAGTTGATGAAAATATAATTAAATTTCCGATTTATCATTGATAATCATTGATAAGTTTGAAAATGAGAGAAATTCTCATTGACTAAAAATAAAATCTAACGTATCATTATACCAACGAAGAATAATCAACATGTATTTCGAATGTATTCGATAATGTGAAATATGACAGATTTTTGTCAGATTAAGAGGTTCGATTATGGTATAAGTTTAGAGGTATTTTTGATATCGGAGGATTTATAAAATGAGTACAAAGGGTATTATCTTAGCGACATTCGGTTCAATATACGGCGAAGCCGTAGAGAAATCCGTAGGCATAATGGAAGCAAAGATTAAAAAAGCATATCCCGATGCAGTAATTCGCCGTGTCTTTTTGGCGGATGCGCTGGTGGAGAAGTGGAATGAAAAATATGAAAAACCGGTACAATCTTTGGAAGCCGTGTTGGCTGAATTTAAGAATACCGGCGTCCGCGATGTATTTGTTTTACCATTTGCCTTGGTAGCCGATCAATGTTATCAAAAGATGCGTAAAGCTATTGCCGCATTTACCTATAATACTGAACGAAACGCCATGCGCATTCACGTAGGTAAGCCACTCTTAAGTTCTTTAGGTGTAAAAAACTATGCCGATGATTATGTGGCTACCATTGATGCCATTATGAAGCACGTGAATATTCGCGCCTTGAATAAATCCATTTTGCTTATGGCAAACGGCCAAAATCAATTGGAATTCAGTGCTTTGCAGTTAAAATGCTTATACGGTAACGGCCAAAATGTGGCGGTGTTTACATCGAATGGATTCCCTAATTTCAAACAGGCTTTATCTTTATTGGAACGCTTAGATCATAAAGAAGTTTTGGTAGTGCCGTTGGCGCTTATCGGCTCAGAACATTTGATGGACTTCTTAGGTGGCGATCGTTCCGATTCCGTAGCTACTTTGCTTACTGAAGAAGGCTATGGTGTTTCTATTTGGAATGAAGGCTTAGGTGAAAACCCGTTTATTCAAGAGTTATTCTTAAAACATTTAGCCCAGTCCATTCGCATGATTGAGCGTAAACAGCAGGCGCATCAGCAGGCTAAGACGGAAAGCGTAAACCGCTCGAGTATGGCTGTTTAATACGTTAAAATTACATACTAACGGTCCTCGTTTTGGGGACCGTTTTTTTTAAAGGAGGGTGTATGAAGCAAGCTGTTTTAGTAGTCGCTTTTGGCACTACGGTGCCAACGGCACGGATCAATCAAATCGATCCGGTTGTGGATTTTATCAAAAAAGAGTTTAAAGACTATGAAGTTCGTTTAGCTTTTACTTCACGCATTATTGTTAAACGTTTGCGTGAACGGGGCGAAGAAATCGATACGGAGCAGAGTGCCATTGAGGCCTTAATTGCTGAAGACTATGAATCCATTGCGGTGCAACCGCTTCATATGATTGGCGGCGAAGAATTTGATAAATTGAAAGCCAATATAATGGCTTATGAAGGACAAGGTTCTTTGAAACACATTGCTATGGGACGCCCTTTACTGTATTTTATCGGTCAGGAAGAACGACCTGATGACTATGAAGCACTCATTGAGAATTTTATAAAAAAACTTAATGTACCGGCAGAAGAAGGTCTGTTATTGGTCGGTCATGGTGGCATGAGCGTAGGTAACACGGCGTATGCCGCGTTACAGTTGAAATTGTGGCGTGCCGGTCATACCAATGTTCGTGTGACGACCTTGGAATGCTTCCCCGAATTGGAGGATACGGTTATTCCGTGGGAATGGCTTGACGGGAAACGGCCGGGACGCATTCAGGTGCATCCCCTTCTTTTAGTGGCCGGTGATCATGCCTTAAACGATATCTTCGGCGATGAAGATGACAGTGTACAATCCATGTTGGAAGAAGCAGGCTTTGAAGTGGTACGTCATTTGAAGGGACTTGGTGAGTATCGCGGTGTTCAGGAAATATTCGCAGACCACTTAAAAGATGCCATGGCCGGGCGCTATGAAAAACGCAGTTCCCATCGGCCGAGTATTCCTAAGATTAAATAAAAAATACTTGCTCTTTGCGGCAAGTAACGCATACAATAAGAAAGTATTATCTAAGCAAGATTCAATTTCAAGATAGTTTTGTTATCAAGTGTTAAGAAAAGGAGTTTATCATGAAAGGTAAATTATTTGGTATCGGCGTAGGTCCCGGAGATCCGGAATTAATGACTGTCAAAGCAGCTCGTATTGTAGGCGAAGCGGATATTATTATTACGCCAAAAACCGAAAAGAAAGACGGTTCCGTAGCGCTCAACATTGCTAAACCGTATATCCAGGAACATACGGAAATCGTGCCGGTTGTGTTCCCAATGGTGCTTGATGACAATGCGCAGGCTGAAGGTTGGCAGGAAGCCAAAAAAATCATCCTCAGCTATTTGGAAGCCGGTAAGAATGTAGTATTCCTTACTTTGGGCGATCCAATGTTCTACAGTACGTATATGTATGTATATCGTTTGATTGAAAACACCGGTTTTGAAATCGAAACAATTCCGGGCGTAACCGCATTCTGTGCTATCGGTTCCCATTTAGGTTATCCGATTGTAGAAAAGGAAGAAGTGTTGGCTATTGTGCCGGCTACAGCACCTAAAGAGAAAATCGACAAAGTATTAGCAGTTGCCGATGATGCGGTAATCATGAAAGTATATCGCAATTTCCACGAAGTTCAGGAAGTTTTGAAAAAACACGATATGGCTGATGATGCTGTAATGATCAGTCGTGTTGGTCTTGATGGCGAAGAAGTATATCGCGGTCTCGATGAGTTACCGGCTGATTTGAAATTAAACTATTTATCCACTGTATTGGCTAAGCGTAAGGATCGCTAAGACTATGAAATCATATGCTATTCCGAGAGTTGTCATCGCCGGAACAAATTCCGGTGTAGGTAAAACGACCATTGTAGCCGGTTTATTGGCGGCGTATCACGAGCAGGGCAAGGCCGTGCAAGCTTTTAAAGTGGGCCCTGACTATATTGACCCCGGTTTTCATAAACTGGCCAGCGGTCGTGATTGTTACAATTTAGACACATGGTTGGTACCGCCCCATAAAATGAAGCCTTTCTTTGCCGGTATGGCAGGGGATGCGGATTTGGTGATTGTGGAAGGCGTTATGGGCCTCTATGACGGCGGCCGTGAAGGCGTGAGCTCCACCGCAGAAATCGCTAAATCGCTTGATGCACCGGTTATTTTGGTTATTGATTGTAAAGCTATGGGCGAAAGTGCGGCAGCGATTGCCAAGGGCTTTAAAGAGTATGACCCGGCCGTTAATTTGGCGGGCGTCTTGCTCAACCGCATCGGCTCCGACAATCATGAGCATATGATTCGTACAGCTATGGAACGCTTGGGGATTCCCGTTATCGGGGCCATTCGGCGCGATGAACGGATGCATTCGCCGGAACGTCATTTAGGTCTTACGCCGGTGACGGAAACGGATCCGCAATCGGCGTTGACGACGATTCGCGAAGCTGTAAAGGTTAGTGTCGACTTGGATGCATTGGCTAACTTAGCCACGGCGGCGCCAACCTTGATTGTGCCGGAATTGACCGCAAAAGAAGTGACGGGGCCAAAAGCTCGCATCGGGGTAGCCTATGATGAAGCGTTTTCTTTCTATTATCCGGCCAGCTTACAGGCTTTGGCGGCGGAAGGGGCGGATTTGGTTTACTTCAGCCCGCTTACCGATAAAACGTTACCTGATGTAGATGCCTTGCTTTTTGGTGGCGGTTTTCCGGAAATGTTCCTCGAAACACTTAGCGAAAATACAGGCCTCATGGCGGCTATACGGGATGCAGCCGCTGACGGTATGCCGATTTACGCGGAGTGCGGTGGTCTCATGTATCTTTGCGAGTCGGTTACCGATTTTGAAAATATTACCCGTCCTATGGTTGGCCTTGTGCCGGCTAAGACAGTCATGCAGGCTAAATTACAAAAAGTTGGCTATGTAACGGCTACGGCTTTAGGGGATACCTTATTGGCACCTAAAGATGAATCTTTGCGTGGTCATGAGTTCCATTTTTCTACGATGGAATTGTCACCGCAGATTACCGAAGCTGAATTCCCGTGGGCTTTTCATTTCGAAGGGGGCCGCAAATTGCAGTCTTATAAAGGCGGTTACAGCAAAGACAATGTATTGGCCAGCTATTTGCATTTAAACTTTGCCGGTAATGAAGCGGCGGCGGAACGTTTTGTGGCGGCTGCCAAGGCCTATCGTGCCAAGGAGGCTTAGGATGACTGATAAAGTGTTAAAATCCAATACGACGGCTGAAGCTATGTCGGTTGCCACTATGGCGGACGCAACTACCACGGGTGCAACTACAGCGGCTGCAACTGCGACGGCTAAGCCTAGTCGAGGCCTCATTCTGGTCAATACCGGTGACGGCAAGGGCAAAACAACGGCCTCTTTAGGGGTTGCTTTGCGTGCCGTTGGCAATGGTTATCGCGTGCTGATTTTACAGTTTATTAAGGGCGGTCAAGCCTATGGTGAACTGAAAGCAATAGAAGCGCTACAAAAGGCCGGTATGCCTATCGAAATTCGCCCTATGGGTAAAGGCTTTGTTTTTCACAATAAAGAAACTTCGGAGGCTGATTTACAAGCTCATCGGGCAGCGGCTGATAATGCCTGGCAGATGTTGACGGAAGAAGTGATGTCCGATAAATGGGACCTCATAATTTTTGATGAAATCAACTATGCCGTAAAATTTGGCTTATTGCCGGTTGAACAGGTTGTGGACTTATTGAAAACCAAACCGGAGCGCCTTCATGTGGTTCTTACCGGGCGCGATGCGAAGCCGGAGATCGTTGCCATGGCCGATACCGTTACGGAAATGCGCGTAGTTAAGCATGCTTATCAACAGGGCATCAAAGCAGCCAGGGGCATTGAGTTTTAGTAAAATTCATGTCAAAGGCATGTTTATAAATCGAAAAAATTAGTATTTCGTGCTTGAAAAAATCGAGGTAAATGGATATAATTAACTTATAGAGAGTTATTATTAATTTTTACTATAAGAAAGTTCTTATAGGATATATTTTTTATGACCAAGGGGGTTATATCAATGGCAGTAACAAACTATGTAAAATCCGCAGATTTCAAGAATGAAAAACACGTTCCTGTAATTACCGCACCTGATACAGTTAAAGCAGGTGAAAAAGTTCACATTGAATTGGAAGTAGGCAAAGACATTGCGCATCCAAACACAACTGAACATCATATTTCTTGGATCAAATTATACTATGTTGAAGAAGGCACTACGCTTCCTTACGAAGTAGCTCGCCTCGAATTCAACGTACATGGTGAAGCCGCTGCCGGTGCCAACGAAGGCCCTGTATATGCAGAAGCAGCCGGTGTTGTTGTAGCATCCTTCAAAAAATCTGGTAAATTGATTGCTACTTCTTACTGCAATATCCACGGCTTATGGGAATCTGAAAAAGATATCGTTGTTCAATAATAACTTTTTCCGATTTACTTCGTTGTCAATAACAGCGTAAACGAAAGCTATTAGGGGTTGTAACGAAATTGAGTTTTTAGCTCATGTTTTGCTTACAACCCCTTTTTATTGCGTGTGCGTCTTTTATCGCGCTGAAGTAGATTTGCATTATTAAGAACCGGAAGCTTTTGATAGCAAGTGATTTTGAAATGCGAAGTCAGAAAGTTTTTAGATTATTAATACTACGTTATATTGTATATAATGAAAGGAGAGAAAGGAGAGGCCTATGATTTCAATCGTGCAGTACGGTTCCGACACATGTCAGCCTTGTGGCGCTTTAGAGACGAAGCTGGGCGCTTGGGTGAAGGAACAGGAAGGTATTGAGTACAGCTATGTATCGGTGGAATTAGAGCCGGCTAAGGCGGCTCAGCAAGGTGTTTTCACGGTGCCGGCCATTGTTGTGTATATGGATGGCAAGGAAATTACACGTCGCGCCGGTTATTTCAGCCTCGATGAGCTGTTAGCTCAGGTTGAAGATATTAAGACCAGAATAGAAGGCTAATCAAGGAGGGAGAACCATTGCGGTCGGTGTAAAATCGGCTGAAATGTATGTGGACTCAGTACTTTTTTAGTGAACTTGTCTTTAGATGAAGATTAAAGGCTTTTATGCTTTACACAAAGAGCCTTTTTATGATAGAGTATCTTTATATATTTTATAGTATTTTTAGAGATAAAGAGGGATGCATAGTGGCGTTAATTGTTAAGAAGTTCGGTGGCAGTTCTGTGGCTTCACCGGAGAAAATTTACAATGTAGTCAACCGCGTTTTGCGTGACAAACAGCCGGAAGACCGCGTTGTAGTCGTTGTATCGGCTATGGGCGATACGACTGATGACTTAGTGTCATTAGCACGCGCTGTTACATCGAGACCGTTTGGTCGCGAAATGGACCGTCTGTTATCGACAGGGGAACAAGTATCCATTGCGTTGGTGGCTATGGCATTTATGGAAAAAGGGCAACCGGCCGTTTCCATGACGGGCGCTCAAGCCGGTATCTTGAGCAGTGATAATCACGGGAAAGGTCGCATTTTGACAATCGATCCGAAACGTGTATTTAAAGCCCTTGATGAAGGTAACGTAGTGGTTGTTGCCGGCTTCCAGGGGATTACCGATTGTGGTGATATTACGACTCTCGGACGTGGTGGTTCCGATACGACAGCCGTTGCATTAGCGGGGGCAATGCAGGCGGATGTATGTGAAATCTTCACCGATGTGGAAGGGGTGTATTCGACCGACCCTCGAATTGCACCGAATGCGGTTAAATTGGATGAAATTACGTACGGTGAAATGCTTGAAATGGCTCGCTTGGGGGCGGGTGTTATGCAGCCTCGTGCCGTAGAAATGGGGAGCCGTTACGGCGTGCCGATTCATGTACGCTCTACATTCAGTGACAATGAGGGAACCATTATTCGGGAGGACTATACAATGAAAGCAAATGAACATGTAATCCAAGGCGTGGCTGACGATACCAATGTGGCGAAAGTTTCAGTGGTAGGCGTTGAAAATAAACCGGGCATTGCCCATCATATTTTCCAAAGTTTGGCAGATAAAAATGTTGATGTGGATATGATTGTGCAGAGCATTCGTACTGTGGAAGATCAGAAGACGGATATCGTATTCACCATTACATTGGATGATGTCGTATTGGCTCGTGAAGTGTTGGACGGCCTTAAAGCGGAAACGAAGATGGAAGAATATGTCATTAATGAAAAAATGGCCAAAGTATCCATCGTCGGTGCCGGTATGCTTGGTGAACCGGGCGTAGCTGCTCAGATGTTCGGCATTTTGGGCGAAGAAAATATTAATATTGAAATTATCAGTACCTCTGAAATCAGCATTACTTGCTTGATTGCGGAAGATCGCGTAAAAGATGCGATTCGTGCTATTCATGATAATTTAGTTATCGGCAATCGCGGTTAATAGTGTTCAATAGCAATTATTAGCGCGGCTGTCAGGGCTTATTAAACTTATCAATAAACAGACTTTCTTAGGTTATATAGAAGTAACCTAAGAAAGTCTGTTTTATTTTGAAAATCTTACTCATCTTTAGTATAATATAAATTGTGCACAGTTTATTTGAGTGCCCGAGAAGTTAATTATTATCAATTAATTGCTTAATATAAAATAATGATAAAGGAGTTTTTCTATGAAAGAACAAAATATCTATAGCGGTTTTAAAGTAGAGCGCATTGAGACTGTTCAGGAAATCAGCGGCACAGCTTATTTGCTTCGCCATGAGAAGTCCGGCGCCCGTTTATTATACATTGATGCGGACGACACGAATAAAGTGTTCTCCATTTCTTTCCGCACACCACCTAAGGACAGCACCGGGGTGGCCCATATTATGGAGCATTCCGTACTTTGCGGGTCACGTAAATTCCCTTTGAAAGAGCCATTTGTAGAGCTCGTTAAAGGCTCCCTTAATACATTCTTGAATGCTATGACCTATCCGGATAAAACGATGTATCCCGTGGCCAGCAAGAATGACAAGGATTTCCATAATTTAATGGATGTGTACTTGGATGCTGTTTTTTACCCACGCGTAGCGACTGACAAAGAAATCGTCATGCAAGAAGGTTGGCATTATGAATTGGATAATGCGGACGATGAATTGACCTATAAAGGCGTTGTATACAACGAAATGAAAGGTGTATATTCTTCGCCGGATTCCATTTTGGAAACCCACATGATGGCGGATTTATTCCCGGATACGACCTATGGCGTTGATTCCGGCGGTAATCCTGATAATATTCCTGATTTGACCTATGAAGATTTCCAAGGTTTTTACAAAAAAAATTATCATCCGTCCAACAGCTACATCTTCTTGTACGGCAAAATGGACATTGAAGCACAATTAAAGTTCATCAACGATGAATATTTGCAAAACTTTGATGCCATTACGGTTGATTCCGAAATTACCTTGCAAAAACCATTTGCTGAGGGTAAAGTAACAGCCTACCCGTACAGCATTGGTACGGAAGAGAGCGAAAGCGGCAAGACTATGCATGCCCTTACCTATGTAATGCCGGAAATGTCTGTGGTGGACAGCTTAGGGCTTGATATTTTGACCCATGCCTTATTGACTTCGCCGGCAGCACCACTTAAGGAAAAACTCGTTAAAGCCGGTGTAGGCAGCGATATTAGCGGTTATTTCCTAGACAGTGTGCGTCAGCCGATTTGGAATGTAACGGTTAGCGGTTCTGAAATGAAGGAACAGGCGCGCGTTCAGGAATTGGTGGAATCGGAACTTGCGCGACTTGTGAAGGAAGGCCTTGATAAGAGCTTATTGGAAGCATCCCTTAATATTACGGAATTCGCTTTGCGCGAAGCCGATTTTGGGGGTCGTCCGATTGGTTTGGCTTACGGTATTCGCGTTATGGATCAATGGAATTACGACAAAGATCCGATTCAGGCATTGCGTTATGAAGAGGCGTTAACACAGTTGCGTGAAGGACTTACCAATGGTTATTTTGAAGAGTTAATCGAACGCGGCTTGCTTAAGAATCAGCATAAAGCTCTCGTTTCCATTTATCCGGAAAAAGGTTTGCAGGAAAAGAAAGAAGAAGCGGAACGCGCTCAGCTAAAAGAAATTAAAGCTAACATGACCGAAGCTGAAATCGAAGCGATTGTGGCACAGACCAAAGCCCTTAAAGCACGTCAGGCGGCACCGGATTCGGAAGAAGCGTTGGCTACCATTCCATTATTGGAACTCAGCGATTTATCCCCTAAAGTAGAACGAGTGGAACGTATCGATAGCAAACTGGGTGATGCGAACTTGCATTTCGTACCGACTCAGGCTAAAGGGATTAACTATACCAGCTTCTATTTCCATTTAGATTGCCTTGATGAGTCTGAATTGTTCTATGCTAACTTGTTGAGCGATCTTATTTCCCGTGTGAATACTACCGAGCATGATTACAACGAAATTGCCAAGGAAATTAATATGAACCTCGGCGGTTTCAGTGCCAGCATCTCCGATTTCACGAAATATAATCAGCGCGATGCGTTTACGCCATTATTTATCGTACGAGCCAAAGCGTTACACACTAAATTGGATGCTTTGGTACGCATTGTGTCTGAATTGGTTACGAAGACTGACTATACCGATGTAAATCGTTTGACCGAGCTCATTAAAGAAACGAAAGCCATTTGGGATACCGATGCATTCCGTCGCGGTCATACCATTGTAATGAATCGTGTCATTGCTCAGATTTCGGAACTCGGTAAATTCCGTGATGCCGCTAACCTCGGTTATTTTGAACAGTTGGCAGCGTTAGCTGCTGATGAAAAAGCGCTTCAAGAATTGCCACAAAAATTGGCAGCCGTAGCGGCTAAATTGTTCCGCCCTGCTAATGTGGATATCAACTTCGTCGGGGAAGCTCATGAATTTGAAGTTTTCAAAACATTGCTTACCGAAGTATTGCCACAGTGGCCGAATGAAGCTGTTGAAGCTAAGGGTTTGAAACTTACGAAGGAATATGTTAACGAAGGTATTGTTACCTCCGGTAAGGTTCAGTACGTAGCTCAAGGCGGTAACTTCCGTGACCATGGTTTCAAACCAGGCGGTGCCATGAAGGTGTTGGAAGTCATCTTGCGTTATGACTACTTGTGGACGCGTATCCGTGTTCAGGGGGGGGCCTATGGTGCTTTCGTAAACTTCTACAACAATGGTAACTTTGTACTTTGCAGTTATCGCGATCCGAACTTGACGGAAACATTGAAAGTATACAGCGAGCTCAGCGAATATCTTGCGAAATTTGATATTTCCGACCGTGAAATGCGCAAGTATATTATCGGTACCATGAGTGGCCTTGATATTCCGTTGACACCGGCTTTACGCGGACCGCGCGCTATGAGCGAATATTTCGGTGAAGCAACGCCTGAAGATGCGGAACGTTTGCGCGAACAGGTAATTGCGACCCGTCAGAGCGATATTAAAGCTTTGGCTGAAGTGGTAGCTTCGGTTATGAAAGATAGTCATATCAGCGTTATGGGTAATGAACAAATCATTAAAAAAGCAGGCGATATCTTCACTGACATCATTTCGTTGCCTCAATAAGACAAATTAAGACCTATAGTCGGTCTATGAGAATTGACGAATCCTGTGTATAATTAAATGCGAGTTAATAAACACTCCTAGGCAAGGGCCTTGACCTCTGTTTAGGAGTGTTTTTTTATAGCGAGTGGGTTTAGCATGGTTTTTGAAAAAGAGGAGTTGTCATGTTATTAGGACTAGCGGGACGATTTGGGATTGATTATATTTTGCCGCCGGCGAAACGTTTGGGACCGGTGCCGACAACAAAAGAAATTTATAAAGAATATATTGATGTAGCTTGGCCGGCTACGATGCAGGGGTTGTTGTTGCAACTTATGACAGCCATCAATTTGGCTATGGTAGGAGCTCTTGGAGCCGATGCTTTGGCGGCCGTAGGGATTATGAGTCAACCGCTTATGGTGATGCTCGTTTTTGTCCGTTCCGCAGCGATTGCGATTACAGCCATTGTGGCAAGACGCAAAGGGGAAGAGGATTATGAAACGATGAACTCCGTACTAAAACAAGGGGTATTATTGACCGTATTGTTTTACGTGCCTTTGTTGTGTATTTGTTTTTATCTGTTAAATCCTATTTTAACGTTTGCCGGAGCTCAGGCTTCTTATATTGATGAGGCCGTTGCCTATGGTCAATTCATCATTATCGGGCTTTTCTTTTCGGCCTTAGGTGTTATGCTGGGGGCGGCATTAATCGGCGTGGGTAACACGAAGGCTATTTTTAAAGCTAATGCCATCGGTAATGTGCTTAATGTAGTTATGAGTTTTACCTTGATTTACGGTCTGGGACCGATTCCGGCGCTTGGCATCAAAGGAGCCGGGATAGCCACTATGACGAGCTACACCTTAATCTTCTTTCTTTTGTTATATGCAATTCATGCGAAAGACTCCCATTTGTCGTGGCATCGGGGCAGTTGGAAATTCAATCGTGAAATCTTACAGGGTATTTATTATATCGGTGGCAGCTCTTTGGGTGAGCAGGCTTTTGAACGTTTTGGTATGTTTGCGTATACCAAAATGGTGGCGTCATTAGGTGTAGTGGCGTTGGCAACACATCATATTTGTATGAATTTGATTGATATTTTTTACTATTTTGCCATGGGTTTAAGTTATTCCGGTGCTTCTTATACGGGGCAATCGTTGGGGAAAAAACGACCTGACTTAGCCGAGGCTTACGGCAAAATCGGTGTTCGCATCGCTCTTATTATTTCGGTAATCGGCTTTGTTTTGTATTTTGGTTTACGCAATGTAGTATTTGATATTTTCACCCAAGATAGGTTGGTTTGGCAGCTGGGGGCGGATATTATGATTCTCATGGCTTTTGCCAGCTTCCCGCAGGCTTTGCAATTAGTATATTCCGGCGTCCTTAAAGGGGCGGGCGATAATTTCTATGTTATGAAATATTCGCTCTTTGTTATTGCTATTTTCAGACCGATTATTACATATCTCCTTTGTTTTACTTGGGGATTCGGTCTGTATGGTGCATGGATAGCTCTTTTAATTGATCAGAGTATGCGTACGGCATTTTCCGGTTGGCGTTTTAGAAGTGGTGTATGGCAGCATATAAAAATTTAGACATAAGTATAATGCACTTTAAAATAGAGTGTATTAGCATATAAAAAAATGATGAATTATAAAATGAATGGCGTATTTACGGCGCTTATACAAGGACAAAGGCTTTGATTTGTGATATAATAACATCAGTATAAACCGCTAATTATGTATACGATAGAGGAGGACATAGATATGAAAAAGAAATTATTGGCAACGGTTATGGCCGTTTCCATTGCAACACTTTCTACCGGTGCATTAGTAAATACGACGCAAGCATTCAGCTTGAATTTAGGCAGCATTTTAAAAGTCGGCGGCGTGGGCATCTTAGTTGATCGCTTCGGCGGCCAGATTAATGATTTTTTAAATAAAATTTTAGCTCAGAATAACTTGAGCACTACTTATACGACTAAGGTTGTGCCGATTGTCAGTGTAGGTACGAACGGTTACATCGGGGCGGCTCAGGTAACGGGTCCTGCTTCCGAAGTAGAGCGCGTTGAAGCGGTAGCTCAGTTGGAAGCCAGCTTTAATAATGTAGCTCGTGTAAAAGGTTTAGTGCCTATCGACAGCAAGAACCCTGTTAATGCATCCCGTATTCAAGGGGTTGGCGTATCCGCTATTATTGACCTCAAAATTTAATCATATTGTTTAATACGCATTGAGGCGAATAGCATTCAATAATAGGTTAAGTCTTGTTTATTTGGAGGATGTATGAAAAAACACATGCTTACGTTGGCGGTAGCAGCGCTTATGACCGGTCAGGTATGGGCGGCTCCGGAAACCGTATTAGAGAAAACCGATGCCTTAGAAAATACAGTATATGGTTCCACGCAGGTTGGGGCTTTAGTGGATCGTGTGCAGCAGATTAGTCAGACCGTTTATGGTAGAGATTCTTCCGGTACTTTAAATTCACAAGTTGATTCTTTGTATAATTCCATCGATGGCAATACGCGTGGTAAAGTATCGGTAAGTCAAGAATTATCCATGTTGGAATGGCATTACCAGAATAAAGTGGGCAACGGTTCCTTAGTTTCTCGTGTGGAACAATTGGAACGCAGTGTAACCGGTCGTATCAGTACCGGTGCCTTGGACACACGAATTAATGCCTTAGCCAAAACGATTAACGGAGCACCTTTGAAATTGACGTCTCAAGTAGGCTCGGCACCAAGCATGGAAGTATTTGCCGTAACTTTGAATACGCCGATTAATACGGCTACCAGCAAACTGGGTGATACTTTCAGCTTTACCGTGTCGGAAGACTTGATGGACGGTAATATCTTATTGGTACCGGCAGGTACTGTTGGGGAAGGTCATATTTCCGAACTTAAAAAAGCCTCCTCTTTTGGTCGTAACGGTAAATTAGATTTGATGTTTGATAAAGTTCCGGCATTGGATGGCACTGAATTTACAGCTATTCAAGGGGAAGAAGCAAAAGCTCGTACGCAGCAGGAATTGAAAGCAGCCGGCGCCTCTGTAGCCGGTGCCGTATTATTGGGTCCTGTCGGTTTAGTAGGCGGTTTCTTTGTAAAGGGTAAGAATATCGACTTGCCTGTAGGGGCTACAATTTATGTGCAGCCACAAGAATTGGTAACCGTACAGGGGATTGTCGTAGGCGGTGATGGCCAGGCTCATAATTCCAGCGATCCAAGTTCCCAAGATTCCTATGATGACTATACATTAGGTGATGCATCGGAACCGGTAACCTTAGTTCCGGCCGACTCTTATGAAGACGAAGATACACCGGTGAAGGTAGTGGAAGAGTCCGATGATTCAGCGGCAACGGTAGAAGATGGCGATTCTGAGGACAATGGTGAAGTGGAAGAAGCAAGTGCTGACACTGCGGATCAAACGAATGTATCACAATCACAACCAATAATTGTTGTAAAACGCAACTAATCCAGTGAAGATGAGGTAGGTAAAAGATGGTAATGAAAAAGGCTAAGTATGCATTGGGTGCCGCTTTAGTCGCTATGCCTTTATTAGCCGTGCAGGCGGCCGATAATAGAGGCCTTGTTTATGAAAATGCTCAAGATGTTGCAACCGATTCCAATCCGGTAACCATCGCTAATATGGGCGAGTCCGATGGCGGTCTTATTCGTGTAGTCCGTCGCGGTAAGCCGGTGACCACGGTAAATGACAGTGAGTTACCTGTTAAAGTTGATGCGGACAGCATGTATTACAGCAGTGCTACCGGCAATGTTGTGGCTGTCGGTAAAGTAGATGCTTATCAGGGCAGTCGTGAAATTCATAGTGAAAAGCTGTTAGGTAATACTAAATCCCAAGAGTATACGACGGATGGTGAGTTTCATTACCTGGAAAATAAAGGGGCCACTAAGGACTTACGGGGCCAAGATTTAGTATTTAACAGCGGCACTAATGCTATGACGGCACCTGATGTTATCGGCTATGTAGAACCATACTATGTGAAAGCTGAAAAAGCAGAATTCGACGGTAATCAGGGCCTTATTACCAAAGGCTGGGTTACTACCAAACATGCTATGGCCTATAAAGGTGTGCCCGATTATCGTATTGAAGGCAGCACCATTGAAGTGTATCCGGGGGATAAAGCCATTATTCATGATGCCAAGCTGTTTATTAAAAACGGTAAAATCATGAGTACGAAGAAATATGTAGTATCCCTTCGCAATGATCGTCAAGGTCAATTTAGTGTGTTTGACTTGATTCCAAGACCGACGTATTCCAGCGACGATGGTTTCGGCTTGAAGGGCGGTCTTAAATATCCGGTTGGTGATGACGGTGAATTGTTCTTCCGTTATCAGTGGATGACCAAGGAAGGCTTTAAGCCAAGTTACGGTTATCGTCATTACTTGCCTTGGGGCGTTGCTACGGTCGGCGTGAGCCGTGAATCGGCCACTTTAAATGCCCGTACCGTTTGGGTAGAAAAGAAACCGGAATTCTCCGTATATACCAATGTGTACCATATTGGCGATACGCCGTTTACTGTTCGTGGCGGTGCTACGGCCGGTTATTGGAAAGAAGATTACATCAAGGGCAGTCACTACATGTACTTTGGTGAAGTAAGCCATGATACAATTAAATTGGCTAAAAATGCCAATTTACGTTTCTTTGCCGGCTATCAGCGTGATTACTATGGCTATAACGACCATATTCGCAGCATGCCGTACTGGGGCGGTAATACGAATTGGCGAATAAATTCACGAGTTAACGTATTTGCCGGTTATCGTCAGAATAATATTGATCCGAAAGATAATTCGCCATATCCGTTTGACCGTGAAGACATTCTTCATAACTTTACGGTGGGGGCTTCCTTCCGCCTGACTCGTTTGGATACATTTACGATTACTACGAAACGTGATGTACAGTCCGGTGAGTTGCGTTATGTAGACTATACTTGGCATCGTGATATGCACTCCTTTGAAGGGTGGCTCACATATCAGTCTAAACAGAAAAAATGGTCTTATACGGTAGTTGCTAAAGATTTCTAGTAATTGAACGAAGTATAGATGTTTTAGGTTATGAAGCTGTGCCCTATGGCATGGCTTCATAATTACTCTTAATCATTATTATGACGGAAAAAAGTGAGGTCTTTCAAACATGGGCAAAGTACGCAAAGCTATTATTCCGGCCGCCGGCTTCGGTACACGTTTTTTACCGGCGACCAAAGCACAGCCTAAAGAAATGTTACCGATTGTTGATACACCGGCGATTCAATATATTGTGGAAGAAGCATTGGCTTCCGGTATTGAAGAGATTTTAATTATTACGGGGCGCAATAAACGAGCCATTGAAGATCATTTCGATACCAGTGTTGAATTGGAACAGTTGTTACAGCAGCAGGGCAAGAAAAAACAGTTGGCCATGGTTCGTTCCTTGGCGGATATTCGGGTTCACTTTATTCGTCAAAAAGCACCGCGTGGATTGGGTGATGCCATTCTTTGCGCCAAAGCTTTTGTAGGCAATGAACCGTTCGCCGTATTACTGGGTGATGATGTGGTATATAACCCTGAAAAACCTTGTTTAAAGCAATTAATAGATTGTCATGAGCGTATGGGCGGCACGATTCTTGGCACTCAGCGCGTACCGGAAACAAAGGTAAGTTCCTATGGTATCGTAGCAGGGCATGAAATTGAGCCTCATATTTATAAAGTGGATGGCTTGGTTGAAAAACCGTCACGCGATTTGGCACCATCTAATTTGGCTGTCTTGGGGCGTTATATTTTGACACCTGAGATTTTTGGGGTGTTGGAAAATACTCCGCTTGGCGCCGGGCGTGAATTGCAGCTTACCGATGGCCTTGCCGCATTGCAGAGTGACGTATATGCCTTAGAATACGAAGGCCGTCGCTATGATATAGGTGACCGCCTTGGCTATTTGGAAGCCACCGTGGAATATGGCTTGCGCAGTGAACATTGCAAAGATTCATTCCGTACCTATTTACAGGAATTGATTAAAACATTGTAACAAAAAGCCTTTTTCAAAGTAAGTACTTCACAGCTTTTGAGTACACTTTGGGAAAGGCTTTATTTGTTAACAATGAGAATGGCGCGTAGTTGACGAATAAGCATGAATTTAATATAATTTTAAGTAGATTTGCGAAAGAGGGGGCTCCAAAATGCGTGAGTTATTTAAGGCTATGATTGAAGCTGATAGAGAATTACCCCGTTCAATGGTGATTGCGCAATTAAAATGGCAACGTTTGGCAGAGCCGGCGGAGCACACCGAAGTTCGTCAGAACGGTGAGTGGTATGAAACTGAGCTGGTAAGAGGCAATGAAGCGCTTACGGTACTATTAAAAGTTTTAACGCCTGATTCAATTCCGGTGAAGCCGAAACTGGCGAAGGCGGATTATCAGATACCGACTGATGTTGTGCCTTGGCGAGCATTCAATCGATCTGAAATTTTAGAATTTGTGACGGATGTAGAAGATCATAACAGCATTCATCAGCAGGAAAATGCCATTGTGTCGGGCTGCCAGATTTTGGAGGCCATGGCGGCGTATTTAGCTGAAACTGTAGGGACGGATGTGACAGCTGTGAAGATTCGATTTCGTAGGCCTACCTTTGTAGATGAGACAATTGTTTTACAAAGATCAGGTCGCACCATCCAAGGTTTTACTGCGCATCGACCGGTGTTTACCTGCAGCTACAAGTAGGTTGCGTTTTCCTTACTTTGTGGTGTGGCTTCATTTTTTTTAAGAGTGTTATTTTTATTTGATGAGTAGCTTAACATTAAACTGTAGTTAAGCCAATACACTCATATTTTTGTGATTATTATTTTAGTTTGTGAGGTTGTTTATTATGTCAGATACTCGTAAATTGACCAAAATGGCGTTACTCGTAGCGTTGACCTGTGTGTCCGCTTATATTTCATTCCCAATTCCGTTTTCACCGGCCATGGTAACGGCTACCACTTTGGTATTATGCTTAATCGGATTTTTATTACCACCAAAGGAAGCCTTTATTACTATTTGTGTGTATTTATTATTGGGCATTATCGGGGTGCCGGTATTTTCCGGCGGTACCAGCGGTCTTGGTAAAATCCTAGGCCCTGCCGGCGGTTACTACATCAGTTATCCGATTGCCTATACTATTCTCAGTATGCTTAAAGGTAAAACGCCGTCTTTCTTCAGTTATTTTTGGCGTTCCGCCGTTATTACCATTCCGATTACGTATATTTTCGGTATGATTGGTGGCATGATTGTAACCAATATCGGACTTGAAGCAGCCATAGCGGGGTATGTGTTGCCGTTTATCCCCGGCGACCTTATTAAATGTGGCATTGCTGCTTGGTTAGGTATGAAAGCGGTTAAATTGAATATCTAAGAGACAATTTCTCGTTGGAGGCATTATGAAAACACAACAAACATTGTCTCCGGTGTACATAATGGGCGGCCTTAGGACGCCCATTGGTTCTTATAAGGGGCAATTTAAATCGATAAAACCAGAAATATTGGGGGCTCGTGTCTTAGATGCGTTGTATGAACAGTATCCTGACGTGGCTGAAATCATCTGTGGCAATGCGGTTGGCACCGGCGGTAACATTGGCCGGTTAACGGCCTTAAATTCTCGTTATGGTGAAAAAACACCGGCCTATACGGTAGATATGCAGTGCGCCTCGGCCGGTGCCGCAATTATTCAGGGCTTTCGCGCGATTCGTAGCGGCATGGCGGATTGCGTGCTGGCCGGCGGCACGGAGAGCAGCTCCTTACAACCCCTCAGGACCTATGCAGCGGGGGATGACAGAATAGGTGAATATATGGTGGCTCAGTTTTCACCACAGGAGAATGATGCGCAGGCTATGTTAAAAGGGGCACAACGAACCATCGAAAAGTATGATGTGAGCAAAGAAGAGTTGGATTATTGGAGCTTGCGGAGCCAACAAGCGGCCGGGCGAGCTCGTGATGAAGGCTTGTTAGCGCCCTATGTGTTAGACATGGGGCGAGACTATGTGGATGAAAGTGTGCGACCCGGACTGTCACAACGCTTATTGAATCGCATGAAGCCTGTTTTGGGACCGGGAACCTTGGTGACGGCCGGCAATGCTTGTTTTACTCATGACGGAGCGGCTTTTGTAGCCTTAAGTAATGAAGTAGGCCCTTTTAAGTTGGTCGACGCCATTACTTTTGGCGGTGATCCTTTATATAGTCCTGAAGGGGCGTGGCAGGCAACCGAACAGCTTCTAGCCAAAACGGGACTCACCATGGATGATATTGATGCGGTGGAATGGAATGAGGCCTTTGCGGTGATTGATGTGCTCTTTGAGCGCAATTATAAGGCCTATGTGGATCGTTACAACCAATTGGGCGGTGCGTTGGCCTATGGTCATCCATTCGGCTGCTCGGGAGCGATTATTTTGCTCCATTTGATGGCTGCCTTAGAGTACTGTAACGGTAGATATGGGATTTGTGCTATTGCCGGTGCCGGTGGTATGGGGACGGCCATGCTTATTGAACGAATGGAGGCTGTTTGTGATGCGTGAAAAAAATTTAACAACCTTCTCTCAGGCCGTTGAGTTGAATGACCCTAAAGTTGCTATGAAGGGTCTTTCCTTTTGGGAACGTCTCGATTATATGGCTCAGAATTATCCGAATAAGTTGGTTCTGGTTGTAGATGACGCAACGTACACCTATGAAATGCTGAATAAGGGGATTCGTGAAGTAGCCCGAGAATTGGCGAATACGGCGCAAATAGATATTTCGCAAGCAGACAGGGGGCAGGCGAATTCCGAGAAGTCTCATTCCAGGCAGGCGAATTCCGCGCAAGCTAACAATCGTATTGAGTATATCCGCTCTGATTCGGTATGGCAGCAATTCGTACAGTGGTTGGGAGCGATGAAAGCGAAACGCTTACCCATTCTATGTCATCCTGATTTAAGCGATGAACGTCTGGCACAGTTGCAAGCTAAATACGGTTTTACTATTGACCGTAGTGTCAATCCAAAAGCTGATTTCGGCGTGCTTACTTCGGGCACCACCGGTTTGCCTAAAATCTTATGGCGGCCGTTGGCCAGTTGGGTGGATTTTTTCGAAGCACAGAATAAAATCTTTAAAATCGACTTTGGTACGATTATTTTCCAACAAGGCAGTTTAAGTTTTACCGGCAATTTCAATACCCTTGTATCGGTTATCTATGAAGGGGGCACGGTGGTTACGTCGGCTCATATGTCGCCCCGTACTTGGCTGACATTGAGTGAGCAATATGAAGTGACTCATTGGTACTTATTGCCCACGAAATTGCGTCTGGTTACAGCGGTTTTACAGGATACGTTACAGTCCCTCAGAATGATTTTTACGGGATCACAAACGCTGGATGCTAAACTACTGCATAAGCTCAAAGCTAAACAACCGCATACGGAATTTATTCTTTATTACGGCGCCAGTGAACTAAATTATATTACCTATTGCTCCGGCGAAGAGTGGTTGGCAGAACCGAACACGGTGGGCTATCCGTTTCCGGGCGTTACCGTTACGGTAGGCGTTGACAGCTTTATCTATGTAGATACACCATATGGTATAGAAGGGTTAACTTTGCCTTTTACGGTGGAAGATACGGGTTACATTAGTGATAGCGGGCGATTGATTTTTACCGGGCGGAAGCAGGCTATGATTAATCGAGGCGGTTATAAGCTGTCTATTCCGTATTTAGAGAGCCGTTTATTAGCCATTGACGGCATAACGGCGGGGGCGGTTATCGGTGTGCCGGACGAACTTCGGGGGGAACAACCGGTGGCTTTTTTAGTTAAAAACAGTAACACCCCTATACAAGATATAGTAGGTGCCATATCAGAGCGTTTACTCACCAAAGAACGGCCGAAGGATATCATTTGGCTTGATGAGCTGCCTTTGACAGCCTGCTCGAAGGTTGATATTGTGCGTTTAAAGCAATTATACCTTCAAAGTGTTGTCAAGCATGAAAATAATATATAGTATAATATATTGAAATCAGATACAAGATGTTGTATAATAAGCAAGACGAAAGCAACTGGTGACTGTAAAGTACCGGTTGCTTCCATTTATAGGTAAGTACTGGGGTATTTAACTAGGTGGCCAAATGGTCATTGCTTATTTGTCAATATCTTTTTTTATTTACATACTATATTTAGTAGTAAGTGTTAGGGAGGCTTTACCGTGTTGGAGGTAATTAAACGTGATGGCCAGAAAGTGCCATTCGATAAAACAAAAATCGAAATAGCTATCGAAAAAGCCATGAATAGCAGTACCGGTTTATATGAAGAAGGATTGGCGGGGCGTATCGCTGACGAAATCGAAGAATACGCTCATAAGATCGGCAAAACATTGACAATTTATGCTATTGAAGACCAGGTATATTACAAATTGTTGGAATACCATAATCCGGCAACGGCACGTGCTTATGAAAACTACAAAGCCGTTCAGGCTTTTAAACGTAAAGAAAATACCACCGATAAAGATGTATTTGGCTTGTTGGATCGCAGCAACACAGCATTGATTGATGAAAACTCCAACAAGGATGCAGCCATTGTTTCCACACAGCGTGACCTTATTGCCGGTGAAGTAAGCAAGGACATTGCCCGTCGTAAATTAATTCCGGCGGATATCGTGCAGGCTCATGACAGCGGCGCTATTCACTTCCATGATATGGATTACATCATTCAGCCGATGTTCAACTGCTGTTTAATTAATTTGGAAGATATGCTCACCAACGGTACTGTTATTAACGGTAAGAAGATTGATACACCGAAGTCATTCCAGGTTGCTTGTACCGTAACGACGCAGATTATTGCGCAAGTTGCTTCCGGTCAGTACGGCGGTCAGAGTATTAACGGTATCGACCGTATTTTGGCGCCGTTTGTACGTAAATCGTATGATAAGATTTTAGCCAATGTTTTGGAAGAACAGGTTGAAATCTATGACATGAAACCGAATATGGAAAAAGCGAAAGAAATTGCTTGGAAACGTACGCGCAAAGAAGTTAAAGACGGTATTCAGACTATTCAATACCAGATTAATACATTGATGACGACGAACGGTCAGGCTCCGTTTGTAACTTTGTTTATGCATTTTGACCCAAACAGCGAATATGCTAAAGAAGCGGCACTCATCGATGAAGAAATTTTGAAACAGCGCATTATGGGCGTTAAAAACGAAGCGAATGTGTATATTACACCGGCGTTCCCTAAATTGATTTATGTGTTGGATGAACACAATATTCACCCCGACGCACCATATTATTATTTAACGGAATTGGCTGCTAAATGTACGGCTAAACGCATGTATCCTGACTATATTTCCGCCAAGAAAATGAAGGAAAATTACGAAGGTAATGTTTTCAGCCCAATGGGTTGCCGTGCGTTCTTGTCTCCTTGGAAAAACGAAAAGGGCGAGTATGTATTCGACGGTCGTTTCAACATGGGCGTAGTAAGTCTCAACTTGCCACAAATCGGTATTTTGGCACGTCATAGCGAAAAACGTTTCTTTGAAATTTTGGATAAACGTTTGAAATTGGTTGAAAAAGCCTTATTATTGCGTTATGAATTATTGAAGAACGTAACCAGTGATGTATCGCCGATTCATTGGCAGCACGGTGCGATTGCTCGTCTTAAAAAAGGCGAACCGATTGCTAAATTCCTTAAAGGCGGTTATGCTACGATTTCTATGGGTTACATCGGTATGTACGAAGCAACGAAGCTTATTACGGGCGAGTCCAATACCGGTGAAAAAGGCCGTGTATTTGCCATGAAAGTCATGGATCGTTTGAACGAAGCCATTGACACTTGGAAGAAACGTCATAACATGGGCTTTGCTTTATACGGTACACCGGCTGAAAGCCTTACCAATCGCTTCAGCTCTTTGGACCGCGCCCGTTTTGGTGAAATCGAAGATATTACTGATAAAGGTTATTACACAAATAGCTATCATGTAAACGTACGGGAAGAAATTAATGTATTTGATAAGTTTGCATTCGAATCGGAATTCCAGAAAAAGTCGACCGGCGGTTGCATTTCTTATGCGGAAATTCCGAATATGACCAACAATATTCCGGCCGTATTAACTATGATTAAATACATTTACGATAATATTTCCTATGCGGAATTTAATACAAAATCAGATTATTGTCATGTTTGCGGTTTTGACGGTGAAATTAAAGTCAACGATAACAATGATTGGGAATGCCCACGTTGTCATAACACGGACCGTGATAAATTGACAGTAATCCGCCGTACTTGCGGTTATTTAGGTGAAAACTTCTGGAATGAAGGACGTACTAAAGAAATTAAAGACCGAGTAATGCATATTTAACACTCAAAAACAGGTCATGATTTCATGACCTGTTTTTTGTTTAGATTATTTAATTTAGGTAAGAATTTTTTATTTAGGTATATGAGAATGATTGTGCCGAAGTAACAATTATTTTTAAATTTGAGCAGGTAGAGGAGGCGAGCCGTAATGAATTATGGACAAATTCGCAAATTAGATATTGCCAACGGAAACGGTATCCGCACGTCTATTTTTGTTACCGGTTGCACACATAAATGTTTTAATTGTTTTAACGAAGAATACCAAAACCCACAGGCAGGGAAGCTTTGGACCGATAAGGAAACGGCAGAAGTACTTACTTACGTGAGCGATCCGAATGTATCGGGCCTTACCTTGCTCGGTGGCGAACCGTTTCAAAACGTGGACGGTTTGTTGCCGGTTGTGAAAAAGGTGCGTGAAACGGTGCCTGAAAAGGATATTTGGGCGTACTCCGGTTATACCTGGGATGAGCTCATCGCTTGCCCGGCTAAACGACAGTTATTGGAACAATGCGATATCTTAGTGGACGGCAAATTTGTGGATGCTTTACGCGACCCAAGCTTGCAGTTCCGCGGCTCGAAGAATCAACGTATTATTGATGTGAAAAAGAGCTTGGCTCAGGGCGAAGTTGTTATCGCCATGGACTAATGAAAAAGAGCTTGATTCAGGGCAAAGTTATTTGGTTATAGACGGATCAAACAAGCTGAAATATGAAATTGCATAGAACATATAATAAGAGGCTGACAGCAAATTGTTGTCAGCCTCTTTTGTGTGATGGGGAGCTAAACTTAGGGATAGCTCTTTAGTTTTTATTCTTTATTTGCGACAGTCATTTGTTCGTATTAAACGATTTTAGCGCCTTTTTTGTATTCTTCGCCGCCTGCATTAGGTAATAAACCGTAGCGTTCAGTCCAAAGGTTTTTATATTTCAATGCCTGGTTATGGATGCGTTCAACCTGAGATTCATCGGTACGAACTACTTTCGCCGGTACACCTACAACGAGGGAATACGGAGGAATCGTGGTGTTTTCCAACACAACCGCACCGGCAGCGATGATGGAACCGGTACCGATATGGCAACCGCTGAGAACGATGGCACCCATGCCAACGAGGACATTATCTTCCAAGGTGGAAGCGTGAACGATGGCACCGTGACCGATGGTTACGAAATCGCCGAGTACGCAAGCTTTATCGTCATCTACATGGAGTACAGAGTTGTCCTGTACATTGGTGTAGCGACCAACGATAATTTTATTTACGTCGCCGCGAGCAGCTACGTTTTGCCAGAGGGAGGCGTATTCTTTAAGCTCTACATCGCCGGCAATTTCAGCGCCCGGCATGAGGCAAGATTTAGGATCTAATTTTGGGTATTTTCCGTTAAAAGGTAACATAGTTAAAACTCCTTTACTAAATAATACATGGCCTCGGAACAATCAAAGGGGTCGTTGAGGCCATGGTAGGTCAATACTAAAGCTTAAGCAAAACGCTGTGCTTTTTTAATCGCTTCTTTTGCTTCGGCGATTACAGAATCAACGATTACTTTAGCCGGTTCAACTTTAGTCAAGCGATTTAAGCTTTGACCGCATTGTACGGCGCCATTTACGATGTCGCCTTCAACAGCCGCTTTGCGGTTAGTGCCGACGGACATAGCCGTTAATTCGTCTTTTGGAGCACAGCTGAATTCAGCTTCCAAGTATTTTTGCGTAAATTCATTTTTTAAAGAACGCACGCCGCCATGACCGCTGGTTAAACCGGTAACAGCAGAGTCCGTATCGGTTGCTTTGATGATGGCATCTTTACAGTTCTGATGCATCTGGCATTCTTCTGCCAAGATGAAGCGGGAGCCCATTTGCACGCCTTCGGCGCCCATAGTGAGGGCTGCAGCCAAGGCACGACCGTCAGCAATACCGCCGGCAATAACTACAGGGATATCTACTTCAGGCAATACGTTTTCCATGAGAGCCATGGTAGTCTGGGTACCGATATGACCGCCTGCTTCCTGGCCTTCAATGATGAGGGCATCAGCGCCGGCAGCAGCCACACGTTTAGCCAATTTAACGTTTGGTACAACCGGGATTACTTTGATACCGGCTTCATGCATCGGTTCGATGTAAGGAACCGGGTTGCCTGCCCCCAAAGTAACGAAAGCCGGTTTTTCTTCTTTAATAACGGCTACGATTTCGTCGATGCTCTTAGCCATTAACATGAGGTTAACACCGAACGGTTTGTCCGTCAAATTCTTAGCCGCACGGATTTCTTCACGTACCCAATCAGCTTCGCGACCGCCGGTAGCGATAACGCCGGTAGCGCCTGCGTTAGCTACGGCCGCTACTAAAATATGTTCAGACGTCCAAGCCATAGCGCCCTGGATAATCGGATATTCGATGCCTAAGAGTTCAGTCAATTTTGTTTTCATGTTCTACCTCCTGTAAAATGTAGATTGTTTATTATTATAAAAAATTGTGAATTTGTTTAATAAAAGAAGTAATTGAAAATCACTTTTATTTCCACTACTAATTATAAAGGAATTTAATGAAAAAGTCTATAAATAGAAATATTTCGATTGTTGTGTTGTTGGATTAAAAATAAATACTATAGACCTTTTTAAATGCACTTGATGCGGTATTGTATGCTGGACCAGCAAAAGACGATTTCATTACTCTAGGAGGATCATTGCTAGGTGGCAGTAATAGATTTCCGTTCAAATCATAAAAACCATTATCGGTGACCGTAAGACTAAGGCCATTATCTTTATCTTTTTCTTGAATTAGGATTTCGGTTAATTCATCCCTTATGTTGTATTTAGGCAAAGTGCTAGTATCTACATTATCCAGTATATAATTGACACTACGGTCATAGTTATAATTAGCAACAGTATTGATTTCTACTATTGCTTTGTTACTATAGGAAACGATATATATAGTATATTCTAATGTATAGTAAGGTGGTGAATAACGAAGTATTTTTATTGAGTCTTGGTTTAAATAATAGGTGTCATCGGATGTTTCGTCTGTTTTTAAGAATTGAGGCGAGTTTTGCAGTTCGGATAAGGAGATAGCGAAAGCTGAAGTAGCGAGAGACACCAGTAATAATGTTAAGAATAATATCCGTTTCATAGTTTTACTCCTTAATTGAAAATAAAATTGAGTATCTTTATATTTAATTATAGAATAAATCAAATGCTTTTTGTAGATGAAGTTGAATAAGAAATTAAAATGGATAAAAATATATTTTACTTAAAGAACGATGGCTAGTAAATTTATAGCAAAACGTTAAGATAAAACACCAAAAATAATAATAACAATATGCTACATTTTATTACGAGTTTTTCATGTCAAAAGTCTGACAATATAGATAGAATAAGGCTTAAAAAGGATTTAACAAATTTTGAAAAAAGATATTGAACATAATCGATATTTGTGATAGACTAAAGATGTAGATACAAGTGTCTATTCTAAAATGAAAGGAGGAACAAGTGATGGAAAAATACGTATGCGTAGTATGCGGTTGGGTTTATGACGAAGCCGTTGAAGGTGTAAAATTTGAAGATCAACCTGATGATTATGTTTGCCCAATCTGTGGCGTTGGTAAAGATCAATTCGAAAAAATGTAATTGATTGACATCTTAATCAGAAACTAAAAATATAGAAGCCTCCTTGCAAAAGGGGGCTTTTCTCTTCATTCTAAAATACACTTTTAAAGGCGTTGAGGGTCTCTTACGAGTGTATCTACGGTTATCTGTCTCCTTAAGCATAGATATTAAATCGGACGAGTATATTTTTATTAGAAAAATACGGCAAGAATGTAGATAACAATTTGACAAAGACATGTTAGATAGCTATAATATTATAGTCGAGGTAAAATTATGAAACTGCAAGTAGAGCAAGCAAAAGAACACATAGGAAAATCGTTTCCTTTTCAATTTACTGAACCGGCCACCGTGCTGGGGGATGTAACTGCTTTTCCTTGGAGCCGTCATGATATAACCATTAGTGGTGATTTTCGTTACGATGGACAGGATTTCATCGTAGAAGGAACCGTAACAACCAATGGTGATTACGAATGTACACGTTGCTTGACGGAAGTAGCGTATTCGCAGACTACACCATTCAATGAAACCTATGGCGTCCTTAAAGAATGGGACGATGTTGAGGAAGCCGAGGTTGTTCCTTTTGATGGTGAGACCATTGATTTAACGGATCTCATTCGGGATACATTAATCATCAATGAGCCATCTCAAGTGTTATGTCAGGATGATTGCAAAGGATTGTGCGTTCATTGCGGAGCAAATAAAAATGTTTCACCTTGTTCTTGTGAATCCTTTGTAGTGGATCCTCGATTGGCAGTGTTACGTACACTGCTCGATGAAAAAGATGATGATTAATTAAAAGTCCCAGTGATTATGTTAAGGAGGTGCAGATAATGGCAGTACCAAAGCGTAGATTGTCCAAATGTCGTCGCGACCGTCGTCGTGCGAACTGGAAATTAACTGTTCCAGGTTTTGTAGCTTGTCCGCAATGCCACGAACCTATGATGCCTCATCGGGTTTGCCCTACATGCGGTCATTATAAAGGAACTCAGGTTGTTAATAACATCGCTGAATAAGACCTGCTGAGCTAGTGAATAGCTCTTAATAAAGCGCGGTTATCCATCGGATAGCCGCGCTTTTGCTATGTCCGGATATTTGATTTGTGGACGATATAGTTTAATTGTGCTATAGTAGCAGTGAAATGTCTTATTAAAGGCATAGTATGTTAATTGTATTAGTGTTGATATAGACAGCAATATTTGGATGATAACCGTTAGATAAAACGGACTGAAATTAGTATTTTAATATATATGGCTGTCGGTATGAGCATTAGGCGCTACGAATAGGTTTTTAATAAGAAGAGGCATAAGGAGGTTACTATGCATCCGTTAACAGCGAATCAAAAAGCTTGGCAGGAAAAAGTAAATGAATTTTGTCGTGAATTTGTGGAACCTACCGTGATTGAACGGGATAAAGCGCAGATTTTCGATCGTCAATTGGTAGATAAGGTAATGGCTTTAGGCTTGCCTAAAATTGCTTGGTCTAAAGAGTATGGCGGCTTAGGCGAAGATTATATCAGCTATATGGTGGCTTTAAAAGAGCTCGCTAAATTTGATGATGGTCTTGCCATTACTCTGTCCGTTTGCATGGGGCTTTGTTGTGAGCCATTATTGCGATATGGTACTGATGAACAAAAAGAAAAATTTTTGAAACCCCTTGTTGCAGGCAGTATCTTGGGCGCCTTTGCATTGACTGAAAAAGAAGCAGGCACTGATGCATCGGGCGTACAGACTATGGCTGTAAAAGATGGTGATTTTTACATTTTAAACGGTGAAAAAATGTATATCACCAACTCCGGCGAAGCAGGCATGTATATCGTGTTTGCCAAAACCGATGCGGAAGCCGGTGCCAAAGGTATTTCGGCTTTTATCGTAACGCCTGATATGGAAGGGTTTACGGTAGAAAAACGAGATCCTATGATGGGCCTTCACACATCCACTTGTTCCGGTCTTACTTTTAAAGATGTAAAAGTTCCGGCAGCTAATTTGTTGGGGAATGAAGGGGAAGGCTATAAGATTGCTATGTATGCCCTTGACAGTAGTCGTATCGGCGTAGCTGCTCAGGCTACGGGCCTTGCGGAAGCTGCATTAGCTCATGCTATTGAGTATACGAAAGAACGCGTTCAGTTTGGTAAACCGCTCAGTAAATTCCAGAATACACAGTTTAAATTAGCCGATATGGCAATAAAAGTAGAAGCAGCTAATCTGATGCTTCACAATGCCGGCCAAGATAAAGCGGAAGGTAGACCGTATACAATTTCTGCTTCTATGGCTAAAAAGTTCTGCAGTGATATTGCCATGGAAGTGACTACGGCGGCAGTACAGCTTTTTGGCGGCTACGGTTTCTCTGAAGATTATCCGGTAGCCCGTTTAATGCGTAATGCCAAAGTTACCCAGATTTATGAAGGCACCAACGAAGCCCAGCAGATGGTTGTGGGCGGTTCTTTGTTGCGTTAGAAACGGGGCTTTGATTGCAATAATATAATGCTATTAAAAGAGAAACGAGCGGATTTTTCCGCTCGTTTTTTGTCGTTAACTGTTTATATTTTTTTAGTTATAATTCACACAAGGTGGGCTATTTCAACAATCCCATTTCATGGAAAAAAGCTTCATAGGCTGCCGCTTTTTTAGCAAGGCTTAACGGATAGGCGCGGGAGGTGGATGGCAAACGTGTTATGGTAACGGTTCTTGTCCCAAAGGTAACGGTAATGGTTTCACCGGTTTTAGGAAGTTTTGTTTTTTCAGGTAATAGGCTGAGTAAGACTTCCGTCGCTTTGCCGCCGGTGGTGCCGATATGTTTGCAATTCGGTAGTTTGCCTAAGACTTCTTCAATCGGCACCGGTTTTACTACTTTTAAGAAAGCATCCGACGCATTGCCGTGCTCGCGAATAGCTTGCCATACAGTAGGGCAGGAAGCGATACCTCTTTCGGCTAAAAATGCTTTGATTTTATCGGCATCGAAGGCTTTTTCTTCACCTTTACGGAAGTGGTCCGGATCATTAAAGAAAATCATGCCGTACACACGCCACATGTCGTTTTGAAAGTTTGGGTAATGGAATTGCATGGCCCGTTTATCGGCGGCCGGTGGAAAGGTACCCATCATCATAACCGTAGCATTGGAGGGTAATAATGGGGGAAAGGGCATGCTTTCCACAACCGGTGTTGCACTTGTTTCTGCAATAGTATTGGCAGTATTTTTATCTATGTTTTGATTGACTCTTTTGGCACACATAATAAAACAACTCCTTTTATGATGACTATCTATAGGCTTAGTATAGCACAGTACATAGAAGGAGTTGTTGCATTTAACACATTATTTAGTGTTTGATTGAGTTATTGGTTGCGCGTTTAATTTATCGACAATCCATTTGACCATAGTTTCGTTTACCAATTGACCTTGGTTACCGTGTGGTGCCTCGGAATTGGAAATGAATAAATTTTCCACACCATTTGAATTTAAAGCATCCCGTAAGCGATAGCTTTGGGCAATCGGTACCAATGTATCACGACCGCCGTGAGCAATGAACATTGGCGGGGTCTGTGGTGTTACCTGATAAACGGGACTACCGTTTAGAGCTAATTCAACATAATGCCAATCCGGAGATTGTGTGTTATGTGTTTCGTAAAGCTGTCGTAATACACCAACACCTTGGCCCGGTTTATTGAAGCCTAAAAGAATAGATTCATTGGCATCCGGAGCATCGTGAGTTTTGGCCGCTTTGGCAGTCGATTGTAGGGCCGGGTTCATTTCGGGCGCCATGGTCAACAAGTCCGTAGGGCCGTAATAATCGATGACAGCCGAAACGGCACTAGAGTATTCGGTGTTGCCGCCCACATTGCCTTCATAGGCAGGATTGTTATTGGTGGTAGCCAAAAGAAGCGCTAAATGAGCGCCCGCCGAGGTGCCGCTGATAGCAATGCGATTAGGATCGATGTTGTATTCTTTAGCGTGAGCGCGAATGAAGCGTACGGCACCTTTTACATCATAAATTTGATCCGGATAGGCGGCTTCGGAATTTAAGCGATAGTCTACTGAAACTAGGGCAATTCCGTGGCGAACTACTTCTTTGAAAACTTCCAAGGATGAACGGTTGTCATTAGCCATAAGTTGACCTGTAGCATCGCCGTAGGTATTCGGTGGCAGATTGCTCATCGAAGTAGGCGTATTGTTTACGGTGCTGTTTGCAGTATCATTAGCTGTCGGTTCCGCATAGGTTCCCGTAGCCCATCCGCCGCCATGTACAAAGACTAAAACAGGAACCGGTTCGGTTGTATTTTGCGGTTTGTATATATTTAATCGCAAGGCTTTGGTTTGATTGTTATATGTCGGTACGTTAGCGACTAAGATGTCCTGATAGGTGGGGGCAATATAGTCGTTTTGAGTACTGTTTGCTGTTGTTGTCATAGTTGGCACCGTATTGGCTGCATTGCTTGTAGCGGCCTTGTCATTAGTTAAAGGGAAGAGGATAAGCCCGGTCGTCAATAGTGAAACGGCCAAATAGGCTTTCAGTTGTAATTTCATAGTATCACCTTTTTTAGTAAATTACATATTATTTTTGAAAAGCCTCTAAAATATTTTACTTATATATTATAGGGGGATAGGGACTTAATTGCATCATACATGCTTATTTCTTAATGCGTTTATAGTCTTTATCAAAATAACGACCTTCACGAATATCGTCGGTCATGCCTTTATAAGGTGCTTCGGCAATGACTTCTTCATTATTTTGGCCGGCTTTTCTTATGTAAGTAATGGTAGCAAATTCAGGAACTAACAATTTAGGATATGTTTCGTATTTTTCACGGGATTCATGCATTAAGTCAATGTGTTCATTTTGATAGCAAACGGTGATTTCCGGATGATCTTCTACCCATTTAGGGAAGAAAATTGTGCCATGCATGATTTTTTCATTAGGCATAAAGTCGAGGGCTACATCGGTACCGGTAGGTTCGGTCCAGGTTACTTTGAAAACGCCGTCTGTTAATTTAACAATATTGGCTTCTTGATCGGTTACCCAACGGCCGGCTACCATGCCGCCGTGAATACGATAATCTACGGTGTGATCATTTTTGGCATACCATTCATATTCCCAGCCGTTATCATAAGTGTAAATAAAATGAGTGCCTAAAAAGTCGTCTAATTCTTTGAATTCCATAGTGATAACCTCCTACATATTAACATGTGATTAAGTGACTGATTGATGTTTTAATATTAAAATAACAACATGTAAATAAATACATGTTTATTTACACTTAGTATGTTATACTTAGTAATAGGAAAAGTCAAGCGATAAATATGGACTGACAGTTTAATCATTGGAAACTGTCATTTTGATACTAAAGAACTGTTGAAAGAGGTGAGTTGTCATGGCTCAAAAAAATACATTGCGCTATGTAATTTTAGGCTTATTGTCAAAAGAGCCTATGGCCGGTTACGATATAAAAAAAGCGTTTGAAGGGGAAATCGGAGATTTTTGGTACTCCAATCATAGTCAGATTTATCCCGAGCTTAATCGGATGGAACAGGAAGGGCTTATAAGCGGTCATGAAGCGATTGTAGGGAGTAAACTGACGAAGAAGAAGTATACCATTACCGATTCGGGTAACACCGTATTCGGTGAATGGCTGAATGAATCATTGAATGCATTGCCACCTACACGCGACGAATTCGCCATGAAAGTATATTTTATGGATTCCGCCGATCAGCCTTTATTGGTGACTTTATTTGAGGAAGAAATTGCGCGGCACGAAGAAAAATTAACCTATTTAGAATCTCGTTGGCAGATGTTGTTCGGGACGACAAATCCTAAAGAGCGATACTTTGGTCATTCATTGATTTTAGAGCGCGCTATTCGTCGTGAAAAAGATCATTTAACTTGGCTACATGAGGCTTATAATCGTTTACCCGGTAAAAAGTAAAATAAGGAGATTGCAATCCGTAACGGTTGCAATCTCCTTTTTTTTTGTACGCCGAATAGGCATGACAAAACCCCCAGTTAAACTGGGGGTCGGTAAAAAATTCTTATAGAAAAGGAAAGAACCTCCTAATGATACAATGAAGTTGGTCTGGCAACCACAACACAACTTAGGAGGTTCAATGTCAATGAATGACGTAAAAAGCTTATCACATAGTAAATGGAGATGTAAATACCATATTGTCTTTGCACCTAAGTATAGACGACAAGTTATATATGGGCGAATAAAAGTT
>ENA-OQIZ01000132-OQIZ01000132.1-human-gut-metagenome-genome-assembly--contig:-NODE-132-length-51677-cov-6.513501_pt1 | contig 51677 bp, 54 predicted proteins | sample MGYA00242593_ERZ504758 | MGnify/ENA primary metagenome ERZ504758 (study PRJEB26092, sample SAMD00036364) | human gut metagenome | host: Homo sapiens | study: EMG produced TPA metagenomics assembly of...
GACCGTCCGATTAACAGTCGGATGCTCTGCCAACTGAGCTACGCAGGAATATTCAATTTTCATCCCGACCGGAGTTACCCGTTCAGGTGAGCTCCTGCGGCTGGGCTTGAACCAGCGACCGTCCGATATACGGTTCTGGCTCGCAGCCGTAGGGCTTTTTGCAACAGGAGTAGACAATACACCAGCCTTGCTGTTCCTTCAAATCGGCGTGTCATCGCGCATGTTCGCCTTGCAGCTGGTTTTCCGAAGAGCATCGGCCAGAAACGCGCAATAGTATTCCTTGGGAAGTGATGAAGAAGTCACTTCCCTTTTCTATGCGCTTAAGGAGCCCCATGAGGTATTGGAACGACAACAGGAAGAGCTGCGAACACGTCGAGCCACGGGAGGATTGGAAAGAATCCATCGAGAAATGGATCGACTGGATGGACGCCATCGGACGCACGAACGACACCCTGCGCACCCGCTGGTACCAGATCGTTCGATTCTCCAAAGCCGTCGATAAAAGCATCACCGACGTGACCGAAGACGACCTCATATTCTACCTAGCCGGCATGGGAACCGAAGGCAGACGCGGAGTACGCAGCTGCGTCAAGGTCTTCTACCAATGGAGCATGAAGCGAGGGCTCGCCCGCCGCAACCCGGCGGACGAAGTGCCCACCGTGCCCATGACCCTTCCGTCCGGCTGCATCTGTCCCGAGGAGAACATCGAACAAGGACTCGCATCACCCGACGAGAACGCGCGGCTGGCCGTCATGCTGGGCGCGTTCTGCGGCCTGCGCCGCATCGAAATGACCAGAATCAACCTGAAGACCGATCTGGAGGAGAACGCCGAGGGCATGGTGCTCCACGTCCACGGCAAGGGCAACAAGGAGCGGATGCTTCCCGTGCCGGCAAAGCTCGCTTCGGCATTGCGGAAACGCACCGGCGTATGGCTGTTCCCCGGAGACGTGCAGGGACACTGCGGCGTCGATTACGTGGCGAAGAGGATCAAGACGGTAACCGGATACCCGTCGCACAGCCTGCGCCGTAGGTTCGCCACATGCGTCTACTACAGGAACGGCTGCAACATCGTGCTTGTCAGCCGTATGCTGGGGCACGCCAACATCGCCACCACCATGCGCTACATCGGCCTCGTGCAGGACGAAATGCGTAACGCCGTGGAATCCACCACCCGCACGGACATGAGACTGACCATGCCCATGAACCAGGTCGTCGGAACAGCCGGCAGCGTCGCCACCTATTCCCTTAGCACCGCGAGGATCGGATGAACAAACGGTATACGCCAACATGCTTCTTTGCGCATATTGGCGTATACCAACACCGCTCACCGAGTGTTCCCGAGACTGGAAAGCGGCAACGCGGCTATGTCTATCCCCAGCGCATCGGCTGCGGAGAACACCGCTTCAATCGGGGCTTCGCCCCGCTGGAGCAGAGCATCGGCAAACCGGGGATCGATACCGGCCTGGGAGGCAAGGTCGTCGGCGTTCCAGGAATGGTTCGCGGTCTCTTCACGGAAGGCGGCTGCGATATCCGATTCGGTGCGGGCGAAAAGAGTCCGGCGTTCACGCGGCGCTTGGAAACGGCTGAGGTAACGCGCGTACTCCAATTGCGCCTTTGTCGGCTCAGGCAACTTATAGTCCAGATTCGACATCGCAGACCTCCTTAGCGTTCAGCGGGTTGGACTGGAGTCGTTCGACGCACCGAAAATAGGGAATCCGGGAACCGCATCGGCCGACGATGGAGTGCCTGGAGTGCCGTACAACGTCCCGATCTGTTCGATCGCCCATGCGCTCCAACGTGGGGATTCGACCGTGGATGTCATCAGGCCGGCGGGGAGGAACCGGCGCATCTCGTCGGCGAAGGCATCCGAGCCGATCACATCGGCGACCCCCGCCACGCGATCAGCACGGTCTGCCCAAAGTCCTTCTTCGCCGTAATCAGATGATTTCAATTCCGCAAGCTCCATCGCCCGTCGGGAATCGACGTCGCCTCTCGACGCCAACCAGCACATGTCCCACAGGTCGCGTCGCCGCAGGTGCGATGCGCAGGCATAGGAGAGCAGCTTGTCGGCAAGAATCTCGGTGGGGCTTTCCACATCGAGGATGATCTGACCCGACAAGGCCGGGAACATCGGATAGTTGACCAAGGCGGGACGATGCTGCGGCTCGTACGCGGGAATCGATGCCACCTCCAGCTTGATTGTCTGGCTCGGCAGATCCTTGCGCTGACCGGCCGTGCGAATCGCTATACGCCATCTGCGCGTCAGCCCATCGGCGTCGGGTCTCGGCTCCTTGACCCGGACCGTCACATCATCGCCCATCCCCGAGAGCGAATCGGAGATGCAGGAGCCAAGCCCTTTAAGGGTGTCCATGTCGAACGAGGTGCCGCCGGCAAAATCAAGGTCCTCGCTGTACCTCGGGGACCCGTGGCACAGGCGCAGACTCGTGCCGCCCTGGAACACCAGCGAGGAGAAGAAACCCTCGCGCATCATGGCGTCCAGGATTCGATAATGCAGAAGTTCCTTCTCGACCACGGGAAGCAGATTGCCCATGCCCTCGCCCCCGGCCAAGACGATCCCGGCCGCCATAGCCTTGTAGTCATAGGTGCCGTCAGCTCCAGTCATCATCGTCCTCCAATTCGTCCATGTCCACCAGATCGAGGTTGCGTCCGACGGCCTTCAGGTCACGATACGCCCACTGTTTCGACGCGAGCGGCGTCAGTCCGTCATCGCGGGCGATCAGGTTCGGCAGGATGCGACTCCAGCTGAGCTTGCAGTGCGTGAACTCGATCACCCCGTACGCGGTGCGGAACTCGCCCTCACGGCCCGTGGTCATGAACGTGACCCTATCCACCGGAATCTGGCTGATCACGTTCCAGCGCGACAGAGCGCTTTCGAGGCTTTCCCACACCAGCTCGCCGGAACGCAACCGCTTTGCGACCTGATGAAGTGTCCCCTCGCCGAGATGGGAGGAATACGCGAACACGTAGACGCCACGGGCGGCACGGACCAACGCCTTCGCCGATACCAGGCTGGACAGGGTTCGGTTCAGTTTCTGCCCCTGCTCACCCAGCACGACGGCCAGCTCGTTCTTGCAATACACGTAGCACGAGTACTTGGCATCCATCTCGCGCAGCTGGTTCACCGCCTCGCTCCTTTTCATGCATATAAGTGTACATGAATATATGTAAAGACGCATATTCATGTACACCTATCACAATCCTGAAGCGTTCCAATCAGAGGGAACGCCCTCGTGCCGGACCGTCTTCGAGACCGATTCCGTCGATGGCGTTTTCCGAGAAAGGGTTCTCTCTTAATCTGCCGACGATTTCCGCTACGGCGCGCTCTTCCTGATCAACGCATTGGACAAGCTGGGAAATGAACGGCTTGGGATCGCCGTCAACCTGCCATGCTTCCAGACTTTTCCCATAGCTGCGGCCGGCATCATGTTTGATTGCTACGGGCCGGTAGCCGGCAGCCATGAGCATGAGATTCAGAATCTGTCGCCCGGTTCGCCCGTTGCCGTCCGTGAATGGATGGATGTTCTCGAACATCGCGTGGAATCCGGCAGCTTTGAGGATCGGGTGGTCTTTGGAACCGTTCACCGCGTCCACGAGCGCTTCCATGTCCTCGTAGATTTCAAGTGGGTCGGCGGTCTTCACTCGGGTGGCGGTGATCCTTGCCTGGTAGCCGTAGGGGCGGAACCGACCCCTGAGCGCGGGCTGCATGTCCAATGCGGTGACTTCATGCAGCTTTTGGATCATCTCGACACTCAGCGTCCGCTCCTCTTCAGCGAATCGTTCCGCATAGGCCATGCCATCCGCAACGCCACGGGCGGCGAAGATGTATCTTGCCGGCGAGTCGGTCGGCACGAACTCGCCCTCCAACACCAGTTCGGTGTCCTCAAGCGTCAGCGTGGATCCCTCGATCGCGTTGGAGTTGTAGACATAGCGGGCCATCCATTCCTTACGGTAATCCTCAAGCGCTGACTGCTCCACCCCATCCAAAGGAAACATCTGCCTGAACCGTTCTCGGGCAGCATCGGAACGACGAAGCAAGTCGGACACCTCCGCGTCCCGCTCCAGAGAGTCCAAGAGAGGAGGAAGGTTTCGGATTTTCTCAGTCAGCGCTGGATTCGGCATATCGGCTCCTTAATCGATGCTTCCATAAGTCTACAAGCGCAGGCGCGTCACACATGGACAGTCCGACGATTTTCTTGCCTTCGAGAAAGTCCTGGAAAAAGGCCGTGGAATCATCGTTGCCGTCCGATGATTCCACGGATGGCTCCTGGAGACGCATTTCCTCGATTTCTGCGGCGGTCTGCTTCGTCGCCTGTTCGAGCTGGTCGCACAGGCTTACGGTTTTGCCGGTGAACGCGGCCGCGAGGTAATGCGGGTCAATGTCCAAGGCGATGGCATCGGCGCTGCGCAGGCATTCCCCGGCCTGTTCGATCAGCATCATGGCCTGTTCCACACGCGCCTTGGCACCATCGAGACCGGATGCTTCAAGCCCCTGTTCCACGGGTTCGTCCGACCAGGAGCGGATATCGAGCCGGGGGCGCGGGTGCTGTGTTCACGGTAATACGGGTCCCCGTGTCGCGTGTCGTAGTCGGCGGCGTTGTAGATGGGCCTCTTGAGGGGTTCCGGGTCGCGTATCTCGTCCGTCCAATTCATGTCCATCATGTGCTCCTTCGCTTTATCGTCCGTGTGTCGTTTCCATGCCGTCATCCAACGCGAGGTCGAGCCCTGCGGTCTCAGGAGACGTTTCCTGTGGGTCGGCCCAGCCGACGGCGAGGTCCAGCGCGCCGCGCAACGCCTGGCCGGAAAGCCGGTACGTCCAGGAATCGTTTGCCTCGTAAGGGAAGGATTCGCCGGACACGATGCCGCGCTCGTCATGCAGGCTCACGTCGAACGTTCCGGGTTTGGCCGTGATCAGCGCATGACGGGCGGAACCGGGAGCCGAGACCTCCAGCGCCTTTCTGCCGTCGGGAGACCCGGTGGCGGTGAATTTGATATCGGGGTGGTGCGCGAGGCTGTAGGAAGCGTTGGACTCACACGCCAGCGGGACCGTATCTCCCAGCCCGCTGTCTGCGGCCAGCTGCTGTGGGCTGTAATCCATGCCCTGCGTGTAGTCGATGGGCTGCGCGTCGGTGTAGAAGCATCCGCCGCCATCGTCCGCGTCGATCAGGTCGCCCACGAGCCGGTCCAGGCGTGCGGGGTCGTCCCATGCGCTCACGAGTCTGGCGGGTTCGGCCTGGTTCTTCCATGCCATGTAGCGGTCGCGTTGGTCGCCGCAGATGCCGTCGAATGATTCCTGGGAGATGAACGTGCCGCCGTCCAATTGGTAGCATTCCCCGTCCGGGTCCAACGAGCGCTCCTTGAACTCCTTTTCGGCGGCGGCGTACAGGCGCTTGTCGATCTGCCCCATGGCCGCGTCGATGCCCGCCATCATCTCGTCCACGTGTTGCCGCATGTCGGGCTGGCTCGTTTTCCACCATGCCTGCAAGTCGGCGAGCACGTCGACGGCGTTCTCCCGTTCGCACACGTCGAGCAGGTCATCGTCGTAATTTTCCACCGTCCAGGAGTAGAAATCCCAGTCACTCGAACCGGTCAGGCGTTCGATGCCCTTCATGCGGTGGAAGTCCATCAACCCGCCGCCGTGCTCGCGCACGATGCCCGCCAACGGCAGATCGGCCTCGTCCATCAGGCCTTTCCAGTATTCGGGGACATTCCCGTTCTCCATGTCGTTCTCCTTTCCGAACGCCTTTTCGATCACGAGCGGGTCTCGTGGGTCAACAGTGCGGTCGATCCGCAGTATCTCGGGCATGACCGCCTCGCTTTCACGGCCGATGACGAACGTGCCGATACCGGCCTTGACACGATGCTCGGGCGGTTTTCCCGAACCGTCGCACATCACCGCCGGCCGATACCACGGATCCCCGTATGCGAGGGTCACGGTGTCGCCCGGTCTGGCGAGAACACGTTCGACGGCCATGCGCGAAAGGCCATGCGCGTCGAGCCGGCCGGAACGCCAATCGTTGGCTTCGGCGGCGGTCAGGGTGAGGGAAACGGAACGCCCTCCCTGGGCCGAGGTCACGTCGAGCCTGACCGGCTGCATGGCCTCGAACCCGATCCAGACGCCTTCCGGCGTCCTATCCGGGGCTTTCACGTCAATGTCCGTGAACCCGTATTCGGTCAGCACGTCCGTGACCCTGATCCTGAGCGCGTTGTCGGGAGGCAGATCAGGGCGTTCATTGGGAATCGGGAGCGAGGATGCCTCGAACTGCACGTCCTCGCGCGGATCGGTGTCGAAGCCGCCGTCCGCGTCGGAATGAGTCAGGTGGACGCCGAACTCCAGTTCCCTGGCATCGACGGAAGAGACCAGAATCGCGTTCCCCAGCACGAGGTCGCGCGCGTTCCTGCGCAGGATGGATTGCATGTCGGGCTTGGTGGGATTGCCGGCGGCGAGCAGGTCACGGTTCACACCCTCCATGTCAAAAGGCGTCAAGGCCATCTCGTTCGTCCTTTTCTCACTTGGAGAGGCCGGAACCGGCCGTGTCGGTCATGTTCAGCGGGTCCGAGGGGTCGCACGCCTGCGTGCGTTCCGTGAACGAGGTGACGGCACCGGGCAAAACGTATCCCAGATCGAGGTCGATCGGGCTCATGCCGTCGTCTTCGCCGATGGGTGCGGCGGGCACTGCGCCCATGGTCTCGCGCAGCACGTCCACGGCGTCGCCAGTAGCGGCGCGCGCGTCGATGATCCGGTGCATCGTGTCCTCAAGCGCGGCATGGATATCGGTGGAACCCTCCTCCACGATGCACTGGTATGAGGGGGCTCCCCAGTTCGTGCCGGTGCCGGAAATCGTGTAGTCCGCGATGCGTTCGCCCGGCTGGACGAGCGAGGCGAGGTCGAACGCGGCCGGCGAACCGGTCTTCGCGTCGAAATCATCCAGCCATTCGACCTCCTCGGCGATCTCCTCGCGCGAGTACCGGCCGTCGATATCGCTCGGCCAGTCCGCGTCCTCCAGATAGCCGTTGTCGCCAAGCGACACATCGCCGTCGAGCGTGAGGTCCCGGCCGTACATCTCCATATCGATCAGATAGCCGAGCCCCGTATCGAACATGGACCACACGGCATCCGATGCCCACCCCTGGTTCACGGCGGTCCAGGCATACTTCGCCTCCTTCGATTCGGCCGAGGACGGCGCATCATAAGAGTGATAGGGGATCTCGTCCGAGTTCAACGCGAGGTTCGCGTACTGCAACGGGGTGCGCGGGGCCGCGTCAAGATCGTCGCGGACCGTCTGCACCTTCTCGTACACGTCCGGGTCGTCGTCCTCGCGCGCCTCGAACGCGCGGCACATGAGGTTCAGGTCCGTCAGCGACTCGTATTCGACGGGATTCGCCACGGTGGCGAGCAGTCCTTCCCCGCCCTCGTAGTCGTGGATCGCGTACTCCTCGTACCGGCCGCCCAATCCCACCTCGGTCTTCAGGGTGTCCTGCAAGCGTTCGGCGGGCATGGGCAGCGTGATCCACGCGCCCTGCAACACGCCCTCCACGTATTTGCCCAGGTTGGCGACGTACACGCTGATCTGGTAGTCCTTCAATCCGGCCATGATGATGCTCCTTCGCTCGGGTCTTCTATCGTGTGGCTGCGGCTGAGGCAGACGGGTCGACAATGCTCAACGGGTCGGCCGGGTTCGCGGGATCGTAGGTTTCGGACGTTTCGGCCTCCTCGCCTTCGTCTTTGCGGGCGAGCCGGCCGTCGTCCACCATCGCGTCGATGATCTCCCATCCCTCCTCGATGCTGCGGTCCCGCAATTCCCTGGCCGAGATCATGTCGCGCATCGCGTCCATGTTCTCGTTGTTGTCGGGCCAGTCATGGTCTTTCAGCCAGTGCCGAAGGTCCTCCTCCGTCCAGCGGATCTCCGCAATCGTTTCGTTGCCTTGCCCGGCGTTGCTTTGACCGGGATGAAGCAACGCCTCAGATCGGAGACCGAAATACGCTTTGTCTTCCTGGAGGCCGGACAGGAAGCCGGAGGGCGTGAACCCGTTGCGTGCCGCGAACTCGCGGGACCAGCATTCGTCGAACTCCTCGTCGGGGTCGAAGTCGAGGAGCCCGTCCGCCATGGCGCGCCTCAGCCCCTTCTCGTCCGCCTCGGCCGGCACCGTGACCGAGACCGTGGCGTGGTTGGGGGCCTCCAGCGTCATGTACAGTTCGCTGTGGCCGGCGTCGCGTTGGATGAAGCATTCCCCGTTGCCCCAGTCGAGCTCGTGCTGCTCGATCAGCTCCTTCGCCTTGTCGGTCAGGGCCCGTTCCTGGGGCGTGTATTCATCGGGTTCCATCAGCATGATGCGTCCTTCCTTCCCTTGGATGATCGGTGCCGCGCCGTCCGGCGGGCATGGCTCCGATCATCAGCCCATACGGGCGGTCGCGCGGGGCATGGCGTCTACGGGGCAGATGATTCCGCCGAGATCTGATGCTCGGTCCCTTTACGTGTCCCGCTCCTTAGTACCAGTTGTGGGCGAGCCAGAACGTCTTGGCGGCGCTGGGGCTGCCGTACCGTCCGGCGATGTAGTTCAATCCCCATTTGATCTGGGTGGCGGCGTTGTCCTTCCAGTCGTCTCCTGCGGAGGCGAGTTTCGACGCGGGCAACGCCTGGGGTATGCCGTACGCGCCGCTGCTCGGGTTGGTGGCATTCCACTGCCATCCCGATTCCTTGTTCCACAGCCATACGAGCGCGTCATAGTCGCCGTCTCCCCAGTCCTTGTACGAGGCGATCATCTTCCGGGCGATGGCCCGGGCCTGTTCCGGCGTGGCGTGGGTGCCGTCGCCGTCGTAGTCCACCACCACGTCCGTGGAGCCCGAGTCGGAACTGGAGCACGTCCATGCCGCCTCCACCGGATCCGAAGAGGAGGACGACGAGCCGGACGATGACGACGAATCGGACGAATCGGAACCGGATGACGCGGAATCCGTGCCGGTGGAACCATTGGTGGACACACTGCCGTTGGGCAGGATATAGACCGCGCCGACGTCGATCCTGTGCGTGCGGTGGTTGACGATGCCCAGGCCGCCGCGCCCGTTCATCTCGCTGATCGTGACGGTTCCGGCCTTGGCGTCCACGCTTTCCACGATGGCGACGTGGCCGTACAGGGTGTCCGCGCCGACCACGCCGGGCGGGTAGCTGACGATGCTGCCGGCCACGGGATCGGTGCGGGTGGTCTTCCATCCGGCGGCGGTGGCGCTGGCCGCCCAGTCGCCGCCGTTGCCCCAGTAGGAGCCCACGTCCAATCCGATTTTATGGCCTCTCATGCACGCCCACCAGGTGCATTGCCCATCCGGATAGGCCTGGCACACGTTGTCGGGCCCGTCGGATCCGTTGAACCACGCCTTGGCCTGCGCGATGGTCATGCCGTCACGCACCTCGCCGGTGACGACGCTTCCCGTGGTGCCTCCCGACGATCCGGTGGAGCCGCCGTCCTTGCAGCCGCCGAGGACCGCGAGCACGGTCAACGGCGTGCATCCGCCGAGCAGGGACAGCAGGCACGCCGAGAGCATGGCCGCGAGGATCCGATGGCGGCCGGTCCGGCTCATTGCGTGTTCCTCAGCGACCAGAAGGGCTTCTGCCCGCCGACCACGACCTCCACGGTCCGGCAGGGATGCTGGACCGTGCCGTATCCGGTGGCGGAGATCACCGTGTACGCCTCGTCGCCGGCCTTCACCTGATCGGGGTCGAGCTCGTTGGCATCCTTGTCCAGCAATGACGCGTCGAGCGCGGCCGGGCAGTAGACGGTGACGTGCCAGTTGCCGTCATCCATCGGCAAGAGCACCGTGTTGTACGCCTGGCTGACGGTCTGCTGCGGATCCGTCGTGGATGACGGTCCGCCGCCTTCCGGGATCGGGAAGCTGGTTTCCTTCGTCGTCCAGAACGGCTGGGACTGGATGGCATCCGTATCCGAGCCCTCCCATCTGCCGTCGGAGGTGCAGGTGTAGGCGTAGTTGACGTACTTGTCATCGTATTGGCCCGAGCATACGGATCCGGCGCGGAAGCGGCGCTGGGCCCACCACCAGCGCGGCGCGTCGGAGACCGGATGGCTCTCCCCGGCACCGTCGTCGCCAAGCAGCGCGAACACGTTCTTGCGCCATTCGTCGTCGCTGCCGTTTGGATCGAGCAGCGCGTCCACCGTTTCCAATGCGGTGTCGATCGGGCCGGAACCATTGTGCAGCGTGATGCCGTCCGCGTTTTCGGAGAGCGTGCGGGTGCCGTCCTTGTGGGTGTCAACGGGGAACGCGGTGGTGCGCTGAGACCAGTCGCCGGGAACCGGGATTCCCGCCGCCTCCAGGCCGGCGTACCGTCGCGGGCCCGAATCCGTTTTCCTTTTGCCCGTGGACTCCTGTTTCGCGTCCGTTGCGGAACCGTGGTCATCGCCGGCCGTTGACGGCTGGCGGTTGGCGACGATGACGCCCAGCGAGCACACGAGGAGCGCGGCGACGAGCAGGCACAATACGCGCAGCGGTTTCGGCAGCGGACGCGGTTCCGGCCGGTTCACGATTCACCGCCTTCCCAACGGTTCGGCTCGCCCGGCATACCGCCTTCCATGTTTCCTTCCATGGCCGGATGCTCCCGCTCGGGGTTCACGGTTCCCGGATCCGCGTTTTCGGGTGATCCGTCTTCCGTCCCCGTCCACCGCGCGTCTATGAGGTCGTCCGCCGTTTTCAGTTCGGCGCTGGTGTTTCCCGCGTCCTTCGCCTTCCTGCGCAGCAGGGCGGCCTTCTCGCGGGCCTCTTCCAGACGTCCCTCCAATGATTTGATGCTGACGCGCGCCGCCACGTACTCGTCCATCGCATCCTGTTTCGTCCTCTGGCTGTCGCGCACCGCCTTGAGGATGCTGCGTTTCATGTCGCGCATGGTGTTCTGGTTGTTCGCCACGACGATCTTCCTTTCGCTCTGGTTTCCGTCAAGGGCAAGTCTGCCTTCCCGTCGCGCGTTCCACGGGGCATGGCGTCTACATTCCCCATGGCGGAAGGCGGGGCGTGTAGACGCCATGCCCCGTGTCCGGCCGTTTTGCGGCCGAGAATCGGAAGCGTCGTTCCAATCAGACGAAAGGAAAACCAATGGAATCGTTTCTCTCTATGCTCGCCGGCTGGTTCATGGGCCTGTGGACGTGGCTGGTCGAGCTCAACGGGATGCTCCAGGTGGTGCTCGTGCTGCTGTGCGTGGTCGCCTCGGGCGTGTGCGCGATCATCGGCAAACGCATGGGCAGCCCGATGATCGTGGAATCCGGCGGACAGACCTGGAGCCGCACGCTGGTGACGGCCATCGCGTGGATCGCCGGCGTCATCCTCATGCTGATCGCGGTGCTTGCCATCGCCGCCGTGTTCGCGCCGCTGCTCGGCTTCGCCGCCTGACCTTGGCGACGCCTCTCCATCCAGGGCCGGCCGGGAAGGGATTCCCGCGCCGGCCCTCGCATGTCGGACAAAAATCAAGGAATCCCAAAAAACGGAAGGAACGCGAACGAAGAATGAAGCTCGTCATCGCGGAAAAGAAATCGGTCGCCACGGCCATCGCGCAGGCGTTGTGCGCCGCGCCCGTCCAAAGGGACGGATGCTATGAGTGCGGCCAGCTGCTCGTGACATGGGCGCAGGGCCACCTGATCGACCTTGCCATGCCCGAGGACTACAAGGACAGGGATTGGGGCAAATGGAGTCTGGACACGCTGCCGGTGGACCCGTCCGGCCATTGGCAATGGAAGATCAGCGAGGAGCGCGGTGCCGGCTCCCGCTACCGGCAGATCGTGCAATTGATCCGGCGCGCGGATGTGGATTGCCTCGTCAACGCCTGCGACCCAGACCGCGAGGGCGAGGCAATCTTCCGCCGCATCGCGGACATGGAAGGCTCTCACAAGCCGGAACTGCGCCTGTGGGTGGCGAGCCTGGAGGCGGAGGCCATCCAGGCCGCGTGGCGGGCGATGAAACCCGAATCCGAATACCAAGGGCTCGCATGGTCGGCGGAGATCAGGTCGAAGGCGGACTGGCTGATCGGCATGAACGCGAGCCGCGCGTACTCGCTGCTCTACAACGCACGGTTCAGCGTGGGCCGCGTGCAGACGCCGACGCTCGCCATGATCGCGGAACGCGACCGGCAGATCAGGAACCACAAGCCGGTGCCGTTCTGGACCGTGATCGCGGACATGGGCGGATGGCGGCTCTCCAGCGAACGGATCGACAGCAAGGACGCGGCGATGCTGCTGTGCGGCCAGGTCGAACGCGGCCGCTTCCGCATCATGTCCGTGAACCGGAGGCGGGTGAACGACCGGCCGCCCCGCCTGTATGACCTGACCGGATTGCAGAAGGACATGAGCCGCATGTACGGCATGACCGCCGCACGCACGCTCCAGGCGTTGCAGCACCTCTACGAACTCAAACTCGCCACCTATCCGCGCACCGACAGCCGGTACATCACGCATGACGACCTCGAAACGCTCACGGCGCTCCTCGAATCCGGCCGTCTCGCCCAAGGGTTCGTCACCCGCGAGGGCATACCCGGACACCCGCGCCCGGAGCTGGCCGTCAATGACGCGAAGGTGGCCGGCCACACCGCGATACTGCCGACCATGCAATTGGACGCCGGGAAGCTGGAAGGCCTGGACGATGACGAGCGCAAGGTGATGACGCGCATCGTGCGCCGCATGTGGGAGGCCGTGGGCGACGACCATGTGCACATCGTCACCGAGGTGAAGGCCCGGCTTTCCGACGACACCGACAGGGAGTTCTCCAGTCGTTCCGACGAGACCGTATCCGCAGGATGGAAGGCCGTCGAAACCGGCCACGGGCCCGAACCGGAAGACGAGGAAACCGCGAACCCGGCGGGAGGAAGGAACGTGATCCCGTCGAACCTCATGGAAGGCGGCGTCATTCGCCCGGTCGGGAAGGTCACGGTCGAGGAAGGCGAGACCCGGCCGCCCAAACCGTTCACCGAGGCCACGCTGCTGGCCGCGATGGAGCACGCGAGCCGGTACGTGGAGGACAAAAGCCTCAAGGCGGCGCTCGATGACGACGAATCACATTCCGGCGGCATCGGCACGCCAGCCACCCGCGCGGACACCATCGAAAAGCTCGTGCGCTCCAAACTCGTGGAACGCAAGGGCCGGCAATTGCACGCCACCACGGAAGGCGAACGCCTCACCGACGTGGTGGAGCCACGACTGAAGGACGTGCTGCTCACCGCACGGATGGAACAGGCGTTGTCCGACGTGGAACACGGCAAACGAGGCCCGTCTGAGGTGATGGACATGTTCCACCGGGAGGCATTGCGAATCCCCGCCGACGCGACCGCGAACCTCAAGGCCGATGCCGTCACACGAACCGCGAACACCGACGCGCAGGAATGGGGCGACTGCCCGCGCTGCGGCCAGCCGGTGAGGAAAACCGGCCGGATGTGGCAGTGTTCCACGAACAAGACCGAGAAGACCAAGGACGGCAAGTGGGCCACGACCGCAGGCTGCGGATGGAAGATGTTCGCGCGCATCGCGGGCAAGACCATCACCGACCAGACCGCGCGCAGGCTCCTCGCGGGACAATCCGTCACCCTGAAGGGCTTCACATCCAAATCCGGGAAGAAGTTCGACGCGGCCATCCGCATCGACAAGGAACGCGGCACGGCGTTCGACTTCGACCGCTGACCAAACGCCAACCATCCGTGCCCGACGCACCATGCCGCGCCGGGCACGGCAACGACCAAGGAGACGATGAAACCATGCGACGATACAGCCACGCCTTCCGGGTCCTCATGGACCGGGAGCTGTTCAATCTGCTTGCCGAGGCCTCCGCCAAGACGGGCATACCCAAATCCCGTTTCGTGAGATACGCCATCCAGCCGTTCAGCTACACGGAACTCGCCCCCGGCACCACCGATTGGAACGACGTGTACCGCACCGACCCCGACCCCGAACATCCGCTGAAGCAGGGACGCCGGCTCAATGTCCTGCTCACCGGCGACGAATACGAGATGCTGTGCCGGGCCGCGTTCAAGCTGGGCATCGCGCGCAGCGCCTGGGTGCGGGAACGGGTGTACGCGCTCCTCTGCCGCTCCTATGCGGACGAGCTCTCCCCGCTCACGGACGCGAGCATCCGCGACAACGCGACGATGCTGCTCAAGGAGCTCAAGGCGAAGGGCGCTGGAAGATGACATTCCAGAAAAAGGAAGAGCCCCTTCCCGTTCGTGGAAGAAGGCATCACCCCGAACGATCATCCACCCTCATGCGTTTTCCTATGCGCTCAGATGGATATATCCATGGACACCCACATGGACACCCACATGGACACCCACATGGACACCCACATGGACATCTCCATGGACATCTCCATGGACATCTCCATGGACATCCACATGGAGATGTCCATCAAATCGAAGGTAAGCAAGCTAGACGGTTCATGTACATGAACCGAGCCCGCAGCCTCCCTCGCCCTTCGGCGCAGGAGCAACAACCCGAGTGCCGAAGGCCGGAGTAGCAAGCGACGTGATTGTAGCTACAATCACTCGATTCGCGGTGCGAATCGGCTTGCCGGGAAGACCCATGCCCCATGGTCGGCGGAGCCTCCAGACCGCTCGCGCGGCATCACAGAAAACCCAACTCCACACCTTCTCGGAAGCGCGGAACAAGCTGGGCAAATGGCCGGAAATGCTCCGCGCAAAAGCCGCTTGCGTCCGCTCGAAGCGTGTTGCGGTACGGTTGTACCTGATGTGTGACACTGATATGATTGCGTATGTAATACGTTCGTGTCGCGGGTGGTGCTGATGAGGATCCAGGTGCTTGACAGGGTGATGGAGCGTCACCCAGAACTGTCCGAGAAGGACGTGGTGACCGCGTTCCGCAGCGTCATGGTGGACGCGGAGCGCGAGTCCGGCGCGTGGATGGCGATAGGGCTCGACGGGCGCGGCAGGAACGTCGAGATGCTGTACAGGGTCGTCGGCGACCTCGTGGTGATCTACCACGCGTTCACGCCGCCGACCAAGAAGTTCAGGCGCGAGATAGACCGTCTGCGCGGCGATGGGAGGACGCTATGAGTGATTTCAGCGAACGCGACAGGCAGTTGATGGCGCTGGTCGGGCTGACCGAGGAGCAGGTGCTGGAGGATGAGCGGATGGCCGAGTCCGAGACTGTCCCGGACGACCTGACGGGGCGCGTGTACTACGGGCTCCATCTCGCCGAGCCCGACGAGCAGATGGTCAGCGTGTCCGTCCGCATGCCCAAGAGCACGCTGGACGGTCTGACCGCGATGGCCAGGCGGTACCACATCAGCCGCAGCGAGTACATGCGCCGTAAGCTCGCTGGAGCGATCTGAGACCTGTCAGGCCGATGGTTCGAATCACGTAACACCCGCGCACCACCGTGAGGATGTGCGGGTGTTACGTGATGTGCCACAGTCGTGGCACGATGCCGCGTGAGCGGTCTGGAGGCTCTGCCGACTATGGGGTACGGGTCTTCCCGGCAAGCCGATTCGCACCGCGAATCGAGTGAACGTATATACGTTCACGTCACTTGCTACTCCGGCCTTGCGGCTTTTGCCTCGGCCTCGCGTTCCTTGCGGGCGCGGTAGGCGCGTTGGCGCACGGCACCTTGGGTCATGTTGAAGTGTTCGGCGGTCTGGCTCCACGAGTGGCCGTCATCGTCGTGGTAGGCGCGGATGGATTCGCGCAACGTTGCCTGCTCGTCTATCCAGTCCTCGCGCGTTTGCGAATTCCAGTACTTGATCGTGCGCACGGACACCCCATAGGCCTCGGCTAACTCCTTGGCGGGCAATGGGCGCTTCTTGCGAATTGTCTGGATGGTCATTGTCCAAGCACCTCCTGCGCGTACTGCGCGAACTTCTCTTCAAATGCGTTTTGTCTGGCCTCGCCCGATTTCTTTCCGCGTGCGGATTGGATGGCGACGAACGTGGCGGCGTTGGCGACGGCACCGTCTCGCCACATGCGGCTTCGCGTGGTGATCCACTTGTGGATGCTCTTGGCGGTGTCGTTGACCTCGCGCACGGGCAGCGGGTCGGGGAACGAGGCGTTGATTTCGTGGCAGGTGCGGCGCACGTACTCGCGCAGCAGGTCGGAGGAGGCGGGCGTGCGGTCAGGCAGTCGGCGCACCTCGCGGTAGGCGAGGGTGCGGGCCTCGTCGAACAGGGTGCAGTTGCGGCCCACTCCGACCTCGCGGGCGCGTTTGGTGCGCGTCCAGCTCTTGGGCGGCATGTCCCCGTGCGCTTCGAGCGCGGCCACGAGGTCGGGCAGGTCGTAGGTGTCCTCGCGGCACAGGTCGCTGTCCCACGCGTCGCTCAACGGGTTCTTCATGAGCAGGCCGGAATAGCCCTCGTCGCCGTCCACGCTGCGGCGCAGCCCCTCGGTGACGGCGTGCAGGAGCTTCAGGGGCTTGAGTCTGGCCATGTCGGTGCGGCAGACGGGTTCGGTGAGCACCCAGCCCGCGTGGCAGTGGCCGTTGGCCGGATTCTCCGCGATGAAGTTGGGCGGCATGTCCCGATGCCCCCACAGGCTCATTAAACGGCCCTCAGACGAATCAACGTCAACAACGAGCATGTTCACCTGCGCTGCCGGATTCGCCTCGATGTGCTTGCATCTGAGCGCGTCGATGCGGCTCCGGCGCACCAGCTGGGAGTAGTCATCGTCGCAGCACAGGGGACGCTGGGGAAGCCACCAGCCGTCGAACGCCCGCGTCAGCTCCAGCGTCCCCTGCACATATTCGTTGCTCATAGCTCACATCCTATTGCACATTTGTGCATTGCACAAGCGTGCGCCGAACCAAGTCAGATGGTTCAGCCCAGCGAAGCGTCGGCTGTTCCTTCCCGGAGTGGCCCAAAACTGTTGGAATCTGGCCGAAAACACCCCGGACGTATATACACGGCATGACTAATCAACTTTTGACGCCAGCTCAATGTCCTGCTCACCGGCGACGAATACGAGATGCTGTGCCGGGCCGCGTTCAAGCTGGGCATCGCGCGCAGCGCCTGGGTGCGGGAACGGGTGTACGCGCTCCTCTGCCGCTCCTATGCGGACGAGCTCTCCCCGCTCACGGACGCGAGCATCCGCGACAACGCGACGATGCTGCTCAAGGAGCTCAAGGCGAAGGGCGCTGGAAGATGACATTCCAGAAAAAGGAAGAGCCCCTTCCCATTCGTGGAAGAAGGCATCACCCCGAACGATCATCCACCCTCATGCGTTTTCCTATGCGCTCATATGGATATGTCCATGGATACCCACATGGACACGTCCATAGACATCCACATGGATATGTCCATGGACATCCACATGGAGATGCCCATCAAATCGAAGGTAAGCAAGCTAGACGGTTCATGTACATGAACCGAACGCAGCACCTCCCGCGCCCGTCGGCGCAGGAGCAACAACCCGAGTGCCGAAGGCCGATGGAGGAGGAGAAAGAATAATGCGTAAAAGAAGCAGCAAAGGCGGCGGCGCGCAGCGCTCCATCCAAGTGCATCTCATGGTGAACGAAGAGGAAGCCGCGATGATCCGCGCCGCCGCGAGGAAACGGAACCAGACGGTATCCCTCACCATCATCGAAGCGGTAAAGCTGTTGGAGGGAAGCCTGTACGTCGAGGAGGAGGAACATGATTCGCCCACCGTCCAGGCGCTCAGGGAGATCGAATACCAGCTGCGCCGCATCGGCCGCAACGTCAACCAGATCGCGCACAACGCGAACAGGGAGATGAACGCGACCATCGAGGACGAGGCATCGGCGTCCTACGCCGTCCGGCAATGCCGGGAGCTGATAGACCATCTCGATGCCGTCATCGGGCAGTCCGGGGGAGTGCCTGATGACGCGAACCGGTCAGAGGAGGGTCAGGCTTTGCGGACGGTCCGCTTGTAGTCCTTGGATTTCTTCGATGAACCGGGAGAACGTCATGGTTTCTCCCTGGATCAGGTCGTCATAGGATTCCTTGACTACCTTGGGCATGACCAGGTGGATGTGCAGTTCATCGAGTTGGGCGAGCTTGGGATGGGTCACGTCGCCGGGAGTCAGGGTGAACAGGTGTTTGTCCCTGATCCGGTTGGCTTCGTCGGCGACCTGGCGGAAACGATCCTTGATGGAGGTTTTCGAGGCGAGCATACGCAGCTGTTCCTCGGGGAACGCCGGATCCTCGTAGGCGGCTTGCGAGGGAAACAGGAAATCGGGTTTCTTTCCGTTTTCCGTCTTGGCCTGCGCCTCGTATTCGATGCCGCGCGCGTCGAGGATGTGGGCGATGTGGATTTCGAGGACCTTGCCTGCGCGGCTCATGCGCCGGTTGCGCACGGAGGTGTAGAACGAAGTGAACGAGTCAACGTCGATGACGCCATCCGATACGAATGGCGCGGCATCGTAGTCGTGTTGGATGACCGCCCGCTCATAGAGTTTGAACAGCAGATAGCTGCGGTCGTAGTATTCGATCACCACGTCGTCAGGGTCATCGTGCGTGGGGTCCACGTCCGTCAAGGAGGATTGGGAGAAGGCCGCGAACTCCTCGTTGCTGGGGAACCTGTATCCCCATCTGCCGATCATCTCGGGGAGATACGTGTCATCCCGCACTTCGACGTTGATGCCGAGAGCTTCGAAGATCTGCGCGCCGAAGGCGTCCAGCTCACGTTCCGTATTGTCGTGGAAGCGGAACGCGCCCTCCTGTTCGTCGTCGATGCCGAAGAGCCATTTGGCTTGGGCTTCGGCCGTGCTGTCATGCTGTGCGATGATGATCAGCAGACGATTGTCCCTGAGCATACCGAAGCACATGAGGTCGCCGGGGCGGGCCATGCGGATTGGCTCGCAGTCCTTGTAGTAGAGACGCCATTCGGCGCTGCGGTTCGGTTTGTTGCGCCGCGCGTCGTACCATGTGGTTTCAAGGTCGGCGACCGCCGGTGCGTCATCGTCGCTCAGGTACATGAGCGCGGTGGGTATGCCGTGCCCTTGTGAGGCTCTACGATCCTCGCCGGTGCCGAGCAGTCTTCTGAGCGCGTCGTTGCCGCCGAACTCGTGCTGGTTGCTGCTGTTGGCGTCGATATCGACGGCCGACAGTTTCTTGGCCGCGACCGGGCCGATGTAGTCGCCGATTCTTCCGTAATCGCTCATAATCCATGAGCATAGACCAATCGGGCAGGAAACGCCTCGGGCGAATCAGTCGGACAGGTAGGGTTTCATCGCCTCGCCTATGGCTCGGATGACCGGCACTGCGACCGAGTTGCCGAACTGCCGGTATGCCTGCGTGTCTGATACCGGGATACTGAACGAATCCGGGTAGCCCATCAGTCGCGCGCATTCGCGCGGGGTTAGCCTTCGAGGGTTCTTTCCCTCGCCGCGTGAGACCAGTATCTCGCTGCCGTCCTTTCCGTACCGCGCGCTCAACGTGCGCGTGTGGTCGGTGGCGGCATCGACCATGCCATATCCGAAACCGTTGCCTGCGGCCTCGTGCTTCTTCTTGTAGTTCTGGAGGTACGTCCACAGCTTGTCGCTCAGAACATACTTGTCGGGAACCTGGGAGGCGGGCAGGAGGATGCTGCCGACGTTGCCGTGCGCGATGGGCTTCACGTCATCGAACGTGAACCCGTTCTCCTCGCGGAAGCCCACGATGTACGTGCGTTCCCTGTGCTGGGGGACGAAGCCCGCCGCGTCGATCAGCTTGTAGGTGACGTGGTATCCAAGGTCTTCGGTCAGCACGGAATATATCGTCTTGAACGTGCGTCCACGGTCGTGCGAGAGCAGGTTCTTCACGTTCTCCAGGAGGAACGCCTTCGGCTGCTTCGCCTTGATGATTCTCGCCACGTCGAAGAACAGTGTGCCTTGGGTCTTGTCCTCGAAGCCGGTGGGACGGCCCATGCTCTGTTTCTTGGAGACGCCGGCGATGGAGAACGGCTGGCACGGGAATCCCGCGAGCAGCAGGTCGATGTCGGGAACGTCATGCTCGTCGACCTTGGTGATGTCGCCGGCCACGGGATTCTCGTCGTGCCAGTTCGCCTCATAGGTCTGCACGCTGTACTTGTTCCACTCGGACGAATACACCACGTGCGCGGCATCGCCCAGCGCCTGCACCATTCCCATGCGGATGCCGCCGATGCCGGCGAACAAATCCGCTATCCTGATCTCACTCATACGGTTCCTCCGATTCCCGAGAAACCCAGGATAGCACATGAGAAGGGCGCGGCCCGACACCCCGCGAAATCATCGGCTGCGTAGACGCCATGGTTCGTCGTATCGGCGTCAATGTGAACCAGATCACGCACAACGTGAACCGCGAGATGCACGCCAGCGAACGCGACGAGGCAACGGCCGCGCACACGGTGCGGCAGCGCCGGAAACTTATAGGCCGGCTCGAAGTCATCATCACGCAAGCCGACCGTAAATAATCCCATGGAGTTCGGGAGCACCCCCGGACGCCACGACCGTCACCTCAGTAAGCCGGAACCTCCATCGAGGCCGTCGAGGGGAACACCGGGCACGATGCCCATCCCGTTCACGGCATCATTCGTCTTTTCCGCGACCCCAGACGATTGGGCCAAAGTCAGCCCGCCGGGCACATGGCCGACGGCGTTCTGTGAGAGCCAATCGGAGAGCCGGGAGTAGTCGCCCGTCTCGTAGTAGCGCAGGAGCATAGAGACGAACTGTGCCTTGTCTTCGGGAGGGATCGAGAAGACGCCGATGCCGTCGTGTATGAGCTGGTGGTTGGCAACCATCAGCGCGGTGCGCTTGTTGCCGTCCGAAAACCATTGTCCCCGCATGACCGCGCCGAACAGCAGCATCGCAGTGTCCTCCCCTTCTGACTCCTCCAGGATGCCGCGAACCCTTTCCTGTGGGGATTCGACGGTGGGGATCTCCGGCACCCATCCCGTGCCGCCGATCCTCACGCCGTATTCACGCAAGCGGCCGGCGTCGCGCACGCGGCCTTCGCCGATGATGCGGTTGTATTCGCGGATGTACTGCCAATCGACTGGATAGTCGATGTTCCCGAGCAGGAATCCCCACGCGCGCTTGATGTTATTCACCGTGACTATATCGTCCACGCTCATACCCTCGGGGGCGCGCCCGTCGAAGATCTCCTGCGTGTCGGGGAAGGTGACGCCATCAACCTCGATCTTGGCGGTGCGCCAGATCAAATCGACCAGCAGCCGCTTCGCCAGTTCCACGGCCGTGCGCCTATCCGTCGTCGTATCGTTCCTCACCGGTTCCATCAAAGCCCCTTATCCGTTTCCGATAATTCTATCGAAGTGGCCGTGCCGGCAAAGGGCGCATATCTCTCATAGACGCCATGCGCCGCCGTGCCGGGCGCGCGGGCGGAGAATCATCGTATGATACCGAATATCGTCAGGGGTTCGGACCCGGCCGGCCTGGTGCGCTACCTGTTCGGCAAGGGACGGCGCAATGAACACACCGACCAGCATCTCGTGTGCGCGAGCGGCGACATGTTTCCCTCGTTTGACATGGATGGCAAGCCGGCGGCGTCGTATGCGGAGATAGGCCGCAGGTTCGACCGACGCTACCGCGTCAGGGAACGCAAGGACGATCCGTTCCCGCCCGACATGAGGGGCAAGAACAACCCCGAACGAGAGCATGGCAGGAAGCGCGTGTGGCACTGCTCGCTTGCCATCAAGGCCGGCCAGGGCATACTGACCGATCAGGAATGGGAGGCCGTCATCCGCGATTATCTGACGCGCATGAACATCATCGACGGCGACGACGATCAGGGCGTCACATGGCTCGCGGTCCGTCACGGACTGTCCGCCAACGGCAACGACCACGTGCACATCATGGTGCAGCTCGCCGCCGACGACGGGTGGATAAACCCGTACCACGACCGGATCAACGCGCAGAAATCATGCAGGCGGATGGAGAAGACGCGCCCCGAACTGGTCGAGCTCGCACGTTCCGATACCGGCACGCGCGTCAGCTGGCAGTATGGGCAATGGCGTCAATGGGCCGAATGGAAGGCGCGAAACGAGTACGGCGACGACGAGGGATGGGATGCGTTGGACGGCAACGAGAGAAGCCGGCTCGTCACGGCGGTCGCCGCCTCAACGATGCCACGCCAATACATCGCCCGAATCGTGGAGGCGTGCGCCAAGGCATCGCACAGCGAGGACGAGTTCATACGCCGCGTGCGCAGGGAAGGCTTCTCCATCGACCCCAGGCTGCGCAGGGGAACCGCCAAAGACTCGTTCACCGACCCCGGCCAGGTGGTCGGCTACAGGATCACGTGGCGCAGCACGGACGGGTGGACGGAACGGTTCAACGCCTTCGAGCTCGGCGACGACATGCGATTGAAACGACTGCGCGACGACTGGGCGGACGATGCCAGAAGCCGCAGCCTCGCCGTGCAGGAATGGCGCGCCGCGATGGAGAACCGCCCGCCCTTCCTCGATGACGGACGAGAACGGCACCTGGAGAACCTGTCCACGCACGACATGGAACGCCTCGTATCCGAAGCGTTCTGCATCGCCGCCAGCCTCAACAACGCGGCGGACGACGACGAATACCGGGCAGCGATGCGCGAGGGCCTGCACACGTTCGACATGCTGCGCGAACGCTACGGAATCGCGCCGGAATACGGTCTATGGAGCATGGTCGCCTCTGACGAGGAGAACCGGCCCCGCCGTTAGGACGCTTCCCGGAAAAAGCTCAGATGGTACGGCCCGAGGAGGGAAAACCGAGCGAATCGGGCAAAGCCGATGCTGGATCGAGAGAGTTCGCCGGCTCGTCTCCCGGCATGATCGGCTCGATGGACTCGTTCGCCTTCGTCCAGCACGCGTTCAGGCGATCGGCCATCCGCGCGTCCAGGCCCTCGCAGGATTCGGATATGCCGGCGAGGACCTTCCCCGCCATACGCCGGGCCATATCCGCCACCCTCGAACCATCGAGACCGTGACGTGTCGCCAGATCCTCCCAATCCTGGGGCGTGGTGTGCTCCGCGAAGGCGTGATCCTCGTTCAACGGCATGGTGAGTTCCCAATTGAACTCGGGCCAATACCTGGTGGCGACCGCATCATACTGGGGAGACAGGCGTATCCCCGATGCGGGATCGAGGATCAGGGAATAGTTCTTCGCATGTGCGTCGCTGTTGGCGGACGACGTGTTGAAGGCCAGCCTTTCGAGCCACCGGTAGGACAGGGAACCCGACGCATCGATGCGTTGCAGGAGATCCAGGCAGTCATCGGCCGACGGATCGTATTTGTCGCGGGTCGGCAATCCCAACGCTTGCAGGAAGTCCTCTTGCCGCAGTCGGACGATTCGGCCTTCCTCCAGGCGACGGTCGAACCGTTCCACGATATAGGCCGTCTTGCGCTGCGCCGTGATCTCGCCGCGTGCCGGTGTGTCGATGCCGCACAGTTCCGACAATCGCATCGTCGCCAGTTCCACCTTGGTCGCCTCGGGAAGGTCATGGGGCTTCGGTTTGACGATGTGGGTGGAGGGCAGCATCATATCCGGCCAATACCACTTGCCGTCCACGCGGGACAGTGTGAACTTGCCCTGCGCCCCTCCCAAGGAGAACCGGCAGTGGCTGTCCTCGTCCCACCAGTAGTTCCTGGTCCGCTCGATGCGGTCGATTTCGTTGGCTATCTGGGAATCGGAGATCAGACGAAGCGTCGGCGATGGGATTGGAGGTTCCGGGGAGAGGGAGAACACCAGTCCGCCGGTGGCGTCAACCCGGTCCAGCAGATCGAAGACGCCGGCCGAGGAGGCATTCAGGTGCTCACGCATGGCCTGGCGGACGTTCGGATTGTCGGGCAATAGATTGTCCAGGAAGTTACGCGGTGCCTGGTCTCTCCATCCGCCGGTTCTGGGCAGGCTCAGACTGATCGGCAGACCCTCGTTCGCGTCGTACGCGAACGATATGCGCTCCTCGTCGTCTTCCGAGAACACGCCCACATGATGCCCGTTCTCCCAGGCGTGCAGTTCCCTCACAGCAGTCTCCCCGCGTAGGCGGACGGCAGCGTTTCGGTGCGGATGTGCAGCAGGTCGAACATCCTGTACACGTAGCGGATGGAGGTCAGACCGGTCTCCACGAGCTCTTCGGCGCTTGAGAGGGGGACCCCGGCTCTCCTGGCGAGTTCGGCGGCGTCGAGACCCATGACGGACATGCGTTCGCGCACGCAACGGCGGACCGACGAGGTGTCGGGGAAGAACCGCGCCGGGTTCTCCTCCTTCTCGTCGGGAAGACCCTTGTAGGCGGTCAGGGCATCATATTTCGACAGATCCAACGTCACGTGTGCCATGCTCGTCCTTTCCGGTTCCGAAAGCCGTTGACACCATGATACGGCCATCCGATGCCGGCGCACCCCACGAACCTCATGGCAAGGGGTGCGCCGGCATCGGCGTCAGCGTGCGTTGCCGTTGGTCTCGGGTTGCAGGATCTGCGGCGTCGAGACGTTGGCCTGGTCGGGTATCGGCTGGTCCGTGGGGTTCATGGAGGATTCCATGGCGGGACTGTATTCGCCGAACGGGTCGGGCCCGTTCCATTCCTCGGGTTCGTTCAGGTCGAGTGGCATCTCCTCGTATCCGTCGGGCTCCCCGGTCGTCAGGTCGCCGCCTCCCGTGGTCTCGGGCTCGGGTCCGGATGCCGGTTTGCGTTCATCGGCGGCGGGCTTCGTATGCTCCCGCACGGGTGTGGGGGTTTCGACGATTGGCGCGGCGTCAGCGTTCTCGGTGCGTTCGACCTCGCTTATGGTGCTGGGCTCGTCTCCTGTGGCCTTGTTGTCCGCGTACGAGGATTCCGGCAGGCCCTGGTCCTTGAGGAAGCTGATTCGGGAGGCGGCGTCGTCCACGCCGTTGACCGGCGCGCACATCACGGCTTCGACGATCCTGTCGTGGTCGTAGCCCGTCCATTGGCCGGTGAGCCGCGAGTCCACGAAGAACGTGGCGTCGTCGCCGTGCGCGGCCTGGAACGCCTGCGCGTCCTCCACCCGTTGCAGGTCCACGGGCACGCCGGCCGTGTTGAAGGCGTTCAGGGTGGCCTGCAACGCGGGCGACTGGTCGGTGTAGGTGATGTTCACGTGGTTGGTCAATTGGTCGGCTGCGGCGTCGATGTGCGTTTCCGGGTGGCGTTTCGACCATTCGTCCTTCAGCCGGGCCTTCGCCTCGATGATCTGCCTGCGGTAGCCGGGGTCGTTGCCCTCCAGTTGGTCGGCGACCATCCATCCTTGCAAGAGGGACGAGTCGCGCATCTTCCTCCAGCCGTCGCCGTCGGCAAGCACGGTCGCGTTCAGGGTGGACTCGAACCCCTTGTTGAGGCGTTCCCTGTTGTCCATCTCCCATTGTTCGAGGCGGATGGATTGCTGCTGCCGTCTGGTCTGCTCGTAGCGTTCGTTCTGGACGGCGCGTTCGGCGCGTTCCCTGCGTCGCGCGCGGTCGCCGCTCAGCTCGTTGTGCAGGGTGCGCAGCTGCTGGGCGACGCTGTTCCAGCTCTGGACCATGATCTGGTCGAAGCCGTCCTCGGGATCAGTTTGAGCCATTGTTTCTCCTCCTTGTTGGCGTGATGGTGGTTTCCTTGTTTTCCTTGCCGCCTGCGGCGGGGACCGACAACGTTTCCAGGATCGGTTCGCGCCATGCCCGGTTCGGGCGTTCGCAGGGCAGCGGTTCGCCCTTCCTGGTGAGATTCTGCTTGCAGTCGAGGCTGGCGACGATGCCACGGTCCTTGTCGAAAACGCGGTCGAGCATCGACGCCGCCTGGATGTAGAAGATCATCATCTGGCCGGGTGCCTTGCGCGCGTTCTCGTAGGCGCGCCACATGGCGTCGAGCGGGAACACGAGCGCCGGATAGCGCCACCAGTCGCTCACCCATTGCATGTTCACGCTCGCGCTCTGGTGGTAGCAGAACACGTTGGCCACGAACCTTTCCACGAACGCGGCGAGGTTCGGATAGTAGGTCTCGCTGCGCCGCATTCGCGCGCCGAACTGGCCGGACACGTCCCTTGCCCGCGCGGGATCGAGGTCGCCGGATTCGTCTCGGCCGAGATCCGTCTTCCCCTCCGGCGCGGGCAGTATACGGGTGTCGGATTCCTCCGCACCGGCCTTTGGAGGGGTGTCGTCACGGTCCGTTGCGTCTTCCGGCGGGTTCTCGTAGCCGTTGCCGGTTTCCCCGGCATCGGCCGGAATCCCGGATCGGATGGGTTCCGCCGCGTGCCGGCCTGCCGGCACCTCGGGTGCGGTCGGCGTCGGCTCGCCTTGGCCCGGCATGGTTTCCTCTTCGATCTCCTTGTCCTCGGGGATGTGCGGCGCTTCGGGGTTGGGCAGTCCCTTGCCGTAAGGCACGCCCTTCTCCTCCAGGATGGCGCGGGTGAACAGTTCCAGCCATCCGCAGTCCGATGACAGCAGGGTCCTGGCGGCACCGACCGCGCGCTCCCATTCCTCCCCATCAGGGCCGGACGTGGTGTTCGAGGTGTGTTCGCTCATTATGCGGCCTTTCTCTGCTCTTCTCGGGCTTTCGCCTTGGCCTGCGCCAGGGCGTCGGCCCATTGCCTGTTGCCCGTCCATGGCAGGGTCTTGACGATCTGCGCCCGGGATTGGGATGCGAGCAGCAGCGCGCGGCCGACGGGCCATTCGGTCAGGTCGGAAACGTCGAGGATGTTCTCCTTCTGGATCGAGTTGTTCACGCTGCGCCGGCCGGTGCCGTCGATGTTGACGCTGCCTCGCACGATCTCCCTCTGGCCCACCAGCTGGCTGATCTCGCCGAGGAACTTCGCGTCCTTGATGCCGCCAAGGTAGACGGTGATGTTCGCGTTGTTGAACAGCGAGCCGAAGTTCGTCTCGCCGAACGCGGCCCTGCCCTGGTCGGGGTTCTGCCAGATCGTCATGATCGGGATGCCCGCCGAACCGAAATACGAGTACACGTCCGCCAGTTCGGGCCAGCGGCAGATGTTCGCGGCCTCGTCCAGCACGCAGCACAACGGGACCGGCAGACGGCGGTTGTTGCCGGTGAACTCGGATTGGGCGCGTTGGAACGCGGTGAACGCGACCACCGCCGTCAGGCTGGCGGTCAACGCGGTGGAGGGACGGCCCTGGGCGGAAAGCAGGTACAGGGTGTCCTCGCTCGTGGCGAACTCGTAGGGGTCGAACAGGCCGCGCCGCTCGTCGATGTTCCCATTCGTATCCCGGTGCGGGTCGATCCAGTCGATGATCTCGGGGTCCGCGAGGAACGCGACCATGGTCTGAAGGCTGCCGAACACGCCGCTTCGGGTTTCCGGCGTCAGCGCGATCACGCTGGACACGCGCGAGGCGATGCCCGCGTAGCGCGGGTATTCGCTCAGGATGTCGGCCGGCGACGTGTCGCGCTCGTTGGAGCACCACCTGAACACGTCGGACACGGAACGGCCTCCCAGATGCGCGGCGAACAGGTAGTCGGCGAGCTGCTGGGCGGCGGTGCCGGGGAAGAAGTCGTCGCCGCCGGTCTGCGGCTGGCCCGAGGCGTAACGCCAGCAGTCGGCGATGCGTTTCGCGTCGGCGATGGACTGCACCGAGGCGATCAGGTCCCACACCCACGGCGCGCTCTTCCGGTTCGGGTCCGCGATGCGTTCGGGGTCGAACGTCCATATTTCGCCGTTCGGATGGTCGAGCCTGCGGATCGGGGCGGTCACGTCGAGGATATCGCCCTTGTTCGAGGTCGCCAGGCACGGGCCCGGTGCCGAGAGCACGGCCGGGATCGCGTAGCACAGGGACTTGCCGGAACGAGGGCCCGCCAAAACGATAGCCATGTCCTCCCAGCTGGTGTACATCGACGTGTTGTCCACGATGTTGAGCCCCAGCGGATATCCCGGCGACATGCCCTTGCGCCAGTGGTCCGCTTCTATGAGCCTTGACGCCATGGCCTCGGCGCGCTGGCGCGTCACCTTCTCCACGGCCTCGCCATGGCCCATCGCCGGCGCGTACACGTCCACGCGGGTGCGTGCCTTGGCGCCGGTTGCCCACGGCACGGCCTTGCTGGCGATCAGCCACGCGCCCACGCCGCACGCCACGGCCAGTACGACGAGCACGGCCACGGCCAGCGCCCACTGGCCTGCGGTCAGCGACCATTGGCCGGAGACCAGGTACATGAGCGCGAAGATCTGGAAGGGATGCCCCGCATGGGAGCACACGAGGGCGAACGTCGTGAGGATCAGGGACACCGCGACGATGATCGCCAGTTCGATCTTGCGGCTGGGACGGACCGTGCCGCCCAGATCCTTCACTCGGTTCGATTGCAGTTTCGGATCGACGTCGGCCAAGATTCATTTCTCCTTTCAAGCATGACGGCGGAACCGATGGAAGCGGTCCCGCCGTCGATGCGCCAGGGCTTGCGTCATGGCTAGCGGGCGTTGCCCGTCGTGAAATCGGATGGGGTGGAAAGGAAATCCGGTGCCGCAGGGTCCGCCGGAGCGGGAGCCGCGCCCGGTGTCGGATAGCCCGACAGCGGTTCGAAGGGCTCGCCGTTGAAAGTGCGGGGAACGCCGTCGCCAACGTATTCGCCGCGCGAGGCGTCAACCTGGTCCGTCCATGGATCCGTTCGCCCGGCATCGGCCACGGCACCGGCCTGTTCCTTGTCCTGGCGTTTGCGTTCGCGGGCGAGCTGGATGCGCTGGGACACGATGGAATCGATCTGCATGGAATCGCCGATCACGACCGGGCGTGCGTATGCCTTACCGTCCTTCTGGCTGATGAAGGCGTCGGGATCGCCCATGCGGCCGGTCGCCACCACGGCGTCACCCTGGCGGAAATCCATGCCGTGCAGGAGCTCGGCAGCCTGGCCCCAGAATTTCACGGTGGTTCTCACCGGGCCGAGCGGATTGTCCGTATAGCTGCCGTCCTTCTGACGGACTCGCGGGCGGTCCTCATACACGGTGGCGCGCAGGTACGCCGAGCTCGTGGTGCCGTCCGCGTTGGTTTTCGCCGGCCAGTAATCGGGGTTCGCGGCGAGGAGACCGCGAACCACTTGCATTGACTGTGGCATGATGATGGTCCTTTCATTCGGGGAATACCAGCGCCTTCAATGGCGGCGGCGACTCCCATCATCCGGCCGGACCGGTGGCATCGCGGGGTACGGCGTCTACGTCAGCGCCCCAAATGCCCGCCGTTCTCCCACACGTTCGCCGCCTCCATGGCGGGATCGGTTTCCGGCAGACGGTCGAGCACGCTTGACGCGAACCGGTCCGAGGCGTCGTAGCCGATGGCCTGTTCGGCGAGTTCCCGCGCCTTCTCGCCGTCGCCCATGGCGAGGCTGAGCATGGCCTTCAGGCCGATGATCCGGTAGCAGGCGTCCGTCGGCGCGTTGGCCTCCAACGGGCCGAGGATCCCCATCGCCATGTCGATGCGCGCCGGATCGGGCGTGGTGCCGTTGTCGATCAGCCGGGAAAACAGCAGGTCGGTGTTCACCATGCCGTCCGGCGTATTGATGCGTTCGCGCAATGCCGGAAGGGATAGGGGAGCGTTCTCGGCCAGTATGTCGCTGGCGATCATCATGCATGTTGATTCGGGCGCGAACTGCATCATCACGCCCAATACGGCGAGCCGGTTCGCGTCGGACGACCATTCGCCCGTGGAGCGTGGTTCGGCCATGAGCTTCGACCAGTCGTAGGCGGCGGCGTTGCGCCAGGTGGTGCGCACATGTTCCGAGAATCCGTCGTAGGTCATGCCTGAGTCCAGATATTCGTGTGTGGCTGCGGTGATCAGCTCGTCCAACGGCGGTTCGTCCGTATCGGCGGCTGTGGCCTCGCTCTCCACGATGAACGGGATGCGGGGCTCTTCGGAGGCCAGGCCGTCCGTTTCTTCCGGCTGCTCCCCGTTGATGCGGTCCGCTTCCATGCGGTCCACTTCGCCGGCGAACCATTCGGAGCCCGCGAAATAGGTGCCGTCCATCGAGGAGAGCACCGGCTGGAGGATGGATGCCAGTTCGTCGTACACGGCATCGGGGTTCCGCAACGCCTCGATGGTTTCAGTCGCCGCGTTGTATTCGATGATGCGGTTCGCCAGCCGCATGGCACCGTCATCGGGTCGCACGTCGTCATACGATTCGCCCCAATGCTCGATCCATCCGATCATCGTCTCCCGTGTGATCCGCTCTTCGGCATCGGTGTTCTCCAAAGGCATGTTCGGCTCCTTGACGATCCTCGGCGGCAACCCGCTGTTCCCGCCATGACCCCGATCATCAGTCCAAGGCCATGGCGGGGTGGGGCATGGCGTCTACAGGGTTCTTACAGGTTTCGTCCCGTGCGGCCGGTCAGGTCGTCCACAAGGCCGAGGAGTTCCGGTTCGGGCCAGATGGAGTTGGCGAAAAGGTAGTCGTCCGTCAGGGACCGGTCCTTGAATATGGTTCGCGCGTCCTCCCGGATCGAGGCCGGCGAGCCGTCGGCGATCATGCCGGTGAGGTCCTGTGTGCAGTACAGGTCGTATGGCGTGAACCCTTTGCCGTTCCAATCGATGTGATGGGTGATCGAATACTCGTATTCGTTCCAGTGCTCCATCCATGGAAGGGCGTGGTCGCCTTCACGGGTGACGACCGAGTAGCGGAACCAGCCCTCGGGAACCTGTATGGCATCGTCGTCATACGGGTCTGTCAGGGAATCGAGGTAGCCGGCGACGATGGATTCGCCGGCATGGAATTCCGTGTACCATGCGAGGTCGGGATTGCGCAGCGCGGCGTGCAGCGAGTCGAGCAGTGCGGCGTCGTTCATCGTGGTCCTTTCACCGGTTTTCCGTTTCCGGCAGGATGCCGGTGTTGTCGTATATTCTGAACGTTTCGACGGCGTGCGCGACCCGCGCCCTCGATTCGCCATAGGTGGCGGAATCGACCGTCTCACGCCATACGGGTTCACGGGTTTCCGCATTGCCGTACGGCTTGGGCTCGGTGGGGGTTATCGACATTTCGAAGTCCCATGAGGATGCGCCGTGCTCGGCGGGGCGGAAGTCGAGAGTGCTGCGGTTGCCCGTCAGCCGCAGCAGCCGGGATTGCTCGCCGAGCCGGTCGGAGAGGGATGCGGAGCGTGCCACGGTGCGGATCATGCGTTTCATGCCGGTGGCGAGGTGGTCTGTCATCGCAGGGTTCCCTTCTAGGCGTGCCATTTGAGGTTCGTATCGTTGAACCCGCTTTTTTCGAGCGGGCACATCTCCACGTTGATGGGGATTCCGGGCAGTCCTCCCAGTTTGATCAGGAAACGGCCCAGACCCTTGTGCGAGGCGTCGGAGCCGAAGTTGACCGGGGTGGCCCAATCCTCCAGCATGTCCTCCTCGCGCCGGGATACGGGCAGTCCGCATTCGCCGCGCAGGTAGCGGTCCACCTCGATGCGGCTCAAAGCGCCCAGCACCTTGATCTCGCTGCGTTCCACGAAGCCGCGCGCCTTGGTGTTCTGCGCCGGGGTCTCCATGCACATGAGGTCCTTGAACGTGTGTGTGATCATGATCTGGCCTACGCCCCACTGCCTGTTCAGACGGGTGAGCAGGTCGAGTTTTTCGACCATGAGGGGGCTGGCGCGCAAAGCGCGGTGCATCTCGTCCATGATGATCACGTGGTTGCGCCGGGGCTGCAATCCCTCCTCGGCGAGCACGTCGGCGGCGTTCTTCGCGGCGAACGCGCTCGTCCACGTGGTCGCCAGCACGGCGGCGACCACATCGTCGCCCGACTGGGCCAGGGCGCTGATGTCGAAGTCCACGGGCCTGGACAGGTCGATGCGCGCGGTGGTCTGGTCGCCGAACAGACGGCCGAACTTCGTCATGCGGTTCGAGAACCCGTGCAGGTCGGCCAGAAGGCCGCGAACCTGCGCCCTGTAGAGCTCGTCGTTTTCCGGGTCGTCCCAGACCGCCGCCGTGCGCACCTCGTCGGGTCCTTCGCGCAGCAGGTCTCGCAGGTCCGCGATGACGGGAGGCTGCGGGTCGTCGCCGTGCCGGTCGTGGAGCACGCGCACGGCGACGGAAAGGATATCGGATTCGCGTGCGGTCACGCCCCTGGCACCGGCATCGGTGTCGTTCTCGCGGCCGGTGCGCATGATCGTCAAAAGCACCTCCATGAGCGCGGCGCGCGTGTCGTTGTAGTAGTCCGTGAGGTCCTTGCGCGCCTTGCCCTCCAAGCGTTGCAGCGCATAATGGAGGTCGCCGGGGTCCAGGGGGTTGACCACGCCGATGCCCGCTCCCAGCCGGATGACCTGGCCGCCGAGCATGTTGACCAGTGAGGCGTAGTCGGGCTTCAGATCGCCGGGGATGATCGCGTTCATGCCCAGGGCGCTCAGTCCCAGCACCTCGCGGCGCACGAACGTGCTCTTGCCGATGGCCGGCAGGCCGAGCAGGAACATAGAGGGCTGTTTGATGATGCCGGCCTTGAACCAGCTGATCGGGTCGCAGCACACGCCGGCACCCGTCATCAGGCTTCGCCCGACCGGCACCCCCTCGGCCGGCAGGGCCATGTCGGTGCCGAACGGCCAGAATCCGCCGCACACCTGGTTCGACGTGCCGAAGAACTCGTCTATCGTGGGCATCAGGGCCGCATAGCCGCCTCCACGCGATCTTCTTCCACGCCACGGCATCGGGGGCACGGGCTCGTCCGGTTTGGCCTTCAACGGTGTGAGCAGCATGGATTCCATGCGTGCCACGGGGTCCGTGGCCGTGGCGCTTGGCATGGTTCCCTTCCGTTTCGACGGCTTCCATGGCATCGGCATCATGTGTCCTCCGTTCAGGACAGGAGCCGGCCGAGGGGGCCGGCTGGAGTGTATGATCTGACGTTCAATCCAAGGGGCAGGCTTGCGGCGAATCCCGTGTCCTGTGCCCCGTAGCAGGGGCGCAGGTCGATCTTCGCGCCGCCTGCGGCCTGTTCCACGGCGCGTGACGCGGCTTCGAGTCGTTGGCTTTCCTGTTCGCCCCTGGACACGGTGACGGTGACGAGCATCCCGAAGAACACCATGACCGCACCCTGGTTCGTTTCGACGGCCTGGCGGTTGGCCTTGCCTATCTGGCTCATGGACCTCACCGTGGCGCGTTTCTCCTGGCTGACCTGGTTGGCTGCCTTCTGCCGGTTCTGTTCGGCCATGAACATGGTCTTGTCGGGCGGCAGCATCCGGTAGAGCACGGTGACGCGCTTGCGGTCGCAGTCCGCCAACGGGGAAAGCAGCCGGGTGAGCGTGTCGGCGGTCACGTTGCTTTTCGGCGGATCCACCATCTCCCATGTGCGGCTCAAACCGGAATCATGCGCGTAATGGCTCCACCCGGCCTCGTGGGAGACGGGTCCGCAATCCTCCCAGGCGATGTACGGCGGCTCGTCGGATTCCTCGATCGTCTCCTGCGCGGCCGGATCGTAGGCGACGCGGACCATGCGCGTGATCTCCTCCATGCCCAGGGCCCTCGCGGCACCGCCTCCCGCCTGCGCTATCTGCTCGCGGATCGACGGCAGCAGCAGGCTTATGCGACGCGCGGCCTCCCCGGCCTCCAGGTATTTGCCGTCACGGTCGGTGTAGCGGAAAGTCAAGGTGAGCGTCACGTCGTTGGAAGCGCCGCCGGCTGCGTACTGGTCCATGATCTGCGCCATGGCGCGCGCCGCGAGCTCGGGAGCGTCCTTGACGATGCGTTTGCTCAGCGTGCGGCGGAAACGCACGCCGGAATCGGGTGCCGTGTCCACGGTCACGGCCAGTTGGGTGACGCCGGTCTCGGAGGCGAGCGATTCCATGAGCCCGGCCCACGAGGCCACGTACGAGTCCTCCACGTCGTCGTCGGCGAGGCTCGCGCCCTGCGGCTGGCATGACAGGAGCAGCGAGTATTCGCCGGTGTGCGAATGCCGCACCAGGCAGAACTCACGGCCCAAGCCGTCCAGGGCGGAGGTCAGGACCACCCTGGAGAGGATGCCCGGCAGCATGGCCTTGCCGCCGTCGATCGGCGCGAGCAGGCCGGAACGGTACAGGTTTGCGCCGGTACGCTGCGCGGCCATCCACGTGCGTTTCTCCACGGCGCGGTCCACCATGTTGCGGTGCTCGCGGTCCCTGATCGCCAGCACGAGGATGACGCCCATGCCGACCACGAGGATCGCGATGGCCGCGACCACGCTCGCCATGCTGACCAGCAGCGTGCAGGTCAATACGCCCATGCCCGCTATCGTCAACGGTATGCCGATGTTGCGGATGCCTCCCGGCATCGGCCGCATCCAATCCCCGTATGTCGTGTTCGACGCCATGATTATCCGAATCTCCTTAATGCGTCAGAATGTCTTGCCTTTGCGCGTGGAGGAACGGTCCGCGCCGTCCGGTGCGCCCTCGCGGGCGAACCCGCCGGCATCGTTCGTTCCCTGCGGCCTGTTGCCGCCTGACGGGTCGGGTGGCGCGCCATCGGGTGCCGGTGGAACCGGGCTTCCCGTGCCATTGCCGTTCGTTCCCTGTGGTTTGCCGCCGTTGCCCTTGCGGTTCGCTCCCTGTGGCTGGTCGCCGGTGTTCTGTGGTTCGCCGCCCGTGGGATTGCCTTCCAGCGGCTTGGCGTGCTTGCCGCCGCCGTTCGTTCCCTGTGGTTTGCCGTCGCCCCGGCCGAGTCCGGAAAGCAGTCCGGCCAAACCTCGGCCGGCACCGGGTTTGGCACCGTCCGGTGACGCTTCGCCGCCACCGCTGTCGCCGCCTTTCCTGCCGCCCTTGCCGCCCATGGCCTTGCGCAGGCCGCCGCCGGCCAGGGCGACTCCCATGCCGAGTATGGAGGGCAGGATTCCGCCGCCGCCACCGCCGACCGAGGATTGCACTGCGGGCACGATCACGCGGATCATGGCGGGAAGGAGGATGATGACGCTCAGGGTGAGCATCAGCGTGATGGCCTGGCTGTCGTCGCCGGGCCCGGCCGTGGCCATGATCGCCGAGCCGGTCGCCATGACCAGTGCGGCGACGGGCTTGTAGGCCAGGAACGCGGCCAGCCAGCCGATGGTCTTGGCGAAAGCCTGCTTGCCGGTCTCCATCCAGCTCATGGCGGCCCACATGGGTGCCACGCCCACCAGGATCGGCAGCATCCCGGCGCGGAAGTAGGCGAATATCTTGCTGATCAGCCCGCAGATCCACATCACGATGGTGAGCACGATGGCGACGGGCGCGCCGAGATTGAAGAACGAGCTCGCGGCCAGGCTTTTCGATTCCCAGGCGTCGTTCATCATGCCGCTTGCGGACCTGAGCACGTCGGCGGTCCACGTGTCGAATGTGGCCTGGAACGTGTTGACCAGTCCGGCAAGGCACACGGCGCTCAGGATCGCCCACATGAACGCCTTGCCCAACGGGATCAGGTCACGTCCCTCCTGTTGGGTGACGAGCTTCCAGCCGGCCGCGATCACGCCGCACACGGCCGCGATGATAAGGAACGGGTCAACCTGCATACGGATGTAGTCCGACAGGAAGAACGTGGTGCCGCCGCCCGGCGTCCATGACGGCAGGCCCGGATTGCCGCCGGACGAGCGGGAGAAGAACGTGAGCGCGATGCTCGCGCACGAGGAGCCGAGCAGCACGCCGAGCAGTATCCAGCCGATGCGGTCGAGCAGACGGCCCTCGCCGCCCTGGCCGATGTTCCACACGATGCGCGCGCTCAGCACGATCAGGCTGATCGCGGCGGCTGCGACGAGCACGCCCTGCGCGATGCGCAGGTACCGGTTCACCGGTGCGAACCATGAATCGTAGTTCGGCGTGGCGTTCGCCTGCAACGTTGATACCGTGTCGTTCGCGGCGACCAGCGTGTTGCGGCTGGTGGACAGCCATTCGATCGTGGAATCCGATTGGACCTGGTACATGTTCCACAGGGTCTTCTCCAGCCAGGAGAGCTTGCGCTGCTTCCGGCACGAGGAGTCCTTGTACTCCCATTTGCCCTCGTCGGACGACTCCTCCTGATACGTGTTCTCCAATGCCCTGCATTGCAGTTCCGGAGACTTCCTCAGCAGATCCTTCGCCGCCTTCTTGGTGCCGACCGCGACCGCGCCGGTATGGGCGGGCGGGTCGCCGTACTGGTCGATGACCCATTGGATCTGGCTGGGGCCGATCAGGTCGCCGAGCTTGCCTTCGGGTATCTTCATCACGTAGGTGGTCTGGGTGTCGCTGATCTGCTTGTCGCCGAACTCCAGTTCCTTGCTGAACGATCCGAAGTCGGGTCCGCCGCAGGCGGCGAGGCCGGCAAGGCAGGCGAGGGCGAGCGGCAGCGCGCACAGGCGCTGCCGTATGCGTCGAATCCCTTTCATGGCTTTTTCTCAGCAGCTTGCGGTGACGGACAGGCCGAGTGCGGCGAGGATGGCGACAGCGCCCGCACCGAGGAAGATGCCGATCACCCAGTTGACGAGCTTGTCGAAGGTGTCGTCGCGGTCTGGCACGCCGTCGCCCTGCTGGCGCAGGATGTGCACGCCGATGCGCACCAGCGCGACCACGCCGATCACCAGGCTCAGCGCCTTCACCCAGCCCAGGGCGGTGGATACCGGGCCCGAGAATCCCGGAGGCAGGCACGGGGTCGGGTCGGAAAGGGTCTCGGCGAGGATCACGCATGTTTCATGCAGCATTGGGTTGTTCCTTTCGTGTTAGGTTCATGCACCATCGTCAGCCGACATGGGCCGTGGCGCGGGGCATGGCGTCTACGTCCTTCACGAGCCGTGAGTACGCGGCCGGATAACGCCGGGGAAACCCGTCGAGTTCAAGCCCTTTGATATGGGGCAGCCGCCACACGCGGACGGCGGATGACAGTTGGATGCGCGCCGCCACCAAAGGCCGGGGCATACGGGGCACGGGGTCGGTGATGGCCGCGCCCAACAGGATCGATGCGCCGAACAGTCCGGCCGACTGGTCGGCGAGCAGCGCGCGCAACGATTCGAGGCCGCGCCCCGTGCCCATGGCGCACAGGATGACGCGCGACGGCATGGAGGGATCCTGGCTCACCGGCAGCGCGCGGCCGGCGTCGGCGAACCGGTCGGGGTCCGAATGGCGGATCGTGGTGCATCCGGCACCGCCGTGCGCGCCCACCAGCCACACGCGGTCGGTGACGGGTGCCGCGAACGACGGGATCAACGTGGTCAGTTGTGGCATGGTGTTGGTCCTTTCATAGGCTCGGGTCGGTGCCGGGCAGTTGCGAGGGGTCCGGGTTCGCGGGCACCGACCAGCCCGGAGACGCGGAACCACCGGTCGAGCCGGCGGAACCGCCGGAGGAATGGTATCCGCCGCCCGTCGGGCCGGAACCCGGGCCCGAAGCGGAGCCGGAGGGCGTGTACGAGTACTGTTGCGGTGCCGGCGTGCTCTGCGCCTGCGCCGCCGCAGCCGCTGCGGCCTCCTCCTGCGCTTTCCTTTCCTCGTCGGCCTTGGTCTTCGCGTCGATGGAGGCGTTCACCTTGTCCATGGCGTCGGCGATGGCCTTCTCGTCGCGCTTGTCGATGGAGGCGCGCAGCAGGGCGCGAGAATATTCGTCCTGCACCTTGCCTTCGGAGGAGGAATACAATCGTTCGCCCTGTTCGACGGTATGGGCCAGCCGTGAGGAGAACACCGCGCCCGCCGCCTTCTTCAGCCGCGAGAGATTTCCCGTGTGCTTCTTTTCGATGGCTTGCAGCTTGGATGTGGTGGCGTTGGCCGTTTCCGTGTCCGTGGCGGCACATGCGGGGATTCGCTCGCCCTCGGAATATTGTTCGGCCAGCTTGTCGAGGGTTTCCAGGGTTTCCGGGTCGGCGAGCTTGTCGGCCGTGACCGCTTTCGCCTGTGCGAGCCGGTCGCCGTCGAGATATTCAGCCAGCTTCCGTTCGGCTTTCTTCGCCGCAGCGCGCGCGGTGGCGCAGTCCGCCGTCGCCTGTTCCAGCTCGCGCGCGGCCGTGGCGGATTCATGCGATTCCCACGCGGACATGCCGGCGACCGTGACGCAGGCCGCGAGCAGGATGCCGCCCGCGGTCGTGGCCATGCGCCTCCATTCGCGCACGGGCATGGCGGCATCCCGGTCGCCGACCGGCGTGAGGTCGATCGTGTCGGCGAGATCGGCCGGCTCCACGGCACCGACAACGTGCTGCGGTTCCGATGCCGGGGCATCGGCCGGGATATCATTCCCCACCGGATTCGAGGCCGATGGCAGCGGGCCGATCTCCCACGGATCGACGGCCGTGTTCGCCCGGCCTTCGCTTCCGGCGTCGTCCACGCATCGCGCATCCGGCTCCAGCCCGGGCCCGGGCTCGGGTTCGGGTTCGGCCGGTGGCCGGCGTTCCGGTTCCGGTTCTCGTGCCGTGTCGATGGCGACGGCGGTGCCGGCGGCGATTATGGGGCCCATCTCCCATGGGTCCGTGCCGGAGGTGTTCATCGGTTCGGGAAGAGGCGCTGGCGGAGGCTCGGGCGGTCCGGCGCGGTGGCGGTCATGCCGTCGGCGGCGTCGGCCTGCCGTTCGCGCAGCTGCCGCTGTTCCATGACCCATGCGGGATGCTGGCCGTGCTCGTGCGCGTCCATGAGGCAGCGCGTGACCTCGCCCTCGGGTGAAACCGCCGCGAGCCGGCCCAGATGGCCGGTGAACGCGGCCTCGGGATCGCCCTGCATGAAGCTCATGTACGCGGCGGCCTCAAGCGCGCCCTCCCTTCGCGCGGAATCCGGGATGGTGTTGGACAGCCGCCACAGCAGTGCGGGTATGTCCTGGTGGAACTCGCTGTTGGCGATCTCGCGCACGTTGTAGTCGGCCTGGTACCACGGTTTGACCTGGCCCGAGGCGAACAGGGGCAAGGCGCGCGGATCATGCTCGGCGACCATGAGGAAACGGGCGCGTTCCAGGCCCGGCGATATCAGCTTGGCGCACACGGCGTCACGCAGCCCCGTGTCGCCGGACAGCGATGCCAGCAGTCCCGCCGTGGCATGGTCCTTTTCCGCGTCCGCGCCGATGCGGTATTGTCCGGCGCGCAGCGAGTCGAGAAAATCGAATACGGCCAATGCGGTTTGCCTGTCAGCCATGTGCAACCTCCAGAAGAATGATGATGGTGCGAACAATGTCAGAGTCGATGATGCGCCGGGTCGCGGGCCGCTGCGGGGCGCACCGTCTACAGGCCCCATCGGGAGCACGGCTCCACGGGTCCACGGGTTCCGGGCATGGGAAAGGCCCTCCGCCGGGAGAGGCTGGCGAAGGGCCTGGGGGTTCGCACGCCGCCCGGGGCACGGGATTCGGAAGGTATGCCCCTTTCCGGCATGTGAAGTCGATGGAGGGCGTTCCGGCCGTCATCGGACGACGAGGCCGGAACGCCTCGGGGTCACTTGCCCGCGTTCACGGCCGTGTGGCGGCCGGAACCCTGTGCGTAGTGGCGCTTGCGGAACACGAGCAGGGAGCCGCCCGCGAGCAGCACCGCCAGAGCGCCGCCGGCAAGGCCGAGCACGGCCGTGCCGGTGGAGGCCAACGGCTTGGCACGGTATCCGTTCCAGTCGTCGGTGTTGCTGGTGACCTGGGTGTCGGCGCACAGCTGCTTGCCGTCGATCTCGGTCACGTCGCCGGTGGAATATTCCGGATCGGTGTCTTCGCCGCCGTCGGTCTTGTCGTTGAACGGGTCGCCGTTGGACGGCGCGCATTCCACGAGCGGGGTGCCGGTGACGATGGCGCGGTCCGTGTGGGTATCGCCTTCCTTGACGCCCTTGAGCGTGCCGGTCACGCTGACCGATTCGCCCGGCTTGAGCACCAGGGTGTCCCAGTTGTCGGGGTAGGTGAGCGAATCCATGTCCACGTGCGCGTCGCCGACGATGGTGGAGTCGGCGAGGTTCAGGTCGCTTGCCTTGAACCATGCGCCGTCACCGGTGGCCGGGTCGGTCTTGGAGGTGTTCGTGATGATGAACGTGATGCCGATGCTGTCGGCGTCCATCTTCAGCGCCTGCTTCGAGTCGTCGCGGTCCGCCTGCTCCTGGCCGTCCTGCTTGAGGGTCGGGGTATCGACCTTCTCCAGGTGGATGCTCGGGGTCATGTCCGGGGTCTTGGTGACGACCTTGTTGGATTCGCGCGGCTGGCCGTTGATGGTCTCGGTCCACGTGTTGGGCACCTCGTCGGCCACGGCGATGCGCTTGCACTGGAGGTAGAGCACCCAGCCGGCCTCGTGCTCGTTGTCGGCGCTCACCAGGTCGAGGTAGGTCTGGGTCGCGTCGGCCGTGACCTTGCCGTTGCCGTCGGCGTCCACGGCGAACAGGTTGCCGCCGAACTTCGAGGAGTCGAAGCCGCTGCCCGCGATCTTCTCGCCCCTGGCCGCGAGCACCTGGCCGTCCCTGTACAAATCACGCGAGGCGTAGACGGCCCAGTTGCCCAGGTACTGGTCGTACTCGGTGGCCAGCTGGTCCGTGCCGCCCCAGTCCGTGACGGTCTGGTAGGCGCGGCCCGGGGGCAGGATGCTGGAATCCAGGCGGTAGAGGAACGTGTGGTTCAAATACACGCTCTTGCCGTCGACGCTGTCGCCGCCGACCTTCACGGCCACGTCCTTCTTCGGGTTGATCTCCTTCAACGGGTTGGTGACGGTGTTGGTCTTGTCGCGCCTGTCGTTCGTGACCTGCGTGGCGGTGTTCTCCACCGTGTGGCCGTCCTTGACCTTGGTGACGGTCATCGGCATGACCACCTGGTAGGTGTGGCCCAGCAGCGACTGGTCGATGCTCGGGTCCTTCAGCGGGTCGTAATCCTTGTCGGACTTCTCGCTGTACGCCTTCAGGTCGCCGGGCTGCGGGTCGCCGGGAACGGTCTCGCCGGTCGCGGGGATCTGGGTGTCCACGGTTTTGGCGAAGGCGTAGAGCACGCCGTCCTTGTCCTGGATGTTGAACTCGCCGGTGCGGTCCCTGCCGGTCTCGTCAAGGATCTCCACGTGCTTCGCGTCGAGGGTCAGGTACTCCTGGTCGTAGTCGTCCGTCATGCCCAAGCGCCATACCTTGTAGGCGGTGTCGGTGAGCCTGGAGGCGTCGATGTTGACGCGGTAGTACACCTTGTCGCCCAGCAGCGCGGTCTTGCCGTCGATGTTGATGGTCGGGTCCTTCTGCGTGTCCTGCTTGGAGGGCTTGATGACCGGCGGCTCGTTCTCGACCTTGTTGGACGGGGTGACGCCGTTGTTGACGGTCAGCGCGGCCTTGTTGTCGACGGTCTTGTCGGTGGGCGCGTCCTCGTTCACCTTGGCCTCGAAGCGCAGCAGCACGCGCGGGTTGGAGCCGGCCTTCCAGTTGGCGGCAACCCAGTCCTTGGCGAACGTGGCCTCGAACGAGTGGTTGGCTTCGTCCCACTGCACCTTGTAGGCGCTCTTCGGGATGATGCCGCCGGTTCCCAGGTCGGTGATCTCCAGGGTCTGCTTGTTCGCGGTGGTGTACTCGGAATAGGTGTCGCTCAGCTTGATGGCGGTCACCGAATATGCCTGGTCCGCAGGGATCTGCGGGTCCACGCGCACGGTGTATTCCACGGTCTGGCCGGGGAACACGGTCTTGGTGTCGATGCTGGACTGGTCGCCGCCCTGGGAGGATTCGGCGATGACCTGCTTGTGGATCGGGGGCACGGTCACGCAGATCTTCGGCGTGTTGGTGTCCACCGTGCTGCCGCCGACCGTCTGGCCGCCCTTGTTGTCGAGGTCGTCGCCCTTCGGGTCCACGCACGTGTTGAGCTCGTCGCCCTCCGCCTTGCCGTAGGATTCGAGCAGCTTCACGGTGTCGAAGTTCACGTCGAACGGGATCACGACGCTGATCTGCTTCGCGGTCTTCAGGTCCTTCTGCGCGGCCTCGTAGGAGTCCTTCGCGCTGACCGTGACCTTGGTGCCCTCGGCGGTGATGTCGAACTGGTCGGTCACGTCCCTGCCGGTCTTGTTCAGGTCGTTGACGCCGGCGTTGGCCTCGTCGGTGGTGTCCTGCTCGTAGACCTTGATGTTGGAGGTGTCCTTCAGGTCGAGGATGCTATCGACGTTGGCGAAGTCGTCGGTCCACGCGATCTCGGGCACGCGGCCCAATCCTGTGGGCAGGGTGCCGGAGATGACCGCCGCCACCTCGTCGCCGAGACGGTAGTACTTGTCGTCGCCGCCCACCTTGTCGCTCTTGGTCGGATCGACGGTCAGCTGCCACTTGCCGCCGACCTTCATGGCCCACGCCTTGTTGGGGTTGGGCGTCCACACGAACACCGGCGGCTCGTTGGTCGGTCGGGTCTCGTTGTTCCACTTCTCGTACGCCTTGTTGGTCAGCTGGATCTTCTTGCCCTCGGTGGCACCCTTTTTGATGGTGCCCGTCAGGTAGAACCTGACCTTGCTCGCGCTGTTCCTGAACATCGTCTTCGCGATGTAGGCGGACTTCGCGGTGGCGGTCGCGGTCCCGGCCTTCCGGTCGATCGCGATGGTGAAGTTCGCGGTCTCGTCCTTGCCGTCAACGAACACCTTGCCGGACTTCCAGTCGATCCACTGGTTCGAACCGGTCAGATCATCGGTGATGGAATAGGATGCCAGCGGGTTGAGCAGGTGCGCGGGGATGCTGCCGTTGACGACCACGCCCACCTGGTCGCCCACGAGGAACGTCTTCTGATCGACGCCCTGCTGGTTGGTCCATTGCTTGTCCTCGGCCACGAGAGCGCCGGACTCGTCCAGCACCCACACCTTGTCCGGGGTCGGCGTGACCTTGCCCACGCTGTCGCTGTTGCCGGTCTGGCAGTCGGCCAGGCTGCCGGTGCCGTTGTCTCCGTTCCAGCACGCCACGGAACCGTCGTTGATCTCGTAGTCGCCGCCGGTGGGCTTGGCCGACTGTGGCACGTTCAGCGTGTAGAGGCCGGAATGCGGGGCGGTGGCGTGCGCCTTGACCACGCGCTTGCCATCGATGGAATCGTCGATGGAAATGTCCGCCGGCACGATGTTGCCGTTCGCGTCGGTCACGGTCACCTTGCTCACGTCGTCCTGCTCGGTGCCGCCGATCACCACGTCCCTGGTGTCGATCGTGTCGTAGATCCAGAACTTGCCGGAGGCGTTGGAATGCGCCTTGATGTGCGCCGTGTACAGCGAGCCGGACGCGATGGAGTCGTTGCCGTCCCGCACCGTGTCGCCGGCCCCGTTGGTCAGCCATTTCTCGGGCGGGGTGGTGGTCTTCTCGCCGGACTCCTTGCCGTCGTTCTCTCCCTTGTGGGAGACCGCCTCGGCCATGTCGCCCTGCTTCGCCACGTCAACGTCCCACCAGCGCTTGCCCGCAGGCCACGACTCCCACGAGGCGTCCATGTCCTTGAAGGACGCGCTCACTGTGGCGCTGCCCTTGTTGGATGCGGTGAACTGCTTCGCCACCGTCTTCTCGGTGCCGTCAATGCCACGCCAGTGCAGGGTCGCGGTGCCGTTCACGTTCTCGGTCTTCGACCCGTCGCTGGACAGGGTGATCACATCCGAGGCGTCCTTGGTGTCGCCCGACTGGCCCGACATCTCCGCAGCCTGCGTGCTGATGCCCAGATGATATGAGGGCGGCGCGGGCTGGTACTTGTCGAGCACGATGACCACGATCGACGGCTTCGAGGAAGCCCCCACATTACGACGCATGATCGCATCCACGCTGTTCGACGGATCATCATCGAACGGATTGGATGTCAGATATACGGTGCTGCCGTACTGGTATGTTCTTGGAGCTACGTATTTGTTCCAGTTGTCATACCAGCCGCCGGGTAAAGAGGGCGAATAGTAACCGGTGCCGTTGTAGATGAAGCTGCGGCCTGAGATGTAGGGCACCGCGCCGACGGCGACCACTCGGCAGTCACCATCGCCCTCGCCGGGATGTCGCTGCCGGAAACCGGTCTCGCATTCCGTGCGGGCCTGGTCCAATGCGGCCTGCGCCTTCGTGACGCCATCGCCCTGCAACGCGACGCCGGCATTGTTCATGGCGGCGCGCACCGAATCAAGACTCGTGGCCGGACCCCACGAACCACTGGTGTCGTCCTTGTACTGCCAGAATTGCAATACGTCCATGTTTCCGCCCGCGCCGGGCTGGTTGCCGCCGCCACCGCCCGCGAACGCGGTCGATGCGACGACGCCGCCGGCACCAAGCGTGGCGATCGCAGCCACCGCCGCGACGCCGGCCTTCATCATCTTCCTGCCAAAGTTCAAATGAACCTCCGTTAACATTGTCTGTTCATCCCCTCCCCTCAAACTTTCCGGTCATGGCCCCGCCGCCTTTTTTCAAGGGGTGGCGGGGCTTCCGACCGCAGGAATAACGGGAGGTAGCCGCCGGTTGGCCCGGCAGCCACCAACAAGCCTCACAGACGACACGCCGAACCACGGAGCATGGCGTCTACAAAAATCCGGAAGTATTTCCCGGCAACACGGGCACACGGGAGTGCGGGGACACGGGTTCACGGGGAAATGGGTTTCCTTTGCGAAATCCATGGAAAAGGCCCGTACCGGTTTCCCGATACGAGCCATAATCAGCCATTCATCGATCAGTGATGGTAGTAGCCGTCATACTTGCCGGTGCAGCTGTTGTCGCAGCCGTATGCGCCGTTGAGGTTCGGCTTTGGGGCGGAGCCGGACGTGGAGCCGGTGCCGCCCGATGTGGTGCCACGGTATGTGTTGGAGCCGGAAGCGGAGCCTTCCGTGCGCCTGTACGCGCCTCCGGAGTAGGAGGAGCCGCCGTTGTAGGCGGATCGGGCCTGCGCCTGAGCCTGGGCTGCCGCTGCGGCCGCTGCGGCGGCTTGCGCATCCGCGTCCGTCTTTGCCTGGACGCTCGCGTTCACGCCGTTGATGGCATCCTCCACCGTCTTGCGCGCCCCGTCGATCTTCGCCGGATCGTTCCCGTCCTTCAGCCCGTTCGCCGCGTCGATGGCGTTCGACAATGCGTCGCGGGTGGCGTTGTCCGCGACCTTGCCGTCCGAATCCGCGAGCAGCCTCGACGCCTCGTCCAGCTTCGCCGTCAGATTCGTTTTCGCGTCATCCAGCCTCTTCGCTGCCTTGGATTCGGTGACGGCCCTCACCGCCTTCGACAGGCTCTTCTCGTGGGTCCCGTACCAGTCGGCCTGTTCATTGAGCTTCACGGTGGCGGCATCCAGTCCTTGCGCGTCTTCGGCCACGCAGCCCTCGTATTCGGGCGCCATGGCCTTGAGCTCCTTGCCCAAGGATTCGACGGTCTTCGAGTCCTTGACCTGTTCGGCCTTGACGGCGGCGGCATCGGCGGCATCGCCGTTGAGCAGCGCGTTGTATTCGTTGGCATTGTTGCGCACGGTGTCGGCGGCGGTGGCGCACGCCTCCTTGGCCTCGGCGAGCTTCGCGCCGCTGTAAGCGTTCCAGCCGATGATGCCGGCCACGACCAGAATCACCGCGCAGACGGCCGCGACCAGGGGCAGCAGCCACTTCGGACACTTCCTTCCATCCTTGCTTGGCTCTGTGATGTTCTCGGCGGGTGTTTCGACGGGTTCGAGGATTTCCGTCTTGTCGTTCTCGTTCATCATTGTTCTCCTTGCATTGATAACGCTTTATTGATCTGCCGGGATACCCGCGTCGGATTGCAGCGTTTCCCGCGCGATGTCGAGTAGCCGCTCGTCGCGGCCGGGTTGGGCGTCCGCTGTGTGGGGGAGCCAGTCCTGATCGACGTCGAGGGTCAGGTCATCGAAGGCCTGTTGCCCGTCATCGCGGCCCAGCAGGCCGCGTAGCCTGAACGTCTCGTTCATGTGCTGTCCGTCCCATTCGATGCGCCGGGCGTACAGCAGGAAATCCAGAGTAAGGAACCCCGGCCCGGCCTTGTCCACCTGCACGTACCGGGAGCGCGTCGGCGTGAATCTCACCCGCGGCACGCCTTTCAGCCGTTCGTGCAACGGGCTGTCCGGCACGATGTAGCGTTTGACCAGGTTCTGTCCGCCGGCCGCGAAGAACAGCATCTGCGGCAGATTGCCGTAGGTCGCGTCGTAGTAGCGCCATCCCTGGTCGTCCCGCCATTTGCGAAGCATGTCACGGGCGGCCCCCGGCCCCAGATGGATGCCGGAGAACCGTTCCCACGCCAGCGTCACCCGGTCGAACTCGCCGCGCATGAGACCATACAGGGCCCGCCCGGTCTGGTCCTTCGGATGACGTCTCGCTCGGGTGTCCGTCCGATGGTTCGGATCCGCATACGGGCAGTGCAGATAGGCGTCCTCGTCGTAGCGGCACAGGCCCGGCACGTCGCCCCGGTGGTGTCGCCCGTAGGGCCGGCGCGCACGGCTTTCCTCCTGCCGGCGGAACATGCCGACGATCTGGATGGGATTGTCGCACAGCGGGCACACCGCGTAGTAGGACGGCCCCTTGTCGCCGTCACGACGCCACGGGGCCACGCCGCCGGTGCACCTCATGTATGACTCCTGGCTGATCACGATGCTTTCCGCCCTTCCCGGCCATGCCTTGAACGCATCCATAGTCGGCCCCCCTCGCCGCGCATCGTCGTCATCGATACCTCCTGTTGATTCTAACCCACCAATCCGCCGGCAGCTCGGGCACCGCGCCCTCGCGTTCGGCGAACGCGAGGCACGCGAGCACCGTGCGCAATCCCAACGGGAACTCCCGCCGTCCCTGACGCATCAGGAACGTCCAGTCCTCCGTGCACTCCTCGCAATCCGAATGGTCCATGATCCCGCGACGGGCCAGTGCGGCCCGCTCCTCGATGTCATCCGTCATCATCCACTCCTTCTTCCGTCTTGCTTCGCATCGGCCCTTGCGTCCGCCGCGTCGAGGGGCGGGCAATCGCGTTCGATCCATGCCGTGAGCATGTCGCGGATGGTGGTGCCGCGCCGCACGGCCTCGGCCTTGAACCGTTTCTTGAGCATGGGGTCGAGCTCCACCGTGATCTTGGGCAGCTTGACCGGTTTCCGATAGTCCGTGAGGGTCGATGCCAGCATGTTCCTCGTGGTCATCGGCTTGTTGATCTCCATGACGTTGTTCCTTTCCGTGTCCCCGTGTCCACGGGTTTGCGTGGACACGGGTTTATGGGTTGCCGGTTCCGCGGGTGTCAGGCGTTGAATGCGTCGCTGAGTTCCTTGGCGATAAGCCCGTAGCCCGAGGCGGACGGGAACCGGCCCTCGTCCGGCGCGAGGCGCATGGCCTCCTTGTACGGGATGGTCTCCCTGCAATGGGCCAGTCCGTTCTCGGCCAGGAACTCCTCGGCGTGCCTGAGGCTGCGCGTGCCGTAGCGGGTCTGGGTCAGCAGCACCGAGGAGGGCTTGTTGATCTGCCGGATGGTCTCCAGCATGCGTTCCAGGTCGATGGGGCCGGTGGTGGTGACGAGCAGCACGAGGTCGGCCGCGTCCACCGCCGCCTCCACCAGATCGGTCTGCAAGGGAGGCGTGTCGATCAGCACCCATTCCTCCTCGGCGGGCGCGGCGACGGTGAACCGGTTGACGACCTCCACCCCGAAGGGCAGTGGGCGGCCGGCCGATAGGGCCTTGTGCGCCCACAGGGTCGCCGCGCCGGACGGGTCGGCGTCGCGCACCGTCACGGTATGGCCCAGTCGGGCGAGTGCTTCGGCGGTGCCGATGGCGCTGGTGGTCTTGCCGACCCCGCCCTTGAGGTTGACGAAGGCCACCGTTTTCGTGTTCGTGGTCATTGGGATTGTTCCTTTCATTCGGGTTTCCGGCTTCCCGTGTCCACGGGTGCACGGTTCCACGGTTTGCCGCGTATACGGGTTTCCGGAATGGTTCGTCCTTATGGGGCCGGACCGGTTATCTGTATCGGATTGTCTTCAGAAGAGGGTGTCCTGCAAGGGCGGGGTGTGTGTGGCACCGGCCGGGGCCTTCGCCTTGCCGGTCGAGCGTGTGGTGGCGCGCCATCGTTGCTGGCGCGCGTTGCGCTGCTCGGTCTTGCGGCGCTTGCATTCGCGTTCGCGTGCCGCCGCCACGATCTCGGGGTTCGCGCGGATGTACCGGGCGAGCCGCCGTTCGGCGGTCGGGTCGTCGGGGTCGAACCGGAATCCGGCCTCCTGCGCGGTCTTCAGCACCTGGCGTCGGGCCCTCAACGGCAGTCCGCCGTAGATGCCGTACTGGTCCCGGACCATGATGCCGAACGCGAGGCATTCGGCCCTGACCGGGCAGGCCTCGCAGATCCGCACCGCCGCGCGGCGCAGCTCGTATTGGGTTCGCTGGTTGGGCAGGTCGTCGGGCCCCCACATGCGGTCCGACCACGAGTCGGGGAAATCCGCGCATTCGCCTTTCAGGAACATGCCGGCACCTCCTTCGGCCCACGGCCGCCGATGAAGCCGAAACGGACGGACGCCGGCCCGGTCTCGGCCGGCTTCCGCTGCCCGAAGCCGTCGTCCTTCTCCCTGGATTCCGCGTCCAGGAAGGCGCGGCCCGCCCGCAATGCCTCCAGCACGGCATTGCGTTCGCCTTCGGCATCGTTCGCGGGGACGCGCTTCAACAGCCGGCGCAGGGTGCGCGGTGCCTCGAACCCGTCATTGCCCGCATCGAAGTCGTAAGGGTCGAGCAGTTTCCACACGCGCCGGTCCAGGTTGTCGGGGATGCCGTAGTTCGGCACCTTCGGCGTGGATTCCGCGCTCGGCGTCTGCGCTGTTTCGCCCTTGTCGGCGAGGATGCCGTGTTCGGCGAGCAGGCGACGCCCGTGGGGGTCGTCGGCCATCTGGAGGCATACCTGGTCCCAGTGCCGTGCGAGGGAGCGGGGGCCGGTGAGCGTGCGACGCCAGAAACCGTCATACGGTTTGCCGGAAGCGTCGCCCTTGTCGGTCTTGGAAGGCGGCAGCGACGCCCATTCGGTCACGGCCAGCACCAGTGGCATGCCGTGGCGGGCGATCAGCCGTCGGGCGGCGTCGAGTTCGCGTTTGCCGGGCCGGGCCAACGGTTCGGGCACCGGCATCGACGGCATGGCGCGCAGCCCGTCCGCCATCGTGCGGCACACCGCCTCCGCGTCGGAACCAGCCCCGGCGGATTCGCTGCTTGGGGGTTCGGCTCCGGCGGCGTCGGCCCATGAACCGTCCTCGCGGATTCCGTCATCGTCCGGGGAGGTCTCTCCGCTTGCGGGGAGATGCCCCGTAGGGGCAGAGGGGTTATTACGTACTAGGGACGTACTGTGGCTCACCAGGTGAGCTGGGGGTGGGGTCACAGCTGTGAACCGTGGTTCACCCGTGAGCTGGGGTTTTCCCGTGTCCCCGTCGCCATAACCACGGTCCACATGTGAGCCGGGGTTTCCCTTCGCCCTGTTTTCCGTGGAAGGCCGTCCGCCTCGGGTCGAGTCGATGTCGTTCGAGTCGAAGAAGTCGGGGTCGAGCTCCAGACGGTTCCCCAGGCACAGATCCCACACGACGGGCCGGTGCCACTCGCTGAAATGCCCGGCCTGGCGTTGGTCGCCGCGACGGATCAGCCCGTTCGCTTCCAGCCATGACAGGTGGCGTTTGACCGTGCTCACGCTGCACTTGCACCACGCGGCCAGCTTCCTGTGCGTCGGATGCGCGTTGCGCCCCTCGTCGTCGGCCACGTTCGCCAGACACATCAGCACGCGAGCGGCACCGTTGTGCCTGGCGTCCACGGGCGCGAACCTGAGCGCCCAATCGACCGCGTTCACGCTCATGCGGCACCCCCTCGGCGGGAGTCTTGCAGACGTGCGCGCAGCATGGGCACGCGCGGCACGGGAACGTCGAGCATCATCGACAGGTAGAAGTCGTGGCTGCCGTCCGACGGGCAGGCCGCCAACAGGCCCGAAGCGAACCCATGGGGCGGGAAGCCGCCATGACGCCCGGCACGCTCAAGCGTTTCATGCGCTCTCATGGCTCTCCTCACTCACGGAACCGGCCGACTCCTCACGCCAACGGGCCTCAAGCATGTCGCGGCGCGTGGCCGCGCGGCACAGGGCGAACGTCAGCAGATAGGACGCGGCGAGAATGATGACGACGGCGATCACGAGTATGAGGTGCATCATCGGCCCGCCCCCATTGATCGCGCGAGGGAGGCCAGCAGACGGACCGCGAGAAGCACGATGCCGACGGCCAGACGCAGGAACGGCAGCAGCAGGCCGAAACAGGCCACCGCGAGCACCACGAACAGCAGGATCACCAATTCCACCACTCATCACCCCCGCTCACCGAAGGATGCCTGAGCATCGAGAACACCGCGTCATCGCCGCTGAGGGCCTCCACGTCGCGCATCAACGCGTCGATCTCGTCGGACACCATGCCCGCACCGGCCTCGTAGCCGCGATTGAACACGCAATCCGACGGACCGCCATGGATCAGACGACGGTTCACCGTCCGAGCCGGCGACGAAGCGTTCCGCACGTCACGAAGCGCGTCATGCCGGCCGATCAGATAGGCGACCGCCATGACCTCCCTCACGGTCATCGACGCATCCACGGACAGGGACAACAGGGACATGTAGTCCCGGAAATTCGAGCGCTCCTCGTTATCGAGGGAACGCGCGCCAACGGTCATGGTCATTGCCTCACCTCCGCGTGAAGGGACCAGAAAGCGAAATCCCAGGCATCGCGCGAGTTCCGGTCGCACCAACGGCCGGCAAGGACCATCACGCAGGCCAAAGGCACCAGAAGCACGGCCGGCACGAGGAGATTCCTCGCGGCAAGCAGAATCGCCAGAAAAACCACGCACGACAACGCGGCCAGCATCCAGGAGACAAGTCCCAGCAGCTCGTAGCGCCGGGCAGAACGTCGCCAATACAAAGATTCGGAAAATGTAGACGCCATGTCCCGCGAACCATTCACGGGGGCGTTACCATCAAAATCAGAAGTCGGCACAGCGACTTCGGTTACACTAGACATTTGTGCAGCCTCCATAATCTAAAAGGCAATGCGAACGATTCAAAAGTTTGGCGACTAGGGAATCGTCCGACATTGGATGTGTTGCATACGCCCGGTTTCGATGTATCAGATCGAGACCGGGCATTTTCTTGAAATGAGAAAACCACTAACCTCCTCTTCTACTGAGTCCAGCCATCAAGCGATTGCCTTCTCGCAAGAGGGCAGGTTATTGATGCCAAGAACGAAATCAGCGGAAAGTCCGTAGTGGTCATAAAGAAACAGCAAGTCCTTCTGCTGCCAGCCCAAATGCCCGTTCTCTTTCTGAGAAAGAGTGGAAGCGGATTGGCCCATGTCGGCAGCAAGGGCAGCTTGAGTCACATCGTGATCCTTCCTCCACTGTTGCATCGGAGAAGCCATATCTACTCTTTTCCTAAAGTCTTTAGCCTAACTAATGTTTTAGAATACACTTTGGTTTGACTAAAGTCAAATCGTAAACTAGAGTAGCTTAATGAGATAAAGGTTTATTGATAGAATAGGATTAGAATATGCGTACATTATTATCCGCAGATCAGGCGAATCAGACACCCCCCGATACCTTGGGCGAATACACAGAACGTGTGCTCAACTACAATGTGGACGCCCGCCGCAGACAGCTGAAACGAACCCAGAAATCACTGATGCAGCCGATGGGGGTTACAAGCGAAGGGGCTGTATCTCAACGACTCAAAGGCATTACTCATTGGTCTCTGATTAGTGCGGTCAATGTTGCCCAGAGCCTCGATACGAGTATTGAAAAACTACTTGATGACAGTGCCATGAAGATGGAGATCGAACGCCAAGCGGTCGCACTGCGCGTTCAACTGGATCAAATAAATCAGATGACGGGAAACAAGAAAGCCACCGGCGACACGCCGATGGCTTCAGGTGAGCTCCTGCGGCTGGGCTTGAACCAGCGACCGTCCGATTAACAGTCGGATGCTCTGCCAACTGAGCTACGCAGGAATATTCAATTTTCATCCCGACCGGAGTTACCCGTTCAGGTGAGCTCCTGCGACTGGGCTTGAACCAGTGACCGTCCGAT
>ENA-OQIZ01000136-OQIZ01000136.1-human-gut-metagenome-genome-assembly--contig:-NODE-136-length-50419-cov-35.427583_pt1 | contig 50419 bp, 43 predicted proteins | sample MGYA00242593_ERZ504758 | MGnify/ENA primary metagenome ERZ504758 (study PRJEB26092, sample SAMD00036364) | human gut metagenome | host: Homo sapiens | study: EMG produced TPA metagenomics assembly of...
TCTTCGTTCCACCCTCTGCGTTGAAGCCGTAAGCAACAGCGATTGCTTCCAGAAGCGTAGATTTTCCACTTCCATTTTCGCCAACAAAGAACGTAATGGGCTTATGGAATGTAAAAGTGTCGATTCCACTGATGGCAGGAATCTGACGAACATAATTGTATGGGCGAACTCTGTTCCAGTCGATGGTCAGCCCTTGGATAAACAAATCGTTCATACAGCACTCCTTACTATATAGTGTAGGAGAACACTTAGTTCCGCTCAAACCCAAGATAGCGGGTGCCCTGAAAACTCAGCTTTCCGATGTCGCCCTGCACGAGCAGACCATAATCGCTTCCGTCCACTTCAAATTCCATCCGGTCGCCGCTCTCCACCTGAAAAGTCACATAGTACGATGTAAATGTGCTAGTGTCGTATCCGTGCGCACCGGACATATCTCCGGCATTGGCACTGCTGGAATGCGAAACATCGGTGCGCTTTGCTACCACTGTTGCCGGAACGGTAAGCCGCGGCGAGTGGTTGTTTTTGTTCCATGTGCGGAGATTTGAAATTAGAGCAAAGAAAAACATTCCAATAAAAAGCAGGAACAGGATTGGGAAAATGAAGCTGAATATAGCGTCAAACCATCCAAAAAACATTTTACTCCTCCAAAATTTCTTCCAGCAGGTCTTTTACATCGTTCAGAAAAGATTTTTCTCCGAGGGCGTTCACCTTGAAGAACACCGCTTGACTGCCTCCTGCGGTGATGGCAGACAGCCGAACCGGACTGTCCGCATTCTGGAACATGGTCAGTGTCAGACTCAGGCGGTTGCCGCCCATCATGCTGTACCGTTCAAATACACGGACACTGCACCGGGCATCGCCCTCTTTGAAATCACTGCCTGCCTCTAAATCTGCCGACCAACTGCTGTCCGGGATTTCATTTTCCAGCTTCCGAAGCAGCTTGTCAAAGTTTTTGTTTCGGATGGTCTTTTCAAAGATTGCCATAATGGTTCCTCCGTTCTGACAATTAAAAATCGGTCCCTTATTTTTGATACGAGCAGAGCCACAGGAAAATTGCGGAGAAATCGCTTGAAGAGAGGAATTTTGTCTAATTTGATTATAGCATATCTTTTGGAAGAACAAAATACTTTATGTACGCCGCCCGCAGGCGGCAATAATCAGTCCGGGGGAAATTCCAGTTCGACAAACTCCGCATCGGTCAGCAGTTTCAGTTTTTCGATGACCTGTTTCGTGGATAAGCCCCAGCCGGGTGCCGGTGTTGTAGAACATGGAGATAATGCTCAGTCATCTCAGTGTCGGCATGGCCTACATTGCCTCCATGGGCTGGATCTTGTTTATACAGAAAAAGGGCCTTTGGCAGCAGCTGATCCACGCAGCCGCCGGATGTGAAAAGCTCTTCTTCACACTGGGTGGTTTAGTGTTGATGATGAGCCTGCACATTTTTTCCATTCATGCTAACCATCTACGATTATTTCCTCAATAGGTCGTTTTGCATTTTATGCCATGCAAAAGGCAGAATCAGATATAAAAAGTTCTTTCGTATGTAAAAGCCTTCAAAAACAACTTGAAACACTTTTGTTGCAATGGTACAATAATAATGTTATTTTATGGAAGCTCGGCGCAAAGCCCATGCGGACAGGCCGCGGGTGTGTGGATTCCTATGGGATGTGTAAGAATAGCTAGGGCAGCACTGCGCTACTGCACTTTCCGATAATGTGAGGGAGGTATATTTATATGATGAAAAAGATCTCCCGCCGCTCTTTTTTGCAGGTCTGCGGCATTACGGCAGCCACGGCGGCGTTGACTGCCTGCGGCGGCGGTAAGACCGAAACGGCGAAAAAAGACGATGTGCACGAAGCCATCACCTTTATGGCACCTTATAAGGAGATAGAAGCCTTTATTGAGCAGGTACACAGCGTTTACCCGGAAGTGAACATCGAGGTCGTGCCCTACAGCGGCGATAACACCACCACCTGTTTGCAGAATATGTTTGCGGCGGGCGACCTGCCGGACGTCTGCACCTTGACCTACTACGACCCCCGGATTGATCTGGTCTCCGACAAACTGCTGGACCTTTCCGGCTACGATTTTACGGATAACTATGTGGAGTCCCGTCTGCAGGACGTGTTCGACAACGGTGCCATCTACCTGCTGCCCTCGACCTACAACTGCTACGGCATCACTTACAACAAGACCCTGCTGAAAAAATACGGCTGGGAGCTGCCCAATTCTTTCACTGAGCTGGAAGAACTGGCTGTAAAGGCCAAGAAAGCAGAGGTCGATCTCTGTCTGCCGCAGATCCAGTATCCGGGCTATGGTTTCCAGTATCTGTGCAACATTGCGGACGCCGATTTCCTCGGCACACTGGACGGCAGGCTGTGGCAGCGGGATTATCTGTCCGGTAAGGCGAATGTCAGCAATACCCCCGGCATGATGCAGGCGATGGCCTATGTCCAGAAGTGGAAGGACATCGGGATGCTGAACGACACCGGCGACGCTCTTGACGACAATGTGACCCGGCAGAGGATGACCGAGGGCAACACCCTGTTTCTGATGGGCGGCACCAACGGCATCGTGGAGGCAGACGGCAACGCCGATAAATACGGGCTGATGCCGTTTCTCTCGGAGGACGGCACCCAGAACGTTTTTGTGCTGAATGTGAACCGCTTCTACGGTCTGAATAAAAAGCTGGAGCAGGCCCCCCAGAAGCTGGAAGATGCGCTCAAGGTGATGCGTGTGCTTTCCACCGTTGCAGGCACCAGCGCTCTGCAGCCCGCAACGGCGCTGAAAAGCAGCCTGCTGCCCTTCAAGGACGCAAAAGCGGACGGCACCTACTATGCCGACATCGCCGATGCCCTGAATGCAGGCAACACCGCGCCCTTTATCTATTCCGGCTGGGAAAACACCATCGTGACCACTGGCCTTAAAATGCTGGACTTCATGAAGGGCAATGCCACCATGGAGGATGTGATCCGTCAGCTGGACGAGGATCAGGATAGTGTGGTGAACAACACCCCGGATATCATCACTACCGTTACGGAGGAGCTTTCGCAGGAGGACTGCGCCATGCTGGTGGGCCGCTGCTTTGCACAGGCTACCGGCAGCGACCTTGCGCTGGTGTCGCTGAGCACATGGATCCCCGGCAACCCCACCGATCAGAACCATCACGGCGTAGCTGCCAAGCTGTACGCCAAGGGCATTACGGATTACGACCTTTCGGTGATCCTGCCCACCGGCTGGAACCGCACCATCCAGACCGTTACCCTGACCGGGCAGCAGATCAGCGATCTGCTGGCCACGGGCTACGATGCCTACGGCAACGGCAAGGGCTACCCCTATGTGCTGGTAAGCCCGGTGCAGCCGGATGCGGGCAAGACCTATCAGGTTGCCATCTGCGGTGTGAGCGACCAGTTGGCTGCGGAGACCACGGTCACAGACAGCGGCGTGGTGGGCATGGATGCTGCAAAAGCCTTCTTTGGTGCATACACCACCATCAGCCGGGCAGATACCGCATGGAGCTAGGGTGCGTCTGAAACAGAACGGACAGGAGATACCGGATGTGAACAACAAACTATATAAAAAGCTGCTTTGGGGCACCGGCTTTGTCATTGTTGCGGTCATCCTGACCCTTTTTATCATGAGCCAGACCTACATCCAGAACCTTGTCTACCATGAGCGGCTGAACCAGATGGAAGAGGTCACCCACCAGATGTTCCGCAGTCTGGAGGATGTGATCGACACCCATTGGAGCGAGGTGAATGTACAATGCAATTATTTGTACTACACTCCGTTAAAGACCGATACCGAGTTCTATCGCTATCTGAAAAAGCTGTCGGAGCTTTCCAATTACCATGAAAGACAGATCGAACTGATTGCCGTGGACTCTGCCGGACATTACTATACTGAGAATGGCCGCATGGGGCTGCTGCGAGGAATGAAGTATTTGGAAAGCGCACCGCAGCGGGTCAGCTACGTTTCTAACTCGCTGACCGTGGACGACTCCCGGATGGTGTTTCTGGAAAAGCTCTCCACCCCCATCACACTGCAAAGCGGAGAAAAAGAGATCACCCTGTGCTACTTTGGTATTTCGCAAAGCATGACCCAACTGAACGATTATTTCCGCTGTGATGCCTACGAAAATAACAACAGCGTCTATGTGCTGGATAACGACGGTTTCAAGCTGTTCAACGCCAATGATACCGAGCTGCTGAAGGGACACAATGTATACACCGTGCTCTCCTGGATGTCCTATCTGCACGGTTCTTCCTTTGCGGAGGCAAAGGAGCGGCTTGACCGCACAGGCTCCTGTTATTCCAACGCCGTGCTGGACGGGACCGAGTATTTCTACGCCCTGAAGCAGATGGAAAACGCCCAGTGGACACTGGCGTTCCTTGTTCCGGCAAAATATGTGGCCGTGAATACGCAGAAGCTGGTCAGCATCGTCATGATCATCATCATCGTCATTGCAATGGTGTTCTCGGTCATAACAGTTTTCGTCGGCTGGTTTCTCCTGCGGCAAAAGCAGCAGCAGGAGCTGCAGGCAGAAAAAGAAGCGAACCTCCGTCTGGAGCAATACAACATCCATCTGACGCAGGTAAACGATGAGCTGCGGCAGGCACAGGACATTGCCGCAGAGGCGTTACAGTCCGCCGAGCGCGCCAGCAAGGCTAAGACGGACTTCCTTGCCAACATGAGCCACGATATCCGCACCCCCATGAACGCCATCATCGGCATTACCACTCTGATGAAAAACGAGCTGCACCAGCCGGAAAAGCTGGCCGAACATCTGGGCAAGCTGGAAAATTCCGGCCAGTTGCTGCTGGGCATCATAAACGATATTCTGGACATGAGCCGCATCGAGAGCGGCAAGACCACCCTGAATGTGGAAAAAATGAATCTGCCCCAGCAGATCAGCCAGCTAGACAGCATCATCCGCCAGCAGGCAGGCCAGCGCCGCCAGACCTTTACGGTAAACACCCACCTGCAGCACGAAAACGTGCTGGCAGACCCCAACCGTCTGAATCGGGTGCTGATGAACATCCTCTCCAACGCAGTCAAGTATACGCCCACCGGCGGGCATATCCGGTTTGAGGTGGACGAGCTGCCCCGAAACGAGCACTACGCCCGATACCGCTTTGTGGTGCAGGATGACGGCATTGGCATGAGCGAGGCCTACCAGAAGACCCTTTTTGACCCCTTTACCCGCGAGGAGCGCTCCGGCACCAACAAGGTGCAGGGCACCGGCCTTGGTATGGCCATCACCAAGAACATTGTTGACCTGATGGGCGGCTCTATCAATGTGGAGAGTACCACCGGCAAGGGCACTCGCTTTGAGGTGGTGCTGGAATTTCCCGTTGATGCTGAAGCAGATACGGTGCCAGAGGCACAGGTGCTCCCGGAGGAAGAGGAAGAAACTTCTCCTCTGTCCGGCATGAAGTTCCTCTGCGCCGAGGATAACGCCATCAACGCCGAAATTCTGGAAATGCTGCTGGAAGCCAATGGTGCAAGCTGCACCATCTGCTCCAACGGTCAGGAAATCGTGGATGCCTTTGCCAGCGTAAAGCCCGGCGAGTACGACATGATCCTGATGGATGTGCAGATGCCGGTGATGGACGGCTTGGAAGCCACCCGCCGCATCCGCAGCGGCGAAAACCCGCTGGGCAGGATCATTCCCATCCTTGCCATGACCGCCAATGCCTTCCTTGAGGATATGCAGAAGAGCAGGGAAGCCGGCATGGACGAGCACCTGTCCAAACCTGTGGATATTGCTGCGCTGGAGCAGACGGTAAAACGCTTCCGTGTTATTCCCCCGAAAATAAATAGCGGACAAGCGCGTTTCCGCAGAGGAAGCACACAAACGATGTGAATGATGCAGGAGAAGATTAGAACGTGAATACACTTTCCGAGATCGAGGAGTATTACAAAGCGCGTGAGCAGCAGCTGTTGGAAAAACTTCATCAACAGGAAGCCGCTTCTGCTGCAATGCCTGACGGATATCCAAGCTGCCCTGAAAGAAGAATTACAGCAGCACAACTGAGCTGCGGATGCAATCAAAACAGGAGTATAAAAAGCCCGAATGAAACACAGAATCTCACGCCGTGCATTCCTGAACGGATGCACGCTGCTGGCGGCAGCTGCTGCCGTAAGCAGTCTGACTTCCTGCGGAGAAAAGGAAGCGAAAGACAGCGGTCTTGCACAAATCGTTGTGGGAAGCGACAGCTATCCACCTTATATCTATCTGAACAATGACGGTGTTCCCACCGGGATCGATGTGGAGATCGCCACCGAGGCGTTCCGCCGCATGGGGTATGCTGCCCGGTTTGAAACGATCAACTGGGAGCAGAAAACAAATCTTGTGGAAAGCGGCGCCATCGACTGCATCTGGGGCTGCTTTTCCATGGATGGACGCGAAGAGGTATACCGCTGGGCGGGGCCTTACATGGTGAGCCGTCAGGTGGTTGCGGTGGATGCCCACAGCAGCATCCGATCCCTCAGCGACCTTTCCGGCAAGACCGTCGCTGTGCAGAGCACCGGCAAGCCGGAGGAGATCTTTCTCAGCGGCTCCGACCCGCGCATCCCGCAGACGGTGGAGGTGCTCAGCATCGAAAACCGCAGTGTGCAGTACGCAATGCTGGCCTGCGGCTATGTGGACGGCATCGCCGCCCACGAGACAGGCATCCTGCAATATATGAAGGACAATGCCGTAGACTTCCGCATTTTGGAGGAACCGCTGCTGGTCACCGGGCTGGGCATCGCCTTTGCCAAGAACGACACCCGCGGGCTGGACAGCCAGCTGACCGATACCCTTGCGCAGATGCGCGCGGATGGCACGCTGGAGCGAATCGTTGGCCGATACCTTGAAAATGCTTCGCAGTATCTGGAGGTGGACACAATTGGCGCGTAAAAACAGAACCACCCCGGATAAAAGGATATGGACAGCCTATCTGATCATCGGCGTGCTCTTGATGGCCGGTGTTGCTTTTTTCTCCAGCTGGCGGGCAATGCGCACAGCAGAGGAACGCTTTTGCCAGACCCTTGAGTTTGTCAAATCCCAGTCCACCAGCTTTGAAAAGCACAACGATACCATCACGGCAAAGGCACTCCGCCGCACGGCGGTCGCAGTCCATCAGCTGGCAGAGAATCCTGCGCTTGACCTCTCCGACCCGCAGTGCCTGAACAGGCAGACAGAAAAGCTCTGGCTCACCGGCATTTCGGTTCTGGGACCGGATGGCACGCTCCGGTGCGAGTCCACGACCAACGGCATCGGCTATGACCGGTTTGGCGACCAGCTGAAAAATGACGCTGTTCTGGACGTTTTATCTTACCCGCGAAAGACCTATGTGAAGCGCGTCCTGCTGGAAGATGGCTCTGCTGTGGATGTTGCGGCGCACCGGGCAGAAAGCACAGAGCTGCTCCTGCTTGCCTACCGGTACACCCCGGCGGAATTTGTGGAGGAAACGGCGCTGTCCATCCAGAGCATACTGGATGGCTACCCGGCAGAAACCAGCGGCACGCTGTTCATCGTGCAGAACAATCAGGTCGTTGCCGCAAACCGCCCGGAGCTGATTGGGCAGGATGTTGCAGGCAGTCCGCTGGCGCAGGGGATCCGCAAAGCCGGGGCCGCAGAGAAGCTGACCCATACCCGGGACTGGAACGGCTCCGGCTGCTATTTCGGGATGTTCTGCCATGGCAGATCCTTCGATCTCTATGCGTACACGGATGAAAAAATAATCTTTCGGGAGTCGCTTTTGCTGATCCTGACGGTACTGGTCAGCTACATCCTGCTTGTAATGATCCTTCAGCTGCTGCGCCGCCGCTCCGTGCAGGAGATGGAGCTGCAGAAAAAAGAGCAGGAGAGGAAGTACCAGACCCAGCTGGAGGAACAGAACCGCAAGCTGGAGATCGCGCTTCAGCACGAGGGGGCGGCAAACCGCGCCAAGCGGGAGTTCCTGTTCAATATGAGCCACGATATCCGCACCCCCATGAACGCCATCATCGGCTTCACCTCGCTGGCTGCAACCCATATCGACAATAGGGAACAGGTGCTGGACTACCTCAAAAAGATCTCCACCTCCAGCCAGCATCTGCTTTCCCTCATCAATGATGTGCTGGATATGAGCCGCATCGAGAGCGGAAAGGTAAAGATCGAGGAAAAAGCGGTGCATCTGCCGGACCTCGTCCACGATGTGCGCTCCATCATTCAGCCCAATGTTTCGGCAAAGCGGCTTTCGCTTTTTATTGATACCATGGATGTGGAGAACGAGGATATCATCACCGACCCGCTGCGGCTGAACCAGATCCTGCTGAACATTTTGTCCAATGCCATCAAGTTCACTCCCACAGGCGGCATGATCAGCATTCGCATTGCTGAGAAAAACGGTGCGCCTGCGGGCCGGGCCTGCTATGAATTCCGCATTAAGGACAACGGCATCGGCATGAGCGAGGAATTCCAGAAGCACATCTTTGAGGAGTTCGCCCGTGAGGAAAACTCCACCGTCAGCGGCATTCAGGGTACCGGCCTCGGCATGTCCATCACCAAGAACATTGTGGACCTGATGGGCGGCACCATCGCCATTGAGAGCGAGCCGGGCAAGGGCAGCGAGTTTATCGTGAATCTCTGCTTTGCGCTCAGCGGACAAAAGGTGGAGCTCAGGCAGCTCCCGCAGCTGGAAGGGCTGCGGGCACTGGTGGCGGACGACGATACCGACACCTGCCTGAGCGTCAGCACCATGCTGTCCAAGATCGGGATGCGGCCGGAGTGGACGATCTCCGGCAGGGAAGCGGTGATCCGCACCCGGTATGCCATGGAGCAGGGGGATGAATTCAGCGTTTACATCATCGACTGGCTGATCCCCGATATGAACGGCATCGAGGTCGTGCGGCAGATCCGCAAGGTGATCGGAAAAAGCTGCCCCATCATCATCCTGACCGCCTACGACTGGGCCGATATTGAAGAGGAAGCCCGCGCTGCCGGTGTTACCGCCTTCTGCGAAAAGCCACTGTTCCTCTCGGAGCTGCGCAGAGTGCTGGCAGAGCCGTTCGGTGCAGAGCCTGCCTGCAGGCCGGTGCAGCTGAACGCGGAGGCCTTCAAAGGAAAAAAGATCCTGCTGGTGGAGGACAACGAGCTGAACCGTGAGATCGCAGTGGAGATCCTGAAGGAAGCGGGCTTTGAGGTGGAATCTGCCGAGGATGGCGAGATCGCCGTCCGGAAGATGAAGCAGGCGGCAGACGGACAGTATGACCTGATCCTCATGGACATCCAGATGCCCAACATGGACGGCTACGAGGCAACGCGGCAGATTCGTGCGCTGCCGGATGCCGCAAAGGCTGGCATCCCCATCTTTGCAATGACGGCAAATGCCTTTGAGGAAGACCGTCAGAACGCACTGAAGGCCGGTATGAACGGCCATATTGCAAAGCCGCTGGATATTCCGCACCTGCTGCAGGTCCTTGCAGATGTACTGAAATAAACAGCGCCCAAAAGCAAAAGCACCCACAGCAAGCGCCACAGAGGTTTTGAATCTCCGGTGAGCAAATTGCTGCGGGTGCTTTATTTCTTATGCCTGAACGGCGGCTTGTTACAAAATTTTGCGCAGCTCCTGCACAAGGTCGCCGATCACGATGGGTTTGGACAAAAAGCCGGTCATGCCGCTTTCCAAGGCATTGCGGCGGTCGTCATCGAATGCGTTGGCAGTCATGGCAAGGATCGGGATCTTTGCCAGTGCAGGGTCGCCCAGTGCGCGGATCTGCCGGGTGGCGGTATAGCCGTCCATCACCGGCATCTGCACATCCATCAGCACCAGATCATAGCTGCCCGGTGCGGCAGTGCTTACCTTTTCCACCGCCACGGCACCGTTTTCCGCCGTATCGACCCGGAAGCCGTACTCGCACAGGATCTCCTGCGCGATCTCGCGGTTCAGCTCGTTGTCCTCTACCAGCAGGATGTGCCTGCCCTTGAAGTTGGTGTTCTTTTTCGGCAGAAGCTCCTGCGCCGCATCCGTCTGTGTCTGGCCGATGGCGCTCATCAGGGTCTCGCGCAGGTCGGACATGAACATGGGCTTGGAGCAGAAGGCGGTCACACCGGCAGCCTTTGCCTCCACCTCAATGTCGGACCAGTCGTAGGCAGTCAGGATGATGATGGGCGTATCATTGTTCAGGCTGCGGATCTGGCGGGTGACTTCGATGCCGTTCATATCCGGCAAGCGCCAGTCGATGATATAGGCATGGTAAGCATCGCTCATCTCGATGGACTGCCGTGCACGCAGCACCGCTTCCTTGCCGGAAAGGGTCCACTCGGCACGCATGCCCACCTTGACCAGCATCTTTGTCACGCTGTCGCAGGTGTTGAAATCGTCATCCACCACCAGTGCCTTCAGGCCTTCCAGTTCGGTGATCTTTTCCACCGGACGGTGCTCTGCCTGCGCACGCATGGGCACACGAATGATAAACTCGCTGCCCTTGCCCTGCGCCGTCTGCACCTCGATGGTGCCGCCCATCATATCCACGATGTTTTTGGTAATAGCCATGCCAAGGCCGGTGCCCTGGATCCGGCTTACCGTGGAGGTGCGCTCCCGCTCAAACGGCTCAAAAATCTTTTTGGCGAACTCTTGGCTCATGCCGATGCCGTTGTCCTTGACGCGGAACTCGTACTGCCCGCAGCCGCGCACCGCTCCGGCAAGCTGCCGCACCCGCACCGAGACCGTGCCGCCCGCCGGGGTGAACTTGATGGCGTTGGACAGCAGGTTCAGCAGTACCTGATTCAGCCGGGTCTTATCGCAGTAGACGTCCTCATCGGTCACATCCATGGCATCCATATAAAGCTCCAGCTGCTTTGCGTAGATCTGCCCACTGACGATGGTTTTCAGGTCGTGCAGCACATCCGAAAGGTTGACTTCCACTTCTTCCAGATGGATCTTTCCGCTTTCGATGCGGCTCATATCCAGCACATCGTTGATGAGGGAAAGTAGATGATTGCTGGAAGCGAGGGTCTTGGCAAGATAATCCTTCACCCGGTTTTTATCGTCAATGTTGCTGAGTGCCAGCGTGGTAAAGCCGATGATGGCGTTCATGGGGGTGCGGATGTCGTGGGACATATTGGAAAGGAAGGTGCTTTTGGCGCGGTTGGCAGTCTCGGCCGCTGCAACGGCATCCGAAAGTGCCTGATTCACCTGCCTGTCGGCGGTGCGGTCGGACAAGACAAGGATATACTTGGTCCTGCCCTCTACCTCGCTGCCCATGGCGATGTTATGGAACCAGCGCCGCTCTTTGGTCTCCCGATGCTCAAACTCGAAATCCCATTCGCGTTGCTGCCCGCTGAGCAGTCCTTCCAGAAAGTTCTTGTCGCGATCCGGGTCATCTTTCGGGTGCAGCGCTGCCAGAGCACGGGCATCCTGCCGCACTTCTTTCCACGGGATGCCCAGCAGCCGTTCGACGTTGGGGCTGACATAATCCACCTTGGAGGTCTTTGCGTCCAGCATCAGGAAAACGTCGTCCACGTTCAGCGAAAGCTTTTGGAACAGCTCGTCCCGGTACAGAATCTCAGTGTCCTTCCGGCGCAGGGTCGTATGGCTTCTGCGCAGGATCAGCAGGATGATCAGCACAGCAAGGCCAAAGGCGATGCCCGCCACGATCTGCACCGTGTGGAACCACAGCTTATCCAGACTGGCATTGACGATGCTGACCGGCACAAGCCCCACCATCGTCCAGTTCTGGACCGCGGTATCCTCGTAGACCAGATAATAACTGGTGTCGCCCAGTTTGACCCGCAGGTTTCCGCTGCGGCCCTGCGCAAAATCATCCGAAAGGGCAAGAATCTGTTCCTCGGAAAGGTCGGAATGGTCGCGCAGCATCGCAATGAAGTTGTAAATGATTTCCTTGCGGTTTACGGAATTGTCAATCACCACCCGCCCATCCGGGTAGATCACATAGTTGCTGGCATTGCCCTGAAAAGCAGAGCTGTCCAGCAATCTCAGCACAGCATCATTATAATAGGTGATGGCAACGGCATCGTAGGCAAAGCCCCGGTAGCTGCCCTGCGTTTCGGGGCAGATGAACGCAAGCATTGGGGCTTTGCCGGGCAGCGCCGTATTTACGACGATATCCTCGCCATCGGAGAGCTTTTCGTCCAGATTGGTCTGCAGGCCAAGGTAGCCGGTTTCCCCGGTCACGGTCGTGTAGTTGCCGTCATAGGAAAGAAAGTAGAAGTTAACAAATCCGGTTACCTGCTGTGCTTCCTCGATATAGGCCTGAATTTCATCCTCATTCGAGGTGTTTTTCAGAAAGCCGTTGCACAGATGCAGATAGGTCAGGTTTTTGCGCACCATCTCTTTCAGCATACTATTGGATTTATACAGTACCTCTTCCAGATGCGAGGTGCTTTCCTGATAGATGGTCTGCGACATAAACGAGATGTACCGGAAGCTGAAACCGGCTGCCAGAAAGACCAAAAGAAGGATGGCAGCGGCGGCAGGCAGCCACTTGTGCCGGAAATAGCAGCTGCGTTTGGATTCGTGCTTTTCGTCTGCCATTCCGCTCACCTCAGTGTCATGTAGTTTTCCGGCTCTGCAAGCGCTGCGCCGCCGGAGATATAATCGCGCCATGTGTTTCTTACCCACGTATCTTCGCCCGCAGACGTGCCGCTGTCGCTCGCAAGCAGCGCTTCCATCTGCTTTTCCGTTGCAAGGCAGGTCACGGTAACGGTGTCGTTATCTCCCAGCGGCTGCCCGTTCCGGGTGATGCCGGTCAGGGTATAGCTGCCGTTATTCTCTTTTACCTCCACAGCAATGCCGCTGACCACTGGCAGAGAACCACGGTTGAAGGGCACAAAACCTCCCTCGCAGCCTTCCACAAAGGCGTGGACGGTCTCTTTCAGCTCCGCACCGGTCATGGTGCGCTGGCGGGACATCAGACCGTTCGGCATGATCATGGAAGCTGCCATTTTCTGGTTATAATCCGCCTGCAGCACACTGCCGGTAAAGCTGTTTGCGGTGGCAAGCAGCACATCGGTGCCATACACGCCGCGCAGCGTGTTTGCCATCACGGAGAAGGCAGCGCTGCCGCCGTTTGCGTGGAATACGTTGGAATAGGCCTTCCCGGAGGTCAGCACGGTCTCGTTGTCGGCAGGCTCCTCATCGGCAAGGAGCTGGGCATTGAAGGCCTGATACGCCTGCTCAGCGGTAAGCTCGCCTGCGATCATTTTGGAGACCACATCCTTGGAAACGGCAAAGAAATCGTTGGAGGCGATGCGGATATACATGTGGTTTTCTTCCACCACGCTGCGGACGTCCTTCAGATACTCGGTCAGGCGCAGGGGAACGTTCTGGCTGTAGCTCAGTATGTCCTGCCCCTCCGAGACGATGCGGTTCTGCGCCTGTTCGGAGAGCATGACGTTCAGCACCTTCATGGCTTTTTCGCGGCGCGCGGTGTCCTGCTCCAGATCCCGGTTCAGGGCAACTTGGAAATAGGGGGTGGTCATGATCCACGGTTCGCCGTTCTGGCTGAAGAAGGGCAGAAAGATCGTGTCGATGCCCTCATCCTGAAACATCTTCACGCCGGCAGAGCTGCCAAAGTACATGGCAACTTCTCCGTTCCGGAACATCCCGGTCACATCGTCGTAATTCAACGCAAGATCATCTGCTGTAAGGTGGGTATCCTGAATGAACTGTTCCATCCGCTCAAACGCCCCCGGCCATACGGTGTCGTCCAGACCCACCCGCGCGGTGCTGGCGGGGTCGCTGTAGGTAGTGCGCCACTTGCGCCCCGCGGTGGTGGTAAGCTCGGCAGCGGAAAGCCCCTGCAGGGTTTCCATGCAGGTGTAGTCGTAGGTATAATCGGAGGTAAAGCCGCGGATGCCTACCTTTTCAAAAGCCTGACAGGCCGCTACAAAGCTTGCGTAATCGGTGGGCAGGGGAATATCGTACTGCTCAAAAAGGCTGCGGTTGACCACAAAGCCGTGGGCATCCGCGCACACCGGCAGCCAGTTCACACTGCCATCCTCGTTTTTGAAGCTGTTGAGGTAGGTGTTGTACACAGCGCCCGCCTCATTGGTCATGGCAAGGTTCATCAGGCTGTCCTTCAACGGTGCCGCATCGTGCAACGAGAAGCGGCAGCAGGTGATGATATCCGGCAGACCGCCGTTTTGCTGCAAAAACTTGTAAAAATCCAGATCGTTGTTGCCTACGATGAATTCAATGTTCACGTCCGGCAGCTGGGACTGGACATAGGGGGCATAGTTTTCGTACAGGCTGGTGCTCCACAGATACACCTGAATAGTCTGAGCGTCTTCCTGCTCCTGTGTTCGTTCCGCATTTTTTTCGCTGCATCCGGTGAGCAGGGATAGCCCCATCACCAGTGCCGCAAGCATGGAAAATAGGCGGCGCAATGTTTTTGTTTTCATCCGATCCTTCTCCTCACACTTCTTGGGCAGCCATCGTTTTGCGGTTGGCTGCTTTGGCTTACTGATCATACATCACCGCCCGCAAGAGTGTGCGCTGTAAAACCCACCCACGGAAAGGATGCCGCAATTTTTGCGTCTTTTCTGTTTTGCGCTCTCCCTCTACCGCGAAGGGGCACAGAATGACAGAGACATAAAAATATTTTACCACTACCATGAAAAATTTTCAATAAAATTTCATATATTGAACAATAAAAGCTGTGTAGGATTACAATAGATGTGTCACAAAATGAAAAAAGACGAATGAGCCGTTCTGTGATACAGTTAAATTGCTACACCAAACATCACAGAAACACATCATTGACAAACCTACATTGTGAACTCAAGGAGCCTGTCCAAAAGAAAGCATAAAAATGCGTATAACGCCCTATGAAATGGTGTCACGGGGCGTTTTATTTTGTCTTGTTTTGTGGGCGATGTTGCGGTTTATGTTGCGGTTTTGCGAAAACTTGCGAGACTAAATAAAAAATCCTACGAAATTACGATTCTAAACGTAAATTCGTAGGATTTTTGGAGCTACTGACCTGATTCGAACAGGCGACCTGCTCATTACGAGCGAGCATGGAATTTAGAATAAAACACATAAATACGATAAAAATACAAACAACGCGCGCCACTTTTGCGCCACTACAAATTAGCCGGTCTGTTTCTTGAGATAGGAGTCCAGACGATTGATCTTCTTCTTCTTGAATTTTTTGTCAAGAGAAGTGTAGATGCCGAGGGTGACGCTGATATCCTTATGACCCATTTGATCGCGGGCGGTGAGAACATCGACTCCGGCAAAGTACATCAGGGTACAAAAGGTGTGCCGCAGCTGGTGAGGTGTAAAGGGTTCAATGCGCATGGGCAGGCCGCCTGGGCGCTTTTTGCTTTCTTCGCCGTGATAGCCGTACTTTGCATTCAGATCGGCCATGTAGCTGCTCCACAGAGTTTTCCATGCCTGCTCTGTCATGCGGTGGCCCTTTACAGTATGCAGTACATACAAGCAATCGTCCTGCTGAGTTTTGAGATAGTCCACAAGGATCTTTGGAATATTAACGACCCGGACACCGGCTTCTGTTTTGGGATCCTTGATTTTTTTATCCTTGAAATTATAACCGCTGTGAACGGTGATCGTGGCTTCTTTCAAATCGACATCGGCCCAAGTGAGGGCGGTAGCTTCGCCGCGGCGGAGGCCTGAGTAAAGCAGTAGCATGGCAGCACGCTGGGCGCGGTGAGGCGTTTCGCGGATCCACTGCTGCTGTTCCTCTGTGATAGGCTCACGGTGCTCAGGATCAGCACCGGCAGGGCAGGTGGTTTTAACTATGGGATTGTATTGTACCACTTCTGGGATAGCGAGTTCATAGGCAGCCTTGGCGCTGCTGCGCAGATTGGACAGCGTGAAGTGGGACAGTGGTGGTTTGCCATTGTGCCACTGGGCCAGAGAGTTAAGAACCCGCTGAAAGTCGGCAGTGCGAAGGTCTGCTGCAGGCTGATCCAGAAGCGGACCCCAATGGTTTTTATTGTCTTCATAGCGGTCGAGACTCTTTTGCCCGATGCCTTTGGCTGTTTTGGCAGCAATCAGGTTATCGTACAGAGTAGCAAGGGTGGCTTTGGATTGGGCGGGATCCATTCCCTTGCCCAGTGCTGTGCGGTAAGCTTCGGCAGCAGCACGCGCTGCCTTTGCGGTGGAACCATAAAAGCTTTTGTATTTGGGCTTACCGGTTTCATCTTTGCCGATGCAGACACGGTAGCGGTAACGGCCATCGGAACCTTTTTTGTTTGCCATGTGTACACACCTCCTCTGAAAAAATTCTGGGTTGCAGAAGGATCATATTGGATTTACAATAGAAAAGCGGAGACGCGACGGGATTTGCAAGGCATTCCATGATAGAAACTCCTACTTTTCTTTTGGACAGACAGCAGAGCAGAGAACCCCTTGGCTGGAAACAGCTGAGGGGTTCTTTGCGTTTGTAAAAAAGGAGCGCCGGGTGGGCGCTCCTGAAGGTCAATAGCGGTTATAGATCTGCCCGCGGTTGCCAGCATCTATGATACGAACGATCAATCTGCCATTATCGACCGTGTAGATGATGCGGTAGGAACCAACACGCAGCCGCAGCAGCCCGGTGTGACCCTTCAACTGCTTGATGTCGCCGGAATCGGGCAGGGCATGAACTGCTTCCAGGATACGCCGCTGCTGTTCTTTTGGCTGCTTCTGGATGAACTTGAGAGCAGGCTTCTCGTACAGGATGGTATAGCTCATAAAGCAATACCGAGCTGTTTACAGACTTCGTCCTCCGTGAGGGTCTGGCCGCGATCCGGGTCTTTCAGATAGTTCTGGTAAAGCTGCTCACAATAAGCATCATCGGCATCTTCATCAGCGGTCAGGCCTTGCACGTATGCCAGAATGTAACCAAGCTTATAGGCAGGAACTTCATCCAGCAGCTGAACGATTTTTTCTCGGTCACTCATAAAAACACCTCCGGTTATTCTTCTGGCGCTTCATCCGCGTCAGGTGGGAAACTCTATTTGCCATGAGATCGTCTTCCTTGCGTCTATTGTATTGCAATTCACGCATGATATCAACATAACAAAAATGAAATTTACGTTAAATCGTTTGAATGGAGCAGCTTGCATAGGCTGGATAAAAATGATAAAATAAGTCAGGCTAAATCGCGGATAGCTTTCACGATGGATGTGGAGTTCCAGCCAACGATCTGAGTTGCTTTTGCTTGCAGCTCAACCGGCATATATGACTGGCCCCAGGGCATAATAGCAATGATGGGCTTGCCCATGCGCATAGCTTCGTCTACTTCGTATTTCATCCATTTATGGTAGAGCTCATACATGCCGCCGATTACAAGAACGACCTGTGCGTTTTTGATTTTGGCTGTGATGGCTTGCTCGATTTCGGCATCGGTGGCGTTGCTGGAAGATAATGCAAGCGGTTTTTCCTGTGGAGCTGAGTAGTTATAAAATGAAAACCACGGAGAATGATCCAGCATGGAAACCAGTCGATCATAGTCTTCGCCATACTTCCATGCGTGACTGATAAAAATACGATAATCATATAAAGCGGGCATTTTAAACATCCTTTCTGAACTATTGGAGGACAGTATGAAATTCCAGAAAAAAAGAGTGATCGTTGACGCATATCAGACGGACAAGGACATGTACATTGAAACGCTGGAAGGCGTTATGCATGCTTCGCCGGGAGACTGGATCATCACCGGCGTGAACGGGGAAAAATATCCCTGTAAGCCGGATATCTTTGAAAAAACTTATGAACCGGTCTCAGAGTGAGTTTTCTCTTTGGGAGAAGCGGCCTTGATATTGGAGGCTTTCCATTTGTTACCTTCAGAGGAAAGCAGATTTTCAATGTTATGGACGAAGAGCTGCTCTTTGGTTTCGTCGGTGCCATACGGATATGCGTCCATGAGATAGAGATTCTTCTCATGCTTCAGCATTTCGCAGGCAGAGCGGTATTCGACCCAGTTCTCATGATAGCGGCCAAGGCGCTCTGTGCCTTCAATAACGGTAATGATACCGCCAAGCAGACCGACAACAAAAGCGATGGCAGGGCAGCTGGCTGTATAATTGGCAAGCAGCGGAATGGCTGTAGCAACGATCAACTCAGTAAGCTGCATCCGTTTATAGGTGCGCTGGGCCTGTTGAGCCTTTTTATCGTACCAGGTGATCTGATCATCCAGGCGGTTCTTGATGTAGCTGTTGATATCGCCAGGTACGACCTCAGGTGGAGAATAAGGCTCTTCGGGAGGCTTACGCCCACAAAAAGAAACCATAATAATCCTTTCTTCCTCGGCACATTTGTGCCGGGGATTTTTTTTTATGATTAGCGGCGGAAATATTCAATAATTCCATAGATGGTCTCAACCATCAAGGGCAGAAGTACAAAAAAGGCAAGTTTTACTTTTTGAGAGGATTTATAGAGCAAATAGAAATCAGGATCCTTGCCAAGGTGCTCCGAAATTCCGTAGGTATAGACGATGCCGATAAGTGATAGAATGACAGAAAAAGCGATAGAGCCAGCAATGGCCAATAAGGGTGAAAAAGACAAAGAATGTGCAAGCAACGGTATGATGAAAGCACTCAAAAAACCGCAGAGCAGAAGAAGCATTGGAAAAATACTACGGTCGAGGAATTGACACTTTTCGCGTTCCTGATCTAGGAGAGACTTTGTGGCGGCGAGTTCCTGCATGGCATTCTCCAAGTTGAGCGCCAAACCCATGTAACTGATGGCTTGCCGTCCTTCTTCTTCCGCATAGACGGTCTCGGCTTTTCGGAGGTCGGAGAGACTTTTTTCATAGTCTGCACGCATGGAAGGGTCAAGTTTCTGAATGGCAGATTCGGCTTCATTGTAAGAAATACCAGTAGAAAACATGAAAATCACTCCAGTACAAACGAACCGTTTCGGCAAGTAGCGAAACGGAATTTTTTTATTTATGCTTCTTTTGTGCCCAGGCCAAGCGCAGCACATTTTTTATAACGGCCTGTGAGCACCAGATCGTCTACATAGTCCACGGCTTTCTGCTGGCCTTCCTCATTGAGCTGATCGAAGGACGACAGCAGCGCGGACTGCTGGGGGGTAAGCTCGGACAGAATAGAGGAATCGTTCTCGTCATCTTCCAAGCCCATAAGATAGGTTGGAGTTGTTTCCAACACGATAGCCAACTTTTCAAGGGTTGAACGTTTGAGATTAACAATAAGACCGTTTTCGTATTTATAGATAGCGGCCTTCTGCACACCAACTTTCGCGCCAAGCTCTTCCTGTGTCATCTGATGCTGGATACGAAGCTGGCGGATTCGTTCGCCTGTGGTCATGAGTCACCACCTTCTTTCTATAGGGTATCTTAATAATAGCATATAAAATCTAAAATGCAAGAAAAAATATCTTGACAAGATTCATACAAAATGCTAATATCTAAGTATCCTAGAAAGATACTTGGATATCTAAGTAGGATAAATATGGAGGTGATGAACGATTGAACAAACGAAAGCTGAATGCAATCATGCAGCTGCATGGGGAATCCCAACAAGATCTGGCACGATATCTACAGCTTAGTCTTTCTCGGCTCAATGCAAAAATTAACGAGTATCGTGGGGCACAGTTCAGACAGAACGAGATTGCCGCGATACAGGAACATTATAGTTTGAGTGCGGAAGAGGTAAACGAGATATTTTTTGCCACGGCAGTATCTTTAAAAGATACTGCCCACCCGGCTACCCCGGAGAAGAGCGCATGAGCCGCCGGAAGTGGTCACTGCTGATCGGGCTGATCGGATCGGTGATGTTCAATGTGGGATGGTGGATCAGCTACCCGCCCATGGTGTTTGCCGGTGTGTTGCTGGCAGCGGCCGGGCTGGACCTGTGGATCGAGAGATGAAAGGAGAGAGAATGTGGACGAAAACAAAGAAAAAAGCCCGCCTGAGGCGGGCACAGAGAGCAGCGCTTATGAATGGCGCGCAAGGAAAGATGTTTACTGTAACATACCAAGATTACCAGAAGCCAGAAGTGCTGCGAACTGATTTGAATAGTCTTCCAGCAGTTTGTAGTCCTGCCTTGAAAGCTTGCACTCTAAACACTGATAGCAGCAAGCCTGCTGCAGAGCCAGAACATCGAGGCTTGACAGCTGAAGAGTCTTGAGCCGCAGTTTGACCGGAAGGGCGCGGGCAGCATTCTTCATTTCAGAGATCAAAGAAGGGTCGTCTACAGATCCGAACCATGTATCTGGTACAGTTTCGAGCGATTGCAGCGCACGAACGAGCAATGGGATATCTTTGGTACGGATTTGAAACTGTGATGCCATGAAAAATACCTCCTTTCCTATTTTGAGATGATTGTAGCACAGGAAAGGGAGAAGTGGCAAGAGCGCATGAGACTCCTTCAGTCGGCTGCGCCGACAGCTCCCTCGGGGAGGGAGCCTTTGTCAAGGAGGAGAAGTGCACGAAAGGAGAAAAGCAATGATGGAAAAAGAATACGCCATGCAGGCACTGGCAGGGCTGAGTGAACCGTGGAGCAATGCAGCCTGCATGGGATACTGCCTGATGGCGATGCGGCAGGCGGGCGTGCCGGAGCCGATGCAGCGGAAGGTGCTGGCGTGCCTGGAAGAAAAATTTGACTTTTACAGCCTGGCGGATGCAGAGAATGCCGGGTACATAAAAGCGAAAACGGGCGAAGAATGCCGGTTTCAGACCTTCAGCCCGGATTGAGGAGGCAGACGTAATATGAGAAAAGCGCGGATCTATGATGCGCGGCAGCTGCCGGCATACCTGAGCACGGCGCAGTATGCTGCGCTGATGGGTGTGAACCTGAAGACCGTACAGAAAATGTGCCGTACCGGGCGACTGCCTGCCGAAAAGGTGGGGCCGCGGCTGTGGCGCATTGACAAGAACCGGGCACTGGAACAGGGAGCGCTGGACCGAACAAACAAAAAGCCCGCCGGTGCAGCGAACACCGACGAGCTTACAGGGTGATAGTTTTGAGCCACTATCACCTGAAGTTTAACACGAAACAGGAGGAAACACAAGTGAAACTGAAAGCAACCATCCGGGCAAGCCTGTGGTACATGGCAGCTATGGTGACGGCCATTGGCGCGCTGCTGGTATCCAGCGGCATTGAGCACAGCGCGAACGGCTGGGAAATGCTGGGCTGGGCCGCTGCGGCGCTGGTGCTGCTGGCGGCAGCGCTGGCCATGCTGGGCCTTGGCTGCTGCGCGGACAAGGAAAGCAGGAAAGGCAACAAGGCACACAAAGCCCCGGCGGACACGGTGAAGCCGAAAAGCCGGAGAAAGGCGGGCTGAGATGCGGCCACCGATGAACATGACACCGGATGAAAAGGAGATCTGGCAGCGGATGGAGCAGCACGGCGAAGAGCTTGTGCGGGACATGGGTGCCGCTCTGCTGCAGGCCGACCGGCTGCCGGAGTGGATGAAGGAATCCGCTGTGAACATGCTGTGCGACAAGCTGGCGGATGCCAGAGCACTGGCTGCCAGCTGGATGAACGACCGCGGGGAGCCGTGAAGGGGAAACGAAGATGATCTTAGAAGAATACCGTGCCCGGATGGCCGAAGAGCTGAAAAAGCTGGACTGGCAGCACCCGGCCGACAAGGAAAGCAGTGCATACCGGCTTTTGAGCGAAGCGAGCCGGGACAAACAGCTGAGCACACAGGACTGGATCGCACTGTTTGAGCAATACCGGGAAGGAGTGAAACGGCAGTGAAGCAGAAAATGAACCTGCGGCAGGAGCTGGATCTGACGCGGGACGGCACTGCGGAAATGACACGCTGGTGCATCATCATTGCGCTGCACCAGTGCTTTGGTGTGGGCAAGGACCGACTGAACCGGATCGAGCTGCGTGCCGAAGAGCTGGGCTTGGAAAGTCTGAACATTGCCATGCAGGCGAACGGCAAAGGAATGCCCAGCACCGACCAGAGCAGGGCGATGCGGGACAACTGGATGCCGGAGGGCGTGGAGCCGGAGTTCCGGGTGCCGGTGCTGCGTGCACCGCGTACCCGACGGGAGCAGCAGCTGCGCATGGCGGGCGATGTGGCCGCCAGCATGGTATGGACCTTATACGCAAAGGCCTGCATGGAGCTGTTGGGATATGGCGCCGGGCGGCTGAACCGATTGAAGCAGGAGACTCTTGCCAATTACCGGCAGGTGAATGAAGAGGGCCGTGCGGACGGGCTGGATGTTGCCATGGAACACCTGCGCAGATGTGCCTGCGACGCTTTGCAGACCGACGACATTATTGTGGAAGACATCCCGGACGAAGAGCGGGCAAAACAGGCAGACCGGGACTATGAAGAACAGAAAGATGCTTTCTTCCGGCGGAACATGGCCGGAGCCATGGGCCGCTGCGCTGCGCCTGCAGGCACGGCAGTGCTGGCACCGGGTGAGATCAAAAAGAAGATCGAGGCAGTTCTGCAGCAGGCAGCTGCGCCGGAAAGCTGGGAGAGGAGACGTTTAAGATGACGTTGAAGGAAGCCATGATCTACCGTGGCGAAAATGAAAGCACGCTGGCATTGATGCTGGCCACAAGGCCGCTTGATGTGCGGCGATGGTGCAAGCCCGGCGGGCTGGAAAAGCTGAGCGCCCAGAGGCTGCAGCAGCTGGCAAAAGCGCTGGACGGCGGGGTGCTGATCACCGAAGACGGTGCGGAGTTTGAACTGTATGGAGGAAGAGTGTGAGCAAGCAATACGTTTACAGTTTGTACGATGCAAAGACCGGAGCACTGCGTGCAAAAGGTACACCGCAGGAGCTGATGGAACAGGGATACTACAACCGCGCTGAAAGCGTATGCACAGGCTATGCCCACCAGAAGAAGAAAAAGGCAAAGCCGAAAAAGTGGCGGCTAGAACGGGAAGAAAAGCAGCCAAAGCCGAAAGCAGAACCGGACCACAGGACCGGCACCCAGATGCGGGAGGTATGGTTTTACAGCATGTTTGACGCGGACGGAAACCTGCTGCACGAAGGTACGGCCGCAGAGCTGGTAGAAAAGGGTCTGTTTAAGAACACACAGACCGTGACGAATGTTTTTTATGCCGGGCACTGCAGGCCGCAGGGCATTTACGGCCTGACACGGAAGAGGATACGGCGGGGCGTGCTGTGCAATGCGCCGGGAGCCAGAAGCAGCGTGCCGAAAAAGAGCAGGCCACCGATCACGGGAATTGAGAAGCCGGACGAGCTGCAGCGTGCTGTGCATGAGCTGTGCCTTTACAACGCTGCGGTCCGGAAAGCAGGCAAAAAAGAGCTGAGCTATGGCTACTGGGCTGCAGCCGGGAAACCGGAGGCACCGGCATGATCACATGGTGCTGCAAACCAGACTGTCCGGGAAGGAACCCGGCGTGCCATGGGACGTGCAAAAAGTACAAGGCATGGGCGGCTGCGGTGAAAGCAGAAAAAGCCTACACAAAGGACATGGTATCCCGGGACAGAGTGAACCGGAGCGACTACGTAAAGGAAGGCTGGATGGCGCACAAAGGACAGCGCAGACGAAAAAGATAACAGAGGAAGCCCCTGGCAAAAGGATGCCGGGGGCTTTGGCGACAGCGCAGCAGGATAAAGTCTGCCGGGTGCTGCCGGAGCGTACCGGCGGCAGGCGGGAGCCTTTATACCATTTATTTTATAGCAGGATGAACCGCTTTTTACAGCGTCCGGGGTGGGCGCTTTGGGGAGCTAGTATACCCGTTATTTCTGTGACGGTGATGGGCACAGAAGAGAAAACAAATACCGGCAGCATACCGATGCAGGAGGACGGCCAGATGAAGAAGAGCTACATTCGGGAAAAGAAATACCGGTGCGGCAGCGAGTACATGGCCGTTGGCGTTTATGCAGTGACAGATCAGGAGCACCGCAGGCGCGGCAAGAAGCACAAGGAGAGCGACCGGGGCCAGAAAGAGCGGAACAAGCACGCCAGCTTACGCCGCAAGCAGCGCAAGGCCATTGCGAACTTTGGCCGGGACGGCTTTTTCCTGACCGGAACATACGAAGAGTCCTATCTGCCGGAGGACTTTGCAGCCTGCAGGCGGGATGTGGAGAACTACAAGCGGCGGGTGATCGGTGCCACGGTAAAGCGTTTTGGTGTGAGCCGGGACAAAATACGGCTGATGCTATGGGCTGTGCGCAAAGGCGAAGCTGGACGGCTGCACATGCACGGCTTTGCCGAATGTGTGGGGATGGGAGCTGCCGACCGGCGGGAATGGCGCGAAATGCTGGAAGATCTGTGGCGGCGGCGCGTGCCGGGAACAGGCGAGTACGAGCCATTGGGCACCATGAACGCCGACCGCATGGACATGAAGAAGCTGCTGGGCGTGGACGGACAGGGCAAGAACGGGACCATAGGCTACATATACGGCCACAAAGAGCGGGCCTGCATTGAAACACGCAATCTGAGCCAGCCGGAAGAACTGGCACCCAGCGACACGAAGTGGAGCCGACGCCAGCTGCGCAAGGGCTGCACCGAATGCGCAGAAAATGCCTACTGGTGGGAGCAGCACTATCCGGGTTTTGAGGTGGTACAGGTGATGATCTATGACCCCGGACAGCTGTACGAAGCGGACAGGCCGCGGCCAGACGGATGGGAGGCTACCGAAGCGCAGGCGTATCTGATCCTGCGGCGGAGAGGGTTTGCGAAAGTTCGCACCTGACAGATAAAATTATTTTATTTTGCGTGTAATAATTGCGCGAAACGCGGAGAAATACACAAAATCAGCGTAAAAATGCGCGGACAGTGACGGAAACGGGCCGAAACTGCGAATGAAGGGAAATTTTGGAAAGCAGATAGAGCCGTGAAAGGCGGTGGATGAGTGACCAGACAGCAGAAGAAGGCTGTGAGAAAGGCGCTGCGGCAGTACGGGCGCAAGCAGAAAGCAGCGGACGCGGCAGGCTGTGCGGCCGCAGGGCCGGACCCATGGGGACGGGTGATCCGGCAGGTGCTGGACTACTATGCCGAGGCGGACGGGACCTGTGCGGCTCTGCTCAGGCTGCGGTATCTGGAAGAGTGGCCGGAGGCGGAAACGATCGAAAAGCTACACATTGGGCGGACGACCTACTACCACAAGGAGCTGGAAACGCTGAGCACGGCAGCGGTGTTTGCTGCAAAAGCAGGGCTGATCTGAAACACTGGGTGCGGATGCATCCGGTGGTTTTGTGATGCAACAACGACGACCGCCGCCAGTGGCAGAAACAGGGAGGAGTTGTTGGGGCCGTGGCCAGCAGGATGCAAGGCCCGCCCCAAGGGCCGAAGCAGACGCTGGGAGCCACAACCCGTACTCGCTGCGACGACCGCAAAATGTCCGCAGTGTTTTTGCAGGCTGTTTGGTGGTAGGCTGAAAGCAACAGCACAGGAAGGAGGGCCGGGCATGGCTGAGCGCAGATACTGCAAAAACACCGTGCCGGGCAGGCAGGGCCGGGGCAAAAAGTACCCGGCAAAGGTGCGGGCCGAGGTGGTGATGGCCATGATCGGCACAAACTCCATCTGTGCGGTGGCGAGAAAATACGGCGTGCCGGAGAGCACCATCCGCAGCTGGGTGGCAGAGGAAGCAAAGAAGCCGGACGGAGAATTTGCAAAAGCACGGGCCGAAGCGGCGCGGGAGATCGCAGCCAGAGCGGCGCTGGGCGCAAAGGCACAGGTGAGCTACCTGCAGCAGCGCGCAGCAGAGAACCAGCGCGCCGCCGAGATACGGACAAAGCTGCAGCAGCGTCTGGATGAGGATGCACGGGCCAGAAACTATGAGCTGGGCGTGCTGCTGAAGAGCGAGGAAGAAAACCTGCAGGACGCTGCCGAGACAGGCCTTGTGATACGCAGCGCACCGGGGACCTACGACCGGCAGCTGACGGACGAAGAGCGCACCGAGCTGGAAAAGCAGCTGGAGCGATACGAGAGCCTTGCCATGAGCGACAAAGACGCGGCCAAGGTGACAGCGGTATTGCTGACAGCAGCAGAAAAGGCTGCGGCACTGGTGCCGAAGGACGAAGGCAGCGGCCAGAGCGCGGCCCCGGCGGTGCTGATGGAGCGGCAGGACGAGGGCGAGCAGCAGGAGGTGGTGCTGGATGGCAGCGGAACTGTATAAAAACCGGCTGGTCATCTGGCGGCCGCAGCCCAAGCAGGCAGCCTTTATGCGCCGCAGCGAGGACGAAGCGCTGTACGGCGGGGCAGCAGGCGGAGGAAAGAGCGATGCACTGGTGATCGAAGCGCTGCGGCAGGTGGACATTCCGCACTACCGCGGGCTGATCGTGCGGAAAACCTACCCGCAGCTTTCGGAGCTGATCGACAAGACGATGCAGTACTACAAGCCGGTATTCCCGAAAGCGCGGTACAACGCCTCCAGCCACGTATGGACCTTTCCGAGCGGGGCGAAGATCTATTTTGGCAGCATGTTCCGCACGCAGGACAAATACAACTATCAGGGCAAAGCCTTTGATTTTATCGGCGTGGACGAGCTGACCCACTTTACCTGGGAGGAATACAGCTACCTGATGAGCCGCAACCGACCTACCGGGCCGGGCACGGCAGTGTACATGCGGGCCACGGCAAACCCCGGCGGCATTGGCCACGGATGGGTGAAGGCACGGTTCATTACACCGGCACCACCGGGCACGAGGATGGTGCAGCTGGTGGATGTGAAAAAACCGGACGGCAGTGTAGAAAAGCTGCGGCGGACAAGGGTGTTTATCCCGTCCACGGTGTTTGACAACAAAAAGCTGCTGGAAAACGACCCGGGATATCTGGGCACGCTGGCAAGCTTACCGGAAGCGGAAAAGCAGGCACTGCTCTACGGCGACTGGGACAGTTTTAACGGGCAGGTATTTACCGAATGGCGCAACGACCCGGCCCACTACGAGGATCAGCGGTGGACGCATGTGATCAAGCCGTTCCGCATTCCAGCACACTGGCGCATCTGGCGCGGGTACGATTTTGGCTATGCAAAGCCTTTCTCCGTTGGCTGGTACGCAGCGGACGAGGAAGGACGGCTTTACCGCATCAAGGAGCTGTACGGCTGCACCGGCGTGCCCAACGAAGGCTTGAAGATAGACCCGGTAGAGCAGGCGCGGCGCATCAAGGAAGCGGAGGAAAACGACCCAATGCTGCGCGGGCGGCAAATTACCGGCGTGGCAGACCCGGCTATCTTCAACGAGAGTCAGGGCGAGAGCATTGCGGCCATGCAGGAAAAGCACCCGAATTACATCTTCTGGACACCGGGCGACCACACGCGACTTGCAGGCAAGATGCAGCTGCACTACCGGCTGGCATTTGACGGCGAGGGCAGGCCGATGTTTCAGGTATTTGATACCTGCAGGCATTTTATCCGCACTATTCCGAACCTTGTGTACGACGAGAGCCGGGTGGAAGACATTGACACCACCCAGGAAGACCACATTTACGACGAGTGCCGGTATGTGCTGATGGAAAACCCCATCAGCCCCAGAAAGACCGAACCGGTGCAGCCGATGAAAGATGACCCGCTGGACATGGACAGACGCAAGAACCGGACGCGGGTGATGAGGGTGTGAAACGATTTGAATGCCCACCGCGTGCGCTCTGGGCATATGCAGCGGAATTTGATTTTTATTTTTCGCATTTGTCGCGGCCTGTGGGCCGCTCCGAATGCATTTTCACGAGAAGAGACCCTAGCGATAAACGGCATCAGGAAAAAGGAGCGGGAACGTGGACGGAGGAAAATTTGAACAGTTTATCAACCACTTCGATGAAGCACCATTGGTGGGGGAAAACGGCTTGACGACAGAGCCGGAACTGCCCGCACAGCAGGTGATCGGGGAAGAGGACATCCGCAAGGCAAACGACATTTTGCAGAAATACAAGGCCGGAAAAGCAGCCCTTGACAAGCGCATTGTGGATAACGAATTGTGGTTTCGCATGGGGCACTGGAAAAATTACGAAAACAAGGAAATGCAGGGCAAGCCCAAGCCTTCCAGCGGATGGCTGTTCAACAGCATTGCCAACAAGCACGCCGATGCCATGGACAACTACCCGGAACCGAACGTGCTGCCGCGGGCAGAGGACGACGAGAAAACAGCAAAAGCGCTTTCCAAGATCCTGCCCACGGTGCTGGAGCAGTGCGACTACGAGACCGTGTACAGCGACACATGGTGGCGCAAGCTGAAGACCGGCACCGGCGTGAAGGGCGTGTTCTGGGACCCGGAGGCGCGCGGCGGGCTTGGCGAGATCTGCATCCGGAGCGTGAACCTGCTGATGCTGTACTGGGAGCCGGGTGTGGAAGATATTCAGGACACGCCGCACCTGTTCAGCCTGAGCCTTATGGACAATGACCAACTGGAAGGGCGATACCCGCAGATGGCCGGGCACACGGGCAGCAGCATGGATGTGGCAAAGTACATCCACGACGACAGCATTGACACCAGCGACAAAAGCGTTGTGGTGGACTGGTATTACAAAAAGGCCCTTGAGAGCGGGCAGACGGTGCTGCATTACTGCAAATACTGCAACGGCGTGGTGCTGTATGCCAGCGAGAACGACCCGCAGTATGCCCAGCGTGGCTTTTATGACCACGGAAAATACCCCTTTGTGTTTGACCCGCTGTTCCGGGAAGAGGACAGCCCGGCGGGCTTTGGATACATTGATGTGATGAAGGACACCCAGACCGCCATTGACGAGATGAACCACGCCATGGACGAAAACGTGAAACTGGCTGCAAAGGCCCGTTATGTGTTGAGCGACACAGCGGGTGTGAACGAAGAAGAGCTGGCCGACTTTGGCAAGGACATCGTGCACGTGGTGGGCAGGCTGACGGACGACAGTTTCCGGCCTTTGCAGACCAATGTACTGAGCGGCAACTGCATCAGCTACCGGGATGCACGGGTGAGCGAGCTGAAGGAAATCAGCGGCAACCGGGATGTGAGCCAGGGCGGAACCACCAGCGGCCTGACAGCGGCAAGCGCCATTGCGGCTTTGCAGGAGGCGGGCAGCAAACTTAGCCGCGATATGCTGAAAAGCGCGTACCGGACGTTTGCAAAAGAATGCTACCTTGTGATCGAGCTGATGCGGCAGTTCTACGACGAAGAGCGGGTATACCGCATTACCGGCGAGAGCGGCGGCGTGGAGTATGTGCCGTTCAGCAATGCGATGCTGCAGGCCGTGCCCGGCGGCAATGTGGGCGGTGTGCAGCTGGGCGACCATGAGCCGGTGTTCGACATTACGGTAAGCGCGGCAAAGAAAAGCACTTTCAGCCGCCTTTCTCAGAACGAGACGGCAAAGGAGTGCTACCAGCTGGGATTCTTTGCACCGGCCAACGCCGATGCTGCCCTTGCTGCGCTGGAAATGATGGACTTTGAAGGCATTGAGAAGGTGCGGGAGAGGGTGAGCCAGAACGGCACGCTGTACCAGCAGCTGCAGCAGATGCAGAAGATGGCCGCCATCATTGACCAGCAGAACGGCACCAACGTGAGCGCAGCAGCCAGCGCGGCCGGACAGGCTGCCGGTGCTGCCGGAACAGGGGGCGGCGGGACCGCGGACGCGAAGAGCACCACCAACAGTCTGGGAGATGTGGTGGGCGAAAGCGGGAGCAACAGCATGGCGACCCAGGCCGCAAAGCGGGCCATGGACGTGAACAACCCGAACAAGTGAAGGAGGAACGGCATGGAGCTGAAAGACACCATCGATGGCATGATCAGTAACGACTACCGGGAACGCTTTAAAGCGGAGTACCGGCAGACGAAGGAACGGTACGAAAGACTGAAAGGGTTTTGCAACCGGATCGAGGCGGCGGAAAGGACCGGAAGGGAAGAGCCGAGGCATGATTGCCCGCTTGAACTGCTGCGGGAGCAGCAGAAACGCATGGGAATGTATCTGGAAACGATGGAGATCCGGGCGGCGATCGAGCAGATCGATCTGAACAAGTGACCGGGGAAGGAGAATAAAATGATCACCATTATTTACGACGAAAAAGGGAAGGACATGAGCCTGCAGGCATCGGGACACGCGGGCTATGCGCCGAAAGGACAGGACATTGTGTGCGCGGCGGTGAGCACACTGATGCAGAGCCTGGCTTACAGCGTGGATAGCGGCACTGTGACCTGCGACCCGGGCGGGGACAACATCCTGCGTGTACAGGCGAACCGGAGCCTTGACACTCTGGCGAAGTTTGAGCTGGTGATAGATGGGCTGTACCTGCTGGCCCAGCAGTACCCTGAGAATGTGCAGCTCATGAACCTGCATGCAAACGATGCAGACAACATGGATCTGCAGTTATTTGGTGACGGTGCAGCAGCTGGCAGTTCCGGTGACGGTGCGCAAGCTTCAGAGGGCGAAAGCAGCCCGGTGGCACCGCCTGCCCTGCGGCCCGCACAGGAGCGGCTTGCGAAGCGCAGCAGGCCGGGCAAAGCAGCAAAAGTGACGACAGAAAAAAACCTTCAGCCGCCTGCGGGCGGCAGCTCCCTCAATGAGGGAGCCAAAGTCGATGCCGAACGGCTGGCGCAGGAGGAAGCTGAACCGGACAAGGGCAACGAGCAGGAGCAGGGCAGCGAAACCGAAGAAAACGTGCAGCTGACACCGGAACAGCGCCGGAATGCCTTTGCGAAGGCGATGCAGCAGTACCCGGAAGAGTTTGAAGAGGCCATGCAGCATGCTGCGCGGATGGCGGTGCAGAGCATCCGGGAAAACCCGCAGCTGAACGAGCTGGGCAAGGTGCTGGCCGAAGCCTACGGCATTGACATGAGCAACATGGACGGGCTGATCGATGCCGTGAAAAACGGCCGGGTGAAGAACGATGAATATTATGAAACGCTGGCGGCGCAGCGGGGCATCAGCGTGAAAACCGCGCGGGAGATGGACCGCATGGAGGGCCAGCTGCAGCGCGCCAATGCTGAAAAGCAGCAGGCCGAACAGCTGCGGCTGGCCGCGGAGCACCAGCAGCGTGCAGCGGCAGTGCGTGCCCGGTGGGAAGCAGAAGCGGCAAAGCTGAAAAACAGCTACCCGGACTTTGAGCTGGACGAAGTGCTGAACAACCCTGCCGTGGCGGATATGATCCGGCGGGGCGTGGGGCTGGAAGCGGCATACCGTGCAGCCTACTTTGACCGCCTGATGGAAAACCAGACGGCCCGCACGGCAAAACAGGTGGAGCAGGGCGTGGCGACGCGCATCCAGCAGCGCAGCCAGCGCCCGGCTGAGAACGGGACACACCCCGGCGGCGCGGCCGAGATGAAGGTGGATGTGGCCCACATGACACGGCAGCAGCGGAAAGAGCTGGCACGCAGGGCACAGCGCGGAGAACGCATTGTGCTGTGAGAGATTTCCCGCGCGAAGAATGCGAGAAAGATAAACCCTTTTGAAGGAGGATAAACAAATGAGCAAGAAGAGACTGGATCTGCAGATGTTTGCGGATGCAAGCGCACAGCTGCAGAACACCACGGGCGCAGCCGGTATGACGGCTGAGATGAAGACCTACTACGAAAAGACCCTGCTGGATCTGGCAGAGCCTGCACTGGTGCATGACCAGTTCGGCGACAGTTACCCGATTCCGGCGAACAACGGCAAGACCATTGAGTTCCGCAAGTATGATGCGCTGCCCAAGGCCACCACGCCGCTGACCGAGGGCGTGACCCCGGCAGGTCAGGCGCTGAACGTGACCACCGTGACCGCCGAGGTGCACCAGTACGGCGGCTGGGTGCCCCTGACCGACATGCTGGATCTGACGGCCATTGACAACAACATCGTGCAGGCCACCAATGTGCTGGCAAGCCAGGGCGGCCGTACCATGGACACCATTGTGCGCGATATCCTGAACGGCGGCACCAACGTGATCTATGCACCGAAGATCGGAACGGGCGGCGCGGAGACCGCCGTGACCAGCCGTGCGGATCTGGATGCCACTGCACAGCTGACGGTGGATCTGATCGACCAGGCAGTGGCGCTGCTGCAGACCCAGAACGCAGACACCATTGGCGACAGCTTTGTGGCCATTGTGCACCCGCACACCAGCTACGATATCCGCAAGGACCCGAACTGGATCGAGGCGCACAAGTATGCGGCACCGGAGGAGATCTTCAACGGCGAGATCGGCAAGATCAACAACGTGCGGTTCGTGGTTTCCAGCGAGGCAAAGGTGTGGAAGGGCGATGGCTGCCCGGCGGGGCTGGCTGTGTACAGCACGCTGGTACTGGGTGCCCACGCCTACGCGACCACCGAACTGGAAGGCGGCGGTATGCAGCACATTGTGAAGCAGCTGGGCTACGGCGATGACCCGCTGAACCAGCGTGCTTCTGTGGGCTGGAAGGCCACCAAGACGGCGGAACGGCTGAGCGAGCAGTACATGGTGCGCATTGAGAGCTGCTCGGCACGCTACAGCACAAAGGCGCTGGCAAACTAAGGAGGAACCAACATGGCAGTAAAGAAGCAGGAAACCGAAGCCGCTGTGCAGGCAGCACCGGAAAAGGACACGGAGGTGATCCGGCTGTTCAAGGACAACCAGCGCTACAAAACGCCGGTGTTCGTGGGCGTGAACGGTGAGACCTACCTGATCCAGCGCGGTGTGGACGTGGAGGTACCGAAGGCGGTTGCTGAGGTGCTGCGCCACAGCGAAGAGATGGACGGCGAGGCAATGGCAAAGATCGTGGCGGCGGAAAGCGCTGCTGTGCAGCAGGCGCAGCGCGTGTAAGGCCGAAGAGCACAGCTCTTGCAAAGAAAAGAGCATTTTGCAAAATGAAAACAGACACCCGGTACAGCGGCACATGGCTGTGCCGGGTGTTTTTGCAGCAGAGGCGACTGCTGGCTGCGGCAGGAAGAACGCAGGGAGCCGTGACCTGCGCAGCAGGAGCTGACCGGAAAGGAGACTTGATAAGATGACAGCCGGACAGGCGATAGAACAGGCCGATGAACTGCGGCCGAACAACCAGTTTACGGACAGCCTGAAACAGAGCTGGCTGCACCAGTGCGATGCCCGGATGCGCACGAGCATTGTGCAGCGCAGCCGGACGGCGGACTTTGATGCTGTGGGTGCGGATGTGAACTGGAACGAAGGATTGGAATACGAAACGGTGCTGCTGGCACCGGAAGCCTTTTGCCCTTTGTATGTGCACTGGCTGTGTGCGCAGATGGATCTGGCGCTGGGCGAGACAGCACGGGCCATGAATGAGCTGCAGGTGTACAGCGACTACCTGCAGGAATTTGCCGTATGGATGCGGAAGCGGTACGCACCGGCCGCTGGTGCGCAGTGGAGGTACTGAGGGATGATGGATGGAACGAACCTGAACGTGCTGCAGACGAGCCGCCAGATGCTGCGGGCCTTTGGCGGGCTGAACGAAGGATACGGCTGCAGCGAGGCAGAGTTCAGCGGGGAAATGAATTTTTCCAGCCGGGGATACCCGGCGCTGCAGACGCGGAAAATGCGCAGGAATGTGCGGACGGTACAGGGTGTGAACGGAATGTACCACCTGAATGGGCTGCTGATCTGCCGCGGAAAGACGCTGGAATACACCCCGGACGAAGAAGTACGTACCGGTGCGGTGGTGCTGGAGAACGTGCTGACCGATGACCGCAAGGCCATGGCGGGCATGGGCACGAAAGTGCTGATCTGGCCTGACAAGGTGGCTTTTGACACGGGCACCGGCGAACTGACGCGCCTTGGCGCACAGTGGGAGATGGGCGGGAAAAGCGTGACCGTGACCCCCTGCGATGCCGAAGGCCGGACATACACCCCGGCGGGCGCAGGCAAGACCGAACCGAAAGAGCCGGAGGACGGACAGCTGTTTTTGAAAAGTGACAGCAACGAAGCCTATGACAGCAATGCGGTGCTGCTACGCTACAGTGCAAAAAACAAAAAGTGGGTGGAAGTGCTGCTGAGCGCGGTGAAGATCCGGTGTCCGGGGATCGGCGGAGTGATCCGGGAGGGGGACACTGTGACCATAAGCGGGATGCCGGACACAGTGTGCAATGCAGTGGCAAAAGGACTGAACGGTGAGGTGATGATCCAGACCATGGACGGCGACGAGATGGTGGCAGTGCTGACACGGGCCGAGGACAGCAACCGGTATTACGGAAGCTGGACTATGACGGAGACCAGTGTGACATGGAAGAGCGCTGACGGCACCGTGACCGAGAACGACGCAGCGGCCGCACCGGTGAAGGTGGAGCGGCGGGTGCCGGAACTGGACTTTGTGACGGAACAGGGAAACCGGGTGTGGGGATGCAGCCGGAAGGAAAACACCATTTACGCCTGTGCTCTGGGCGACCCGACCAACTGGTACAGCTATCAGGGCATTGCAGCGGACAGCTATGCCGTGAGCGTAGGCAGTGACGGCGCATTTACCGGCGCTGCAAGCTGTCTGGGATACCTGCTATTCTTCAAGGAAAACTGCATCCACAAACTGTACGGCACAAAGCCCAGCGATTACCAGATGAGCAGCGTGCGCTGCCGGGGCGTGGCGGCAAACGCAGCGAACAGCCTGTGCGTGATCGCAGAGACGCTGTATTATCTTTCGCCGGACGGGGTGATGGCATGGGACGGAAGCCTGCCGACAAAGGTATCCGCTGCGCTGGACACCAGCGGGCTGACTGCGGTGGACTGGGCCATGGCGGGAAGCATGGACATGCGGTATTACCTGTACCTGCACCAGAAAGCAGGCGGCCCGCAGGCCGGACGGCTTTTGGTATACGACACGGAAAAAGGCCTGTGGCACGAGGAAAGCGCTGCAGGCACCGAGATGGTATCCACCGGGCAGCAGCTGTACCTGTGGGACGGCAGCGTACTGTGGGCCGCAGATCCTGACCGGGAAAGCGGCACGGAGGAAGCAGGGCAGGAAACGGCGCTGCAGTTTGAAGCGGTGAGCGGAGACATTGGCCTGAGCGTACCGGACGACAAGTACATCAGCCGGGTGACGGTGCGGCTGGATGCGCTGGCCCACACGGTGGTAACGGTGGCTGCAAGCTATGACGGCGGAGCCTTTGAAACTTTGGGCACCTGCGCAGCAGGGAAGGACCACCAGCGCATCAACCTGCCCTTTGTGCCCCGGCGGGCAGATACGCTGCAGCTGAAGATCTATGGCACCGGGCAGATGGTGCTGCGCAGTGTGGCCTTTACGCTGGCGGCGGCGACCGGTGGGCGCGTGAGCGCGGCACAGCCGAGGAAATGAGAGAAGGAGCGTAGAAATGGCAAGTTTGGCGGGACTGGAAGGCATTGCGCTGCCTTCCTTCAGCAGTGAGATGCCGGCAGAAGATGCCCGTGCGCTGCGGAATTACCTGTACCAGCTGACGGAACAGCTGAACTATGTGCTGACGAACATTGACCGGGAGAACTGCTCGGAAGAATTTTTAGAACGGATGAACGGGGAAGGAGCATAAAAAATGGGACTGTTTGGAAACAATGACCGCCTGAACACGGCACGGTACAACCTGGAACAGTATGAGAAAACGAAGCCTGCAGACTACCAGAGCAAGTATCAGGGCCAGATCAAGGATGTGATGGACAAGCTGGAAAACATGGGCGATTTTGATTACGACCCGGATGCAGATGCAGCCTACCAGCAGTACAAGAACCAGTACACCCGGCAGGCAAAGCTGGCAAACCAGAATGCGCAGGCGAATGCCGCCGCCATGACCGGCGGCTACGGCTCCAGCTACGGTACGCAGGCGGGACAGAACGCCTATGCCAGCACGATGAACAGCTTGGACAATGTGCTGGACAGCCTATACAGCCAGAGCAAGGCCCAGTACAACACGGAGAAGAGCGGCCTGCAGCAGCAGCTGAGCGGGCTGCAGAGCGCGGAAAAGCAGGACTACAGCCAGTACCAGAACGACCTTGCCAACTGGACCGAAGGCCTACAGTACAAAAAGAACGAGTACGACAACGCTTACAGCGCAAAGCAGAACGGGTGGCAGAATTTTATGAACGGGGCGCTGCAGGTGGCAGGCATTGCAGCGAAGATCCTGCCGCTGTTCTTTATTTAAGGAAAGGAGAAAAGAATGGGAACCATCAAGAGATTGAACGACGCGCAGCAGCGCCTGCAGGACGCGGAAAACGCCATGCCGGGGGCCTACGATGACCAGTATGCGCAGGGCATTGCCGACACGCTGGACAAGATGGGCACGGCCAGCGGCGCGGGATTTGACTTTACCACGGCAGACAGCGGCTACAAGGACGCACTGACACGGATGGTGGGCAATGCGAATGCCGGTGCAGATGCGGCAGCAGCGACCGCAGATGCGCTTTCCGGCGGGTATGGCGCGGACTATGCAAAAAGCGCGGCAGATCAGGCAGCAGCGGCGCAGACGGCAAACACCGGCAGCACCCTTGCTGCAGCACGGGCGGACGCACTGGCCCAGTGGCAGCAGGAGCTTGCCGGTGCGGGCGACCAGCTGGACACCCTGCTGGGACAGCGCGCACTGGAACGCGGCGAGTATGACAGCAGCGTGAGCAATGCAGCAAACTGGCGCAATTACCTTTATGACCGCACCCAGCAGGCACGGCAGGAGAACAGCGACTTCTGGAACAATGTGTGGAACGCCGTGAAGGGCATTGGCAGCACGGTGATGGAAGGATACGATGCGTACAAGGGGTACAGCCAGCAGAAGTGGGAAAACGAGTTCAAGGAAAAACAGTACAATGACAGTCTGGCACGCACTCAGCTGAGCGATCAGGTGGCGGCGCTGCAGCAGGCCACCGCATACAAACAGGCAGGCTTTGATGATGCAGCGAAAGCAGTGCTGACGAAATATGGTTTGGACGAGACGATGCTGGATACATGGCAGGGCATGAGCAGTGTACAGCAGGATCAGATGGCGGCACTGCTGCAGGGTGCAAGTCTGGCAGGAAGTGGCAATGACACTGCAGCCAAAAACTACCTGCAGATGGCGGGCGTAGATACCGGCAGCATTGACTATTCGCCCACACTGAACCAGCGGCAGCTGAATTACACAGCAAACCAGCTGGCACTGAATAACCGTTATAGGACGACCGGCAGCGGGAGCAGCAGAACGAGCAGAACGAAGAGCGGAAACACAAGCTCTGGCAGCGGCAAGACGGGAACGACCGGCTTTACCAACAGCCAGCTGCAGACGATGGCAACAAAATTCTCCGGGATGAAGAAGACAGACCCACTGTATGACTTCTACCAGCAGACCCTGACGGACGCGGGGTGGCTGAAAAACAGCACGGCGGGAAGCAACGGCACCAGTGGGCAGGCAAACACCCGCAGCAGTCCGCTGCGCAGCGGACTTGCAACGGCGCGCGGCATGCAGGCGAGGGGTTACAGTCTGGACGATATTGCGGGCAGACTTTCTGCAGACGGCATTACGGACAACACGCTGTCGTCCATTATGAAAATTCTGGAAGCGGAACGATAAAGGAGACCGGCAGTTATGAGCAAATGGACACCGGAAAGACTGAAAAAAGACAGAGAAAGTTGGGAAGCGAAAAACAACAGCCGCACCACAAACCGGACGGCAAGCACCGGTACAGCTGCGGGAACAGCAAACACTACGGACAAGTGGACACCGGAACGCATTGCAAAAGCGCGGGAAAGCTGGGAAGCGAAAAGCAGCGGACAGAATGCTGCCAGCCCGGCTGCGGCTGCAAGGCAGAACACCGGCACGGGCCTTGGTGCACGGGTGCTGGCGCAGATGACGGGCGCGGACAGCGGCCACAAGCTGCAGCTGGCAGTGCCGCAGGAAACAGGCAGAACACAGGCATATCCGGGCAAAAGCGGCATTGTGACCGACAGCGGTACAGGTACACGCAGCAGCACTGCGCAGCCGGAATGGCTGAACGCGAAGAGCACTGCAGCTCCGGCGGCAAAGGTGACGGGAACGGTGCAGCCCACTGAGCGCCAGCGCATTGCAGGCATTGCCAGCGGAGATGAAGGCTGGTATGCACAGACTGCGCAGAAGGTGAAGCAGTACACGGAAGATCTGAAAGCGACAGACGACTTCAGCGATTTTGACCGGCTGAACCAGTGGATGGACGCTGACCCGAAGCACCGGGAACTTGTGACGCTGATGCGCATTGGCACCGGCGGACAGAGCTATGCCGAGAAAAACAACGCCATGCAGCCCCAGAGCGTGAGCGGTGCTGCAGCCAGCGCAGCAGTGCCGGAAAAGAGTGCGGGCAGACGGGACTACACCGATGCGGAACTGCTGGCAAAGGGATACAGCCGCAAGGAGATCAGCGAAGCGCGGCAGTACATTGCCGACTTTGATGCGCTGCCTGCAGGACAGCGTGCAGCGCGGCGCGCGGCCAATACCATTGGCGGTATTGGAGACACGGTGGCATCCTCGGTTTTTCTGGCGGGTGAGACCGGCGTACAGAGCGCAAAGAATGCAGCAGCGACCAGCAGCAACTGGAAGCAGCTGCAGCAGGATGTACAGAGCGACGACCGGCAGCAGGAGCTGCTGCGCCTGATGACCGGCGGAAAGACACGGTATGCAGCACGGGACAACACGCTGCAGCTGGCACAGAGCAGCGGTGCAATGGCCAGTGCCCCGGCGGCACAAACAACGCAGAGCGATGCCTACACGGATGCAGAGCTGATTGAAAAAGGTTACACGCAGCAGGAGATCGACAACATGCGGGCGTGCATTGCCGGAACGGAAGTGCATGACAGCGTAGACCCGGAGAAGAGCTTTGGCTATCAGCTGTACAAGCGAGGACAGGATCTGACCGCAGCTGCACAGGCGGGCCTTAGCCCCATTGCAAAGCAGGCGCTGGGCATCGTGAGCAGTGCTGGCGAGAACCTTGCGGTGGCGGCTATTGACCCGGCATGGGTGCTGCCGGTGCTGAGTGCGCAGGGCGGTGCGGAAGCTATGGGCCAGAGCGTTGAAAAGGGCGAAAGTGCAGGCAAGACGCTGGCCGGGGGCCTTGCAAAATTTGGCGCGGGTTGGGCCATTAACAGTGTGGGCGCAGCAGACCTTGCAAAGACCATGGGCAGTGACTACGCAAAGAATACGCTGGCGGGCAAACTGGCTGACATGGTGCGCAGCGTGGCGGCGGACGGCACGCTGGCACAGCGGTACCCGGCGGTGGCAAATGCCATCTCCGGCGGCGTGGACAATGCCATGCAGGCCTTTGTGGAGACCTATGCAGACAAGGCTATTGATGCGACGCTGGGCGACAGCGAAGCGGCGGCAGACCTGTTTAAAAGCGACACTTTTCTGACCGCACTGGAAAGCGGCCTGACGGGCGGCGCATCCGGTGCCTTGGGCGGTGCTGTGGGCACAGGGCTTGCAAAGGCGAACGGCGGCGATGCCAGCATTGTGGGTAATGTGAAGCGGGCATACTACGAAGGACAGATGGAACGGGCACGGCAGGCATTGCAGGACGAAGTGCGGGCACAGGAGCCGGGAACGGCGATGCAGCAGACACCGGAAGAAGCTGCGGCAGGCACCCGACAACCTGCGGCTGCTACACAGGAAACGGTGCAGCCGGAAGTGACGGGGACGACAAGCGGATTTGCGACCATGCAGGATACTGCGCCGATGGTACAGAGCGAAAACCCGGCTGTGCAGCAGCTTGCCGCAGCTGTGCAGGATGGGCAGCTTACGAGCAAGACCATCAACCTATTTACACCGAATGCGGCCAATGAAGCGAACCGCGCTGCCTTTGCGGAAGAATACGGTGTTGAGCTGCCGGAAACGGAAGCAAAGACCCGGCAGGTATTGCGGGAAATGACAACACAGCAGCGGGCAGCACAGGCTCCGGCCACAGCTACCGAAAATGCGACAGTTGAAGCACAAAATACGGCCGCAATTGTAGAAAAAATGGAAGCTGACAGATCTGCGCGGCAGGCACAGACGGAAAGTGAGCTGGGCCGGAGCGGAGCTGCCGTGGAGAACACCGGGGAAAGGGTGGAAAGCAGCCCGGCGGAACAGTCTGGCGGGATGCGGGAAACTTACGGCCTTGAACAGCAGAGCCTGACCACAAAGCAGCGGGAGGTGCAGCATGAGCTGACCCGATGGCAGGTATCGGATGGGGCAAGTGCGACCATCAGCAGGAACATGCCGACAGAAATTGGAGATGCCGGGCGGTATGCAGCTGCAGCCAGTAGCCTGTACCGGCTGGGACAGATGGAAGATGTGCACACCTTTGACAAGGCTATGGAGCTGGCGCAAGGCATGAGCGGCCTTGCTGTGAACACCGATTACGTGCTGGCACAGGACGGTGGACGGGAAGCGCTGCAGCTGGCATGGCTGCAGGGACACGGAGAACTGGAAGCCGGAAAGATGCAGCGCGCAAGCCTTGGCGGAAGGCTGACGGCGGAAAGCACCAGCGGCAGCGGCCGGGTGCTGTATAAGGGAACGATGCGCACGGCAAACGAGGTGGGCACGCAGCTGATCGAACTGAATGCGAAGGCCACGAACACCGATGCGGTGCTGAAAACGGTACTGCAGGGCAGCGACCGGGTGAGGGCTTATGTGGACACCGAGACGGCGCGCATTTTCTTCAGCGACCGGGCAGAGGATGTGTTTGGCACAATCTTGCACGAGGACTACCACTGGTACAACTCACTTGATGCAGAGGGTGCGCAGGCACTGCAGCAGCATGCACTGGAATTTCTGGCAAAGAGCGAGGGCTTTGAAGGCATTGACGAGATGATCCGGGGGAAGCTTTCCGACTATGCACAGCAGGGGCTGAGCTACGAGGAAGCCGCAGAAGAACTTGTGGCGGACGCATGGCGCGGCATCTTCAGCGATGAAGCGAGCTTTAAGCGCTGGGTGGAGTTCCAGCGCGGGCAGGCTGAAAAGAACGCAGGCAAGGCAGGCAGCATCCACAAGGTGATGACCAAGGTGAAGGAGCTTTTGAGCGACATCGTGAGCCGCGCAAAGGAAGTGCTGGCAAGAGACCCGGAGAACAAGGCCGCTCTGAAAGCACAGCGCCTTGCGGTGGCAGAAAAGCGGGTGCTGCAGGACGAATACTTTGCCCATGCGGAGAGGGCTATGGACAGCCTGCGCGCCGCAAAAGAAAACGCCGCAGCCCTTGAGAACAAGGGCGCGGCGGAAGGGACAAGGTTTGAAATCAAGAAAGATGCCGAGGGAGAAACTTACATTCAGATCGACGAGGATATTCTGAAAGGAATCCCGCAGGAAAACTGGAAATCGGTAGTCAAGCAGGCAATCAGAGAACGTTTCCCGGATGGCTTTGTAAGAAACGGCTGGACAATTCTGAACAGCAAAGATGGACGCAATGAGTTTGTCTGGTCGAAGTATTCAAAGGCATTACAGTGGGAAAATGCCACAGCGTATGCGGACAAGATGCGCATGGCTGCCAATCTTGATGAAATCATTGCAACTGCGGATGAGGTGTACCGCGAGCCCGCAAATCACAAAAATGCGGAAGCCTTCAACCGCGGAAGAATTAAAATCCGCGTGGGCGAAAACGCGTATGAGGCAGATGTGCTGACAGCCATCAAACCGGATACACGGGAGATTTTTTATGATATTGTTAACATCAAAGAAACAAAAATAAAGCCCTCCGGTGGTACCCACGTAGAATCCGAAGATTCAAGGAGTAGATTGCCGGAGAGCTTTACGGAGACCTTCGGCAAAGCCCACATGGAATCCGAAGATTCGGGGAGCAGCGGGTCGAAGATCTCTAACCAGAGTATAGCACAGGAAGCCGCTGAAAACAAGGGAAATGACGGGACGCTGAAGAAAAATGTACGATATCAGTTGAGCGAGGCAGACGAGCTGACGAAGCTGCGCGACGAACAGCAGCGGCTGGACGAGCAGCGGCGGGAGCTGAAGGAAGAACGCAGTGCCTGGCTGGGAAGCGACGCCGTGAAAGAGATCGAGGCGAAGAAGAAGGCACTGGGGATTTTTTCTGCAGAAGCAAAAGCCTACCGGGACAGCGAAGAATACCAGAATTATCTTGCAAAGCGCAAAGACTACAATGCCCGTATGGCGCAGCTGGAAGACCAGAGCGCTGTGCTGAACGGCCGGATCAAAGAGGCCGGTGCCCGGATGCAGCAGCAGAACGCAAAAAAAGGCAAAGCAGAACAGGCGGTATATGATGCCAAGGCCGAAGCCCACGGCGGAAAGGCGGAATACCGCCGCGTACTGGCAAAAGAACGGTTTGGCACGACAGAGGACTTCAGACGAGCCGGATACATTCTGCCGGACGGCCAGATGCTGGACTTTGCCCAGAATGACCGAACCCGAGATACCGATCACCGGGAGATCATGAGCGTGTTCGGTTCGGCAGAGGTGAAAAATGGAACAGAAGCGCTGAACGAATTTCTGCTGGACGGCAATGTGCGCGTGATGGCTGAAGCACCGGGAGTGGATCTCTCGGCAGACACAGCACCCACCACGCAGCAGCTGGAACAGATCTGGCGAATGGTGCAGGAGCTGGGCGGCGAGAAACGGCAGTTCACACTGGACATCTCCACAGCAGATGGTCGGGTGGCAGCCGGCAAGGAATACAGCGGACGTGTGGATGCTGACCGCATAGTGCGGGAGATCCGGGAATATTACCAGACCGGTGAACTGGCACAAGAAAGCGACCTTGCAAAGTTCCGCTATCAGCTGGCAGAGCAGGCCGACCGGGATGCAAAACGGAACGACCAGCAGATGGCAAGCCGCACCATTGCGGACAAGGCTGCAGCACTGGACACCTTGAGCCAGTTCTTTGGGCTGACACGGGGTGTGAAGGTGAGCCGGACGGCCATTGAAGGACTGGCCAGCCGCTGGGCAAAGGCGAACGGCAGTAAGGCGGACCGGGCCAAGCTTGCGAGGGAGACCGAGGTACTGGTGGACTACCTGAAAGCCGACGGTGCGGACATGGAAAAAGCCAATGCGCTGGCCGAAACGCTGGCGGGAGAAATTCTGGACGGGGCAGTTTACCGCAACAGTGAGCTGTGGGACGAATACCCGGAACTGCACAAGCTGGAATATACCGTGAACAGAAGCGGACAGGCAAAGGCAGAACTGGTGAAAGCATACGGCAGCTGGAGCGAAGCAGTGGCCGAAGCGCGCAGGCACGGCGTGACCTTGCGGCAGGCCGAAAGCGTGCGGGACGGCAACCCGGCACAGCAGTACGAAAGCGTGATCAACGACAACCGCGCTGTGGACGGCACCAGCGACGGTGCAAAGGCATTGTGGAAAGCTGCAGCGCAGCAGGCGGGTGTGGATGGTGCAATGAGCATGGAAAGCACCGAGTGGCTGAATGTGCTGATGAACCTGCACGATGCCATCAAGCCTGCGACTATGAGCCGGTTTGCAGACGATGCAGAGTATGAGGATGCAAAGATCGAACTGGCGGGCAGGATCATCGGTGACATTATGGCGACACCGGAGATGACTGACGCGCAGGCTATCTTTGAGGGCATCCAGCGACACAATATGGATGTGGCAAGAGCCGCAGCAGGCAGCAAAGAACGTGCTGCAGAGGTGGCAAAGGAACTGCGCGGCGTACAGAAAGCACAGCAGCGGGAGTTTGGCCGCAGAATGCAGGAAAACCGGCGCACTGCAAACCAGAACGCCGAAGTACAGCAGATGACCGAACTGCAACGGCAGAACGCAAGAGCGGAAAAGCTGCTGGACCAGAACCTTGAAACCTTTGGTGTGGATGTTTCCAATGTGGGCAACCTGAACGAAAAGCTGACAGTGCTGCGGGAAAGCTATGAGCGGGAAATGAAGCAGGAAGTGAAACGCCTGAAGGCCGAGCGGCAGGAAATGCTGGATGAAGCAAAACTGTGGTATCGGGAACGCATGGGAGAACTGCGGGAGGAAAATGCAGATCTGAGTATGCGGCTACGGGAAGAGCAGCGGCGCGCGGACAAGGCAGAATACAGCCTGATCGTGCAGGAAAATGAGATCATGGAATGGGAGGCGGATAACGAACGTAAGCGGGCCGCATGGGAGCAGAAACAGGCGCAGCGGAATGCCCTTGCCATTGAAACAGCCCGACAGCAGCGGGACGAAGATATTGCCGTTGCGAAGGCAGTAGCGGAAAAGCGAGTGCAGCGGGCGCGGGATGCACGGAAGATGGATGAACTGAAACGCAGCATCCGTCAGAACGCGGCACAGCTGAACCAGATGCTGCTGCGGCCCAGCAAGGACAAGTATGTACAGCCGGGGCTGATCGATGCGGCAGCACAGGTGGCAAAGCTGGCGGACATGACCATTCTGAACGAACGGGCCGTGAACCAGCTGACGAGGCTGCAGGACCGGATCCGGCAGAGTGCGGGCAGCGAGAACAGCCCCAACGCCATGACCGAAGAATGGAAGCAGACCGGCGTGGATACCCTGATCCAGACGCTGCGGGACGACCTGCAGACGACAAAGGACACAAAGCTGACCAAACTGCACGAGCAGCTGGCCGAGGCAGAAGTTTTACCGGACAGCGAGAAAGCATGGGCACTGCAGGAACGGCTGCGCAAACGCATCAAGGAGACGGAGAACCGCACCTATCTGCCCATGACGGTGGATCAGATGCGGATGCTGAAGGCTATTACCAGCTCGACGCTGCATGTGATCCGCAATGCAAACAAGACGGTGAGTCTTGCAAAGGCTGAAGAAGTGAGCGCAATCGCAGAAGGCGCAGCCAGCGAGGTGAATGCCAGCAAGGGCAACCACCCCGGCGGAAAGCTGGACGGCGTGCACAATCTGCTGACAAAGTATCAGTTGGATATGCTGGGCGCGGAGCGGGTGTTCCGTATGCTGGGCGGCTACGCGAAGAACGGCCAGATGGAAAAGATGGCCCAAATGCTGAACGACGGCCAGTACCGGCAGACGAAGATCACCGTGGAAGGCGAAAAGCTGTTTGCCAACGTGACCGGAAAAGAACACGTGAAGGAAATGCAGAACTTTGCAGGCCCGGGCGCAGACCTTGTGGACGTGGGCCTGACCGATGTGAAGGGAAAGAAAGCCGAACTGACCCATGCACAGCTGTGCAGTTTGTACATGCACCTGCACAACACCGACAGCCTGAACCACCTGATGAACGGCGGACTTGTGATTCCGGATGCAAAGCTGTACAACAAAGGTGACATTGAGCAGGCTTACCAGAAGGGACAGACCGTACATCTGGGAATGCTGACGGATGCGGACGGGACCCCGACAGCGGATAGCATCCTGCAGACGGTGGAAGCGGCCATGACTGACTATGACCGGGCATGGTGCGCGGACATGAAAGAGTTCTTCGACAACTACACCACGAAGCTCATCAACGAGACGAGCCTGCAGCTGGTGGGCTACCAGCGGGCAACCGTGAAAAACTACTATCCCATTGCGGTGGATAAATCGGTGCTGGCGACCCAGATCGACGGCCTGAATCTGGACGCGACCATTGAGGGACGCGGTTTCCTGAAGAACCGCGTGAAGAGCGGACAGCCCGTTTTGCTGGAAGAATGCGCAAATGTGGTGCAGCGCAGCCTGCGGGACACGGCGGCGTATGCGGGCCTGGCCGCGCCCATCCGGGACGTGCAGAAGATCCTGAACAGCGGCGTGGAGACGCGGGAAAGGCTTGCAAACCTGAAGAACGGCATCATCAAGGAACAGTGGGGCAAGGATGCGGTGAGCTACATCGATGACCTGCTGACCGACCTGCAGACTACCCAGCGCAAGCGGCCCAGCACCTTTAACAAAGTACTGGGAAACCTGCGCGGGAACTATGCAGGCGCAGTGCTGACGCTGAACCCGGGCGTTGCCATTGCGCAGGCGGCAAGCCTGCCCACAGCAGCGGCCGTACTGGGCGGCGACACCATGGCGGCAGTGGTACCCTTTGTGAAGAACCTTTCGCCCAAGGCGCGGACAGCGCTGGAAACGGAGATCAAAGAGCACGGAGACGTGCTGCTGGACTGGCGCAAGCGCGGCAGCCAGAACGGCGAGCTTGCCAGCATTGGCAAGCAGGAAACATTGGCGGAAAAGGGCATGGACAAGCTGCCGAACTGGCTGACCGGCTGGATCAACGGGATGGACGAAGTGACGGTAGCAGCCCTGTGGGAAGGCAGCAAGCGATACGTGCAGAACCACACGGCCGAGTTTGAAGGCGCGGAGGTGACAGGCAGCCCGGCCTATTGGGAAGCGGTGAACCGCACCTATCAGAAGGTGATCGAGCAGACACAGCCCAACTACACCGTGATGCAGCGGGCGGGCATTCAGCGCAACCCTAACGAACTGCTGAAGCAGCTGACCATGTTCACCACCCAACGTTTCCAGAACTACGGCATTCTGGCGGATGCCATTGGCGATTACAGGGCACAGGCGGAACGCTACCGGCAGAACCAGAGCGATGAAAACAAAGCGGAATTGCAGCGGGCAAAAACACAGCGAAACCGGGCTGTTGTGAGCCAGGCGGCACAGACGGCGGTGTTTGCGATCATGAAGATTGGCGCAGATTTCCTTTTGCACCGGTGGGACCGGGAGCAGGACGAAAACGGCGATGTGACCGTGAAGAGCATGTGGAAACGGTTTGCAAGCCTGTACACAGAAAGTTTTGCGGGAAACTTTTTGTACGGAAGTGAGTTATACAGTCTGATCGACAATGCTGTGAACGGTAAGGATTACGACGTGCTGAGTGCAGCAAGCATCAGCGTGGTGAATGATCTGGCCGGAGATGTGCAGAAGTTTTTTGCGGAGTTCCGGAAAGACACCAGTGAAATGGACGAAGAACAGCTGCAAAAGCACCACAATAAGCTGATGCAGCGCAGCATGACGCTGCTGGAGGACAGCTTTGAAGTGGCGGGTGTACCCTACGGCAATGGACGGAAGATTGTAGAAGCGGTAAAGGGCTACTATGGTGACCTTGAAAATCTTGCGCACGGAGGACAGTTCAGCTTTAATTCTGTGCCGCAAAGCGCCACCGGCCAGTATGACCGGCTGTACAACGCCTATGCCGGCGGCGACAGCGACGAAGCAAAGGCCGCAGTGGAGAAGCTGAACGCTATGGTGGAAGCGGGAACCATTGCGGAAAACAAAATGTACAGCCAGCTGAAGAGCCGCCTTGTAAAGTACGACGTGCGGGTGCGGCAGGCTGCTGAAGAGCAGAATGCAGGAAACGACCAGAAGCGGTACGAGCTGGAAAACGAGATGATCGAACAGCTGAGCGAAGTGCTGGGCCTGCCGAAGGGAAAGCGCGGGGATGTGGTGGACTGCGTGACCGGCGCGGTGAACCAGCTGGCCGAAACGCAGCTGAAGGGCGACAACGCCAGCGCGACAGATGACCTTGTGGAAGCTGTGGACAGTTGGGACGCAGGTGCTGTGCAGGAAGAATATGACAGGCTGGCGAAGGCGGGCAAGAGCGCGACGACACTTAAAAGCAAGATCACCGAGACGGCAAAGCCGGAATACCTTGCGGGCAGTGATGCAGACCGGCAGCAGATGGAAGAAATGCTGTTGGCGCTCAAGGACGCGGACGGCAAAGAGCTGTACACGGAGAAAAACTTTGCCCAGTGGGTGAAGGAGGCAGAAAAGAAAGCAGAGGAAGGACCGGAACCGGACCCGTATGCGGCAGTGAGGTAAGAAAAGAAAAATCCCCCGGCGCGATGAATTTCACGCCGTGGGATTTGTATATGTGGTTCTTTTGAAATGGAAAAGTTTGAAAAAAGTCCGCAGTGTTATTACGGACGTTTGTGTGATAGGCTGAGAAGGACGGAAGGAGGCAGCGGGATGCGGGTGAAAATTATTCGGAAAAACTTTGGCGGTGTGGAGTTTGGCCCGGAGATGCGGGTGCTGCATCTGGGCGGGCAGAGCAGCGCCAATGTGGAAAGGCTGAAGTTTGAGCTGCCGCAGGAGTGGGCCGGATGTGCCGTGACGCTGCACATCCAGCGGCAGGACGGCACACTGCCGACACCGATCCTGCTGGACGAGGAGCACAGCGCAGCAGTGGGCAAAGAATTTACCGCCAGCCCCTGCGGCAGCTGGATGCTGCTGGCTCTGGGTGAGGACGGATACCGGGCGTTGACCCGACCGGCCCGGTATGACTGCTATGAAACACTGAACACAGACGGCGATGCAGAGATCAGCCCGACGCAGTACGAGCTTTTTGTGGCGCGGGTGCTGGGATATGCGACCGGGGCACAGGAAAGCGCAAAGGAAGCGCGGAACGCGGCCGCAGCAGCAAAGCAGGACGCAGACACTGCAGCGACAGCCGGAGCGAACGCGGCAAGGGCGGCAAAAATGGCACAGGAAGCGGCAGGCAGCGCCCAAGGCGATGCGGAGCGGGCGCAGCGGGCTGCAGATCGTGCCGAGAATTTTGCGCCGCCCGAAGATGGCGCGGTGGTAAGCGTGAACGGCAGGGGCGGCGTTGTGACTCTGACGGCGGAGGATCTTGGTGCGGTGGGAGCGAACAGCGCGGGCTACGTGAAGAGCATTTCGCTGACAGACCGCACCCTGACACTGACCTTCGGCGACGGAAGCACGAAGACCATGCAGACCAAGGACACCACGGCACTGGAAAACATGACCGGCATCCTGCCCGCAGCACATGGCGGCACCGGAAAGAATACCCCGTTGACTGCGGACGACGTGGGTGCGGTGGAAAAGGGAAGCGGTGACTACCTGAAGAGTGCAGAGCTGCAAAACGGAGAACTGGTGCTGACCTTTGGCAGCGGCGACACCGTGCACTACACCCTCCCCGCCGCCACCACCACCACGCTGGGCGGTGTCAAGCTGAGTGACGACTTCACGGCAGATGCAGACGGCACGCTGCATCTGGCGGGCGGTACTGCCCCGGACCCTTACCCCGTGGGCAGCATCTACCAGAGCACCGCACGTACAAGCCCTGCCGCACTGTTCGGCGGTACATGGCAGGAGATTGCGCAGAACCGGGTACTGATGGGTGCTGGCAGCGGCCACGCAGCGGGCACCACCGTGGAGGCCGGACTGCCGAACATCACAGGCTCTTTTGTCGCGGATGTAAAAAAGGGTGAACATAAGGTATCTGGCGCATTCACTGCCGGCAGCGCGATCGCATCTACGGGCGAATACAGTAACTTTTCTGATGTATATAAGTTCAGTCTGGATGCGTCCAAGTCTAATGCCATCTACGGCCGCAGCGCCACCGTGCAGCCTGCCGCCTACTATGTGCACATCTGGCGGCGCGTGGCCTGAGAAAGGAGGTTTTGAACCATGAAGATCATTGACGAGAACGGTGCAGCCATTGAAAACCCTGACCTGACGCTTGGGTATCTGGTGGACGACACCGAGCCAGTGGAGCATCCCGCCGTGGAAGGCGTGGAGGAAGTGAGCCACTACGAGACGGTGGCGGAGTACCCCAACGGCGGCAAGGACGTGCAGCGGGTGGTGGATGTGCCGGGCGTGCCTGCGCAGGCCGCATGGACCGAACAGGTGCCGGTGCAGAGATACATCCGTTATACGGACGAAGAGTTGGCCGCGCAGGAAGAAGCACGCAAAAAGGCCGAAGCACGGAAGAAGCTGCCGGAGCGCGTGGACGCGCTGGAAGCCGCAAACAACGATATTATTTTGATGATGGCTGATTTGATTGGAGACTAACTATTAAAAGTCAAGCCCAAAAATGAAAAAATCCGTCAACGATTCGCTGCCCCTGACAAACAGCATTCAAATGCTGAAATCAGAGCAGCGAGGGCGACGGAGAGAATAGCAAAGCAAGCCCGGCCAACCCTCGCAGAAACAGAATAGCATTTGAATGCTTCGGTTTGTCAAGGGTTCGCTGCGCCAGCTAAGTTGTTCTTGGATTTGGCTCAGGCTCTGGAGAAAATTAGGCAGCTGTAAGATATGCTTTTCCAGACTTCTGCAAAGCGTAGATCAGCCGCACGAGTTTCTTTGTGGCATGAGACAGGGCAACATTATAGTGCTTACCTTCAGCACGTTTTTTGGCAAGGTATTTGGCAAAGACAGGATTCCAATGACAAACGTACTTGGTTGCGTTGTAAAGGGCATATCGCAAATAACGTGAACCACGTTTTTCCATATGAGCGTAACAGTTTGTAAGTTTTCCTGACTGGTATGTAGATGGAGAGCAACCAGCGTAAGCAAGGATTTTGTCAGGAGATTCAAAGTTGGAAAAATCACCGATTTCAGCAAGGATCATGGCTGCTGACTGGATACCAACACCGGGAATAGAAAGAATCGGTGGATGCAATTCATCCATGATTTGCTGAATCGAATCTTCAATTTCGTCGATCTCGGAGGTGAGTTCCTTAATGAGTTTAATAGTGTGCTTCAATTCCAAAGATTTGGCAGGCATGACAGATCCAATAGACGATTTGGCTGCCTCTCGAATCTGGATGGCCTTTTCTTTTCCGTAGTGCCCCTTGGACGCTATTGAAAGAAGGTTTGTCAGCTTGGTAAGATGGGCTTCTGAAATTTGCTTTGCACCGGGATATTCGCTGAAAAGAGCATAGACCGAAACACCGTGGAGAGAGGGAACGAGCTTTTCCAATTCCGGGAACAGGATCGTGACCAGTCTGGACACTGACTGCTTCAGCTTGGCTCTTTCACGAACCTTATCGAATCGGTATCTTGTTAGTGACTTTAACTCTTCGTTGTGGTATGCTGTATCCGTGTAGGACTTGAGGTCTA
>ENA-OQIZ01000151-OQIZ01000151.1-human-gut-metagenome-genome-assembly--contig:-NODE-151-length-47413-cov-36.838663_pt1 | contig 47413 bp, 31 predicted proteins | sample MGYA00242593_ERZ504758 | MGnify/ENA primary metagenome ERZ504758 (study PRJEB26092, sample SAMD00036364) | human gut metagenome | host: Homo sapiens | study: EMG produced TPA metagenomics assembly of...
AAAGACTGGTTACAATTACGTGCAGCATACAAACACCGGGAGGGATCGTGGCAAAAAAGCCTCAGCACGCTCAGAACAACCAGCGCAGTCAGCAGGGCAAACAGGGCCAGCAGCAAAAGCGCGGCGGTAAGGCGCAGGCCACGGTCGCCCGCACCAAGCATTCCCAAGCGACGCCCGCCCGCCCCTGGCGACCGGGCCGCGATAAGTTCCTCCCCGTCAGCCGCGCCGACATGGATGCGCGCGGCTGGGACCAGTGCGACTTTGTCTACATCTGCGGCGACGCCTACGTGGACCATCCCAGCTTTGGCATGGCCATCGTCAGCCGCGTCCTCGACGCGCACGGCTACAAGGTGGGCATCATCTGCCAGCCCGACTGGACCGACCCCGCCAGCATCACCGTGCTCGGCGAGCCGCGCCTGGGCTTCCTCGTCAGCGCCGGCAACATGGACTCCATGGTCAACCACTATTCGGTGACCAAGCACCGCCGCCACACCGACGCCTATACCCCCGGTGGCGAGGAGGGGCGCCGTCCCAACCGTGCCGTCACGGTCTACGGCAATCTCATCCGCCAGACGTTCAAGGATGCCCCCATCATTATCGGCGGCATCGAGGCGAGCCTGCGTCGCCTGGCCCACTACGACTACTGGCAGGACAAGCTCAAGCGCTCGGTATTGCTCGACTCGGGCGCCGACATCCTCATCTACGGCATGGGCGAGCACGCGATCGTCGAGATCGCCGACGCACTCGACGCCGGACTGCCCGTCGATCAGATTACCTATATCAACGGCACCGTTTACCGCACGGGTTCGCTCGACGAGGTCTACGACTACGACCTGCTGCCCAGTTGGAACGACCTTACCGCCGACAAGCTCAACTACGCGCGCAGTTTTAACGTGCAGCAGCAGAATATGGACCCCATCACCGGACATCGCCTGGTAGAGCCCTATCCCAACAGCGTCTATGTGGTGCAAAACCCGCCATCGGCGACGCTCACCACCGACGAAATGGACGAGGTGGCCGAACTCCCCTACGCACGCGATTGGCATCCCGACTACGATGCGGCGGGCGGAGTGCCGGCCTTTGCCGAGATCAAGTTTTCCATTAGCTCCAACCGCGGCTGTTTTGGCGAGTGCTCATTTTGCGCGCTCACCTTCCACCAGGGCCGCGTGTTGCAGATGCGCAGCCATGACTCGATCATGCGCGAGGCCGAGCTGCTCACGCGCGATCCCGAGTTTAAGGGCTACATCAACGACGTGGGTGGGCCGACGGCCAACTTTAGCCGTCCCGCCTGCGACAAGCAGCTCAAGCACGGCGTGTGCAAGAACAAGCGCTGCCTGTGGCCGAGCGTGTGCAAGAACATGGTGGTCGACGAGAGCGGCTACACGCAGCTGTTGCGCGACCTGCGCCAGCTGCCGGGCGTCAAAAAGGTTTTCGTCCGCAGCGGCATCCGCTTTGACTACACCATGGCCGATGCCTCGGACGAGTTTTTGCGCGAGCTGCTGGAGCACCATGTCTCGGGCCAGCTGCGCGTAGCGCCCGAGCACGTGAGCGACGCGGTGCTGTCCGTGATGGGCAAGCCGAGCCGCGCCGTCTACGACGCGTTCTGCCGTAAATTTGAACGTTTGAACCGCGAATACGGACTCAAGCAGTACGTGGTGCCGTATCTGATCTCGAGCCACCCCGGCTCGACCATGAAGGAAGCCGTGGACCTTGCCGAAGCCGTGCGCGACATGGGCTACATGCCCGAGCAGGTGCAGGACTTCTACCCCACACCGTCCACTATGTCGACCTGCATGTACTACACCGGCGTGGACCCGCGCACCATGAAGCCGATCTATGTAGCGCGCGACCCGCACGAGAAGGCCATGCAGCGTGCACTCATCCAGTATCGCAAGCCCGAGAACTACAAGCTGGTGCGCGAGGCGCTGGAAAAAGCCGGCCGCCGCGATCTGATCGGCTACACCAAGCATTGTCTGATTCGCCCCGTGCCGCCACGCCCGGGCGAGACATCTGCTGGCGGCGGACACGGCACTGGCAAGAAGGGCGGCAAGCCGCACGGTGGCGCCGCCGGCAAGGGGCCCAAGGGCAGCAAGGGCCACGGCGGCATGTCGCGTTCGCAGAACACCGCCGGTCGCAATCGCGCGGCCCAGGGACGTCAGGGCGCCAACGGCGGCGGGCGTCGCAACTAGCGTGGCGAGGGCCAGCCGGCGTCTCTTGGTCAGCCGGCGTCTCCTCATCGCCCAAGCGTGTTTTCCCTAGGGGAAACACGCCTGGGCTGTCTCCAGTCGTGATTTCCCTAGGGGGAACACGCTCAGACACGCCTAGCCGTGTTTTCCTTAAGGGAATCACATTTACTGACGGGAGCGAGCCAGCTGGCACGTCAGCTTGAGCGACCGCATCGCCTCTACCAGTACGAAACCGGCGATGGCAACCGTAATTGCCACGTCGAACGGCGTGTTCGCAAACCAGAGCAGCCCCATGAGGTACGACCCGGCGTTAAAGGCAAAATGCAGCAGGATCGTATAGCGAAGCTTTCCGGTCGTCACGAGCACCCAGCCAAAGATGAGGCCGGCGGCACCCGCGTAGCAACCTTGCACCCAATTCATGTGCATAAAACCGAAGATTGCCGCCTGCAGCACAATCGCCGCGGCGATACCCCACGTGCTTGGGGCCGCCCAAGGCACCATGGCTCCGTCCTGCGCGCTCGCACGACGCCGGCGCTTCCAGAGCGGACGGCACTGCGGATTAAACGCACGCAGCGAAAACTCAAAGATGATGCCGCGCACCAGGAGCTCTTCGCAAAACGGCGCGCCGAGCACCGTGGTCAGGACGGCCAGATAGCTCGTGTCGCCCATGCCCGTCTCCTCGACAAGTTCGCTGTAATCGGCCGCCGCCTCGGGCAACAGCGACAGCACGGCGTCGGTCACGTAGCCAACGACCACCTGCAGGGCCAGGCCAATCACGATAACGCAGGCGATGCGTTTCCACGCCCCACGCGCTCCCCCGCCGAGTGGATGCTCACTTTGCCGGCGTGCCATAAACGAACGCGGCCACAGATAACGCCACCACAGCAGCGCCATCAAAAACGATGCCGTCTGAGCGGCAGCCTGGAACCATTGGATATCGAGATTGTCGATCGGATAGCCCGTCAGCACCGATACGGCATCGAGAACTGAAAATAGAACCACGCTCAGGGCTATATCGGCAGCGACAACGCCAAAACAGGCAAGCACCCAAATCATCGCATTGAGCATGCCAACCTCCTCAAAACCGTTCCCTAGTTCTACCACAACTCGGCAGAGAGCTGATTCCATGGGGACGGAGGAAAACGGATCACTTATTGATGAGAATCGGGCGCAGTGCCAAAGGCCCCGCTGGGCGAAATGTCGAACGGAAAGGTGCCGCAGCGATTGAACGCGGCGATGAACATGCGGATGGCGTTGGACGGCGTGGTGCCTACGAGCTGGGTTGCCGCCGCGAAGGCCGCCTTTTCCTCGGGCAAGACCTTCGCGACAACCGGGGTCATGTGTTCTGCCATGGCGCTTCCTTTTTGAAACGACGGTGGTGCGAATAGATGCGGGCCACGCGGCTGGGCGACGGGCTGTGAAGGCAACCCGATTGGCCCGCATCTGGAGTTTGTTTCTACGGCGTTGGTATTACTTGGTATTCCAAAGTATTACCCCGCAGATAGAATACCATATCCAACCCCATGGGAACGGAGAAATACGGATCATTTTGTTGCTGAATAAGTATTTAGAGCGTGATGATGTCCGAGATATTGAGGGCCTGAGCGTCTGCGGCATCGTGCGTGGCAAGCAACAGCATGCGGCCGTCGAGCGCCGGCGCCAGGGCGCGCGATCGCCCACGGCAAGCGCAAGCTCCGCTGCAACCCCGCCGTCAGCAGGGCCGCCCGCACGCCCATAACTGCCCTCGCCTTTTGATTCGCGCACGGCGCGGAAGAAACGCGGCGAACGTCAGCGTACAGCACGCCCAATCTGGGCATCCGGCGCATGGCGCCCTATGTCTTGCATAATTTCGCTTGCGCCATGCATAAAATGACGGGGGTGACCCTTCCCGTCCCAACGTACCCCCGCTTGGACCGTGCAAAAACCGGAGTTTTCAGCATCGCGGCCCCCGCCGGCGGCGCCTCGAACCGGGAACGCCGCGCGATCGGCATCGTTTTGGGGGCACGGCACGGCGCGAAACGCGCGTTATCGCCGCGCCGGGCCCCGTCTGCCAACCCAAATCGCCCGTCGAGGGATCTCGCGAGATCAAATAGACGCTTCCGACGCGTATGCAGCCACCCCGGCTTGCTGAAAACTCCCGAAAATGCACGGCGCGCCCCAGGGGACCCGTGCGTGCCGTGAAAAAACACGCCCGCATCCAGAACAATGCGAGCGTGAAAGTCAGATGGCAGCAAGGGCGCCAGGCAGCGAGCGGAATCCCGAGTGTGTCCGCCCGGACACTGCGGCCACCGTGCGTCAGTAGGGAGCTTCACGTTCTCCGTCTATGCCAGAACCCCGCATACGCGAATCTCCAACTAAGCCGATAACCCACATCTCTTGCCGCGACCGCCTCCGTGCTTTTTCGTGAGGGGGCCGGCCCACCTCAAACTGCGCCCACAAAAAGGGCCCCGAGCATAGTCTGCTCGGGGCCCAAACTCATCTCGCCTTACCGCGCGACGCGTATGTTACTTGCGCTTGCCGCCGCCGTCACCGGGACGACGGGAGCTGCCGCCGCGCTTGCCGCCGCGGCTGTTGCCATAGCTGCCACGGTTATCGCGACCGCCGGCACGACCGCCACGGGAACCGGCCTGGTTGCCGCCGCGACCACCACGGTAGCCGCCGCGACGCTCTTCGCGGGTATCGTCGTAGTTGCGCCAGTCATCGCGACGATCGCGGCTGGCACGCGGATCGCGACGATCGCGCGACTCACCAGAACGCCCAGCGCCGCTGCGCCCGCCATTGCCGCGAGCACCCTCGCGACGCTCGTCACGGCCACCGCGCTCGTCATTGCGACCGGAACGACGACGATCGCCCGAGCCACGCTTGCCGCCACGAGGACCGCGGCCCTCGTCCTCGCGCTCAACACGGCGACGACCGCCGCGGTCCTCGTCCTCGCGACGACGACGATGCGCCTCGCCCTGGAACTGCTTAGCACGGCGCTCGGCACGGTTGCCGCGCGGGGCCTGCTCGACGGCAGCAGTACCGCCGCGCTCCTCGGCAGCCACCTCGCGGGCCACGCTCTCCACAGCCTCGTCCACGCGAGCCTGAACGCCCTCGCGCACGCGGGTCTTGCCGCCGCGCTTGGGACGGCTCGGACGCTCGCCGTCGCCGCGACGCTCGTCGCGACCGCGGTTGGAGCGACCGGCCACATCGCCATAGTCATCGCCGTTGCGCTTGCCGTCGCGACGTGCCTGCTCAAGCTTCTTCTTGCTCTTGGACTTGCCGCGCTTGGTCTTCTTCTTCACCTTAAAGGCCGCAGGGTCGCGCTCGGGATCAACCACAGGCGGGTTGGGACCCACATGCAGGTCGCCGGCCTCGTAGATGTCGGCGGTCTTGTCCATGAGCTTCTCGATCTCGTAGAACTCATCGACGTCCTGCTCGGTCACAAACGTGATGGCCCAGCCCAACTCGCCGGCGCGGCCCGTACGGCCAATACGGTGGATGTAGTCGGTCGGCTCGGCCGGCACGTCAAAGTTCACGACGTAGCGCACGTCGCTGATGTCGATGCCGCGGGCGAGCACGTCGGTTGCCACCAGCACGTCGACGGTACCGTCGCGGAAGGCCGAAAGGGCACGCTCGCGCTGGGCCTGGCTGCGGTTGCCGTGAATCGCGGCGGCCTTGATGCCCTTGCGCTCCAGACGACGGCAGCAGCTATCGGCACGGTGCTTGGTGCGCATGAAGACGATAGTGCGCTCCGGGCCCTCCTTTTTGAGGAACTCGGGCAGCAGGTTGTTCTTGGCCTCGATGGACACCGGGAACACAAACTGGTCGACGGTGTCGGCAGTCGACGTAGCGGGCGCGATCTCCACGCGGGCCGGGTCGCTCACCAGGTCGGTGATCTCACCCACGGCCTCCTCGTCGAGGGTCGCCGAGAACAGCAGCGTCTGACGCTCGGCCGGCGTCTCGCGCACAATGCGGCGGACGGCGGGCAAAAAGCCCATGTCGAGCATGCGATCGGCCTCGTCGAGCACCAGGACCTTAACCTCGTCCAGGTGGCAGGCACCCTGCTCGATCAGATCGACCAGACGGCCCGGCGTGGCGACCAGGATGTCGCAGCCGTACTTGAGGGCGGCAGTCTGCGGCTTGTAGCTCACGCCGCCCACGACGGTCACGGCGACATGGCCGGTGACGTCGGCGATTTTGCTCGCGACCTCGTCGATTTGCTGGGCAAGCTCGCGCGTAGGAGTGATGACGAGCATCACGGGGCCACAGCCGTTGCCCTCGGGCTTCTTGGCACCGCGACGGCGGTTGCGGCCACCGCGCTCGCGCACGGGTTTGGGAGGAGCGATGTGCTCCAGATTGTTCATGGTCGGCAGCAAAAAGGCGGCCGTCTTGCCGGTGCCGGTCTGAGCGGCGGCAAGCAAGTCGCGGCCCTCGAGCACCACGGGGATCGAACCGGCCTGCACGGGCGTCGGCGCCGTGTAGCCCAGGTTCTCGATGGCACGGAGCATCTCGTCGGAAAGGCCCAGCTCGTCAAAGGCGGGCAGACTCTCGGTAGCAGATTCGACGGCCTGGGCAGCATTGGCCTCATCGGCGGCATCGAAGGCAGCCTGGGTCATGGCCTCGCGGGCCTCGTCCAGAATCTCGGCGTCCGTGACGTCGGATACAGAATTACGCATATGTTGTTGTTCCTTATCTGCACGCGCAATGGGCACGGCATGTGGCCGCGCGGGCGTGCTTGGTAGTGCGCTAATACATACAAAAACAGGTGCGCACAGAGAGGACGTTGCTCAGCACGCTGGCGATCGCTTTGGCAGCCCTATCACGCGCCGTCCAGACGCAGCAGCTCTAAGCGATGGAGCAGATTCGCCGCGGGTTAGTATACCCGTACTCCGTATGCCCCCACGTAAACCACAGATGACGGGGCAGGAGAAGCGGATCTGGGCCATTGTCTCGATCTGTAACAGTTACGGAGCAAAACCGGGTCTACACGTTACAGATCGAGACATTCAGTCAGCCCCTTGGCTAACATCTCGATCTGTAACATCTACAGGCCGAATCTTCGTCTAGGTGTTACAGATCGAGACAAACGGTCGACACGGCTCACAAACGTCTCGATCTGTAACAGTTGCGGAGCAAAACCAGCCCCAGATGTTACAGATTGAGACAGTTGAGTTGTCTGCCGAGGAACAATCTCAATCTGTAACAACTAGACCCCGTATCCCCCGCCAGATGTTACAGATCGAGACAAACGTGCCGATCACCAAACCCAACAGGCAACAAAAAGGACCGGACGTCCAGCCATCTCAACTGGAACGTCCGGCCCCGCCAAACACTAACTAGAGAAGCTGAACCAACAGATCACAGCCTCTACTCTGCGTCCGGGTCCTTAAAGTTCTTGGGATCCAAGACCATGCAGGTGTAGGTGATGTCGTGTTCATCGTCGGGAATGGGCTCAAACCCGTTCTTGCCAAAGAAGTCGATGAGCAGATGCGCGAGCTTAATCGGATCCGCATCAGGATCGTCAAAGAGATATTCGCTCAGATCCAGGAATGCAGGCTGCTGGTGGCCCTCGCTCTCCCAGTATCCCAACAGGGCGTCGTGCACCAGGCGCGCGCCATAGCCGTTACCGCGGTAGTCGGGGTCAACATACACATGGCTCAAAAACGTCCCCAGGTACTTGTTGAGCGGGTGCTCCGTAACGGCATCCGGCAGGCGGGGGTCATCTGAACCGCCCGTTACGCAAAAACCGACCAGCTCATCATCGGCAAAGACGCCCCAGAGGTAACTGTTCTCCTCGTCCTCGTCCTCAACCCAGTCCGCGTACTCGTCATAGACCTCGTAGCCCGACTGCTCGTCCAGATCGACCATCGCATCGACGTCATCGGGACCCAAAGCCCTTACTTCAACCTCAGCCATTGTCCTGTCCTTTCTCTCGCTTTCAGGACAACCCAAGCATACGGCGCTGTCCAGATAACCTGTTGCGCAACATCGGAAACTGCGTCAATACCGCCGTTAACGGCGACGACGCCTCAGGGCAATGCATGCAACGACAATCGCCAGCAGCACCAAGCCCTGGAAGTTGATGCGACTAATAGCGAAGCCCGAAGGAACAATAAAACTGTCGTAGAACATGTCGAGCAGGCCGATAAACACCAAAAACGCGATGAAGATCCAGAACACGCGACTCCTTAAAATGGGAGTAAACATGTCGAGTACCGAGCCACCCGAAGAAGAACCCTGATAGCCTATTAAATCAAACGGCTCATCCTTTTCCACCTCGTCGGCATCGCTCGAAGCGCCTGAAGACTCGGACTCCAAATCGCGACGATCCGTCCAATACCCGGGCACATGGTCGCGCTCACCAAGGTACTCACCGTTTTTTACCACCGGCTCAAACAACATGGCACTCGAAAGATCCTCGAGCTCCTCGCGAATCAACTGGTCGGTGCGAGCGTCATGAGGCTCCTCGAGCTCGCATTCAAGCTCGTACATATGCTCCATGACCCGCTCGTAATCTTCTTCGGACATATCGTCATCGTAATAGGAGTTCCTGCTCATCGTTCATCCCTCGTTCAAGAACCGAATCCCTTTTGGACAGCTCAAGTGTAGAAATCCATACCGAGCAGACGTTGCGCAACATTGCCGGGAACGAGACGGATCCGCTCTCAAAACGCCTCGGGACAAACCGTTCCGCATTGCAATTTGCGCACTCGCGGATGTTGCGCAACGTTCTCGCCCATCGGGGCGGTAGCGTTCGGGTTAGCAAAGCCACGAGCCCTAAAACCCGGGATCGTGGGCTTCCACCGCATACGAAAGAAGGAACGATGGACGAGATTTTTGAGCATCTGCTTCAAGATACCGACCGAGGGATCTCGATCAACCAGATTGTCAATCGCATCGTGTTTCCCAACCACGATATCTGCATGCAGGCCAAAGCTGCCTTGGAGCGAGACTATGGCGAGTTCTGCTTTGCTGCCGTGATCCCCGATTACGAAGACTTCCAGCACATGGATCCGACCGACGCCACCAATGCCGCCCTGGAAACCTGCGGGTCCGACGGCGAAGAGGTCACCAACGTCGCCTGGGGCTACAACTCGCTCCAGTACGAATACAACGGCATCCCCTCGCTGGAGGTTGCCAAGACCATCTCCAAGATGGTCGGCGTTCCCGTCTACTACGAGTACACCGATGCCGATGAGATCGCCGCCGGCGCCGTGATCGCCGATGCGCAGGGCGATAGCGTCTCGTTTGCAAACGTGGTCGACAAGAGCTGCTGGGTGTATTTCCCGGAGGGGTTCGACGGTGCCACCGACACCCTATTCCGCTGCGGCATGGGAACCATGTCCATGCCCGACGGAAGCCAAAAGTACTTTGAGGACACCACCGATCCCATCATGCGTTCGTATGCGCAGCGCGGAAACGTGTCCCTGTACTTCGACTTTCTCAAGGACCAGTTTGGCGCCCAAGAGGAGCCCCAGGCAGAGTCCGATGCCCAGGCAGAGTCCGATGCCCAGGCAGAGTCCAATGCCCAGGCAGAGTCCGATGCCCAGGCATCGGACAACGTCTACATGTCCCAGGCCATGGGCGCGATGACGTTTCGCATCGTCTTTCCCAATCATGACTGCTGCGAGTATATCCGCAATGATCTCGAAAAGTGCTTTGGCGGGTTCTCGCTCCAGGCGATTTGCGGCACACCCGACGGTACGTTTGACTCACCCGATGAAGTCCTGTCCACCATGGCAGGCCACGGAATCCCCGATGACGCGACCGATGTCGAATGGGGCTATAACTCCGTGCGCTATCGCGTGGCGCACTCCGTGCCCAACGTCATCGTTCTCGAGACGTTGGTTCAGCACTACAACATTCCGCTGTACGTCGAGTATTTCGATGAGCTTAAACGCGCGACCGGCGCTGCCATTACGATCCCCGACATGGCAAACCCGACCGCATTCATCCCCGGTACACTCGGATGCAAAGAGCAGATGTACTTTGACCGCGGCAGCGAAAACGAAGGCTACGTTGCACTTCGATGCGGCTACTGCCAGGCAGTCTCCGATGATGGCAAAACGCGCATTTCCTTTGTCGACGACCCATCGCAGTCGGTCATGGCGGAAATGGCAGAAGAAGCATCGGTCGGGGTCTACGTTAGGCTGCTTAAAAAATTCGATCTTGAGCAAGTTCTCCCCGCTGGATATCAGAAACCGGCCTCGCGTCCCGCCGCAAGCTCCAAAAAGAGCACCTCGACCTCCTCGGCAGAAAAATCGAAAATCAGCCTGTGGATGAACCCCATTGCAGAGAAGCATGTCTGGAACTCCCTCGATGCCTACGGTCAAAAGCAGGGCAAGCAAAATGACATGAACATGTTCTTTTTGGAGCCGCTCTATCGCGGCGGCGACCAGATCCGCGATCCATTTGGATTTGCCACAGGCCGCAAACCTTTGCCGGCTTATGCAAGCCACCAGGCGCACCGCAAGGTTATCGACGCCGCCCTTACTACCGACATAGAAGTCGGCGCGCTTGTCGCGGGGCTTCTCGGCCAAGACCTGTTGACATCCGAAGAGCTCAACGCGCTGCACCGCGACATCGAGCTCAAGGCCCAAGGCACAAGCGCCATCGCCACCGGAAGAGGTGCCGCACTCGAGAGCCGCTGCGACTCGGTTTGCTACCTTATTGCAAAGCTCCGGAGCCATGACGGCGACAATAGCCAACGCTTTATGATGTGGATGGCGGACACCGACCAAGCCGTACGCGTAAAGTTCTACGGCGAGGTGCCGGCAATCGGCGCGCCCTTTACGTGCCGTTTTAGCGTAGTGGAAAATGACGTCATTACGTACTGGATGCCCGTCGAGGGCGAGAAGGGCTTCTCTCGCTATAAGCAGATTCCCGAGGGAGGACGCATCGACGTCTCTGCGGCAAAGAGCTACTCTGCCGCTATGAGCGCCCTGCGCAAGGCCAACGCGATGTTCCTTAAGACGTGCGGACTCAAACAGACCGCGCCGTCCAAGACGCGCATGACCCCAGAGCAGTCGCAACGATTTAGCGAGCTGCGAGAAAAACTGGGTCGTAAAACGGGTTATGCCCTTACGGTGCTCTTCTCGCGCTGCGTGCTCTGCAGCGCCGAAGCCGACCGATTCCTCGAGCTCATGGAGCACGCCGCTGCCGCGCACGATCGCGGAGAGGTGATCGACGTCGACGATACCGAGGTCGTAGAGCACAAGGCCGTTTACATGGTTGGCCCGATCTCTACCGAGGATGGTACTTGTCAGCTCTACAACCCCAACACCGTCAACTTTGAGGACTTTAGGTTCCAGCCCAACCTGCTCGAAGACTTCCATACCGACCTGCCCCGTGCCGGCAGCTTTATCAACATTGCAACGAGCGTCGTTGAGTCGGACGTCATCGCCGCCTGGGCGGGCTACAACCCGGGCAACGCCCAGCGCTCGGCGCGCTACTAGAGAGCGATTGGCACGACCAAGCCACGTATCTGTTGCGCGGCATCGGCCCTGGACGTCGAACCGCACCGTCCGCGATGTTGCGCAACAGAATGCAACGCAGGCGGTCTGGTACTGGTGGTACTTCAAAAGCAATCGTGATCCCAACTTTTGGCTCGGTGACAGCGACATGGACGGCTATGATCCCGAGGAATGCGCTACCGAGTTCCTGCACCGCATGGATAACTTTACGCCCGAGGAGAGCTGCAACCTCTTTGAAGTCGCAAAGTATTGCGACCGCATGACGGGCGTTACCGTCTTTGACGTCGTAAACGGACGAAATGTAAACGAACGACACCTGGATGACTACTACACCGGCTACGACCTTGGCATCGAAGATGATGACGAGGACGAAGAAGACGACACAGACATCGAGATGGAGTTTGAAGGGCAACCTGTTAGCCCCCAGCCGATGCGCGTATGCGACGAGGGCCCCTGCCAGTTTATGCTGCCGCCCGTTTTAAACTGCGGAACGGACGACGGTTCTGGCTACGAGGTCGAGATTCCCCTGCGCGCCAAAACGACCAAGAGCGGTACTCCGCAGGAGCGACTATCGTTCTATATCCCCGCCGACGTCGCCGTACAGTGGTTCCGCGAGGTCACGGGCGAGCCGCAGGCCGACTACCAACTGTTCCAAACTGTTTGGATGGATCGGGCCAATCGGCTTGAGAACCCGCACTTTGTCGACCATCTGTTTTCCTATGCGTTTTGGCAGGAGCGACTGCTGCGCATCCTGCACTACACGTACAAACGCGGCAAGGTGCAGAGTGCGCGCATCGTTGCCGATTACGAAGGCGATGCCGCCGAGTTTATTGGTAAGTACTATCCGGAGGCCGAGGTCATCGGTCATCAGGGCAATGAGAACGCCTTTGAAACGGGAGCCGCCTATCTGGTGGACCTCACGCTGGACTACAAATACAAGGGCGACAAGCTTGTCGAGAAAAAGACGTTCTCGGTCCTTGGCAGCTTTGGACGCGAATGGTATCGACTCTTTAGCGGCAATCCCAACGCCACCGTTGATGATTTCTATGCATGGTGCGAGCAAACCGACACCTACGAGCCCCTACGTCAGGCAGCCGAAACCGCCGGCGCAATCGTTCAGTACACCACCTACGGACTAAAGGACGGCAAGCTCACCAGCAAGCGCACCGAAGACCACCAAGGCCGCACCAACGTCGAGATTAATGAGGCGGCCGAGCTGAGAGACCGCATGCTTACGTAGGCGGTGGGAAGATAAGCCCATTTGCTCACACTGCCCTCTAATCCTAGGAGGTTACTACTTTGGCTGAAATCTTATGGACCCTAGCGCCCCTGATCGCTTTCGTCGCACTCTGTTGCTCTGTCTTCCTGGAGCTCCACAGTCATCAGTACAGGTTCTTTGGCCATGAAATAGATTATGATCGTCGCCTCGTCGCCTTCATCGTCCTTGCCATTGGAGCCCTTTTCCTGTTCGCGCCCGTTACCTGGGAGCAATGCTTTTCATCCGACCTTGGCGAGGGCTGGGAACCAGGGGGCTGGAATTATATCAGCTGGTTCATCACCAACCTATTCACAGTTGGCTGGACAACAACCATCCAGACTGGCCTTACCGATATAACATCGGTCGTCAACGGCGTCATCCCCAACCAAGCATGCCGCCTGTTCTATTCGCTGTTAACACTCGCATACATCATTGCCCTTCCCGTTGAAGTTGGCCTACTTGCCTTCAACGCCGTCGTCACACGCCTCTCGGGCAGCGTGATCAAGCATCACCTCAAGCATGCCGACCATGCAATTATCTTTGAGAGCGTCGACGCCAACGCCGAGTTGCTCGCGCGTGATATCGTTAACAACATCAAGGACGGAACGCTCAATAACGCGAATGGCAACGGCGACATCGCCCTCATCTTTTGTCTAGGCAGCGACAAGGGCAGCGAACGTCAGCGCGTACTGCGCAATCTGTGCCAGGGCTATGTGCGCTATGTGTTCACCGACTCCGAAGCAGCCGATGTGCTCACAACGATTGCATCGCTGCGCGATGCAGTTAAGCATCTACCCGCAGTTGACGTCGTCGCAACGAGCGAAGAAACCGAACACAATGTCAGCGCAACGATCGACATGCTCGAAGCGACGCACAAGGATCCTCAAGCCGACTGCGCGCCCAAGATTACGCTCCATTGTCTTCACAGCAACCCCGACGACCCCAGAGTTTTTGATGCCATCAAGCCCTATCCAAAAAACGTCAATCTGCACCTAGTTTCCCGTACGCAAAACGAAATCTACAACGTTCTGGACGAGGCACCCCTTTTCAGATGGCTTGCTCCTGTCGACATCACCCGCGGCAGCACCAAGCCCCAAAACCTCACAGTGCTCGTAATTGGCGCAGGAGATTACGGTATGCAGGCGGCACGCACCGCATACTGGATGGGCCGTCTGCCGCAGGTAAAGCTCAGCATTGTGATCGTCGACCCTAATGCCCACGAAATCGTCGAGCGCGAGGCGGCACGATATCCCGAAATGCTCGGAGAGATCAAAGACGGGACACCTACAGTGCGTTTTGTCGAGGCCAGCGCCCCCTCAATCACGCTTGACCGCCTTATGGCAGGCAACAGCGTCGCAGCTCTGCACTACGACCTTCAGAGCAAGCGCGTGGCATGTGATGACAGTTGTGTCCTGCTGCCCGATAACGCATTCGTTTATGCCTTTGTAACCACGGGCAGCTGCAGCCAGAACCTCTCATGCTCCCTTATGTTGCAACGGCAGATTTTCAACCGCTTTGTCGAGAATGGCGCTCCAAACTACATGAAGCAACGCCCCGTAATTTGTCCTCATATCGAAAGCGAAGAGATTCTTAAAGCCTTAAGAAAGCTCGCCATGACCGCAGCAAGTTCCGAAAAGGAAAAGGACCCCATTGTCGGAATCATGCATCCCTTTGGTTCTCGCAAGGCTTTCTTTACCTACGACAATCTCCTCAACAATAAGCTTGAACAGCGCGCTGTACAGCTCAATGCAGTGTACTGTATGTGCAACTATGACCATGCCACCGTCAGCTATGATGCCTCCATGACAGACGATAAGGCACGCAGAGGCTACAACAAGAGCGAGTGGGACAAATGCAGCAGTCGTGCGGCGGCTGCATATCTTCCCAGTCGCTTTTGGTCGGTTGGTCTATCGGAAACCATCGATACGCTCGAAAACGACTATCTGGCAAAACTAGAAAGCGGAAGAAGCGAAGGCCTAGACAATGGTCATCTGGTAAGACAATACCTACTCGAAAATAAAAAGAAAGGCGATACATTGGAGACCTTCGCCAACAATGAAGCCAATTATCGCAGAAGAATTAAAACTATCTGCCTATTGGGCGATATAGAGCACGAGCGCTGGCTCGCTTACTGTCAGGCAATAGGCATGACCGAGCTGGGGCACGGCACCAGAGAGGACGAGAGGGATCAGCGCAGGCGCGCACATAATGTCAATCTTCTCCTTAAAGGGGAGGAGCCCGAAGGCAAGCCCGAAGACAAGCCCGAAGGCACGAATAAATCTGAGACCCTCATGCGTCACGCCTACATGACACTCGACAACGACATACTCGGCGCCCGTGGATTCTTGCTGGGCAAGGACGTCTACGCCTACGACCGAATCATCGTCGCCCTCTCAGCCCGCATCGCCAAGGGCAGCATCGTCAAATAACAGCAATCGGCAAAACGGAGGAACCCATGAACCAGCAGCAGTCCATGCTAGGGGTTGAAAAAGATGAAAATGGCAACACCCTGGTAAAGGTCTTTATTAGCTACAGACGCAACGACAATCTATTCAACCATCTCCTAGATATTGTTAACCGAACAATGGACAAGCTTAACAATGATCTTCTCAAGGACACCGAATACCGAGTGGATAAGGTGATCGACTTAAATTCAATCAGTCTCGGCGATAAGTGGCAAGAGAAGATCGATAAAGATCTGTCCAACAGCGATATCCTCCTAGCATTTATTACAGAAGCATACCTTACAAGCGATCCTTGCCGATATGAATTCAACACGTTTCGCACGAATCAAATTGACACTCGAAACGATAGTGAAAAACACCACGGAAGCCTTTGTGTTCCGGTTTTTTGGGCTGCCCAAAAAACCGTTGCAGACAAGCTGAGTGATAAATCCAACCTGCATTTTGATAATGAAAAGGATTCTGAAGCCGCCTACAAAAATGCTTGCGAAACTTGGACAAAAATCAAAGAGGTCAATGGCGTCGAGGGCATATTGCCAAAACTGATCGACTTGCTCAAGAACGAAGCCCAAGGTCCTGATTATTTCTTTATTAGAGACTGTATTGTTCAATGGCTTGCCAATAAAGTCAAAGCTGCCATCGATCATATGCAAGAAGACGCTACTGAAGAAATCGAAGACATCCCCGTCAAAATCAGCGTCCCACAAGACATATCGAAAATCGAGCTTCATACGTTCGGTCGTGGATCCAAAGCATATGGGTTCTTCACTAGCGATGGCTTCGTTGTAAAGGGCGGCTCAAAAATTGCCGAAGGCACCACCGCATCTGCCCGCAAGCCCACATATGAAAGCCGTCAAAAATACCAGCACCTCATCAATGAGGACAACATCCTAAGCGATGATCTGGTATTCCCAACCCCCTCTGCTGCATCTGCGTTTGTTATCGGTCGCTGCAGTAGTGGCATGGCTGACTGGAAGACCGAAGGCGGCAAGCAACTTGGCGAGCTACTCGAGGAGGAAAAAAAGAAGGCAGCTGCTGTTCAGAAATAGATAAAAGAGCGGGGGCTCGGTTGAACCGAGCCCCCTTTTCATTTAGCTATGGCTTTGCGACAAACACTGATCCATCCCTTTGGAAAATCCTACCGCTCCTCTAGCGTCCAGCCCTTCTGAGCGCAGAGGTCACGCAGGGTAGCCACGAGGTCCGCGTTGGTGTTGCTGTCGACCACGATCTTGTCGATATGATCCGCGGCAATGTTGAGCTTGGGGAACGAGTGGCTGCAACCCGACAGGTTGAGCTCACCGACGTTACAGGTAATCTCGAGTGCGCCAAGAATGTCATCGTTCGAAAGATCAATCTTCTCGACGTCGCCCTGAAGGCCTTGGTCAACGGTAAAGAACATCAGGTTCTTAAGACCCGAGGCGTTGATGGAATTGACAGCACCCTTAAGGCCTTCAATACAAAAGGAATTGAGCTTGGGGCAGACGCTCAGGTCGAGGTCCTGGGTCGTCATGTCGCCAAACTTGAGCACCTCAAGTGCCTCGAGCTCGCTAAAGTCCGCACTCTTGGCGCTCAGGGTATTGATGCCGAGCGTATCGAGCTTGTCCAGCTTGCTAATGGGCGTGAAATCCGTCACCTCGTCGGTCACGACCAGCCTCGTGATGCACTGAGTCTCCTTGGCGGTCAGCTGGCCATCGTCATCGTTATCGTAGTCGGCAAGCAGCCCGTGCAGCGCATCATCCGAGATCGCATCAACATCGACGAGACCTTTTTCTTTCTTGGTCTCGGAGCCAGAGGCGTCAGTTGAGCTCGACTCTTTAGAGACGCTCGACGAGGCTCCCCCGCCGCCTTGCACGTCACCGACGCCGCCAATCACGGAGAAAACGGCAACCGCGCCTATGACCACAACCGCCGCAAGCACTACCAGGGCGCGAACGCCGCCCAAACGAGAGACGGCTTCATTTGCACGTTCAGCCGCCTGTCCATTCGGCTGGCTGGCAGGGCGAGGGATCCGACTTGTCGAACGCCTCGGCGTCTGCTGCGCCTGCCCAGCAGACTGTTCGGTTGCCTGCCCGTTCGGACGCATATTCACCCGCACATCCGGCGTCTCGGCAGCCGGCTCATGAGCCCCGCCCGAAGGCTGCTCGGTCACACGCTGAACCCGTTCGTCATCCCGCCAAGACATGTCGGGCTTAAAATTCGCCATATCGCTTCTCCTCACTTGAGCGCATCGCTACTGCTGCTCCATGGTGTAGCCGTAGTCACTGCTCATTTTTTGCAAATACTCGACCACGCTGCTGCTCGTGTCGCTGTCGTACAAGATCTTGCCAACACAATTGGGTGTAAAAGTGAAATGGAAGGCATCTTCCCTGCCTGCCCCGCACAAATTGAGCGTTTCGACTCTGCAACCGATCTTCAGAACCTCGAGGTTCACATCACCCGACAGATCAAGTGTCCCAATGCTGCCATCAAGGCCTTCGATCTGGACGTTCGTCAACGAGGACATGTTTTTGACATTCAAGGTATCGACGGGGCTCTCGAGCCTGTTTATGGTAACGCGCTGTAGCTGAGGAAAACGTGTGAGATCAACCTGAGGCACCGAGCAGTCGCCAATGGACAGATGAGTGATATTGCGAATGGAGCTTATGTCGTAGCTTTCGCTGTCGTAGTCGCCAATGCCAAACGTCGTGATGTTGTGGAAGTTGGCCAACAGCGGAAGCGAATCAAACGACTCGACGTCGATTGAGCTAGCTTCATCCGCAGTCTCTTGCGAAATATTGCCGTCCTCATCTGCATCGAGCGCTAAGTCCGAGCGCAGCGCCTCGTCCGTAATTTCATCGAGCGTGAGCACTGTGGCCTTTTTCGCTTCTTCCTGGTGGCGCTCTTCTTTTTCCTTTTTACGCTGAGCGCGCGCCGCCTCGTCTTCTTGCTGCTGTTTGGCCTCGGCACGCTGCTCGGTCTGCCGATTGGTGTCGGAGATGCCGCTTGTGATGGACGTGACCGCCACAATGGCAATGATTACCACCACGGCAAGGACAACCACTACGCGCGGACCGCCCAAGCGATTCACGATATCGTTGATATCTGATCCGTTGGATCCGGCGCCCCCGCGGCCAGACCCGTTCTGATTAATTGCCATCCGTGTTTCCCCCTCCGCCGCCTACAGGCGGTCCTTGTCGAAGTAGTCAGCGTCGCGCCAGTCGCCGCGCCAGCGGTAGGCGTGGGCGTTCTCGCGCGACCAGTCGCTCAGGTGGCGCAGGATGAAGCGGCTCATGTCGTCCGCGAGCGGCTCGATCGGCCCCACGCGCCGCGCCTCGGCCGCCTGCTCCCAGAACGAGTACGCCATGAGGTAGAACGTGCCGGCATCGACGTAGTCGCCCGGGTAGGCGGGGTCGTCGAACCAGCTGTGCGTGTCGGGCGTGCCGTTTTGCTCACACCATTCCGCCACGTTGAGGGTGAGGCTCATCAGGGTCGTGTAGTCCTGCGGGTCGCCCGAGGCGAGCGCCTCGTGCAGGTTGGACATGGGGCCCTCGGCGCCGTAGGCCGGGTAGTACAGGTCCCACAAGCGATCGGCCTCTTCATCAGTCAGTTCCAAGACGGACGGACGATCACCAATTCCATCATCATATTGATATGAATATGGATCTACGCCCGTCAAGGCACCCTCGCCGTAATCAAGAGAAGATGAGCCGTTGCGCGCACCACGTTTTGCGCGCAACGCCGACCCCAATAGTGAATAGCCATTGTGATAGCCTTCACGCGTGTCAGCGATAAACTGACCAAAGTTAAATTGAGCATGCGCATCCGATAATGCGCGCCTTGTAGCAGCTGAACCGCGTAGCAAATAGAAAAGACCAATGATCAGCTGTTTGATAATCAGACTCAGCGGTCCAATTAATAACTCAATCGAAACGACAATTAGGCCACCGAAAATAACGGCTGCTTGAGCGAATGGGTTAAAAGCGCTATATCCAGGAGCAGGGAGACCCGTATGCAAAATATCGTCTCCACCTGTATTTAGAAACAGACGATACCAGACCGAGCAAAGACCCCACACCGTAAAAATACGCACCGGAAGAAAACGAATGACGGTCGGAATAGCATCTACAATGCGCGATAAATTAATGCTCACATGGTGCTTTGGTGCACCGGCACTATTCCAGTTGATGTCCAGACGTCCATTTGCTGCGTCCGATTCGATATGTACCCCGGGGTCTTTCGGTGCCATCCTCTGAGCGCGAAGCTGTTCGAGTCGCTCCTGCGCCGACAGGCCCTCAGAATCTCGTTCCCCCATGCCCATTGTCTATATCCTCACAAATCATCAGAAGTGGTAATGCATAGCGCCAAAACGCTCTAACGAATAGCCAAGCTCTCTAGTCATAGCTTTAATCGTGTGGGACTCTCGCTTCCTCGTCACAGGATCCCTTCGCATGAATACAAACGTCGGGAACATCCCCCATGCCACTTGCTGAAAACCCGTCATGGCATTGGCGGGGATGACGATTGGCGGGTTTGAATTACCCGGAGCAAGAATCCTTCCCGCAACAGCCTTGCTTTTGCCAAGGCCGGGGATAAGCGACTTGACCACCGGATGATTGTCTAGCGTCGAGCCTTCGCGTTTCGCAACAATCTCAATGCGGTTTTCGTACAATCTAATCGAACAGGGCCTTCCATCGTACGTTCCGTATCCTTGGTCGATGACGGTTCCGTACACCGCATCTTTCCTAGCCATGCTCTCGGCAAGGCGGCGTCGCTGGCGCTGCGCCTCGGCGCTATTAGCAATAGCCTCACGGCCCCCCATAACCAGCCGCTCAACATCGTGAAGTTGCCCACCTGCTCGCTGAGCATTGGAGCCCTGTTGTTGAGAACCCCCGCTACGATTCCTATCGTTATTGGAACTTCCAAACATATTTCCCAAGTTTAACGTTGGCATTGATCATCCAAACTGTCGTCTCGCCAATCGGAGTCCTCCCCGACGGGCACGTGAGTATTACCCTCTGTCCTCATCAGTAATGGAAATGAGAGTCTGCAAAATCTTCGAGTACCTCATCGAAACCCGGCGAAAAAACCTGAATCGTGTGTTGCACGCGAGTGTGCAGCTGGCGATCCTTTCGGTCGAACGTAAATTCGGGGCTATTGGTGATGCCGGGCATGCGAAGCCAATTAGTGAGCGCGTTTGCTGGAATATTGATCGTATTTACAGCATAAGGCCTATTAAACGCCTTGTCCAAGTCAGATGTTTTACCCGATTTAACTACGGATTTATATTTATCTAAATCGCGCCTTCCAGAATACATCGAGGTATGGGTAATCTTGATGTAGTTGGCATAGATGTCGATACGGCAAGGCATCTGATCATAGGTGCCATATCCAATAGCGTTCGGCTCCTTTTTGCCTTTCACTCCAGAACCGGACTTCTTAGCATTCACTGATTCTTTCTTCACAGCAGGAGCGCTGCCCGTATGTCCAACAGACGCAGCACTGCCAGAAGCGTAAACATGACTAACAGGCGCCTTGTAATTCGTCTTCATTCCAGTGCTGGAATTCTGAACACCATTCTGCGGAATGTTGTCTTGTTTAGCAGTGTTCTGCTGAGCAGCAATCGGCTGGACAGCAATCGGCTGGGCAATCGGCGACTGCTTTTTCCGCGATTGGAGATTATCCCATTTTTCCAAACCACGGAAAAACACGAACGCAATAACGCTAATTACAAAAGCAAGCAAGAGGAAAATGAAACCGAAAAGGCTCAGGAAGTTGGCAAACGAGACAACCCCCGAAAGCAAAAACTCAATGAGTATCGGAGGTATCCACATGTAAAGCCACGAACGCAGCGCTTGAGCGCTACCAGGATGTGCATCCTCGCCAAACATGATCAATACGATCATCAAGCCGAAGCAAACCGCAATTAAAACTTCAACTCTCGCATACACATCGCCATCGACATACATCGACCCCATAAAGCCAAACGCGCTAACGACGAGCGCCGTAATGAGCACCAACCTGCCAGCAAGACGTCCGAATCGATCCATGACTTCGGGATCGGTATAAAACGACACAGAATGACGCCCTGTCGAGAACAGCGGCTTACGCGCATCGGTCAATGCGGCATCTCCCGACTGAACTGACAGAATTTCAGTAATTTTGTCATTGCGTTCGTCGAAATCGACCAACTTAACCAAATAGCCCTCTAAGGCAGCGGCGTTTGAATCCAGAGCATCTTCGAGACCCGAAACACGATCAACGGCAGAAAACGAACGGAGAACATTGAGTGCAAGGAAGCCGAAAGAGCCCAAAAATGCCAGCACCAAGAAGACGACAACGAGAGGTCCAAACGTTCCAAGTGAAACGATAAGCTGACCGAATGCGCCGCGTGCACACTTAATAATAAGGAGATAGAGAAGCGCAACGGCAATGGTGGTAATGAGAACGTTCCGCTGCTCCTTCTTTACAGCAGCAATCTGAGCATCGCTGTCAGCGATGCCCTTGACGACACCGTATTCACGCGTGTCCGTTTCGATAGCGGCCTTCAGCTTTCCATCGGCAACTCCGCGAGCGTCATCCAAATATTGTGAATATGCCGCGGACGGCAGGCTCTCGACATCCGCCAAAAGCCTAATCTCAAGGATGTCGAGCACACCTTGGTCCTCACAAGAGGTCAGGAGGTCAGAAACGTACCCACGCGGCACGACATCATCCTTTACCTGGGCACAGAACAGTGATCCCATCGCGATGGGGCGCGTTCCAAAACGTTCATCAAGTTCCCAACCCAGAATATATGGAACTGGCGTAGATTCCATGTCGCCTCGAAGCTTAATGCCCTCAAGACGGGCGTTGCTGCCCAACTTAACAAGTGTCGAGACGGGCGCATCCATTGCCGGATTAAGTCCACGAAGCGCGATAACCGCAGCTTCACCTGTCGAACCCTGCATCGTTTCGTATAAGTCGGTATGGCCAGAAAGCCAAATCCAGGCAGCATAGTTTCCATACTTTCGATAAAACGAGCGCGCGGCGGCCTTGTCGTCGGCAACCTTATCCATAAAGACAAGGACAACGTCGGTGTCTATGCCGTCCTCAGCATTTGCCCCATCGCGAGCAGCGATGATTGCTGACATATCAACATCGCCGGCAAAATAGAGCAAATACTCATCGAGCGATCGAGAAGACGAACAGACGCCAAAGAATGCAGAGGGTTGCCGTAATACCGACTTAATCGCACCTTGGGCCATAGCATGCTTGTTTTCACCGGACGTCAACAAGCCCTTAAAAAGGCAGGCTGCAAAATGAGGGTCGTCCGATTGGCGAGCAAGGAGCTCAAGACTGTGAATATCAGAAGCCAAACGAACCCTTTGACTGTCGGCGTTTGCTTCTCGAGATAAGACGAGCGAGAGGAATCCAGAGGGCAACACGCCAGATGAATTTGTACCATCAAGGCCTGACTGCCGAGCATAGCGATCAATTGTATCCACAGCCATCGATGCAATACGCGCCGGCAAAGCATCGGGTGCATTAGTCAGCGAGACATCCTCGCCGCGCCACGACATAATCTTGCCGTTGGACATCTCATAGATTACGCAAGCGAGCGCCAGGTCGGGATTGGACGCTGTCTGGATATCCTCTTCGACCAACTGGTGAATCCTGGTCTGCAGGTCATTTTCACCCCAGTCGCCCATCAGGTTTTCGAGCTGTTGCTGGCTCATGCGAAGCTTGGCCTCGTCCCAATTGGAGGACAGCGCTCGAGCGAGCAGCACCGGATCGCTATACTGCTTGCCCGCAAACTCATATGGCTTACGAGCGCTGCCGGCGTCCATGGTGGGAAGCTTACGATAGAAATTATCTGGGTCGGCCATCCAGTCTTTAACCTCTTCATAGCCAAAACGCTCGCCCGAAAGCTCAAACGTCAGGCCCTTGAGGAGGTTTCCCAGGGTTGCATCATCTGGATGGTTAAAGTCCGCAGGCTCACCCGTCTCTTGACGGTCGGAAAGCGTATTGTCGTCTATGAACTCCTGCAGCGGATGGACATTGTTTTCGTAGAGCGTCCAGATCGTGTAGCCAAACGAATACCAGTCGTTACGAGGGTCGACCATGCCGCCACGACCAGGCGTGTAGCCGTCGGAGCGCGTCATGGTGTTCGTCAGTCGGCTGTCAAATCCGGCAAGCGAGCGGGCGGAGCCATAATCTCCGAGCACGATCTGCTTGTCGTACAGGTAGACGTTCTGCGGCTTAATGTCACGATGGACAATGCCAAGCTCGGTATGGAGCAGCTCAATTGCCTGGCTGAGCTCGGGAATCACGCGGCTCTTAACCATATTCTTGCTACGGGGACGATCAAAAAGGCATGTGGCCAGCGGCGTAATGGAAACATCCCACAGCTGAGGAGCCGCAGCCCCCACTTCGGTCGCGCTCAGGCCCTGGTGCAGATAGGCAAAGATGGGCAGCAGATGCGTTTGAGACACGGGGCGGCCATTAAGCCCCATTACGGCGCTTACCACCTTTTGATATGCCGAACGCTCGGCGCCCACAAGAGGCTTAAAGACCTTGGCAACGCATGCCAAACCATCGCTCACCCGCTCGGCGGCAACAATGCTAGATTGACCGCCATGGCCAATGACCTGTCCCAAATGAATAATAAACTGCTGCCCGTCATTCGAGACAACTGTCGCATCCTCTGCAACAAAAGGCGAGGCAGATGCAGCGGCAGCATGTGCGCCCCCACGAGAAACGGTCACCGTTTCACCGTTTGGACTGGCCGTGGCGCCGCGCGAGACAGTTACCGTCTGGCCGTCGGCGCTCGCAGCGCGCGGCACCGTGACGGTTTCGCCTGCCGCAGAAGTACCAGGGCGTGAAACAGTAACGGTCTTGCCGTCGGCGGAAGCACCGACAGACGGCCTCGTAACCGTTACTGTTTCACCATTCGATTCAGTCATCGGGCGATGCACCGTTACGGTTTCGTCTGTCAATGGCGCAGCATCGCGGCGGACGGTGACCGTTTCGCCAGATGCCGGAGCGTCGGCTCGACGTACCGTCACGGTCTCTCCAGGCTCAGAAGTCTGGCCACCACGGTTCACGGTAACCGTCTCTCCCTCTACGGGCGCATTCCCGCGGCGCACCGTTACGGTCTCATCATTGCCATTGCCACCATCTCGGTGTACCGTAATCGTCTCATCAGACATGGCTACTCCCCCACTTCAATTACAATCAGCGTTGCATCGTCCGTCGAGCCGTTCACCCGAGCCTCGGCATATAGCTCTTCGCACAACTGCGCACATGTCGAATCGCTCGCAAGCATCTGCTGCAAACGTTCCTGCGCAATCTGCCCATCGATACCATCAGAACAGATCAGATAGCGATCGCCCGGAAGCATCACGGTCGTCTTGACCTCAAGATTGCGACCGCCCTGATTGAGTCCAATCGCGAGCTCAATACAATGCGAAACGGCATCATCCCTGTATTCAGCGCCAACGCCGCCCACGCGCCGCTCAGGCGTATGGTCACAGCTAAGCACGGCAAGTACACCGCCACGCAGTCGGTACACGCGAGAATCGCCGGCATTAAAAACAGCACCATGCCCGTCAGGAGCAACCACGAGGCCAGCAACCGTGGATGCGGCAACAGGCAGTCCATAGCGAGCCGCATACGACTCAACATCGTTCTCGGCTCGCTCGCCCGCCATGCGTAGGCGCTCCTGTAACGCGTTGACGGTATCGGCCTCAAAGACGCGCACGGCCTGCGCAAACGCCTGAGCAGCAAGCGTCGAGGCGGCCGCTCCGTGCCCGCCTTCGCTCACACCGTCAAAGACTGCCATGCAGCCCATCTCGCGCTCGCCATCGCCTACCAGGCCATAGCAAAGGACGTTACCGTCAAGAAGCAAACGGTCCTCGTTGACGGGGTGATTGGTTCCCGCTTGAGTTTTTGCTGCAGCGATAAACTTCGTCATCGCCAATCGCCTCCCATCGAACCGGGCACGAGCTCAAATGCGATATGCGCATCGTCGCCCTCGCCCTGCGGCACGGCGCGTGCCACCATGCCGGGACGACCGCGCCACTCGGCGCGGTGTTCAAACAGAAAATCGGAAAGCCCGTTAAGGTAGCCGCTCTCCACCAGGTTGCCAATGCCGCGGCCGCCCTTGGCCTTGACGGCATCCGTCATGGCAATGGAGTGCAGCAGCTCGCGGGCGGCATCGGTCGCCTCAACCGTAATATCGGGCTGTGCCTTATGCACGTTGCGGTTAACGGCATCGATCTTGGAATTGAGGATCTGAAGCGCCACGGCGTCGTCGATAAAGTTGAAGATGACCACGTTGTCGCCGATACGGCCCAAGAACTCGGGCTTAAACTCGCGATCCATCTCGGTGCGCACGCGCTCGCAAATCTCGTCATAGGGCGTGTTGGGCGCGATGGTATTACGCACCTCGTTGCCCTGCGCATCGATCTCAAGCTTGGAAAAGCCGATGTTGCTCGTAAAGAAGATAACCGTCTCAGAGAAGTACACGGTGTTGCCCTGACCGTCGGTCAGACGTCCGTCTTCGAGAATCTGCAAGAACTTGTCCATAATGCTGGGCGCGGCCTTCTCGATCTCGTCGAAAAGAACCACCGAGAACGGATTGGCCTTGACCGCATTGGTCAGCTGACCGCCCTCGGCATAGCCCACGTATCCTGGAGGAGCGCCAAAGAGCTTTTGATCGGAGTTCTCGGCACCGTACTCGGACATATCAAAACGCAGCATGCTGCGCTCATCGCCAAAGAGAAGCTCCGTAATGGCCTTAACGATCTCGGTCTTACCGGTACCAGTGGGACCGCTCAAAAACAGGACACCTTTGGGCTTGGAACCAGATGAATGGGTGGCGCCCGAAAGGCCCATAACGGAGCGCTTGAGCACGGTGACGGCCTTCTCGACGGCCTCGTCCTGGCCCTTTACGCGGCGTTTGATCTTTTCCTCGGGATCCTCTTCGAGCTTCTCGAACATCTGCTGCCATTTGTTCTCGCGAAAACCGTACTTGTAGACGTCGACGAGTTTGGGAAGGATGGCCTCGATGGAAGCATCGGGGTTTTGCATATCGCGCTGATACATACGCTGCAGGCCCTCGAGCTCCTTAACGCTCATGCCGTCGGTGGTATCGATAAAGCGACGCACCGCGCGGTCATCGGAATCGGACAGCGCCTCACCAAAGCCAAACTTACTCTGAATATAGGCCTCGCGCATGTCACGATCGGGATGCGGCAGTGTGATGGTGCGCAGGAAGGGATTCTCCTCGATAAACCACACGGGCAGATTGCGCACGTTATCCGTTACCAGAATGAGCGTGTTGACAGCCGTGCGGTTAATAAGGCGTGCTTTGCTGGCACCAAGGTACAGGTTAAGGAAGAACTGCGTCTCGTCGGGCATAAGACCGGTCGAGGAGGCAAGCAGACGCGACGCCATGTTGACGATCACGCAAAGCGGCTTAGCTTCGGTGCCGCCATCGGGGTTGTCCTTGTATTTCAGGCGCAACATGGAGCGGATAACCTCACCGTATGAAGGCAGGCTCGACTGCTCGGTGGCATACGCCTGGCGGCCATCGGCGATGCAGGCGTTCGCCTCCATCATGCGATCATCGCTCTTAGAAGCCTCGTCATGAGCCAGCGACACCAGGCGCTTGCAATCGACGTTGCCCATGCTGCTCGAGAACAGCTGGATGGGATCGAAATATGCCACGTTGTATTCAACTGAGCCATTGGCGTCTTCAAAAAGGCCGCGCACGACCTCGGCGAGCTCCGAGAACTGAAGGCCGCCGTCGACCACATCGGGATACTTGTCGTTCACGTTGCCCTCAAGGATAAAGAGGCTCTTCACCCCTTTAAAGTTGAGCATCTCGCGCTGCCAGGATTGGCGCTCGAAATCAGTTGCCATGTGTTATACCTCCTTGGCAGAAAATTCATGGTGGTAGCGGTCGGCAATACCAACGGTGATAATCGTGCCGTCCTGGACATAGTTTTGAAGCTGACGAGGCTGTTGAAGATACTGGTCGTAGTCATCGTGCGGGCGGTCGCTCAGGTAGATTACGCGCTGGTTAGTCGAACCGCGCAGCGCGCAGTCGGGCACGTTAAGCTCGTCTATGTACGGACCGTCAATCAGCACATCGATGAGGGGCTTGAGTGTCTCCCACGTATCCGCACCGATCACCTGCGGCAGCTCTTCGAGCGTAAATCCGGTGTAAACGAGAATGTCATCGTAAGCGCAACGGATCGTTGCCAGCAGCTTCACGAGCTCTGATGCCTGCTCGAGCGGGTCTCCACCCGAAACCGTCAGCCGATGTACGCCGTGCTCGCGCGCGGTATCGAGCAACATCTGCGCAAGCTCATCAACATCGACATCTTGATCGGGCGACTGGCTGCGCCATTGGGGCGAAATACATCCGACACAACGCTTTGAACAACCAGCGGTCCAGACAACAATACGTTCTCCCGGACCCAGCGAGACGACGGGGGCAAGCACATGGCTAACGAACATCGGCGTAATCCTCGCCCGGATCGAGTGTACGGTACACGGCCGAGGTACGTGCAAGCGAGCAACCGCATTCCTCACAGCCATCCCCAACCTTTGCACGCTCATCAGCAACGAGATGCAAACGACCGCACTCGGGGCACTCGACAAACCAGCCCTCGACACCCGCAGACTCACCAGCAGCAGAAACAACCGGTGCCGCAGCAGACGCGGGCTGAGGTGCAGACCAAGCCTGGGTCTGCACGGGTTGCGCCGCAGGCGGTTCCTCCACAGTAACCGTCAAACGCAATTGGGCAAATTCGCCAGACGCAGCCGGAATGAGCAGCGTATCGCCGGTATGAATCGGCTGGGCCACGCCGGGAACCAAGTTGAGGATCTGGCCGCCACGCATAAGAGCCGTTCCGTTATTGGACCCCTCATCGGCAACCATCCATGTGCCCCGCTCAAAACGAACGCTGGCATGCTGCCGGGACATGGCAAAGTTCGAAGCCATAGAAGGAAACGCGTTGCGTCCAAGCACGGCAGCGTCCGTGAGACGAAGCTGCTCACCCATAACTGGATCGGCAAGCATAAGCGCAGGAACCGCAGGAGTAGCTGCAGCATTCGCCATGGGTTGCGGCGCGGGCTGCGGCATTGGCGCAGGCGTCGGCTGTGGCGCAGCAACCGGAGCGGGCTGCGGAACGGGCATGGGGGTAGGCTGCGGCGTGGGAGCAGGAGCAGCCTGATATGCCTGCTGGGGCGCGGGACGCCGAGGCCGCGAAGCACCGCCCATCGATGATGTTGCAGGATAGACGGCAGGAGCCGGACGCTCAGCGACCGCGGCGGCAAAGCCGGACGCTGAGGCGACTGGCGCCTCGGGTGCCGAGACCGCGGGCGCAGGGGCCGAAGGCGCGGGAACCGCGCCAGCGGGACGCGGCGTCCCACAGTCCTCGCACATATCGCGGGCATCATCGTTCATAAGACCACAGATAGGGCATTCCCATGTCATGGTTTACCTCATTTCCCTCTGCTTGAGCTGACTTGCTTGACGGCGATTACGCAGACGACGTTCCGCATCTGCGGAAGGCGTGGGCGGCACGTAATCGTGCGGGTGAATCTCGACGGCAGCATCCGGACTTGGCGGCCGCACAAAACCAGCCGAGGTGTCTGCAAAGACGCCGCGCTTCTTAAGGTCTTCACTGAACTGCTTGTAGAAGTCACAAAATTCCGCTTGGTCCTGGACGGCCTTATCGACGGTTGACTGATCCTGGATTTTCATGTCTTTGATAATCGTGGGATTATTCGGGTCTTCAGAAAACTCAGCTGGGTCAGCCTCTACGACACGCATGATGATCTGCTGTTCGCTGCTACCTTTAAGGACAGCGACCGCTTTGTGTTCGTTTGTGTCAAACATAAGACGCCAGGGTTTGCCCGAGCCATCCATAACGGCATAACGGACCACATTGACACCACGTTCAGCCATAGCATCATTAATTGCACGCTCGATATACTCGTCTTTTACGGCCTTATCAAGCTCGGCATCGGCGATTTCGATTTCTTCGTAGATATTATCGATTTCATAAATGTGCTTAAGAACAGTCGGGCGATGGTATCGATCGTTGAGTAGCTCTACTCGAATCTGGTACTGCGTGTACTGTTCATGCTTCTCGGCAGACTCATACTGGGCGCGCTTCATGACATGATCGAAATCCTTGATGCTCTTATTAATTGCAAGCAGCTCCTCAACAGTTGAATCGGAATCAAGCGCATCATAGGCGGCGCGGATCGATTCGAATTTCGCGCTTATTCGATTACGCAGCGCCATATCCAAGGCTTCATCCTGCATCAAAGAGATGGCAACTTCCGACCACGCGTCAAATGATTGCGCCGCCCCCTCAAACGTTTCAACGCCCGAAGAAGACTCCGCCGCCGCGGTTATCTGAAGCAATGCCCTCTTCAGATCTATAGGATTATCAGGCGTTACATCAAAATCAATCGCCCTAGCAAGACCCTGTGCTCTCAGCTTTTCAACGGTCAAAGCAGCATCAATCTGACTTTTGCTCATCTCCATCCTCTGCTTCAGATGAGCGTCAAAAGTCATTTGTGGAAACAGGACGTGAAGTGTTGAAAGCAAATGAGCTAACGCCTTCTCCATTCTCACCCTTGTATCCCTACCAAGACTCATCGTGTTTTCTTCATGTTCGGCATAAAAGGAGCGAGAACAATTGGTGATCAGCTCGTCCAACATTGCCCGTGTTGATTCATCCAGCCCGGAAGCTATCTCATCGATCCGTTTCCTAAGGTCCGCGAGAGTCTCATTAAATTCCTCTTTGGCGGCATAACTTGCATCTTTTTCCGCCGTCTCACGAGCAGCCAACGCACCCGTAACAATTGCGGTAGGAGCCAAAAGGACCATACCAACAGCGCCGGCAGCACCCAAGCTTGTCCCAGTAGATGCGGCGCTACTTGCCGCAGGGCCAACAGATGTAAACATCCCAACCACGGCGCTCATACTTGCTATCCCTCCGTTTTTGACCAACTTGGTCCTTGCGTCTTTCCTACATCTTTCTACCGCCGTCTTGCGCGATTCTGTTGCGCAACATTGGCGAGTGGCAGATTTGTCGATGTTGCGCAACAGAAGGCAGCGGTCAGCGCATATCCTGCTAATGGAAGAAAGGATGAAAGCGCGCCATGACCGGATCCTACGAAGAAGTTCGACTCGTCAAGTTTCATACGCCAGCACTGCTCTCCGAGCGTGAGCAGGTCGCGGCACGGCGTCGCTTTTGCACGCTTCTCGTTCCGCCGCAAAAGGGCGGCTTTGGCGGCAACGCTTATGTCCGCCGCGTCCAGAGCGGCGATCGCGCTTTTGAGCTCGCGCTTAAGATGCCGCGCCCCGATGCCCAGCCCGAGCAAGAACAGCTCAACCGAGAAACTTTGGAAGAGGAGTACCGCACGCTCTCCGTCGTATCCAACCTAAGGGGTTTTCCCGATGTCTATGGTTTTGGCTACACGGCAGACGGAACCCCGGCGCTGCTCATGGAGTGGGTTGACGGTGTCTCGCTTCTTGATGCACGGCCAGCTCTGAGTGATGGCGCTGAAACCTGCCCCGGTGATATCGTCGCCGCGCTGGGTCTGAGCGTGCTCAAGATCATCTTGTCCACGCAATCGCTCGACACGCCCTTTGTCCACCGTGACCTCTCCATGCGCAACATCATGCTGCGCCACGATCGCATCCCGCTCGACGAGCAGGTCTTGAGTGGCTATTTTGACATCTGCCTCATCGACATGGGCAGTGCCAAGCTCGTTAAACCGGACTTTTCCTTTACCGTCGACGTCAACGCTTTTCGCGGTGCCACGCCGGCATACGCGGCACCCGAAATGCTGGAGCGGTTTAAGGCCGACCCCGGTGCGCGTGACAATCCCGCCGTCGACATCTATGCGCTGGGAAGCATCCTCTACGAGCTTTATTGCGGACACGCGCCCTTTGAGACAGAGCTCAGACGCTCTGGAGATCACGCGCGCCTCAAGCGCACCATGCAGCCGCAACCCCTTACGCCCGCAACTCCCCGCGAGCAGGGCTTGGTCAACGCGATTATGGCTTGTTTGGCAGTCTCGCAAGACGCACGCCCTTCGGCAAACGAACTCGCGGCGCGCCTTGAGCCTTTCGCCCGTACGGGTGCCCCGCGAAAGCACCGGCCCGTGGCGGATCGCGGCAGCGCTACCGTGCGGGTGGATGCCGCCGTCCCCACCCGCACGGCTGCACAGGCGCAGCCCGCGCCTCGGCCAACCCCATCCACCGAGACGGTCCGCAGCGCCGAGTCCATGCGTCGCGCACGCCTTGCCGTCAAACGTCAACGCTCGATGGCACTCACGATGGTGATTGTTGCCCTGGTAGCAATCGTGGTCATACTCGTCCTCGCATCTGCCGGCATGCTTTAGCCGGCAGTAAAACCAAAGTCAGCAAATAGGCCCATTTGCAAAAAGCGGTGGTGGGCGCAACTCTCAATAAAGCCGTGCCCGCCACCGTCCCCATGCATCGCACGCTGACAATACGAGGGACTAGGAAATCAAAAGCTCAAAGGAATCCGTGATGCGCGTTCCCATGGTAACGGCGCCGTCTCCCGATTCGACTGTGGTATTCAGGTAGTACTTGCCGTTCTTCTTTTTAGGAACACCCGTAACCGTAAGGTCGCAGTCCTCTTCCTCGACGGGAAGCGAGAACTCAAAACCCTTGTTTCTAACAAACGTACCGGTGACGTCCGTGTAGGTGCGATAGTCGTCACCATCGGATTGGGCGACGGTTTTTTCGGCGTTGTAGGTATCGTGGGCATGCAGCGTGGCCGAGATGTCTGCGACCGCTTCGCCGGAATCGCTGATGCTCTTAAACACAATCACAAGGTCGTTTTTGCTCGCGCCGTAGCAAGTATGGCCCCAAGAGTTGCCCGTCTCCTTAAGTGCCCCGCGCCACGTGGTGTTGGCGAAGCTCGTGGGCTTATCGATGTTGAGCTTCGCCGTGCTACCAGAGGTCGTGGTGGTCGACGAGGTCGCATTGCCCGTCGTGGAAGAGCCCACAGCATTGGAGCTGGCGTCCTCGCCGTTCTTGCTTGCGGTCTTGAGCTCCGCCTTAGCATCCTTAAGGTCGGACTTTGTCTGATCGAGCTCGTCTTGCGTTTTTGTGAGTTCGTCCTTGGAAGATTCAAGCTGCTTCTTGAGCTTTTGAATCTGCTCCGTATTTTGCGGATGAGCCAAGCCATATGAGTAGCCCGCCCAGCCGGTTCCCGCGCACAAGGCGGCAACGACAATAACGCCGGCGGCGATGGCGGGCGCATACGACTTGCCCAGGCGCTTGCGTGCCAGCTTGTACTCGGCCTTGGCTGTCTTGAGGCTCTCGCGGTCCTGCTCGAGCTGCTCTTCCTCACTGAGCGGCGTAGGACCAAAATCGGCATGGCAGGCAGACTCAGTTTCCGCGTTCTCGATCGTAGTGCCAAAGTCTGACAAGGGATCGACTACACGCGTGGCGTCCGAATCGGATTCGGGCGCAGCGGGCTCAGACGCGTCGGGTGCCGCCACCGGCTGCTCGTCTGCTTTCGAGGCAGCATCCGCCTTAGGCAACTCCACCGTTGCCGCCGTAGCGGCCTCACCGTCGCGCCACGAAAAGGCCGGGCTCTGCGACACCGTCTGGGGCGTGGTGTAGGGATCTTCGGGAGCAGGTGCAGACGGCGCGGCGGCGTCAAGAGGCGATCCACACTCAGAGCAAAAACCAGCGTCATCGGGCAATAATGCACCGCAATAAGGGCATTCCATAGGGCACAACCTCTCAAAATGTGTCGCTTGCAGCCATCCTGCAACTTGGCGTATATGCCCTATAATGTCTTGATAGTTATGCAAAGCGTTGCGCAACATTTTTCGAGTCGGTACGCTTTGACCGTAGCCATTTCCTAACATGTTTGCAGTACGTCATTAAAGTTATCTGGGGAGGCAGCCATGGCGGCGGAAACACCGTGCTCGGTCCTCTACAACGACATCCGATCGTTCGGCGGTCTCAAGCATCTCGAGATTGCGCGAATGCTCATCAACGGCAATTCGTATGCAGGCAGCACCCTGCTCGACAAATGCTCTACCAACCGCTCGTACCTCACTCGCTACATCGTCCACCGCGAGCCCGATCAGTGTGTGCCAGGTATCTACAATGACCTTACCGTCTCCACACTCAACCTTGCTGCCGCCATTAGCAACAAGCTCGGCGGAGGCGATCGTGCCTATCAGGAAATATCCGAGCATTACAGCGGCCCGGCGGCCCAAGACATGATGTCGATTCTCGCCGATTATGACCTCGACGACCGCCTCTACGCCAATGCCTTGGGGCGCATCAACAGCTCCGATGACCACAGCCCCCGCGAAAAAAGCACGCTCTTCTTGATGCTCTTTGTGGCAACGGGTGCACTTGCCGATCCCGTTCAAGGCGTGGCCACCGTCGAGCGCTTTTGCGACAGCAAGACGGGCGGGCACTTTGGCACCACCGAAACTACCGTCGGACGTGGCTTTATGGGCAGCCTGGAGCAGCCGCGCACCGTTGCCCCCAACCTCGGTCTGCTCAGGACACATGCCGACAACTGCGTCGACATGCAAATCCATCCCCTCACACGCGATCCGCGCGGCACCGTGATTGGTTCTTTGCCCAAAACTTCGCCCAGCATCACCGATGTGGGTGCCGATGCATCGCGCGAGCATCTTCGCATTTGGCTTGAGGGTGAGCACTGGTACGCTCAGGGCCTTGGATCGACCAACGGCACGGTGCTCGAATCGGGTGCAGGCGACGGCGATACCGTAATCGAGCCGCCCCGCGACCAACGAGAGCCCGGCAAAGTCTATCCCCCCGTGGAGATCGCCAACAGCGACAGACTTCATTTGGGTCTCTATACAACGTTTCTCGTTATTGTGGACTAGTGCGTAGAGACGTGGGAAACAGGTGTCACTCGTCTTATATCATTTACGTTGCGCGCTGCACTATAAATAGCAATACGAGTCAGCTTATCGGCGAACACGTCTATCATGGGCTTTAATCGATAATCGCGTTCTCGGCGTGAGCACGCGGCCCCACCAAATGAAGGAACGTCTTGGATACCACCAACACCGCCCCTGGCGACAAACTCATCCGTCTCGACACGTTCGACACCGCCGTGGCGGTCGACCCCAGCGCCGAGGACGACGCCAAGCGACGGTTTATGACGCTTATTCTTCAGACGGCATACCGCGACGGCGGCAATATCGGACACGTGCTTCGCGCGACCAACACAAGCGGCGAGGTCTTTGCCGTCAAGCTGCTCAAGGACAACGCCATCCTTTCCGGCCAAGCCCCCGATCGCTCCGCCGAGCAAGCGGCTGCGCACCTGGCCAATACCGCCGCGTTGTTCGAGGAGTACCGTCATCTGTGCACTGTCTCGCACCTGCGCGGATTTCCGCGCGTCTATGGCTATGGATCGTGCGAGGACGACCCGCTCATCCTCATGGAGTGGGTCGAGGGCACCTCGCTCAAGCAGGCGCTGCCCTTGCTTCCGCACGATGTCTCGGGCGGGCTAACCACCCAGATGGTGGCCGCCGTTGGAAACGCCGTGCTTCGCGCACTCCTGATGACCCAGGGGCTCGTTAATCCGGTCGTCTATCGCGACCTGTCGCCCGCCAATATCATGTTCCGTACCACCAGTCGAACGCTCGAGCAGCAGATCGTCGATTGCTCCTTTGACCCCTGCCTCATCGACATGGGCTCCGCGACCATGGCCCTCGGCGATGACACGATCACCCGGCGCGCCGACATCTGGCGCTTTGCCACGCCCGCATACGCCGCGCCCGAGATGCTCACGCAGGATATCGAAGGCATCGCGGCCCTTCGCCGCTCGCCCGCAATCGACGTCTATGCGCTTTCGAGCATTCTGTACCAGCTCTACAGCGGTCGCAAACCGTTCGATGTTGAGTCGACGGGTGCCGCGGCAACCGGCTCGTTCTACCTCATAAAGACCAAGACCAAGCCGGCACCGCTCGAGCCGCGATGCAATGACGACGAAGCGCTCGTCCAGATCATCATGAAAGGCATCTCAGTCGAGCAGTGCGATCGTCCTACCGAGCAGCAGATGCTCGAGGTGCTCTCGGCATACCTCACCGATGCCGAATCCGAGGGCCGCGAAGGCGCAGGAGACGAGGCCGCGATTGATATCGATTCTGGCACGCACCTTAAGGTCGACGTCGCCGGCGAGCGCGCGCGAGAGATCCTGGAGCAGGCCCGGCACGATGCCATGACCCGCCGCCGCTTTATTATCGGTGGCGTTGTCGCAGCCGTTGCGGGGCTTGGCGTTATCGGGGCAGCAACCCATGGCTTTGGCATCCCCGACTACTTGGACGGCATCCGCGGTTCACTTGACGACTACACCTGGGATCAGCTGCAGGAGATTTCGCTCAAGATTAAGGCCGCCGAGACCCGTAGCGAGGCACGCGAGATTGCCAAGCGCTATCATCTGCTCGATGACAACGGGCATATCCCCTACCCGTGCACCAAGCGCGTCACGCTCACCAACGGGCTGCAGGTTGGCGCGCAGCTTGTGGGCATCCGCCACGACGAGCTTCTGGACGGGACGGGCAAGGCCGGACTGACGTTTATGTTCGATGCCGGCATTGCCGAACGCGACGCCGCGGCCCAACCGTTAAGCGCCGGCTGGGCAGATTGCGAGCTGCGGGAATGGCTCGACGGCGACGGTCTTAAGCTGCTGCCCAACGAGTTGCGCGCACTCATCAAATCTGTCAAAAAGATCTCGAATAACGTTGGCGCCGCCAGAAGCGCATCGTGTCTGAGCGAGCTGCCCGCAACCCTTTGGCTGCCCGCCATGGTCGAGCTGTGCGGTACGCAACCGCCCGAGTCATTTGCCAAGGACTTTCACTACCTGGCCGACATCTATAACGGCGAGGGCAAGGAGTACCAGCTGTTCCGCGAGCTTAAGGTGAGTCCGTATACCACGAACGAGATGTTGGTTCGCCAGTGGAAGGGCAGGGACACCTGTTGGTGGGAACGAACGGCGAGTCCCGACACATCGGAGAGCGAAGGCACGCTCTATATGAACCGCGTGGGGCACGACGGCGACGTCTTTACGTACGCAACGCCCGCGGAAAAGCCAAACAAGCGAACCTGCGTGATTCCTGGATTCTGCATCTAAGCAGCGGGCGTCTTGCCGTGACGGGACCCCACCCCGGCAATTGTCTCGATCTGTATCTGTAACAGTTAGAAGTCATATTTGCTGCTAGATGTTACAGATTGAGACATTGAGTTTGCTGCCAACTGTTTGTCTTGATCTGTAACAAATACTCGGTAAAACGGGGTCCAGTTGTTACAGATCGAGACGTTAGTTTTCGGCTGAAATGTTTGTCTAAATCTGTAACAGCTATGGTTCAAAAACCGGTCCAGATGTTACAGATTGAGATGATTTGTTGGGGCGGACCATCGGTCAACCAACTACCCTCATCTGTAGCGAGATGTCATACATTTATTCTGTACTAGACACCCCCAGGGGGTATGGGTGTATAGTATCGGCAGGTTAACATTTCCAACACCACGCCACAGAAAGGAGAAGCCATGGCCCAAGATAAGTTTGACGTGGGCGGCATGACGTGCGCCGCCTGCCAGGCGCACGTGGACCGTGCTGTGAGCAAGCTCGACGGCGTCGAGAACGTCGCGGTCAACCTGCTCGCCGGTTCCATGATGGTCGACTACGACCCCGCGCAGGTCTCCCCCGACGATATCTGCACCGCCGTCGACCGCGCGGGCTACTCGGCCTCACCCGTCGATGCGGGCACCGGTGCCGCCAGCTCAAGCGGCAGCACGCAAGCCAGGTCCGGCGCCGCCCACATGGAGTCGCCCACCAAAAAATTGGAGGCCGCCGCCTCTGCCATGCGCACCCGCCTCATCGCCTCGATCGTATTCCTCATCCCACTGTTCTACATAGGCATGGGACACATGCTTGGTTGGCCGCTGCCCGGCATTTTCACCGACCATACCCACAGCATGACGCTCGCCCTCACCGAGCTCGTCCTGCTCATCCCCATCGTCTATGTCAACGACGCGTACTTTATAAACGGGTTTAAATCGCTCGCACACGGCGCGCCCACCATGGACGCCCTTATTGCCGTGGGCGCCACCGCGTCGATCGCCTGGTCGCTCTACGCCATGTTCATCATGGCCGACCAGCTAGCCGTGGGTCAGGTCCACGAGGCCATGATGACGGGCATGGACAACCTGTATTTTGAGAGCGCAGGCACGATCTTGTCGCTCGTCACCGTGGGAAAATACCTCGAGACGCGCAGTAAGTCCAAAACCGGCGGCGCTATCGAGGCGCTGATCGACCTGGCGCCCAAGACTGCGACCGTCGTGGCAGAGGACGGCACCGAAGCCACCGTCGACGTCGACAGCATCCTTCCCGGCCAGGTCCTGCGCGTGCGCCCCGGCGAGTCCATCCCCGTCGATGGCGTGGTGCTCGAAGGCAGCTCGGCCGTGGACGAGAGCGCGCTCACCGGCGAGTCTATCCCCGTGGAAAAAACCGCCGGCGATACCGTCAACGCCGCCACCGTCAACCGCACCGGATCGTTTACCTTCCGCGCCACGCGCGTGGGCGCCGACACGTCGCTCGCCAAGATCATCCAGCTCGTCGAGGACGCCAACGCCACCAAGGCGCCCATCGCCCGCATGGCCGACAAAGTCGCCGGCGTGTTCGTGCCCGTGGTGTTCGTGATCTCGATCGTGACCTTTGCGGTGTGGATGGCACTGACCGGCAGCGTGAACGAGGCGCTCACTTCTGCCGTGGCCGTGCTGGTGATCAGTTGTCCGTGCGCGCTCGGCCTGGCCACGCCCGTCGCCATTATGGTAGGCACCGGCAAGGGCGCCGAGATGGGCATTCTGTTCAAGAGCGCCGAGGCGCTGGAGAACCTGCGCAGCGTGGGCACCGTGGTGCTCGATAAGACGGGCACGGTCACCCGCGGCAAGCCTGCCGTGACCGATATCGTGGTAGCCACGCGCACTGACGGCTCGCCCGCCATGAGCGAAAAGGCGCTGCTCAAGCTGGCCGCTGCGCTGGAGCGCTCAAGCGAGCACCCGCTGGCCGAGGCGATTATGGCCGAGTGCGAGGCGCGCGGAATTGTCGCGCGCATGGTCGAGGACTTTGCCGCCGTGCCCGGTCGTGGTGTTACGGCGCGCGAGGGGCAGAATGTCATCGCCGCCGGCAACGTGCGCCTGATGGACGAGCTGGGCGCGAAGGTTCCCGCCGGCCTTGCCGAACAGTTCGCCGCCGAGGGCAAAACACCGCTGTTCTTTGCCAAGAACGGCGAGCTTGTCGGTACCATCGCCGTGGCTGACGAGGTCAAAGAGACGAGCGCCGAGGCCATCGCCGCGCTCCACAAGCTCGGCGTCGACGTGTGCATGCTCACCGGCGACAACCGTGTGACGGCCGAAGCAATCGCCCGCCGCGTGGGACTGAGCAGCAAGCAGGTCATCGCCGACGTCCTGCCCGCCGACAAGGAACGCCACGTGCGCGAACTGCAGGATGCGGGCGGCAAGGTCGCCATGGTGGGCGACGGCATCAACGACTCCCCCGCCCTGGCGCGCGCCGACGTGGGCCTTGCGATCGGTACCGGTGCCGACATCGCCAAGGAGGGTGCCGACGTGGTGCTCATGCGCAGCGACCTCATGGACGTCGCCCGCGCCATTGAGCTGTCGCGCGCCACGATTCGCAACATCAAGCAGGACCTGTTCTGGGCGCTGTTCTACAACGGCATCGGCATTCCGCTCGCCGCGGGCGTGTTCTTCCCCCTCACCGGTTGGCAACTCTCGCCGATGTTTGGCGCCGCGGCCATGAGCCTGTCGAGCGTGTGCGTCGTAAGCAATGCGCTGCGCCTGCGAACCTTTAAGCCTAAAGTGGCAAAATAGGCTCACCATTAAGTCCATTTAGAACGGGTTTTCCAGGTGCCCGAGATTGACCTGAAAGAGGAGCGACGCGTACTTTGGTACGCGAGCGACGGCTTGAGGGTCAAGGTCGGGTGCCTGGGAAAGCCGACACAGCAGAGAGGAATACCCATGCGTTTCACAATTAAGACTTCCGGCCTTATGTGCGGCCACTGCGACGCCACCGTCGAGACGGCGTTGCTCAACGTTGCCGGCGTGACCGACGCCGACGCCGATCACGAGACCCAGACCGTCCAGGTGGAGTGCGCCGACACCGTGACCGCCGAGCAGCTCGCCGCCGCTGTCGAGGCCGCGGGCGAAAAGTTCCACGCCCTATCCGTGACCGCCGCATAGCAGACGCTGCCTACTCAATCCTCAGAAGTTGCGGTGAAATACGGACTGTTGAGCCGCCCTAGGCCTTTAAACAGTCCGTATTTCACCGCAACTGACGGGGGCATCCGGAAGATCGACCAGAAACGAGGACCCGCCATGATGGCAGACCATAAATCGGTGACCCGCATGCTCAAGACGGCACGCGGCCAGATCGACGGCATCTTGCGGATGGTCGATGAGGACCGTTATTGCGTCGATATCTCCACGCAGCTCATGGCCACACAGGCGCTCCTCGCGCGCATTAACGCCGACGTGCTCAAGGCGCATATCGAGGGCTGCGTGACTTCGGCAATCGAATCGGGCGACGAAGACCTAAAGGCCGCCAAGCTCGCCGAGATCGAACGCGTTGTCGACAAGCTCTCCAAGTAATTGGGGCATTGGGGACAGACTTCTTTGCACCGTCTTGGTGCTCCGGGGACAGGTATGTTTGCACCACATTGGCGCAGATTAACCTGTCCCCCTTGCTCTAAATCGGGTATAAAGGCGTGCAGCATATCGAACGAAAGGCAATTTGCATGAATGACTTTATGAAGGGTCGCAATGGTGCCGACGAGCTCACCATCGTGATGGGTCTTGCCGGCATCGTCATCGCGATGATCGGATCGATAGCCCGCATCCAGTGGCTCAGCTGGATCGCCATCGCCGTCATCGTGATTGGCGTGCTGCGCGGCCTGTCCAAAAATATCGATGCACGTCGCAAGGAGAACGAGGCCTTTGTCGCCGGCTCGGCTAAGGTCCCCGGCTTGGGCAAGTTCGTCGCCAGCTTGGGCGGCGGGGCCGCAGCGGCCAGCACCTCGCGCGCGGCCGGCACCAGCAAGGAAGACTTTGAGCGTGCCAAGCGCACGGCCAAGAAGATGTGGAAGGGCCGCAAGACCACGGCATATCTCAAGTGCCCCAACTGCGGCCAGATGCTCTCCGTCCCCAAGGGCAAGGGCAAGATCCGCGTCACCTGTCCCAAGTGCCACGCCAAGATGGAGACGCGCTCGTAGCGCCCGCACGCGGGACAAATTAATTAGGCTTGTTTGTCCCAAATCCTAAGTATTTGTTCGATAAAAAAGCCGAGGCCTCGTGTTGAGACCTCGGCTTTTGCATGCGGCAACGGAGCCGCCCCTTTGTCACACCTACGCCACGCCGTCGCGGGCAAGCTCCTCGGCCAACTCCTCGGCAGGCATGTCCATAATCGTGTCGAGCTCGTTATCAACCTCGGGGATACGCTTCACCTTGAGCTTGCGCACCAGATCACCGCGACACATCACGTGCATCGGCTCACGCAGAGCGCACAGATCATCGAGCGGGTTCTCGCGCGTCACCAGGATATCAGCGGCCTTACCGCACTCGATTGTGCCGGTCTCGCCGCCCAGCCCCAGCAGCTCGGCATTGACCTGCGTGGCCGTATGCAGCGCGAAGGCGTTGCTCACACCCACGTACTTGGCAAAATAGGCCACCTCGCGCCACATGTCGTACTGGGTCACGAACGGACAGCTCGAATCCGTGCCCAGGCCTACCTTGATACCGGCTTCCAGCGCCGCACGAGCGCTCTCGATAATGCCCGAGCACACGATGTCGCCGTTCTTCTTTTGCGTGTCAGTCGAATGAGTCTTTTCCGGGTCGAGCAATACAAACGGCAGCGCCGGGCTGATGGTGCAGGTCACACTCGGCGCACGCCCCTCAAGCTGCGTGCCCGCGGCGCCGCGGTACAGTTCCAGGATCTCGGGCGTCAACGGAGCGCCGTGCTCAATCGTGTCAACTCCGGCCTCAAGCGCGGCCTTCACGCCTTCGGTGCTCTCGACATGGGCCATGACCGGAAGGCCAACCTCGTGCGCCGCCTTGCACGCCGCCGCGGCGACATCGACCGGCATGCGCAGCACGCCCGGCTCGCCCACCTCAGTCGCATCGAACACGCCGCCCGTCACGAACAGCTTAATGACGTCGGCACCGCGCGCATACAGGTCGCACACCTGTTCGGCTGCCTCGGCGGGACTGTTGGCCACCTGGGCGAACAAGCCCGCACCATGGCCGCCCGGCACTGTGACACCCGTTCCCGGCGCCACCAGGCGAGGACCTTGGTACTTGCCGGCATCGATAGCATCGCGCACGGCAAGATCGGCAAACAGCGGGTCGCCCGCACCGCGCACCGTGGTCACGCCGCTTGCCAGCTGCTGCTGGGCGCTGCCCTTGAGGATATGGCGCACGATGGCGCGCCCCACTGGATTATCGAGCTTTTTCATCAGCGCGCCCGCATCGCCCGCCGAAACCGGCTTACCCGAACCGCACAGATGCACATGCATATTGATGAGACCCGGCATGAGATACGCCCCTGCCAGGTCGATGACCTCGGCACCTGCGGGCGCCTGCGCCACGGCACTCGGCCCCATCCACGTGATGAGACCACGCTCAACGACCACGGCCATATCGGGCTGCGGCTCCATATGTTCCGAACCATCCAGGACGGTCGCATTGATAAACAACGTGGAACGATCGGCAGACGCCATATCGAGCTCCTCCCTCACGATTAACTTGAACATTTGTCCATTATCACCCAATGCAGCGAACTAAAGTCAAACATATCGGTTAACGGAGGGACGAGAGGGACCTGGGAAGCGAAACGCGTTGCAGACCCAGCGCGGCGACACCAGCAAAATGTCTCGATCCGTAACAGGTAGACCGTCTTTAACCTTCCAAATGTTACAGATCGAGATTTTCGGTCGTGCCTCCAGCCTTTGTCTCAATCTGTAACAGTTAGACCGATTTTTGGCCGTTAGATGTTACAGATCGAGATATTCCCAGCCCCGTCGTCAAACGTCTAAATCTGTAACAAGTAGACAGGTTTTCGGCCTCTAGATGTTACAGATTGAGATCTTTTAGCGGTAGCCAACCTTTTGTCTTGATCTGTAACAGTTACGAGGCCAAACGGCCCCTTGTTGTTACAGATCGAGACAAACTCGGCAGGAACAACCACATTCGCGTCAGTTGCACCCCTTAGCGCCCATACCACTGACGCTTCCATCCCTCAGCCAAATCGGCCCGCTGCGGAATACCTGCTAGCCTCATCTTTTCAACCAGCTTCCCCGGGTTCTTGAGTTCATCAAACGTGAACCGAAGCACCTTGTGCCCGAGCATTGTCAGATGAGATTCCCGCTGACGCTCTGCCACGAACGGGTCGACCGACTCCCGACCCTCGCCGTTCTGCAAGGTGTACTTCCCCTTTCCGTCGAGCTCGCCAATCACGCACGTCCCGTCCTCGAGCCTCCAGAAATAATCGACCCGAAACACCTGGCTCGAATCGAGCGGATCGCGAAACTCCACCTGCAACTCTGGCACCGGAAAACCGTATGCAATAAAGAACGCTCGGAACCGAGACTCTCCACCGTTTTCGGACCGCCCGTCCGCATGCGACGCAATCACCTGAGCTCTGCGATACCCTCGCCTGCCCTCGCAATCGGCCTGGAGCCATTCGCAGAGGTCGTCGCGCGACATGCTCTTCGCCCGCAATGCAGAATCGGCGATCGCCAGACCATACGAAAACGGCGCACGCAGTAGACAATCCTCCACCGTGCGCCAAAACGGCGTCACTCGCACACCGTCGACTTGTTCAAGTGCACCCGCCGCCTGCGGACGCAACAGCCGACACCCTGCACTCAGCGGCACCGAGCAACCTGTCTTAACAAGATAACGCGGCCCGAGCAAATCATTCGGCACCTCCAAGCCCCACAAAAGTGCTGCGTCATATCCCCAAAACGCCCAATCGGGATGAAACTCTGCAAGCCCTTTGATGGTACGCAGCGCTCGCTCCGCCGGCGTCAACGCATCCCATTCATGCTGAAAACAGAATAGGTGCGATTCGGGCTCCGCAATATCGTCTGTGCCCACATGGCGCCGCAGCCACATAAGCTCGGCATTGTCGTGTGTCACAAGCAGCACGTCTTGTTCAGCCGCCACCGTGAGCCTGGCAAGCATCCTATTCCGCGCCAAGGTGTTACGTGTTGCATGCTTGTGTTTGAAAACGGTATTAGACACTTCCATCACCACCATATCGGAGAAATGGGCCATCGCCGCTGTTGCCGCCGCTGACAAATGTCTTGATCTGCAACAGGAAGACAGTTTTTGAGCCTCTAGATGTTACAGATCAAGATCTTTCGGCACCGCGTCCAACCTTTGTCTCGATCTGTAACAGGTAGGTCGAATTTTGGCCCCTTCCCGTTACAGATCGAGATCTTTCGGCAGGCGCCAACCTTCCGTCTTGATCTGTAACAGTTAGACGGCCAAACGGCCCCTTGTTGTTACAGATCGAGACATTCAGTCGAGTCTGCATTGTTCATCTCGATCTGTGACAACTACGGGTCCAAATGGTCTCTAGACGTTACTGATCGAGACAAAAAGGCAGAGGGCAAGGCGGGCGACAACTGCCCATTCCCTACTCCCATTCCTGTTCGTAGATGTTGAGGGACTTTACGTAGCGCCCCTGGGCACCCATGGTGTCGCGGACCAACCTCAAAAAGAAGCTGATACACGAGGTGTCGAAACCGTCCTCTAGGTCCTCGGGATGCACCGCGCCGGGCCCGTCGACCGCCGTATCGCTCAGGCGCGCGATGTCATACAGGTAGAGCTGCCCCGCCGTCAGCCAGACATCGTCGACGCACGCGAGACGCACCGCAATCGCACCATCGCGCCAGTGCTCTTTTTGCACGATATGTGGGTCGTAGACATCAAAACGACGGTCGGTGCGCGTGTCGCGCAGCGCGACCATACCAGTCACAGGATCCTTGTCCAAAATGCCAAAGCGCGAGAAATACTGCGTGTCGCGCACCTGTTCGAGCCGTCTGAGCGAAGCAGGCGAAAGCGACGTCGGCGGCTCGTCCACATACAGCTCCAGCAGCGTCTTGTCATGGTAATAGGGACGCTCGAAGAGCAGCCAATCGGTAAATGCCATGTTATAGGCCATGATTTCGTTTTGCGAGGGCTCCTCGCAATAGCTGAGCCATGGATCGACGATAATCTCGAACTGCTCGCGTGCCGGCTCCAGGAATTGGAACTTCCGCAGCATCCAAAAGTGAGCCATGTCGGCAATATCGTTGCCGACGGCCTCGGCCAGACGTCCCCGGTCCAAAACATGATCAGCCATGGCATCCTCCTCAAACTGATGAACCTCAATTTGAGCTTACGGGGAGGGCCGGTGGTCGCCGCCAGCGCGGACGAAATGGGCATAAGGCTGCAAACCAGATGCTGACCAAGCACTTGACAGAACGCTTGACCGATACGTTATACCGAAGCAAAACCCCAGTTAAACATAGACAAATAAACAGAGATTTTGAGCTTGCCAGCCGCAGCCATCACGAAAACAGCAAGGCGCCGCGAACCCGCACGTCAGCAAATGAGCAGTCAGACGTTAAGAGTGTCCCCGACGACTAGACAAAAAAGCGCGTCCCCAATGACTAGTCGTTGGGGACGCGCCTGAATGACTACCTTACAGCCTCAAGTCCTCGGCGACCTCGGCAGCGCAGGCGAGGGCATCGGCCATGGCGCTCACCACGAGCGAGCTGCCGTTGCGGGCATCACCGGCCACATACACCGGCGCGGCATCCGCAGCAGCGCCATCCACGCGGGCCGCAAGGTGCGAGCTTTCGGAGGCCATCACGGGCAGCGGGCGGCCCGCCGTGGCAACGGGCACGCCGACAGCTTCGAACACGCTGTGCTCCGGGCCCGTAAAGCCGCAGGCGATGAGCACCAGCTGCGCCGGCACTTCACGCTCGGAGCCCGCAATGCGTTCGGGCTTGCCGGCCGACCAATCCAGATCGACCACGCGCAGGCCCGCTGCCGCGCCCTTCTTGTCCAGCAGCACCTCGAGCGTATCCACGCCCCAAGCACGCATCTCGCCGCCCATGGCCGCGATAGCCTCCTGCTGGCCGTAGTCGGTCTTCTTCACATTGGGCCACTGCGGCCAGGGGTTGCTCGCCGCGCGCTTATCGGGCGCCGCCGGCAAGAACTCAAACTGGCGCACGCTGCGCGCACCCTGGCGCACCGCGGTACCCACGCAGTCGTTGCCGGTATCGCCGCCGCCAATGACCACAACGTCCAAGCCGTGCGCGTTCACCGCGAGCTCACCACCATCGAGCACCGAGACGGTCGAAGCCGTCAGGTAGTCCACGGCATACACCACGCCCGGGGCATCCACATTCGTAGCCGAAAGCCCGCGCGGGGCACGGGCACCAGCAGCCACCACGACAGCGTCAAAGCCATCGAGCTTGGCTGCCACCGCAGGGTCCGTCACATCGGCACCCAGCTCAAACATAATACCCAGCTCGCGCATGAGCGCCACGCGGCGCTCGACCACAGACTTCTCGAGCTTCATGTTGGGAATGCCGTACATGAGCAGGCCGCCCGGGCGATCGTCACGCTCAAACACCGTCACGCAGGCACCGCGACGCGCAAGTTCCCATGCAGCCACCAGGCCAGCCGGGCCAGAACCAACCACGGCGACCGAGGGCGCGTCCTCTCCCGCCGGCTCAAAGCGACGCGGACCGCCATTTGCCCACTCATGGTCGCTGATCGCGCGCTCGTTATCGTGAATCGTCGTGGGCTGACCGTCGACCGAACCCAGGTTGCACGCGGCCTCGCACAGCGCCGGGCACACGCGGCTCGTGAACTCGGGCATGGGCGAGGTGAGCGACAGGCGCTCGGCCGCTTCGTCCCAGCGGCCGCGGTACACCAGCTCATTCCACTCGGGAATCAGGTTGTGCAGCGGGCAGCCGCTCGGGCGTGCCTTGCCAAAGCTCGCGCCCATCTGACAAAACGCCACGCCGCACATCATGCAGCGGCTCGCCTGGGCACGGCGCGCATCGTCGTCGAGCTCCACGTACAGCGAATCAAAATCATGGCTGCGCTCCTCCACGGGGCGAAGCTCGTGGGTCACGCGATCGATATCAAGAAAAGCACCGGGCTTACCCATGGCACTTACGCCTCCTTCTTGGTCGAAGCAACAGAGCTGGCAGCCACGGGCGCAGCGCCCGCGGCACCGCCCGTGACATCGAAGCGAGCGACATCCGCGGCGCTCGCGCGACCGGTCACAATGTCAAACGCCAGCTCCTCAGCCTGCGCATGCGTCTTGCCCACGGGCTCGGCCGCAGCGACAATCGCCAGCACGCGTTCGTACTCAGTCGGAATGACCTTCACAAAGTGCTTGCTCATCGTCTCAAAGCTGTAGAGCAGCTTAATGCCGCGCGGGCTCTGCGTCGCGTCCACGTGCTCTTGGATGAGCGCACGAATCTGCGCCAGCTCGTCGGCCGTCGGGGCCTTGAGCTCCACGCTCTCATGGTTCACGCGGGCGTCGAGCGTGCCGTATTGGTCAAAGACATAGGCCGCGCCGCCCGTCATACCGGCGGCAAAGTTCTGCCCGACCTCGCCCAGGATGAGCGCCAGACCGCCCGTCATGTACTCGCAGCCATGATTGCCGCAGCCCTCGACCACCACGGTGGCACCGGAGTTACGCACGGCAAAACGCTGGCCGGCAAGACCGTTAATGAAGCCGCGGCCGCTCGTAGCACCAAAGAACGCAACGTTGCCCACGATGATGTTCTCGTCGAACTTGTAGGTCGCATGCGGATTGGGGCGCACCGACACCTCGCCGCCCGAAAGGCCCTTGCCAAAGTAATCGTTGGCGTCGCCGCACACGTTGAGCGTAATGCCGCGCGGCAGGAAGGCACCAAAGCTCTGACCGGCCGAACCATCGC
>ENA-OQIZ01000162-OQIZ01000162.1-human-gut-metagenome-genome-assembly--contig:-NODE-162-length-44678-cov-8.321946_pt1 | contig 44678 bp, 52 predicted proteins | sample MGYA00242593_ERZ504758 | MGnify/ENA primary metagenome ERZ504758 (study PRJEB26092, sample SAMD00036364) | human gut metagenome | host: Homo sapiens | study: EMG produced TPA metagenomics assembly of...
GTCGGGAATGCCATGTAGCAATCCACAATGGTAATATAACCAAAAGTTCTTGAAATGGAATTACTGGGGAGCCGGATGATGCGAAAGTATCACGTCCGGTTCTGAGGGGGGATAACGGAAAAGGAGCTATTGCTACCTCGCCGGTATCCTACCCGACACCTCGGATGGCCGCAAGCTGGGGCTTGACCAGAGGATCGTCAACCAGATGCTGCCGGATGAACCCGGCACAAAGGTCAATCAGTGTGTGGACAACATCATGCAGATCTGGCGGGACGGCGAAGCGGACAAGCTGACCCAGCTGGTGTTCTGCGACATTTCTACACCACAGGCAAAAGCTCCTGCAAGCAAGGCGGCGAAAACGCTGGATAATCCACTGCTTCACGCACTGGAAAGCACTGTGCCTCTGCCGGAGCAGGAACCGGCCTTTACGGTATATGACGATATTCGTCAGAAACTCATTGCTCAGGGGATGCCTGCCGACCAGATCGCTTTTATCCATGAAGCAAACACCGAAGTGCGGAAAAAGGAGCTGTTTTCTAAAGTCCGTACCGGTCAGGTGCGTGTGCTTATGGGCAGCACCGCCAAGATGGGCGCAGGCACCAATGTGCAGGACCGTCTGGTGGCACTTCATGATCTGGACTGTCCGTGGAGGCCGGGAGACCTTGCCCAGCGCAAGGGCCGTATCGAGCGCCAGGGCAACCAGAATCCCCTTGTCCATGTGTACCGCTATGTGACCGAGGGAACCTTTGACGCATACCTCTGGCAGACGGTGGAGAACAAGCAGAAATTCATCAGCCAGATCATGACTTCTAAATCGCCGGTGCGCTCCTGCGATGATGTGGACGAAACGGCGCTTTCCTTTGCCGAGATCAAGGCTCTGTGCGCCGGAGACCCCCGTATCAAAGAGCGTATGGATCTGGATGTGGAGGTATCCCGCCTGAAGCTGATGAAAGCCGACCACCAGAGTAAGCAGTACCGCTTGGAGGATCAGTTGCTCAAATATTTCCCGGAGGAGATTGAAAAGCACAAGGGCTTTATCAAAGGCTTTGAATCTGACCTGGAGGTTTTGGCAGCTCACCCGCACCCGGAGGACGGCTTTGCCGGTATGGAGATTCGTGGAGATCTGCTGACCGATAAGGAGAACGCCGGTGCTGCCCTTTTGGATGCCTGCAAGGAGGTCAAAACCTCCGATCCGGTGCAGATCGGCAGCTACCGGGGCTATGCCATGTCTGTGGAATTTTCCGCTTGGAAACAGGAATATACGCTCCTGCTGAAAGGACAGATGACCCACCGGGCAACCCTTGGTACAGACCCTCGCGGAAATCTTACCCGTATCGACAATGCCCTCGCCCAGATGCCCCAGCGTCTGGAGGCGGCAAAGGCCCAGCTGGATAACCTCTATCAGCAGCAGGCTGCCGCAAAGGAGGAAGTCGGAAAGCCATTCCTTTATGAAGAAGAACTGAGAAGCAAAAACGCCCGTCTGGTGGAGCTGGATACCCTGCTCAACATCGACGGAAAGGGACCGGCACACACCGAATCCGCTGTTGCCAAAAGTACACGGCCTTCGGTGCTGGATCATCTGAAACGCCCGGTGCCACCCCGCAGTACTGACAAGAAACCAAAACAACATGAGGAGGTGCGATAACATGAATACCAACGATCTGAATACAGCTCTTTATGAAAAGATGGCCGCTGAGCAGGACAAATACAGGGACTGGCTGAAAAGCCAGCCCCCGGAAGAAATCCTGCACCACACTTATGAGTACACCATCCGTGAGGACATCGTGATGGCGATGGAGGAACTGGAGCTGACCGACGCCCAGGCCAAGGCGCTTTTGGAATCTCCTTCGCCGCTGGAAGATGTGTACCGTTATTTTGAAAAGCTGGAGACCGGCTATATGGATGTGATCCGGGACAGTATTGAGAACCGTGCCGACGATGTGTGCAGAGCTAAAGAGGAACTGCGAACAACACCGGTCTATCCCCACTCTGCCGCCTATGCGAGAGAACATAGGGAACTGGAGCAGTACCGGGTTTCCAACAATGCAAATCTCCAATGCAAGGAGTCCATTGAAGCGGCGGTGCGGGAACACTTCGACGGAATGTATCTCAGTCACGATGCGGCAAAGGGTGTGATCGAGACCTATGGCATGGAGCGTGTGGCGCTGGTCCTTGCCAACACCGTCCAGCTTCAGGACTGGGATGGGCGTTACTCCCGACGCAATAAGGAATGGGCCAAGACCATTCCCAACGATAATCCCGAAACCGTCCGTTGTGGTTATGTCCTGAACAGCCACCCTGCTGTGCTGGATGGCTTTATTGATTTGGTGCGAGAAGAACAGCAGCGCAGTCGTACTCAGGGAGAAAAGATACAACCGTCCCGTCCCTCTGTACGGGATAAGCTCAAACAGGAGCTGCCTGCCCACAAGCCTGCCGCCCCGAAGAAACGGGAGCCGGAACGATAACCATGGCAAAGCGTAAGCGGGATGTTCCGGTTTTGTTTTGGGTGTCCGCAGAGGAACTGGAGCTGATCCATCAAAAGATGCAGCAATACGGGACAGAAAATTTGAGTGCTTATCTGCGGAAAATGGCACTGGATGGGTATGTGGTCAAACTGGATCTGCCGGAGCTGAAAGAGCTGGTCTCCCTAATGCGCCGAAGCAGCAACAACTTGAATCAGCTGACCCGCAAAGTGCATGAGACGGGGCGGGTTTATGATGCTGACTTGGAGGATATATCCCAGCGGCAGGAACAGTTATGGGAAGGTGTGAGGGAAATTCTTACCCAGCTTTCTAAACTTTCATAACAGGGATAGATACTCCGTTTGCGGAGGGAGGAACGGCGTTTCTTCGCCGCACCTCCCTCCGCTTTTTCTTTTTGCTGGTATCCTTGTCTTTTGCCTGTCCGTACCGGATAATATGAATAGAATAAGAAGTGTAGCAAAGGAGTGGAAAACAGATGCTGACCTTTGAAAAAGTGTTGGAGATTTTTGCGGACTACCTGGCCGCAGACGAAACCATCGAAGTTTATATCAGCCGTCACGGATGTGTAAGGGTTGAATTTGACCAAGACTTTCACTATTGCACCGGCGAGGTGTGCCATACTCCCAAGGAACTGTTCGACCTCTTAGCCGATGATTACCGGACTTATGTAGAGATTGAACTGACCAAAGGCAAACGGGAGCTTACGGAAGATGATGTAAAGGAAGCGGATGCCCTATGCAAACGGTATCTGGACCGCTGGAAGGAGGAACTGGAATGAAGATTTTGAAATGCCTGCTGATGATCGTAACTGCACCGGTCATTTTGGTGCTGACGCTTTTTGTCTGGCTCTGCACGGGGCTGATCTACATATCCGGTCTGGTGCTTGGCCTGCTCAGCACTGTAATTGCTCTGCTTGGCGTGGCTGTGCTGCTTACCTATTCCCCGAAGAATGGCGCGATTTTGCTGGTTATGGCATTTTTGATTAGCCCTATGGGGCTGCCGCTGGCTGCGATCTGGTTATTGGGCAAGGTGCAGAGTTTGAAATTTGCGATCCAGGATAGGGTGTATGGGTAAATGATGTGAATATAATCTGAAATGAAAAAGAAGCAGGACAATGGGAGATGAGACCCAATGTCCTGCTTCTTGTTTATTCAGAATGAACAGTAATATATTTTTGATTACGACTTTTAGGTTTATCGGGAATCGTCATTTCCAATTGCCCGGATTCTAAAAGCGGATTGATATGCTTCAAGGTGAAATTTCTTATGTTTGTGTTTTCGGGGTTAGACGGTCATACTGGATGATGGTCTCTCCGGTAGTTAAATTCTTTTTTTCTTTATAGAGCATGGTATAGCGCGGCTGTCCCTCTGTGTAATCTTTCTTCTCTTTCGGGAAGAAAGACCGACAGAAATATTTTCCGGTGTCCTTGTGTTCTGCAATAAAAATGTAAATGTCGCTGTTTTCCAACGGAGTTGATAATAAATAGTCCGCTTCAATTAAAGAAAACTGATTCAATTTTGCATTGTAACGGAATACCAGACGGTTATCGTCCAGGAGTTGTTCAATCAAAGCCAACGGTTCAAACCGATTTTCAATTTGAGGCAGATAACGGCTTTTCGCTAAAGTCTCATAGGTGGTGCTTCCGATTATGATTTCATCAAATACAGAACCACGATTTTGTTTTGCTATCCGCAAATCTTTTAGTTTTCCAAGACCCATCAGATGATGAAAGTCCAATTTGGAAAAGCCAATCACTAACTCTACGGTTTTTCCCTTTCGGCCAATAATAATTCGATACTGTGTCTCCAATAATTTTTCAAATGCTTTTGCACACTTTTGTAATTTATCCATAAAACCTCTCTGTCCATAAAGAAAGCCGCCCTGCAATGCAAGGCGGCTTTGAGCATTTTCTTTCGGCTTTGCAGCCTACTCCGGTTTGAGGTTACTGCACAACCCCTACTGAAAGCTCTGCATAACAAGGCATCCCGGTACGCTATTATGCTTCAACGCTTTGGCAGACACACGCCGTTGCCCACCTTGTACTATTATTATATGCAACTTCAGAAAATATGTCAATCCCCATGAAAAATCAAAAAATATCTTCTCGGCCTATGAGAAAGGAGGTTCCTTCTATGGCAACCACAAGAATCATGCCGCTTCATGTCGGCAAGGGTCGCACAGAAAGTCGGGCAATCAGTGACATCATCGACTATGTGGCCAACCCAAAGAAAACAGATAACGGCAGGCTCATTACCGGCTATGCGTGTGACAGCCGGACTGCGGATGCGGAGTTCCTTCTGGCAAAGCGGCAGTACATTGCCGCTACCGGACGAGTGCGCGGCGCGGATGATGTGATCGCCTATCATGTGCGCCAGTCCTTCCGCCCCGGCGAGATCACCCCGGAAGAAGCTAACCGGCTGGGTGTGGAATTTGCCAAGCGATTCACCAAGGGCAATCATGCCTTTGTGGTCTGCACCCACATAGACAAGTCGCACATTCACAATCACATTATCTGGTCATCGGTCAGCTTAGAATATGACCGGAAGTTCAGAAACTTTTGGGGCAGCACCAAGGCAGTCCGCCGGTTAAGTGATACCATCTGCATTGAGAATGGACTGTCTATTGTAGAGAATCCGAAACCTCATGGAAAGAGCTATAACAAATGGCTGGGCGATCAGGCAAATCCCTCTCACCGAGAGCTGCTGCGTGTGGCGATTGACAACGCATTATCACAAAGTCCTGTTGACTTTGAAGAACTGCTGAAGCTGCTGAAAGAGTCCGGCTGTGAAGTATCAAAGCGCGGGAAATCGTATCGCCTGAAGCTCCCCGGTTGGGAGAAAGCCGCCCGAATGGACAGCCTGGGCGAAGGATATGGATTGGAAGATTTGCAGGCAGTTCTCTCTGGGAAGAAAACGCATACCCCACGAAAGAAAACGGTCACACAGGCAGAGCCGCCGAAGGTCAATCTGCTGGTGGACATTCAGGCAAAATTGCAGGCAGGAAAAGGTGCTGGCTATGCTCGATGGGCCAAGGTTTTCAATCTGAAACAAATGGCACAGACCATGAATTACTTGTCAGATCATAACCTGCTGGAGTATGCGGTTTTGGAAGAAAAGGCTGCGGCTGCCACGGCACATCACAATGAGCTTTCGGCGCAGATCAAAGCGGCCGAAAAGCGCATGGCAGAGCTTGCTGTTCTGCGTACTCACATCGTAAATTATGCCAAGACCCGTGAGGTCTATGTGGCATACCGCAAGGCAGGCTACTCTAAGAAATTCCGGGAGGAGCATGAGGAAGAAATTCTGCTCCATCAGGCTGCCAAGAATGCCTTTGATGAGATGGGAGTCAAGAAGCTGCCCAAGGTCAAAGAGTTGCAGACGGAGTACGCGAAATTGCTGGAAGAAAAGAAAAAGACCTATACCGAGTACCGGCGTTCCCGTGAGAAAATGCGGGAGCTTTTAACGGCAAAGGCCAATGTAGATCGAGTGCTGAAAATGGAGGTAGAACAGGATGTTGAAAAAGAAAAAGACCACGGCCAGCGGTAAGCTGGTCCTGGTCAAAAGCGTTCGCAGAACGCGCAGCCACAGAATGAAATTCTGTGTTCAAAGGGGCTTGGGGGCGCTGCCCTCAACAAGCAAGCGGAGGGGAAAATCACGGAGGGATTTTACGCTCTGCGGGTCGGTGTGTATTAACACCGGCATTGCTTGCCTCTTTTTACCCGGAAATGAAAGGAGCCAGTGAGGAAACAGTCAAATTTCACTCACCGGCTCAATTCGTTTCAAATTTCTCGGATAGTTCTGTTAGTTCTTTCGCAGTCTCCTGCGTATGGTGCAAGAGGGTTTCACGCATTTCTGACGGACAGTTGCAATAAAGTATCTTCATCTGAGTGGCTCCCTCATCTTCTGGAGAAACATCTGGATTGATCAGAGTGTCCAGAGAGAGCGGAAGTACCTTTGCCAATGCCTTCAAAATCAAATAGGATGGATTTATTTGTCCCTTTTCAATGCTGGCAATCTGCTTGACAGATACATGGCTCAGATCCGCAAGTTCCTGCTGTGTCAGGTCTTTTTTCTTTCGGGCTTCCCGCATTTTTTGCCCCAAAGCGGTCAAATCATCAATCGGCATAATCACTCACCTCAAGTATATTCTATCGTGCCGATTTGCACAAAGGAATAACCTTATTATGCTTGTCAATAGGCTTGATTATGCCGATTATAAAACTGAGGATACAAATTCCATTAAAGAGTAATGGAGGATGCAAACTTACCTGTGTCCTTGACAGCATCCGGCGCGGTCTGAAGCAGCTGGCAAAGTATTTTTAGGATAGAATGCGCAAGGTCTCAAAGTGCTTTCGGCACAGGAGATTCCAGACTTGTGTTCATAATTAAAAAGAAATATAATTTTATAAGAAACAATACTCCCATGTAAATATTGAAAAGACTCTCTAAAGACAAAACAAATTTTCAGAGGAACTAGCAATTTCATATTGCTTTCATAAGTGTTTGATATAAAAAAGATGAGGTGATCAACATGGCAACACTTTTGGTTATTGAAGATGATATAAATACCAATGAAGCGATTTGTGAATATATGAAATCCGCAGGCCATACCACACTTTCTGCCATTGATGGAGAAGAAGGACTTTTATTAGCAAAGGAGCCTTCTGTTGATTTAGTGGTATTGGACATAATGCTTCCAAAGATCGACGGCATGACCGTTTTGAGAGAACTCCGAAAATGTAGCACAGTTCCGGTTCTCATGCTCACTGCTATTGAGGATGAGCATACGCAGGCCACCAGTTTTGATGCAGAGGCTGATGACTATATTACGAAGCCATTTTCTATGGTTTTGTTAGGAAAGCGAATCACAGCCTTGCTCCGTCGCAGCGGAAAAAATCCAGAGATACTAAGAGTACAGTTTGGGGATATTATCGTAGATTTTGGAGGTTACGCAGCATGGAATCAAGCTGGACGAATTGACCTCACGCCAAAGGAAATTGAACTGCTAAAGTTATTGTTAGAGCATAAGGGGCTTGTATTAACAAGGTCGCAAATTCTGGATGAATTGTGGGGATATGATGCACCGATAATAGATCGCACAGTTGATACCTATATCAAAAATTTACGAAAGAAACTGAATCTTGATCGAATTATTACGGTCAAGGGCGTTGGTTATAAGTATGAGGAATCGCTATGAAAAGAGTAAAATTATTTCCTAAAATTTTTCTTTATACCTTTCTTGTTATGATGTTCGTTACAGTGCTTGCTCATGTGCTTCTGTATATTTTTGCGCCACAAATGACACTAAGCACAAACAACTTCTTAGAGAGTGGGGCAATCATAGAAAGTAGTATGAATACAGAAGCATTGATAAAATTAGCTATTTTGAAGGCGCTTCCGATTTCCTTAGTCGGTTGCATCGGCATTTCCCTTGGATGCTCTTTGCTGTTTTCAAAAGCAATTACAAAACCAATTCAGCAGATTTCAACAGCTACGGAACAAATGGCAAAACTTAATAAGGAGGCAAAGTGCCAAATTTATTCTCAGGACGAAATTGGATTGTTGGCTATGAATGTCAATACGCTTTATACCAATCTGCTTGCGACCATAGAAAGCCTAAAAGAAGAAACGCAAAAGGTCAGCGAAGCGGAACGGTCAAAATTGGATTTCCTGCGGGCGGCTTCACATGAATTGAAAACCCCTGTTACAGCCTTAAACGCCATTTTGGAAAATATGATTTTAGGGGTGGGAAAATATAAGGATCGGGATACCTACCTATTGCAGTGCAAAGATATTACAACACAGCTTTCCGCAATGATTAAAGAAGTGCTGGACACTTCTAAAATTGATTTCGCAACAGAACGGCAAAATGCAGAAATCTTTGATCTGTCAGAAGAACTTCCAAAATTCTGCGAACCATACGGACTGATTGCCAAGACAAAACAAGTTTCTTTTTCGCTGAACATTGAAAAGCCTTGCCCTGTGTTCTTTCCCAAAAAAAGCATTGAAAAAATTCTTTCCAATCTGCTTTCTAACGCAGTTTCCTATACTACTTCTGGACATAACATATGGGTAACATTACAGTCGGATAAGTTAATCATTGAAAATGAGTGCGAACCAATAGCACAGGAAAAACTGTCCCGTCTGTTTGAACCCTTTTACAGACCAGATTTTGCCAGAGGTCGAAAAGATGGTGGGAATGGTTTAGGACTGTATATCGTAGACACCTTATGTAAAGCACTAGATTTGAAATATGCCTTTATTTCAACGACTTCTCCTAAAGGTATGCGGTTTACCTTATATTTTTAATTATTTTTCTCCATTTCATACTGGTTCCACACGAAAGTGATACTCTGTCTGTGTTGCAACAATTAACAGCTATGAAACGGAGGTTTTAATATGAGTTTTATGAGTCGAGCGTGGCTCTATATCATCCGAAAAAAAGGTAAGAGTATTCTTCTCTTTGTCATTTTGCTGGTGATGGCAACTTTTGTACTGACCGCCTTGGCACTGGGGAACGCTTCTAAATCTGCTCAGCAGGATTTGAGGCAAAGCCTCGGCGGAAGTTTTCTTATCGGATTTGACTACACAGAAAACAATCCCTATTTGAAGATTGAAGATGTGGAGGGCGGAACGCTGATGTATTCCACCCAGCAGATCAGCCCGGAGCTGGTAAAACAAATTCGGGGAATTGAGGGAATCAGGGAGTGTAGCGCTACAGTGGAAGGGCTGGCGGCTTTCCCCTCTCTGCAACTGTTTACTGGCAATATTCCAGTTGAAGAAGAATTTCGTAAATCCTCAAAAATTATAAGCACATGGAAAAGCGAGGAGCTTACCCGGTTTACTTCTGGGCAGCTTACGCTGACAGAAGGGCGGCATATTATGCCGGACGACGAAAATAAAGGGATTATTAGCAAAGACCTGGCAGAAAAAAACGGTCTGAAAATTGGTGACAAAATCCAAACGGACAGAGGTGTGGAGATTGAAATTGTAGGTTTATTTTCCCCAAAGGAAATAGAGGGTATCAACGATCAGGTGACAACCTACGATAAAATACAAAATCTCATTATCACCGATCTCGCCACTTTGGTGACCTATGAAAATGGCCCCGCCATTCAGGGATTTAACGAGCTGACGGTATCGGTTGACGATCCGCAGAACATGGAGAAAATCATTTCTACAGTAAAGAAAATTACTGGTGTTGACTGGAGAGGTTTTTCATTTCTGATTGACAATGAGGATTATGAAAATGCTGCATCCTCCCTAGAACAATTATCCGAACTGGTATCCATCATTTTGATTGTTGCGTTGATTGTAAGTATCGCCATCCTCTCGCTCATTCTTACCATGTGGGCCAGAACCCGAATTCACGAAACCGGCGTGCTGCTTTCTGTTGGGATAAGCAAGATGTCGATTTTAGGACAATATATTGCTGAGGTTTTGCTGATTGCGGTGCTGGCATTTTCTCTTTCTTATTTCTCTGCCAACGCCATTGCAGGGCAGATGGGAAACATATTGCAATCTGGGCAGATTGTGTCCGAGGTGCAGCAGGAAGATGGACTGTCCACTGGAACCCGTGGGGAAGCCGGAACCAATATTGGGGATCAGGAAATAGAAGCTCCCGAATTACAGGTTCGCGTACAGCTTGAGGAAATGGGACTTTTGTTCCTGATTGGAATTGTGATTGTAACGGTATCCGCTGGAATTTCCTCAATTTCTGTTATGCGACTAAAGCCAAGGGAAATTCTATCAAAAATGAGTTGAGGTGGTGGAGATATGAATAGAGCGGTGAAAAATATTACCATGAATTTGTACTGGATGGCAAATAGGAGGTGTTTCTATGAAAATTTTAGAGTTGCATAGCTTGACTTACTCTTATGATAAAAATAAAAAGATTCTTAAAAGCATCAATGCACAGATGGAAACTGGAAAGATGTATGCCATTCTTGGACCATCAGGCTGCGGTAAGACAACCCTTCTTTCTCTGCTTGGAGGTCTGGACAGCCCCGCAAGTGGAAGTGTCTTATTTGAAGGGAAGGACATTGCACAGATCGGACTGGCAAGACACCGAAAGAACAATGTTTCGTTTATTTTTCAGAGCTACAATCTAATAGACTATCTTACTCCAGTGGAAAATGTGGCTTTGACTTCCAAGCTACCGCCGCTACCTATTCTGGAACGCTTGGGCCTGACAAAAGAGGAATCAAAGCGGAATGTGCTGAAGCTATCCGGCGGTCAGCAGCAGCGAGTAGCCATCGCCCGCGCCTTAGCAAGTGAAGCCCCCATTATTCTTGCAGATGAGCCTACAGGGAATCTGGATGAGGATACTGCACAAGAGATTACGCAAATCCTTAAGATAAGCGCCCATGAGCAAGGAAAGTGTGTAGTGGTTGTTACTCATTCAAACGAACTTGCAAAGCAAGCGGATGTAGTATTTGGTCTTAGAAATGGTAAAATTCAACCTTTAGAGAATTACCTATAAATTTAACGATAGTTAAATCTGCCGGACGACGGCAAAAGAAAAAAAGCCGTCGTACAGCAGATACATTTCCACGCGCCTATGTAGCGGCGGCTTTGAGAAAATCAGAGCCGCCGTTTCTTTTTGCTTTTCCGACGATGCTCATGCAATCAGGAGGGCGGTATATAGGAGGATACCGCCATGTCAATTTTCGTCATTCACAATAGCCATGAGTTACACCAGCTAAAAAAAGTCTTGCCCCTCCTCCGGGGAGATATGACTATCTATCGGCATTATCATTCTTACTAAAACAGAAGAATCATAGTCATTTTTGTTGCGCCAGTTTCCCATTGCGGGGAGCGGGCGCTTTTTATTGTCGATTTTTCGGGAAAGCTCCCGAAGTATGTCGCTGCCGATCTCCGCCTCCTTTCGGTTCACTCGTCAATCGCCCGTGAATCGAAATGGAGGTACATAATGAAGAAAGTCAATCTTAGGGACTTATATCCCGATGTTTACAAAAATGATCACTTTGTAGAAGTAACCGAAGATGTGCTGGAGACGATCCAAGCTGCTGAGCGTGCAGAAGCTACCTATGACCGGAGGATGTATCGCTATAAGGCGCACTACTCCCTGGACTGCGATAACGGCATTGAAAATGCGATCCTAATGAAGCCCCAGACACCGGAAACGCTTCTGGAAGAAAAGCAGCTGCGGGAGCAGCTCTATGCCGCAGTGATGGCTCTGCCGGAGAAACAGGCTAAGCGGATCTATGCCAGGTATTACCTGGGTATGCGTGTGAGTGAGATCGCCGCGGCGGAGGGTGTAGACCCAAGCCGTGTCCGTGACAGCATCCGGCGCGGTCTGAAGCAACTGGCAAAGTATTTTTAGAATAGAACTACAAATGGGGTGCAAGGTCTCAAAGTGCTTCCGGCACAGGGCCTTGCGCCCTACCTACGCACTTGTATTCTTCGAGTAAATGAAATATAATGGAGAGGATTGTCGGAGGTATGGATATGGATTATATGACGCTCAGAGAGGCAAGTGAAAAATGGGGCATTTCCACCCGCCAGATAAACTATTATTGCACGGAGGATCGTATCCCCGGTGCTGTAAAGATGGCTGGTGTCTGGCTGATTCCAAAAGACGCGGAAAAGCCCGCAGATGGACGAACAAGACAAGGGAGGAAGAATCGAGAATGATGCAACCTTATAAAATTATGGTCATTGAAGATGATCCTATTATACAAGAAGAATTACAAACTTTGCTGAATGGAAACGGATATGAAGCTGTGGCAGTCAGGAATTTTTCTACTACAATAGAAGAAGTAAAGTCGGCAAAGCCACATTTGATTTTGCTGGACATTAAACTTCCGGGAGAAAATGGTTTTACTTTATGTTCTAAAATTCGCACATTCTCCAATGTTCCCATTATCTTTGTGACAAGCTGTGATACGGATATGGATGAGCTGAACAGTATTATGCTGGGCGGTGATGCATTTATTACAAAGCCATATAATACTGCAATTCTGCTAGCAAAGATTGCCTCATTGCTCAAACGCACATATTCAGTAGGACAGATTGAAACTCTGAATTGGCAAGGAGCCATTCTGCATCTGGAAAGCAGCACCATTGAATATGAAAATCATCAGGCTGAGTTTACAAAAAATGAAATCAAGATTCTCTATTATCTATTCAAGCACGCAGGTACTATTTGTTCGCGCAATGATATTGTGGATTTCCTTTGGGATAATCAGCTTTATGTAGATGATAATGCGTTAAGTGTGAACATCAACCGTATCCGTGAAAAGCTGTCGGCTATTGGTCTGAAAGACCTTATCAAGACAAAGCATCGGCAGGGGTACACGCTATGAACTGGAAACGCTATATGAAAAATCTGATGCCAGCGATGCTGATCAATCTTGCTGGAATGGTAGCGCTTGCCTTGTTTCTACTAGCCAGTGGAAGCAGCATAGATACAGTGGTGTTTATTGTAGTGATATGGCTTTTAGTGTTTGTAATATATATGGTAGTAAGCTGTTATGGAAGAAAAAGGTATTTGGATAAGCTTTTGGATATAACTGATCAGCTGGAAGAAGCATATTTGATTGCTGATTTAATGAAAGAGCCGGAACGCGCTGACGATGAGGTCTTTTATCAGATTTTGAAGTTGGCTGAAAAGTCCATGTTGGAAAATATAAGTGCTGTCATGCAGGAACGCAGGGACTATCGAGATTATATTGAACAGTGGGTGCATGAAGTGAAAACACCTATTACAGCAATGAAACTGCTCTGTGAAAACCATCCATCTGAATTTTCCAGAGCTATACTTACAGAATTGGAAAAGGTAGACCGTTTTACGGAACAGACCCTTTACTATGCCCGTAGTGAACATACTCAAAAAGATTACGCTATTCGTGAAATACAACTGTCTGATGTGGTGCATGGGGCGATAGCAGATAACAAATATCTCCTGCGACAGAACGATGTAAGTATTGAAATGGAGATGGTTACAGATACCGTCTATACGGATGATAAATGGGTGCGGTTCATCTTAAATCAGCTAATTGGAAATTCGATAAAATATCGTACCGAAAAGCCTCGACTCACCTTCTATACAGAGCAGCAAAGTAATCAGGTACTGTTGTTCATAAAGGACAATGGAATAGGGATTGCAGAAGCCGATCTGCCCCGCGTATTTGAAAAAGGATTTACTGGGCAAAATGGTCGGAATATTCAAAATTCTACTGGCATTGGCCTATACCTTTGTAAACGGCTGTGCGACAAGCTGGGGATTGGTCTTTCCTTGCATTCCGGTAATAATGGAACGACTGCCATACTGTCCTTTCACATCAATCACTTTTTGGTGCAGGGTTGAATAGCCCTGCACTTCTTACATTTTTGTTAGAACTTTGTAAGAAAACTTGATACAAAAGAATGCTCTTTCCCGTTACAATAAAACCGAGCAAAGATACAAGGAGGAACCAATATGGATACAATCTTGAAACTAGAACATATCCAGAAATATTATGGGAATGAGGGTAGCCTAACAAAAGCCATCAAAGATATTAGTTTTTCCGTGGAGGCAGGAGAGTTTCTTGGCATTATGGGTGCCTCTGGCTCCGGTAAAACCACACTGCTTAACTGTATTTCCACTATTGATACTGTGAGTGCGGGACACATCTATTTGGATGGTAAGGATGTGACTGAACTGAAACCAAAAAAACTTGCAAAATTTCGCAGGGAGAACTTAGGCTTCGTCTTTCAGGATTTTAATCTGCTGGATACTTTGACCATTTCTGAAAATATTGCGTTAGCATTGTCTATCAATAAGGTGCCTGTCAATGAGATTGAACCTCGCATAATAGAGATGGCAAAGAGCTTGAATATTAGCGACATCTTGAACAAATACCCTTATCAGGTGTCTGGTGGTCAGAAACAGCGCTGTGCCTGTGCCAGAGCGATTATCAATAAACCGAAACTGATTTTAGCCGATGAGCCTACCGGAGCATTGGACAGTCATTCTTCTCAAATGCTTCTTTCTACCATACAAAGCATCAATGAGCAGCTTGGGGCAACCATCCTGATGGTAACACATGATGCTTTTTCAGCCAGCTACGCCAGCCGTATCCTGATTTTAAGGGACGGGGAGATTTTTACTGAATTACGAAAAGGTAATGACAGCAGAACGATGTTCTTTGAGAAAATTCTAAGTGTCCTCACCATGATGGGAGGTGGGCAAAACGATGTATGCTAAATTAGTTTACCGAAATGCAAAGCGCTCTGCAAAGGACTATCTGATCTATATTGTTACCTTGACGATCTGCGTTACTTTGTTTTATGCGTTTCTATCCATATCAAGCAGCTACTACCAGCCGGATATTGGAACTGCTTATGAAATTACAGCGTTTAGTGACGGTATCAAATTGGCGGTCTGTGCGATCACGCTGTTGTTATTGTTCCTGATACGCTATGTAAACAGCTATATGCTGCGGCGCAAGCAAAAGGAATTTGCCGTACAATCTATTATGGGGATGGAGCAAAAAACAATCGGCTGGCTCTTTTTTGCAGAAACTTTTTTGATGGGGGCTATATCTATTGCTATTGGTATTGCTCTTGGTGTGTTGTGTTCGCAATTTATGTCCGCTATGCTGCTCGCTTCCTATGGTCATAGTTATGAGCTGACATGGACACTGTTCCCCGATACTGTTCTTTGGACAGTTGGCTTTTTTACAATCAGTTTCTTCGTGGTTGGACTGTTTAATGTCCGTACTATTCGTAAGATCAAGATTATTGATATGCTGTCTGCGGACAGACAAAATGAACCTGATTTGAAGAAGAACCGGTTTATACCGGCAATCCTTGTGATCTACTTAGTGCTTTCTATATGGATGTTGGAAACAGGGATTCAAAAGATGATCTTTTTCTTTGATCCAAGATTCGCTTTTCCTCTCCACATTTTGTTTTGGGGAAATATCATTTTTCCGGCGTTCACCCTGCTGTGGTCGTTCGTTTGGCTGCTCAAAAAGAAAGTATGGACATTGCAAACTTTGCTTATCGGTCTCTTAGCCTGCACAGTTCCAAATACTGTACTTGCAGCTCTCGTACCGGTTTTTGAAAGCAAGTATTATCTAACTCTAGGCGCTGGCACGATCAATCAATATTTGCTGTTCGTTGTTGTAGATTTACTTTTTTTGATATGCGGTATCATTTATCTGTCCAGCAGCGCAATCGTTGCATGGAAAAGCAAATCCCCTGCACACAGGTATCAAGGTAATAACCTGTTTTTCTTTGGACAGATCATATCCAAGCTCACAACAACGACAAAAACAATGACATTGATTTGCATTACGCTGACAATGGCCATTCTTATGTTCATTATCGCACCAGTACTGACAGAATGGAGTATGGGCTATTTGGATAGTCGTTCCATGTATGATGTTCAGATCAATTCCCGATATAATGATGTGTACGAAAAAAACGACTTGCCAACAGGCAATTATGAAGTGGTCACAGACTTTTTGACGGAAGAAGGAATTGCGGTAAGCGCAGACTGTGCCTTTAGCCTTTATCTTCCAAATTGTGAAGATTTTCATGACCGTGTAAAACATGAATTTCCTGTGGTTGCTATTTCTCTTAGTGATTATAATGCTATCAGGGAAATGCTGGGATATGAGGCTATTACGCTTGAAGAAAATGAGTTTACGACCCAATGGCATACAACTGCAACAACGGATGAACAAGAAGAATTTATACGCAGTCATGCAGTGGTAGATACCGATGTAGGAAGGTTAACGCTTTCTGAACAGGCCAGTTATCAAGAGGCAATGGGTGAAACCTTATACAATTCCTATACACGAGTTGTATATGTATTTCCAGATAGTGTTTGTCAAAACCTTCTTTCTGTCAATCGGAACCGTTATATCCAGACATCAAAAGAACTTTCCTACTCAGATGCAGCGGCCTTAGAAAACAGGTTTATAAAGGTCTATCCAGAACTTTCGGAAAATGGTGTTGGGTATTCCATTCGATTGAGTACGCTGCAAATCAATGAAGCAAAGGGTATGAACTTTATTCTAAAGACAGCGATGATTTATGGTGCTGTGGTTTTAATGGTAATATGTCTTACCATCTTATCTTTACAGCAGCTTTTGGATGCCGGACAGTACCGCTATCGCTTCGCGGTACTTCGCAAATTGGGTGTCGAGGAACAGGATATAAAGGGTCTTGTAATGAAACAGTTAGGTGTATGGTTTGGTTTGCCGGTAGTGGTATCCATTATAGTTTCCGCTATTGTTGTAGCGTACTTCTTGCAATCAGTTTCCGTTGAAATTTCCGCTTATATCGGTATTGGAGCTTTAATAACGCAGCTATCCATTACTATATTCATTCTTATACTCTTGCTGGTATGTTATTTCCTAAGTACCTGGATATTATTTCGGAGATCTATCACAGAATAAGCCCCAATAGATACCTATCTGATAAATAAGGTAAGTTATATGAAACATTCTGCCGGACGACGGCAAAAGAAAAAAAGCCGTCGTACAGCAGACACATTTCCACGCGCCTATGAAGCGGCGGCTTTGAGACAGTCAGAGCCGCCGTTTCTTTTTGCTTTTCGGACCGATGCTCATGCGATCAGGAGGGCGGTATATAGGAGGATACCGCCATGTCAATTTTCGTCATTCACAATAGCCATGAGTTACACCAGCTAAAAAAAGCCTTGCCCCTCCTCCGGGGAGATATGACTACCTATCGGCATTATCATTCTTACTAAAACAGAAGAATCATAGTCATTTTTGTTGCGCCAGTTTCCCATTGCGGGGAGCTGGCGCTTTTTATTGTCGATTTTTCGGGAAAGCTCCCGAAGTATGTCGATGCCGATCCCCGCCTCCTTTCGATTCACTCGTCAATCGCCCGTGAATCGAAATGGAGGTACATAATGAAGAAAGTCAATCTTAGGGACTTATATCCCGATGTTTACAAAAATGATCACTTTGTAGAAGTAACAGAAGATGTGCTGGAGACGATCCGAGCTGCTGAGCGTGCAGAAGCTACCTATGACCGGAGGATGTATCGCTATAAGGCGCATTACTCCCTGGACTGCGACAATGGCATTGAAAATGCGATCCTGATGAAGCCCCAAACACCGGAAATGCTTCTGGAAGAAAAGCAGCTGCGGGAGCAGCTCTATGCCGCTGTGATGGCTCTGCCGGAGAAGCAGGCTAAGCGGATTTATGCCCGGTATTACCTGGGGATGTGTGTGAGCGAGATCGCCGCAGCGGAGGGTGTAGACCCAAGCCGTGTCCGTGACAGCATCCGGCGCGGTCTGAAGCAACTGGCAAAGTTTTTTAAGATAGAATAAGCAAAGGGCGCAAGGTATCAAAGTGCTTCTGGCACAGGACCTTGCGCCCCATCTATTGCAGTAGCTTTAGAGGAGTATTTCGCAGAGTTGTCTTTGGATGCAAAAGAAGCAGGAGACCTTTTCAGATTTCCGGCTTCTTTTGTGCTAGTGATAAATATCCAAAATGCTTTTGACTTAACTCAAGTGAGCTTTTGGGATTGTATCTATAGAGTCAAAAGTCAAGATGATTTTACATCCACAGTTAATCTTACTGTCAATGGTCATAGTCCCTTCATGTGCCGCTACAATTTGTCGAACCAAAACAAGCCCCAGCCCATGTCGAAGATCTAAGCGCTCATCTGTGCTTTCTAAATAATGAGGTTTTTCTTTTAGTTCTTGTAGTTTTTCTTCGGAGAGTCCTATACCATCGTCTTGCACAATAAGCTGAATGGTATTTTCCATCCGTCTTAAAGATAACAGAATCCTACATCCCAACGGGTTGTGCTTCATACTATTTTGAACAAGATTATTCACGGCTCGTGAAATCAATCTGGCATCACATTCTAACATAGTGTTTTCAGCGTCAGTAGCAATTTCAATTCCAATATTATAGCTATCGGAAATTCCCATGTTCAATAGGTCTGCTACATAGGATCGCAGCAATTTGGATAAGCGAACCATCTCTTTGTGAAGTGGCTGCATTTCATATTCCAACTGTGAGACTAAATTCAAATCCTGCACCAGTTCTTTGATTTTTACGCTTTGCTTCCGTACTATTTCAGCCTGTTCTTGGATGGTCTTGCTGGCAGATTCATTTTCCGCAATGCGGCCCGCATACCCCATAATCATGGAGAGCGGTGTGCGGATGTCATGGGAAACACCGCTGATCCAATTCGCCCGCGCCTCATTTTGTCTGTTCAAAATAGAAGAAGCCTTGTTCACGCTATTTGCAATTTCCGATAGTTCGCCGCTGATATGAAGTGAAACCGGCTTTCCGTCTGCTAAAGTTTCCACAGCAGACACAATCGGTTCGGTATTACGGATGATTTTGTGTTTGGAGAAATAATAGGCACAAAAGAGGCACAGTACATCCAATCCCAACATTCCAAGCACAAAGACGGGGAGCCGTCGAAGTGCTGAAATGGAATAGTAATTGCTGGTGAGTTTTGTATAGCTGTCTTTTGGATAACCCAATACCAACAGTCCATCATCGGTGTTCCAGACAAAAACCGGATAATCTTCAATATATCCTTTTGAAAACAATGCGACATCTTGAATAGTGTAACTTTCCGGCACTTCATCGGGCAAATCAACCGACCAATAACACTGTCCATCAGCGTTGAGATAAATTGCCCAAATATGATTCTGCCGGAGCTTTTGTACCGCATTGTCTAATAATCGCTCCGGTGTAGCGGCGGCAGCAGTCATTTCCAACATAGATTGTGGGGAAGAATTTCCATAATCCTCAGTCACAATCTTTTGAAAAGTTAGACTAAATACTACTGTGTTAAGAAACAGCAATATCAGGATAAAGGCAGCAAAAGACGCAAGATGTTTCGATATATAACTTGCAAAAGATCTCATGGCATCACTTCCTTGCTATCAGCTTATAGCCCAATCCTTTAATGGTTATCAGGGACACAGGTTTTGATGGATCGGTTTCAATCTTTTCCCGGACACGCCGGACATGAGCGTTTAGGCTGTTTTCATAGCCAAAAGGATTATCACCCCATAATGCTTCACAAAGAGTATCTACGGTAACAATTTTTCCCGCATTGCGGGCAAGGGTTTCCAGCAAGGTGTGTTCTTTGGCAGTTAGAGAAATAATCTCACTACCCTTATGGACTTCGGCTCTACTGAAATCAATCGTACACCCATCTAAAACAAGCAGCGGAGAATCCTCTTTATAAGTTCGGCGCAGCACCGCATAGATACGCAGTAATAATTCCTGTGGCATAAAGGGCTTTGAAATGTAGTCGTCTGCCCCAAGCCCCAAGCCCGATAGTTTGTCTGATGCTTCGTCTTTTGCTGTCAGAAAAATAATCGGTACACTGCTAAAAGTGCGGAGCTGCTGCATCAGCGCAAAGCCGTCCCCATCCGGCAACATGACATCCAAAACAATTAAATCGGGGTTTTCTTCTTTTGTGGTCAGAACAGCTTCTTTGACCGACATAGCGGTAAGGACAGTTTCAAATCCCGCATCTTTCAATATATCTGATACCATCTTCAATAACTCCTGCTCGTCATCTACCAACAAGAGCCTTTTACTATGCAAAAAGGAATTATCCATAGCATCCTCTCCAATCTGATTTTCTTTGTTTTTATTATATCATAAGCTGTCCATTTTGCAGCCTCGCTTCTTAAAAAGTAAGGTAAAAGTAAGGACAGGAGAATGTAGATGTCAGGTTGAAGTTGTATCATAAAAACATCGAAAGGAGATGTTTCTATGGACTATATCATTACAACGGAACAGTTGACAAAGAAGTACAAAAATTTCATCTCGGTCAACAATGTTTCGCTTCATATTCGCAAGGGTAGCATTTACGGTTTCCTCGGCCCCAACGGTGCGGGAAAATCCACGACCATGAAAATGCTGCTGGGCCTGACTGCACCGACAAAGGGCAGTTTTACCATTGACGGGAAGCAGTTTCCGGGTGATCGGATTGCCATTCTCAAAGAGATCGGCTCTTTCATTGAAGCTCCATCTTTCTACGCAAACCTGACTGGGCGGGAAAATCTCGATATTATCCGCCGCATTTTGGGGTTGCCAAAAGCCGATGTGGAAGATGCTCTGGAGTTGGTGGGGCTGACCGAGTTTGGCGACCGGCTGGCAAAGAAGTATTCGCTGGGGATGAAGCAACGCTTGGGCCTTGCCGGGGCACTATTAGGGCGTCCACCGATTCTGATCCTGGATGAACCCACCAACGGCCTTGACCCGTCCGGCATCCACGAAATCCGCAATCTGGTAAAATCTTTGCCCAGCCTTTACGACTGCACGGTGCTGATCTCGTCCCATATGCTGTCTGAAATTGAATTGATTGCGGATGACATTGGAATTCTTAACCACGGGCGGCTGCTGTTTGAGGGCAGCATGAATAATCTTCGTCAATACGCCCTGCAATCTGGCTTCGCTGCGGACAATCTGGAAGATGTGTTCCTTTCTATGGTTGAGAAAGACAACATGGATAGAAAACAGAGGGCAAAATTATGAAAACGCTGGTAATCGAACTTCGGAAAGAAAAGCGAACCGGCGTGATCCCCGTGTTGCTAGCTGTTGGCATCTTGGGGGCTGCCTACGCATTTGTCAATTTCATTGTGCGGAAGGACACGCTTTTGAATCTGCCGTTGGCTCCGATGGATGTCCTGCTGACCCAGCTTTACGGCATGGTTATGGTGCTGAACCTGTTCGGCATCGTAGTTGCGGCCTGCATGATCTACAACATAGAGTTTAAGGGAAGCGCTGTCAAGAAGATGTATATGCTTCCCGTAAGCGTTCCCGCGATGTACCTGAGCAAATTCCTGATTCTGACGGTCATGTTTCTGGTTGCAATCATGCTGCAAAATTTGGCGCTTGCACAGATTGGCATGACGGACTTACCAGACGGAGCATTTGAAATGGGTACGCTGGTGCACTTTGCCGGATACTCTTTTATTACATCCATGCCGGTGTTGTCGTTTATGCTGTTGATTTCCTCGCGTTTTGAAAATATGTGGGTGCCGCTTGGAATTGGTGTCGCTGGTTTTCTAAGTGGTATGGCTCTTGCAAATTCGGAGGTGGCACTTTTGCTGGTACATCCTTTTGTGATTATTTTGAAACCAGCGGTAGCTATGAGCGCCCAGCCAGATCTGATAGTTACCCTTGTTGCTTTGGCAGAAACACTGTTGTTCCTTGCCGTAGGCTTGTGGTTAGCGAAATACAGACGCTACGAGTAAGGAGGGATGATAGAAATGAATTTTTTGGATTTACTCAAAATCGAGTTTATGAAAGTAAGACGCTCCAAAATCATACCCTTGATTTTCATTGCGCCTTTATTGGTAGTGATTTCCGGGGTTGCAAGTTTGAGCAACTATTTTACGCCGGAATACACTAATGCGTGGCCTGCCATGTTCATTCAAAGTGCGCTTGTCTACGCCTACTATCTGCTCCCATTTAGCATGATTGTAGTCTGCGTGATGATCGCAGGGAGAGAAACAGGAAATAACGGGATTCTGAAAATGTTGGCATTGCCGGTCAGCCGCTATACATTATCCATTGCAAAGTTTTGTGTGCTTACCTTTTATCTGTTCATGGAAATGGTGGTGTTTCTTGTTGTGTTCGTAATCGCTGGGGTGGTTGCGACACAGACAATGGGAATAACAGAAACCTTACCGATCCTGTATCTGTTGAAATGGTGCTTAGGATTGTTTCTGACAATGCTGCCATGTATTGTAGCTATGTGGGCAATCTCCGTACTGTTTGAAAAGCCGCTTCTTTCCGTGGGATTGAATTTGTTGTTTGTGATTCCAGGTGTATTGGTTGCAAATACGCCGCTGTGGATTGTTTACCCGTACTGTTACAGCGGTTATCTCGTATCCTGCTCGCTCTATGATTTTACAGCAGAAACTTCCGATGCCGCATTTTCGATGTTTCCGTTTTTGCCGTGTGCGATTGTAGTGTTTGGTCTGTTTTTCGCGCTGGCTGTCACCCAATTTGGAAAAAAAGAAATGAGGTAAAACTATGGAAAAGAAAAAACTTCAATCAGTTAGTATCGCCGCGCTCATTGTGAGCATATTGCCGCTGGCGGCTCTTGCCCCGTCACTCCTGCACTTTTCGCTGTCGGCCGGAATCAGAACCGCTTGGGCCGGAGCCAATATCGTTTTTGTCCTGCTTGGTCTGACCCTTTCAGTGATATGTGTGCGGAGAAAGGAAAGCCGTAGCATTATCAATATCGCATCCACAGCGATCAGCGTTTTTTGGGCACTGCTGATGGTGGGAATCGTTGCACTTGCCTTGTTCCTTACTTTCGTTCAGTGAGGAAACGGCTATGCGTAAAATTGGAAAAATTATTGGATGCTGTCTGATTGCGGTTTCTTTGCTGGCCTTTACTGCCTGCTCCGGCCTCGATAGGTTAAGTGAAAATCTCAAGGATGGAGCAGAGCAATTAAGCAACGCTCTTATAACTCCTTATCAGTCCTTTGAAGGTAGCCGAACTTCGGATAATGATGTTTTTCGGGCCACCTATGACGCTTCTGTAACTGGATTTAACGGACAGGATATTTTAGTTGCAGACACTGACCTCAAGGAAAATGAGTGCCGTGAAATTGTGATCCGATACCAGCTTGATTCCCTTGACGGAAACTGTCAGCTCATTTACATTTCCCCGGACTTAGAGGAGCAAGTGCTTTCTGAATCTGCCAGCGGAAGTGTTGCCGTTCAGCTTCAAGCAGGAGCGAACTACATCGGAATTATCGGTATAGACTTTTCAGGCACAATCCAGATTACCGTGGAGTAAACGGCAGAATGATATGAAACGAATATTGATAGTGGATGATAACACGGAATATCTGCAAATCCTGTCATCCGTGCTATCGGGTGAATTTGAAACGATTAAGGCTACGGGCGTTGAGGACGCATTGGATACACTTCAAAAAATCACAGTAGATGCAATTTGCTCCGACTTCAATATGAAAGATGGCACGGGGTTGGATTTACTTGAAAAAATCCGTCAACAAGGTTTGAAAACACCATTTCTGCTGATGTCTGGCGATGACAGCAGGGCATTAGAGCAAAAAGCCAAACTATACTATGGTGACTTCTGCTGCAAAACGGATTTTGATTTAGTCGAAAAAATAAAAGCCTTAGTCAACAATTAAATACAGATGCTATCTGCCGGACGACGGCAAAAGAAAAAAAGCCGTCGTACAGCAGACACATTTCCACGCGCCTATGAAGCGGCGGCTTTGAGAAAAATCAGAGCCGCCGTTTCTTTTTGCTTTTAGGACCGATGCTCATGCAATCAGGAGGGCGGTATATGGGAGGATACCGCCATGTCAATTTTCGTCATTCATAGCACCCATGAGCTGCACCAATTAAAAAAAGCCTTGCCCCTCCTCCGGGGAGGTATGACTACCTATCGGCATTATCATTCCAACTAAAACAGAAGAATCATAGTCATTTTTGTTGCGCCAGTTTCCCATTGCGGGGAGCTGGCGTTTTTTATTGTCGATTTTTCGGGAAAGCTCCCGAAGTATGTCGCTGCCGATCCCCGCCTCCTTTCGATTCACTCGTCAATCGCCCGTGAATCGAAATGGAGGTACATAATGAAGAAAGTCAATCTTAGGGACTTATATCCCGATGTTTACAAAACCGATTACTTTGTAGAAGTAACCGAAGATGTGCTGGAGACGATCCGAGCTGCTGAGCGTGCAGAAGCTGCCTATGACCGGAGGATGTATCGCTATAAGGCGTATTACTCCCTGGACTGCGACAACGGTATTGAGAATGCGATCCTGATGAAGCCCCAGACACCGGAAATGCTCCTGGAGGAAAAGCAACTGCGGGAGCAGCTCTATGCCGCTGTAATGGCTCTGCCGGAGAAACAGGCTAAGCGGATCTATGCCCGGTATTACCTGGGTGTGCGCGTGAGTGAGATCGCCGCAGCGGAAGGTGTAGACCCAAGCCGTGTCCGTGACAGTATCCGGCGCGGTCTGAAGCAGCTGGCAAAGTATTTTTAGGATAGAATAATAAAGGGCGCAAGGTCTCAAAGTGCTTCCGGCACAGGGCCTTGCGCCTTATCTATTGCAGCAACTTTAGAGAAGTGTTTTGCAGAGTTGGATTTGGGTGCAAAAAAGCAGGAGACCTTTCTGATTTCCTGCTTAGTAAAGTGGTGGAGATTTAATTTATGTCCATCTTCCTGTTATACAACTGGAATTTTATTCTTCTATATCCTCCTGATATTCTAATATATCCCCTGGCTGACAGTCCAGTACCTTGCAAATAGCATTTAGTGTAGAGAAGCGAATAGCACTCACTTTACCTGTTTTGATTTTGGATAAGTTGACATTTGCAATACCAACCTTTTCAGATAGTTCGTTTAGGTTTATTTTTCTATCAGCCATCATTCTATCAAGCCGTAAAACTATTGACATATCATATCTCCTTTATAGTGTTTCATCTACCTCTTGCTGCAACTCACATCCATAGTCAAAAATAAGTGAGATACAAAACAAGATAAGGGCAAATAAAGCACACATAAAGAATGCTGGAAACGAAATCAGATTAAATACAGATAATACGGAAAATACAGCAAATAATAGAACATACATAGCTATCTTTCGTATCTTAATTCCTGTTTTTACCGTAAAAGGCGAATTCCCTTTGCCGATACATCCAAAGATTCTTTTGGCGTTATATAGTGCTAAAAAGATACAGATAAGCATACCAAGACAGCAAGTAAAAAAGAATACGCATTGTCTAAAGCTAAGGAGTTGACCATTTTTAGTAGCAGTTTTCCACGCTTCCTGAAACATATCCGGCGAAAAAAGTTGGGTACAAACAATAGCAATTATTCCTATAAATAGTGCCATACTTAGTACACCGAAAACAATACAGCCAACATTAAGAAGTACGGAGATAAAATGAGCAGATCTTTTCAAGTTTTTTTCTTTCATGTTATAGAACACTCCTTTCATTTCTTATAATACATTATAGCATGATTTTAATTTTTGTCAATATATTTTTAATGATAAACATTAAAAATATATTGTCGTTGATAATGAGAACGGAAACGGCATCAAAAAGTAGGGGTAAATAGTAACCCTAGAATCAAAAAGCAGGAGCATATCATTCAGATCTCCTGCCACTTACTATGAAGAATAAAGATACTTTCCTTTATGTTGGTTGAAAGTATTAACATTGTTTTCCGCACAGATTAAACACTTTATTTTATAGGTAGAGTCAAAAAGAATGTTGTCCCACCACCAGAAGTATCTGAAAATCCAATTTTTCCAGAGAGCATTTTTGCCAATTCTTTTGCGATGCTAAGTCCCAACCCAAAATGAGCTTTATTCGTGCGAGATTTATCAGCACAGTAGAAACGATCAAAGATAAAAGGTTTATCTTTTTCAGCAATTCCACACCCATGATCTACAACCAGGAAAGTAAACTCTTTTGATGTTTGACTGGTTAGTATTTCAATATTGCTGTTTTCTTTGGAATAAGAGACTGCATTATCTAAAAATATACTCAATACTTGAAAAACGCGTTCTTGGTCTGTGTAGATTTGTGGGTAGCTTTCTGCATCTAAATTCAAATCTAAGTGAATTGAATTTTTTCTGCATATCGGATCATACGCTTCGTATAACATGATAAGCAGAGTGTCGATATTAACCTCCTGTGTATGAATGGTCCACTTATCTGCGTCTGAAGATGCTAGAAGAAGCATATCCCGTACCAGCCTTGACATTCTGATACATTCTGCATCAATCACTTTTAGACTGTTTTGTGTCTGAGGTTCTTTTATTTCGCTATTATGAATGCTTTCTATGTTTGCCATAATTACTGCAAGGGGTGATTTCAATTCGTGCGAAGCAGCCGCAATAAAGTCTTTGTGACTTTGTAATACCTGTTCTGTTGGTTCAAATGCTCGATGTAATAAAAAACGGCTTGCCAAAAGAATCAATATAAAAGCCAAAAGCCAGATAGTTGCGTATGCTGGTAACTGTTGAAGCAACAGTGAGCTTATGGAGGATGGTTCGTAAAACAAAACCAATGAATAGATATTTCCTGCTTTTGTGTGAATGTTGGACGGAATCACATAATAGCTATCGTGGTCATTTCCAGTGATTTTTCCGTATCCTCCCTGTTCTGTGATTGAAGAAATAGTTGTTTGTTCTGCGGGATATTGTATTTCAATGCTTTTTTCTGCAATTCTTATTAGTGTATCCAGATCTGTGCGTGTATCCGGTTTACTTTGAAACAGGATATGTCCCTCGTTGTCTTTCAAAATGCTGTAAACATTCATTTCTTGCTCGTAATTAGAAAGCAGCTCGTCCGGGCTTTCTGGATCAGCTTCTAATTGATAAATAAGCAAGGAGGCCATTCGCTGGATATAAGCAATATCTGCAATCTGCTGATCCTGCCATGTAGTCCAAAAGAAAAAACAGAGGATGAGAGAGATAACAACCATAAAAAGCATAATCAGAAAAATACGCAGATTGTTTTGTAAGCGCTTAAGCATGAGCAGACTCCAATCTATATCCCGAACCATAAATCGTTGTAATTGCACATTTGCTGTGAAGCTCTCTTAATCGTTTTCTAAGGAATGAAATATAGTTATCTACATTCCCTGGCTCTATGTCGGCATTGCTGCCCCATACTTTTAAGACAAGCTGCTCCCTTGAAAATGATGTTTCTGGCTGTTTCATTAGCACACTTAAAAGCTCTGTTTCTTTGGCTGTCAATATAAGCTCCTGTCCGTTACAAGTGACTTTTCGATTTGGATAGTCAAAATGAAGATCTGCATAAGAAAGCATTCCCATTTCCTGAATTTGCTGTGGCCGCCGTGTCAAAGCTCGCACTCTTGCCATCAGTTCACGAATGTGAAAGGGCTTTATAAGATAATCGTCTGCCCCACTGTCCAGCCCGTCCACTCGGTCATCTAAAGCAGACATTCCCGTAATGATAATTACAGGAATTTGAATTTGTTTTCTGCGCATAGCTTTTATGATGGTCAGTCCATCAATGATAGGAAGCATACGATCTACGATGGCAAGATCATAGCCATAGTCAGTATTTAATGCATATATCATAGAACTTTCTCCATCATTGCAGCAGTCAACGGAATATCCTTCTTTTTTCAGTGCTTGTTGAATGGATTGGCACAAGTCAAGATCATCTTCCATGAGTAGTATTTTTATCATTCTTTGTTTTCCTTTTCCTTGAATATAGTTTTTGTGTTTAGTATAGCAGAGAAATCCTCTAAAAGTCCTCCAAAAATGAGGAAAAATCTTATTTCTTCTTAGAGGATTTTTAGAGTAATTCTGTTGTATGATAAATCCGCACAAACAGAAAGGAGATCCATCAAATGAAAAAAATCAAATTAGTAGGTGTAACATTAGCATTGTTCTGCACGCTCTCAATGGCAGCTTGTGGCAGTACACAAACCGGGCAGGAAACCCAAAGTGAGCCACCTGCCTACAGTCAAGGCGAGATGCCAGGTGGAAATAAGGACGCAGATGCTGAAAAAGGAAAAGAAGAATTACCTGGAAATTTAGATGATATAGAGGCGGAAGCCATTTTGGGTGGAAGCGTAGCTGAATTTCAGGATGGAAGTTTTCAGGTTGTTCCAATGGAAGTAGATTCCCAGACGACAAAGTTGGCAGCAAGTGGCATGGAAAGTACTCTGGAGAGTACAACTGTTTCTTATGGAGAAGATTGTACTTTTCATATTGCAAACATTAACAGTGCTACTGGAGCGGTAGAATTTGAAGCAGCCACAGCTTCTGATGTGAAAAAATCTACATCCGTTTATATCTATGGAGAAACACAGGATGATGGAACCATCCATGCTACCAAAGTACTGCTTCCCCGATATAAGTAAGGGGGGATTAAAAGATGCCTTTTTATAAAAGGGGCTTTCTGTATCTGGCAAGGAAACGGGCAAAGTCGGTATTGTTGCTACTGATTTTTCTGTTTGTCAACAGCATGATTCTTAGTACAAACATGATTTTACACGCCACCGAAAGGACAGAAGCTGCCATGCAGGAAAAAGCGGGAGCAAAGGTGGTATGTGAAATTATGAACACGACTCATCCTATTACAGATACAGAAGCGGAAACCATCAAAAACTTGGAAGCTGTCACTTCAATCAATCGAATGGGTCAGCAAGCCGCATATTTAACAGATCTTGTACCAGTTAGTGCAAGTACTTCCACGGAGCCGAGTAATCTGAAAGTCAATCTGTTATCTTTTGATGATATGGATAAAGACAGTCCTTTTGCAGATAAATCCTACCATTTAACGGACGGCGAATGGATTAAGCCGGAAACACAAGGAAGCGCAGTGATCAATGCCCAATTTGCTCAGGCCAATGGTCTGAAAATTGGAGACACATTTTCTTTGGAAATAGAAAGCGGAAAAAAAGTTGCGGTTACAGTCATTGGGGAATACCTTACTGGGAACGAAAGCCAACAGGAAAAAACAACCGCTGCTGTCTACCGGATGGAAAATCAGATTTATATTGATAATACAACTTATGTGAACTTATTTGATAACTGCGGATTTTATAAAGTATTGGCTTATACTGGACAACCGGAACTTTTAGATACATTGGCAGGGAGCATACAGGAGATTTTGCAGGAAAAAGCAGATATTACCACATCGGATGCTCTATATCAGCAGATGAAAGCTCCTTTAACACAAATAACAAGAGTTGTAGCGCTGATGCGCCTGCTGACCTTTTTTACCGGTACAATGATTGTGTCTTTACTGCTTTGTATGTGGATGCGAAGCAGACAAAAGGAAATGGCTGTGCTGATCAGTATGGGTGAACAGAAGCATATTATTTTTTTACAGGCTCTTTTGGAAGCAACTATCGTATTTCTTATTGCTCTGGTTTTTGCCTGTGGATTTGGAACTCTGACAGCAAGTTGGTTACAGAACCTGTTGTTCTCCTCTGTGGAAACCGGCGCTTCTTTGGAAGTTTCTTTACAACTTACGGATGTAGCATTGTTATTAGGCATTGGCGGTGGAGTTGTGGTGATTGCTGTTTTACTGTCGCTATTGCCTGTAATCCGTGCAAATCCAAAAGATATTTTATCACGAATGGAGGGATAATACGATGAATTTGTTTCAACGAGCAACCAGATCCTGTTTCAGAAAACCGGTCAAAAGTCTGTTGCTTTTACTTGTAGTCTGTATTATCAGTCTGCTTTTTCTCTCAGGAATGGCAAGCAGGTCTGCAAATATCGCAACAAAAGACAGTACGCGTCAGGCAATTGGCGCAGGGTTTCTTCTGGAATATAATCCGGAGAACAGGAACCAACGAGTAGATGAAGCCTGTAAAAAAATATCAGAACTCTATCCAGATGGACAAGGAAGCTATGGTGGGGTTCATCAAATAAAATATACAGTTATGGGGTCGGAAAACTGGGGAGTATTGACAGATAATTCTTTTGAATCATTGAAACAGGATGATATTGAAAAAATCGCAGGCGTAGAGGGAATTGCTGACTATAATATCACAACAGTTCCAACGGCAGTAAAGCATAAAAACTTTGAAAGAATCGAAGATGCCGATACAGATCAAACTAATGATTTTCAGGGGGTAACTTTAATTGGTAACCGAGACATGATGTTGGATGCCAATGTCCTTTCTGGTAATGTTTCCGTCACACAAGGCCGAATGACAACAAAAGATGATTTAAATGCCTGTGTTATTTCTGAAGAACTGGCAAACAGAAATCAGTTAAAAGTAGGAGATCATCTACAATTCCATTCAGTGAAAAATGAAGAGCCTGTGCAGGAAGCAACTATTGTTGGTATCTACCAGGTAAAGGAACGAATGAAACCTTATATGTCTGGGGATACATTCCGTTCTGAAAATGTTATCTTTACAGATCTACATTTCCCTGAAAAAGTGGAGCAGGATGCCCCGTTGTATGAAAAGGCTTATTTTAAGGTTGGGAATGTTGATGATTATGATGCCGTAAAAGAAGCCATCAAGAAAACGAATATTAACTGGCAATGGTATGATTTGATTGATAACAATGGCAATCTTGATACAATGGCTGCTAATTTTAATGATTTGGAAAATATCAGCAATACATTGCTTCTGATAGTTACTGGAGCCAGCTTTGTTATCTTATTCCTGATTTTTATTTTTTGGATTAAGAACAGAACGAATGAGATTGGTATTCTGCTATCACTTGGAATTGCCAAGGGAAAGATATTCATGCAGATTTTAACAGAAGCGATTTTGATTGGTGTTTTGGCTCTTTCACTTTCCTTTTTGATCGCTCCGGCGGTTTCCGATGCAGCTGCTGATTATCTGGTAGGTCAGCAGGTAGAACAGGCCGAATTACAGGATGAAATGAATGCAGGAAAAGTATCTACCGATTATCGGCCGCCGGAACTTACTGTTATGAATGTGGAAACGGAAATCACGACCAATATGTTGCTCATAGATAGTCTCAGTGTAGGTCTATTGATTCTTTTTTCTACCTGCGCTGCCAGTGTCTTGATTTTCCGTAAAAAGCCAAAAGATATTTTAAGTGAAATGAGCTAGGAGGGATGGAAATGATTTTAGAAGCAAAAAATATCTTGTATTCCTATAAATCAAAACGCGATAAAAATGTTCTAAATAATGTGTCTGCAACTTTTGAAGAATCCACATTTTATGCGATTGTTGGTTCCAGTGGTTCAGGAAAAACCACATTTCTATCATTGTTAGCAGGATTGGACAATCCGGTATCAGGAAGTATCCTTTATAGCGGTGAGGACATCCGCAAAAAGGGTTTGAATTACCATCGTAGACACAATGTATCTCTGGTATTTCAGAATTACAATCTGATCGATTACCTTACCACAGAAGAAAATGTAAAACTGGGTGGAACAAAGAATGCTGAAGATTTATTACAGAAAGTAAGTATTCCCCGTGAGGATTGGAAGAGGAATGTATTACAGCTTTCCGGAGGACAGCAGCAGCGAGTAGCGATTGCCCGTGCCTTAGCAAGTGAAGCCAAGGTGCTTTTGGCGGATGAACCGACTGGCAATTTGGATGAAGATACGGCCAGAGAAATTATTGAACTGATAAAGAAAACTGCTCATGAATTAGGAAAGTGTGTTATTGTAGTAACACATAGCAAACAGCTTGCTGAAGAAGCAGATGTTGTGCTGGCAATAAACCAAGGTGTTTTGCATGAACAGGAATGTCTGAAAGAAAACCTTTTGGAAAAGTTTTAATATTCCACTCAATAAATGTGATATTTGAGAAAAGGGATCGGAATGGAGGATGTATTATTAGAAGCTGACCAAGTATTTTTAGGATAGAATAAGCAAAGGGCGCAAGGTCTTAAAGTGCTTCCGGCACAGGGCCTTGCGCTCTATCTATTGTAGTAGCTTTGTAGGTGCAAAAAAGCAGGAGACCTTTTCGGATCTCCTGCTTAGTAAAGCTGTGAAGATTTAATTGTGGTTGGGCTTCCAGTTATGCAAACTGAAAATTATAAGTCAGTTAAAAAAATTTTTGAAATACCTTTTTTCTGAAGTTTGTATTTTTGAACTTGGGATAATGGAATTTCAAATGTTGTGCTTGTCTTTGGAAATTTATTGTTCAATATATCATCATAGAGAACGGTAATAAATTTCCCCCATTCTTTTAAGTCAGTTGTCTTTGTTGAATCGTCTAAGAAAGCATAACCATCACTTAAATAAAATATCTCTAATGCTAGTGCTAAATCACAACTGGGGGCAGCAAGTATTTGTTTTGGAATTTCAAATCCGTCATCCCAGTTGTATTCATTTAGCTTACTTCTTAAATCATTATATACCATTTTTATATCTCCCAAATTCTAATTTCTGGTTTTTACTTAACTTTAGTGTAGCTCTCCATACTAAAAGTTTCTAAATCAAACACTACCGCAACAACATTGTCCTCATTTTCTTCAATAAGCCATAAGCGAGTCCATAAGGTTTGGTCATTCATATTGGTAGCAGTTTTATCCTCACCATCGGTAATGATTTTTTCGGGATCTAATTTTGTTATAAAAATGTTTTCGGGTTTAAGACCTGGCAGGCTGCTTTGAAGTTCCTCCTCTGTTAGTCCTGCTATATCCATTGCTTCAGCACCGTTATAATACTCAACATCTCCGTACCAGTAGTTATCGTTAACATTCTCGATGGATTTTAACCACATAAACTTATCGTCAACGAATTTATAACCAGCACCAGAGCCGGTATCTATTTCCCATGTTCCTTGTATCAGTGCATTATCATCGTTATTATCTTTGCTGTCAGTAGTACCGGCGCAAGCGGTAAGCCCAAATAGTGTAAAACAGATCATCAGAATAGCTGCTGCAATTCTGAAAAACCCACTTTTGCGGTGTTTAATCATATTCATATCATAGTTCATAGGTAACCTCCAAGTTATATCCTCTTTATTTTCGTAAGCCTTTCTCCATTGAAAAATGAAGAAAATCTTTTATTCCCGTTCCCGTCTACTCCGTTTTTTCTTTCGGGGATCTGGCGGTGGAGAGAAGGTCTGAATATAGTCCTGCCGGATCGCTGTCACATCCTGAGAAAGAAAAGCAGCGACACGATCCTGTTCGGAAGTTTGCTCTGGGAAAAAGGACGCAAATTTCTGAGCCAGCTGTTCTTCTTTTTCATACAGTTTAAGTGTGCCTTCGTATCCAATCAATTCTTTCAGCACAGCAGTAAACTCCTCGTGCCGGTTCCCTCGAAAATCCAGATCGACTGTCACTTTGGCAGTCATACCGTTCAGGTAAAGTACCTTCAGGGAAGTATGGTTTCTGAACCGATTCATTGTGAACCATAAAGCCAGCTTTTTTGAGAGTAGCTTACCGCCAATCAGCATCCAGTTCTGGCTTTGGTAAATTTCCAGATACTTTTTCATGCCCTCATCTTCAAATTCTATTGGTTCAAAGTGTTCTCCATCCAACAGCTGCTCCAACTGTTTTTTGCTGAGAATCTGATTCAGTACCGGTATGTTCCGGTAAGGCGTGCAGATATAGCGTCTCATTTTCTGAAACAGAGCCACAACCAGAACTGCTGTGCCAAGTAAAAACAGAAAAAACTCTCCATCCATTTCGATTTTCCCGGTTGCCGTTACCCAGATGCCACGCAGAACCAGTACAACGCCAAAGCCCCACAGCCCAAAAACCAGCAACTTTTTCAGTGGATGAAAATGAATCCACTCAATGATCCGCACTTGCTGTTTGCCACTCATAGGTTTGTCACGCAAAAGTAGATGGGTGATCCATTTTCTTAGGATCAGTGGAATCCATGCAGTCGCACACATGAAGATTGCAACACTGGCATAAATGCAAATCCCAAGCCAGCCATTATCCAGAAAAGCTTCCAGAAGCAGAAGGAGGATAATCGGAAAAATCATAGTGAAAAACAAGGGTAGAAATGACTCCTTGCGTATCCTCTTGAGATTTAAGTCATTAAGCGCAGAGTTGATACATATACCAAGAATCATGGCTGCTGTCATACCACCTGCCACCCATTTTTTACGATCTCCGTATCGCATGATATGTACAGTTTCGTGCATATAAGGAAGTTTTCCTGTAATACCTACATAAAAATAGAATCCCAAATAAGCCAGAGCCAAAAGTGCCCCTGCCAGCTTCAAAATTGTTTTTCCTGAAAGTTTTCGTTTCTCCATCTTCGTCGTTTTCCTATAAAATCACTGTTATATCCGTTTTCCGGTATTCGTGTCGATAAAATATCTTCCCGTATTGTCCAAACAGAATTCCAAATCCGTACCTACCGGCATATCATATACAGCCAAAACTGCCGGCTCAATGTTTGCAAGGGTATTAAAGTCTACAACTATGGAATTTTCCGGGTTATTTAAGTATTCCTGTGTATCATTATCCCCGATTGCCCGCCAGCCATTATCAGAAGGATTTACACTTTCCTCTCTAAAAAACCATTTCAACTTAGAAGTTCCCTCATAAATTGATTTCGTGATAATCATTCCGCCAGCGTTTTCAATAAAAGTAATTTGTTTATTTTTCTTTTTGAAAAATCCCATTAGCGTTACCTCCTCCGTGTTTATAAGGCATTGATATAATCCGCTCTATTATCCGAGTTTGGAAACAATCTGGCAGAACATCTCAACATTTTCTTTCTGCCCCTGAATATCAGAGCCAATCGCATTGTTCATCAAAGAAATTTTCATTTTCTCTTTTCCAAAATGCAGCATTACGACTTTTCTTCCGGGCAGCAGTCCACCCTTGACTTCTGCCTTTGTTATGCTGCTTAGGGGCAGAGAAAGCCGGTTTTCAATTTTGGAAACATTAACGGAATTTACAATGACCATATTCAGGTGTTGCTCGGTAACTCCCATATAGCAGTAAGCATTGCTCAGTGCGCCCAATGCAGCGGCAGCACCCCCCGTCAGTGTAGAAAGTCCTCCAATCAGTGCATAGGTATCAGCCCCGGCCATGATGACCGCCCATAACTTGCACTGATAGGCTTCGTTTTCGTTCAAAATGGCTTCCAGCATTTCATTTTTATCTTTTTCATTCATTGTAAGCATAATTGTTCCTCCTAATTATTGTTTTAAGTTGCGAACGCCGGATGCAATCCTTTGATATATGCACCCGGCGTTCAAAAGCATTAGTCTACTTTCAAATTTTCGTCCAGGATCACCAGTTCGCCGTTGCGTTCAATGATACCAGGCTGAACCACGACGATTTTCAGACCTTCCTGCAATTCCAGATACCGTGAAGCATAACCCCAAACCTTGACCTGATCGCCTTCCTCAAGCTCAATGGCAGTGCTTACAGTACCATCTTCATTCAAAATCTGGTTATCAATACAGTAGATCTGGCCGGTTGTATCCTCTGCGATGTAGAGAGACACATCCGAAGCGAGCGGCGTTCCGGCAATAGCCTTATATTCACCGACTTCTTCGCCCCAAATAGTACCTTCACTGTAAAATCCAACGACTATATTTTCTTCATATCCCTCGATGATCGCATTGAAATCCTGAGCATACGGCTCCATCTCGGCTTTTGTAGTATCCTTGTAAGCGGCAATCTTTTCATTAGATGCCTGTTCTTTTACCTCTTGCGGCTGATAATCCTTGTATTCAAAAATATTGTCCGAAGCAAGCGTGATTGCTGTGTAGTCATCATCCAGCATGACTTTATAAACAGCAATTTCATCATCATCAACAGTACGATTGATGTCGATATTTCCTGCGGAATTCAGTTCATATCCGTCTACACCTTCCAGCGCCTTTTGTAAAGCTGCGTTGGACATCGCACAGTTGATCCCATTGAGCGTTACAAAGAAATCAGGATTTGGTTGATCCTTATCGGCAGAGTATTTCAGTTCTACCACCGTTCCGCCCTCAGCAGGCTTGCATGGCTCTGCCCCGGCATTTACGATTGCCACATCCATTTCCTGATCGTCTTTGGAAAGTTCCCCATAAATACGCTCGCCGGGTTGCAGAGAAACCTCTGCCGCATCATATTCTTCCGTTTCCAAACTCCATCCAGCCTGTATCAGCTGGGAAGTTTCCAAAGGAAGCGTGTAATAAGTACCGTCCAGTACGAACTCAGGTGTACCGTCATTTTTTAGCTGAGACAGAATGGCCTCATCCGTACAGCCTTTATCACTGCCCGCAGCTGCCGGAGCCGATGTCTGAGGTTTTGAGCCGCATCCGGCCAGCATACTGCATACCAGCACACATCCTGTCAGTAAAGCAATCCATTGTTTTTTCATAAGCGTAAATCCTTTCTGCGATTCTATCAAATTTGTTTTATGTATGAACAACTCATATCCTATATAAAGGTCGATTATGCTCCGATCAGCGTCATGACCACATAGAGTACGATAAGCAGGAGAGCAAGACACATTGCACAGAAAACGGCAATCGTCGTTTTGACCCTGTGCCGCTCCTTTAATGTCAGAACCATCATTGCAAGTACATCAAAGGAAAAGAAGAACTGGCAGATTCCAGCTAAAACCGCCAACCATTTCGGATGTATGCCGTCTTTGCATGACTTTATCAGATAAGCGATAGAATAGGGAGCTGCCCCTAATAGAATCCCGTATCCCAAAATCAAAAAAGCAACGGTTACCAGTCCGAACAACGCCATCAGCGGCAATGGGAAGAATGCCATCAGCGTTACATATACGGTAATGCTCCCTCCAATCAGGTAGAACGGGATCAGTCCATACTTGATGATCAAAGTGCAGTTCAGCAATGTCTTTCTTGACCACTTTCTTCCTACGGTCAGCACAACAATCAAATTGACGATTCCCATGATAAAAGGCAGAAGGATCGATAATATCTGCAATTTGATCGCATTGTCAAAACAGCCTGCCAAAAGGAAGAATGTATAAGACACAATTACATAGAGTACCGGGAGGATATAAGTCATTTAACAACCTCCTTTCTGCGCCGGATCAACCAGAGAATCAGCCAGATCAAGCAGACTGGGAATGAGAACAAACCCAAAATAAAAAGTCCGGCTCCAACTGACCCGAGTATTGAGTCCCCGGTGGCTATATTGCTGATGATTCCGAACAGTGCCAGACCAAAGCTGAAAGAGAGCCAGCAAAAGAAAGCATATTTACTCTCTTTGGCACTTGCGGGTACTCTTGTTTCTCCCTTTTTGTTTCCAAGCTGGGTTTTTAGCTGTTCGCTTAGAAGTCGTTCCTGCTCCTCTAATTCGGTGTCTCCGATTGCCTTTGCGTAATCTCCCCGAAGCAGGTGATACCCTATTTTATCTTGCGTATTTTTGGCTCGATGAAGAAACTGTTCCAAAGTTTCTTCCGCTTCTGTCCAGCGCTGTTGTTCCAGCAGAGCGGAGAACCAGTTCGCTGTAATGATATTTTTGGAATGTTTGCTGAATGCCCAGGGACGCCAGCGATCCAATCCCTGTTTCAAATTCTCAAGATTATGGTCGCTTTGATACGCCACCACATAGGGGTTAAGTTTCTTTGCCAGCCAGTGTTCATATTTGCAATATGCAAAAAAGCATAGAGCAAGCAGCGCAAGAAACACTACAACAGCAATCCACATAGTCTCGTAAGAAAAAAAGTGATCATAAATCAGGCACGCAGCTCCAGAGAGAGCCGCAATGCTGAAAATTGGCCATGGATTTCTCATAATAGCAATATCTCCAATCATCTGTTTGAATAAAGATTCCGATATGGTCAAATTGTCATATCTATATGCAAACATTATAGCATTTGCATGATCTTTCGTCATCATTTTTCTACTGTATGCTAGGAATTTGATTGTAAACAAATTATGAATAAATTTAGCTAAAAACTATTTTCGTTCTTTCTTAGATTGTACTACTAATCAGAGTGGAGATAAAACTGGATGAGTTCTTATTTTGCATCTTATAACAAAAATACTTTGATAAAATTTCGTTTGAAGCGCCTGTTTTTTGCTCTTTTTGTCAGTGTTAATAAGAAGGACAAGTTTTCCCCCTTCAACAGCACTTTGACAATTTCATAGACAGCATAACAGGTACATAACCCGTGTACGAGCGAGTGTGGAACGCCGCGAAGATGGAGCAGCTAGGAGGTGATGAACAAAGCTGTTTCGGAGCGATCTACGATTTCACAAAACGGATGGTGGCAGATCCGGCGCGAGGACTGCACGGGGGCTTAAAGATACTTCCTCACGGCCTCCTAAAGACTTGGGGGGAACCCTGCGGCGCACGAGTAAAACGACGCTGCGGAGTTATGACAGCCGCGCCAGCGGAGACCTGCTATGTTCCCATCGTCAGGGTTGCGTGGCAAATGTGGCGAGAATTGAGTCATATTAAAATAGGAAGCGATTACTTTCTTTGTTGGTCGTTTTCTATTCAAAATCAGATACCATGCGCTGGCAGTTTCGGCTGCCAGCGTATTCATGTGATTTTGAAAGCACGATGATAACCTTGACAGATTGGAGGGAATATGGTCTATGGAAAAACTCATTACACGAAAAGAAGCTGCTGAAATCTTAGGAATCAGCATAGCAACGCTGGATGCCGCCCGTAACAACGGCTTGATCTCTTATGTGCAGTATGTTCAGAATGGCTGTGTGTATTTTACTGCGGCGGGTCTCCAGGAGTATATCGCAAAATGTACGCACAGGGCAAAGCCTGTTGAGAGAAGCACAACTTACCGTAAGCCTCGCGGAAGATCGTGAGCCGATCCGTATCCTTGATGGAATCAGGAGTGTCTGATAAAACAAAGGTACAGCGCTGGAGATTATTCTTAGGAGGTGGAGGAATTGGCAAATAGAAAAATAATGCTTCCCCAATATGGCACAGTTATGAAAAGAGGTGTCCTATATTATAGGACCAGAATCAAAGATGCGAATGGAAAGCTCGTAGCTCTCTACGCAAAAACACCTGAAGAACTATATAACAAAGAAACGCTTGCGTTGGAACAGATTGAGAATGCTACTTTTCATCGGAAAACGCCCACAGTTGCAGAGTATTGTGAAAAGTGGCTGCTAATGCAGTCGGTCCATATTCGTGCAACTACCCTGACTGATTATACTTCAAAGGTCAGGCGGCATATTATAGCGGAATTGGGAGATAAACGGATGGGTGAGGTTAGCCTGGATGATATTCAGCTTGCCCTTGTTCCGGTTTCCAAGAAATCTGCATCGGTTTATAAATCTGTGGTGATCCTTTACAAGTCTATCTTTCGCGCAGCGATGGAAAGCAGGATCATTGACCATAACCCGACGGTTTATCTGACAACAAAAGGTGGCGGTGTTCCCCAAGAGGATCGTCAGGCTTTGACAGATGAACAGGCAGAGCGCCTTTTGGATGCTATCCGAGATTTGCCGCCTTATGTCTTTGTCATGATTGGTTTATATGCAGGGCTACGGCGGGAAGAAATTCTTGCACTGCAATGGGATTCAGTATATCTGGATACAGATACTCCATATCTGACGGTAAGACGGGCATGGCACACCGAACATAACAGACCGGTGATTTCGGATGAATTGAAAACCAAGGCTGCGGAGAGAAATATCCCCCTCCCTGTTTGTTTGGCCGAGTGCTTGAACGCAGCAAAGGAAACTTCGACTTCGGAATATGTAGTTTCAAACCGGGATGGCGAACCGCTGTCCTATACGCAGTTTAAGCGGCTGTGGCAGTATATTGTTACGAGAACGGTCAAGGAACGGAGCTATTATCGGTATGAAGATGGAAAAAGAGTAAAGCATACTGTCACACCTGTCTTGGGAGAAAAGGCCGCTCATAACGGAAAAGTGGTTTACAGCCTGGACTTTGAGGTAACACCCCATCAGTTGCGGCATACTTACATCACCAACCTTATTCATGCGTCGGTAGATCCCAAAACGGTTCAATACCTGGCAGGCCATGAAAGCAGCAAGATTACCATGGACATCTATGCAAAGGTTAAGTATAACAGGCCGGATGAGCTGGTCAGATCAATGAGTTGCGCGTTTGCAAGCTGGGATGCAGCACAGTAATAATAAAATAGGAAATAAAGCAGGAGCGAGGCAAGGATGTCTCGCTCTTTGTTTTGCATCAGCCGTATCTTTGATTAAATCGAGGCTTTCTGATAAAAAGAGAGTGTAGATACGGAGACTACACATTATCAAGAAAGGACGATTAAAGATGGCAAAAAAGAAAACACAGATCCCGAAGTATGGGACCATTACATTGAAAGGAATCCAGTATTACAGAACCAGGATTACGGATGCAGATGGCAAAGAGTTGAGTTTGTATGCCGCTACTTGTGAAGAATTGTATGAGAAGCAGTTAGAGGCCCGGAAGCAGGTAGAAGAAATTATCTTTCACCGGCAGCACCCGACAGTAGCCGAGTATGGAGAGAAGTGGCTGCTGATGCAGTCGGCAAAGGTGTCTGCGTCTACACTCAGAGGTTATACGAGGGATATGACAAACTATATCATAAAACCTCTGGGAGAGATGTATATGGAAGAAGTGACCGCTGACGATATTCGGCTGGCGCTTGTTCCATTGTCAAAGAAATCGGAAGGCTTATACAATAAGGTCAATATGCTGCTCAAGTGCATTTTTTATGCGGCAGAGAGAAACCAAATTCTTGAACACAATCCCTGTGCGGGAATATCCGGTAAAGGCGGAAAACCGACAAAAAAGAAGGAGGCATTGACAGATCAGCAGGTAGCCGTGCTTCTGGATACAGTCAAGGGGCTTCCTCCATATTTGTTTATTATGCTCGGTTTGTATTCCGGTCTGCGCCGGGAAGAAATTCTTGCACTGCAATGGGATTGTGTATTTCTGGACGAGGATACACCTTATCTATCGGTAAGGCGGGCTTGGCGTACAGAGCATAACAGACCCGTGATTTCTACGGTGCTAAAAACTCCGGCAGCAAAAAGGGATATTCCGATACCGAAGTGTTTGGTGGATTGTCTGAGAGAAGTGAAAGAAAATTCCATATCAGATTATGTGATCGCTGACAGCAAAGGAGAGCCGCTGGCTGCTTCGCAGTTTCAAAGAGTGTGGCAGTATGTAGTTGTCCGCTCCACCAAGCCCCGAAACTATTATAAGTATGTAAATGGGGAGAGTATCAAATATACGGTTACTCCAACGCTGGGTATGACCCAGAAGAATCAACCCAAAATCAAATATACGCTGGACTTCGATGTGACACCCCATCAGCTACGGCACACTTACATCACCAATCTTCTCTATGCGGGCGTTGATCCAAAGACAGTACAATACCTTGCCGGACATGAAAACAGCAAAACAACTATGGACATTTATGCAAAAGTGAAGTACAATAAACCAGAGGAGTTGTTTGGGGTAGTAAATGGTGCGTTTCATCAGCCTGTCGCTGAATGAAAAAAGGCCGTTTTTTATGGTCCGCACACCGGATAACTGAGAGGCAGAAAGCCGGAAAAGCCCGGAATATCAAGGGAAAACAGCTCAAAAACTCGCGCAATACGGTCTCAAAGCAGCTCGTAGAGCACCACAGTTCTCTAAACGTTAATCATACGTTTCAGAACATACAATTTCAAAAGATTTTTCGACTCCTCAGGACTTCGGTTCTGGGGAGTTTTTGTTACAATGCATACAATAAGAAGGATTTGATTATATCAGGATGAAAGACAGTGACCATTGGGTAGTAGGAGTTTGTCCTGATGACCCGCTTGCTCTTGTGCAGGGAAGGCTTTATCCGGAAATTACTGCAAACTGCGTGATTGCCTGGAGAAGAAATATTCCTTATTCGCAGGCAGTAAATAAGATGATAGAAGAAATCAATGCCTATGATGAAATCATTTTAGGATTTCCAATCTGGTGGTATGTAGCACCGACAATCGTAAATACTTTTTTGGAAAAATATAATTTTTCAGGTAAAAAGATCATTTTGTTTGCTACTTCCGGTGGAAGTGGATTTGGAAATACGGCAAGAGAATTGCAGACTTCTGCACCGGACAGCGTGATTACAGAAGGAAAGATATTTCATAATGTAGTCAAACAGCAAATCGCTGAATGGGTAGGAACATTATAAGATTGATTTGGCGATCGAAGTATCGGGAGAAGATACTTCAAATGAATGGTGTGAACTGGTTACTGATGAGGAATATAAGAATAAAGCATGCAAAAATGAGAAATGCATTTTATGCAATGGGAAGTTGTAATTGTGTGATATATTCGGATTCATCAGAAGTTGTGTGGATATCAATCCAAAGAATTTCTAACAGATCTCCACGTATCTTGAATTTGTGGGCGTGTGCATACTGTGCGAGCTGTTGTCCCCAGTAAGCACTTTGTTCATAATTTCCACGATATGTTACGCAGAGATAATCACCACCATCAATGAGATCGGATCCTTCTTCGTCAATAAGAAAAACAGATTGATAGGAAAGTGTTTTTTTCTTTAGTAGAGAGGGGAGCGAAATCATAGTTCCCATTTGATTGCTGCCAATGATATACAATCGATTTTGATTTAAGTTGATAAGTTGTTTCATCAGAAAATCCATTTCTTCTTCGTGTTTGTATCCTTCGAAGAGGCGATGACAATGACGAGGGGGAAGTGTCATTAAGTGGATTTCATCCAGGGGCAGAGAGAATGCCGAATGAATGGTGTTTAGTCTGTGCTCTACGTTTTTTTGCAGTTTTTGTAAGTGTTGCATTTGTTTGGTAATAGCTTCTTTTTCGTCTTCTAACATAGAAAGTGAAGAGGAAACTGTGTGATGCTCCAGATATTCGCGGATTTGTTCCATTGTAAATCCAATAGAGCGCAGATCACGGATCACATTGAGTCTCCAGATATCGTGGATACTATAATGTCGATATCCGGATTCAGATCGTTCCGGTTTGATAATTCCAATTTCTTCGTAATAACGAATAGAATCTACACCAATTCCATATAGTTTGGAAATTTCACCGATTTTAAAAAATTTTTTCATATACCTAACTTCCCTCCTTGACTCTAGTATTATACCAGAGTTTATAATCAATTTATAGATTTAATAAAAAAGTGTAGAAAGGATTTTTAAAATGCGCTCAATTTTGAAGGAAATTAAATTGTCATCCGTATTACTTTTATTACTAGGAAGTGCAATACTAGCGTTTGGACTTTATAATATTCATTCAATGTCGAATGTTACAGAGGGAGGAATCTTAGGATTAACACTCCTTCTGGAATATTGGTTTGGCATTTCTCCATCTGTTTCCGGTTTTGTGCTGACGATATTGTGCTACTTTTTGGGGTGGAAATTGCTGGGAAAACGTTTTCTTATATATTCTTTTATTTCTTCTATTGGATTTTCTGTTTTTTATAGAATCTTTGAACAGTTTGATTCACTATTTCCAAACATTGGCGAAAAACCACTTTTGGCAGCAGTTGTGGGAGCGCTGTTTGTAGGGATCAGTGTAGGTTTGTGTGTTCGAGTCGGTGGAGCGCCGACAGGAGATGATGCGCTTGCAATGAGTCTGGAACGAGTACTTCCATTGGATATTCAATGGATTTATTTGATCAGTGATCTGGTTGTATTGCTGATTTCTCTTACCTATATTCCGGTGAGCAGAATTACATACTCACTTCTGACAGTTGTTTTATCAGGTCAGATCATTGGTCTTATGCAAAAGATTCGGTTTCCAGAATATGTAGAATCCATAGAAGCATTAGAAGATGAGGGGTAGAGGAATATTTTGAAATGGAGTTAAAAAAGCATACAAAATGCTAATTCTCACACAATTCATGAAAAATAGACTCGTATTCCTGAGAAAAAACACTGTCTTTATTCCATAAAAATGTAAAATCATGCATGACCATAAAGTCGGAAAGAGGAATCTGCACCAGGGTTCCTTTTTTTAATTCCTGCTCGACAGCAGCTTTGTAGAGGAAGGATATTCCACAATCTTCTTTTAACAGAGTGACGATCGTGTGGATGTTTTCGATTTCCACAAGATGTCGGAAGTCTTTGACAGACATATTTTTCAATGCCAGTGTCTTGGTCAGGATTGCCCTGGTTCCGGAACCGTGTTCCCGAATCAAAAGACGTTCGGATGTCAGGTCTTTCAGGCTGTGAACAGAGTTTTCAAACGTATGGTCAGCAGAGGCAACAGCAATGTATTCTTCTGCTTTGTAGATACGTGTTTCGTAATGATCCCCGCTAAAATATCCTTCCACAATTGCAAAATCGATCGTTCCCTCACAAAGATAGGTGAGCAGAGTCTGGGTGTTGCCATATCGGATGTGAAAATCCATGTCCGGATGTGTTTTGACAAAACGGGAAAGAGCAGGTACGATCGCATATTCTCCAATGGTCATGGTTACGCCAAAGGTCAGCACTTTTTTCCCTTTCAGACTCTCCTGCATTCGTTTTTTTAATGTATTTTCATCGTTTCTCATGGTTTCCAGAGCAGAGCGTAAGATTTCTCCGGCAGGAGTCAGCCGGAGTTTTTTCTTATCTCTTATAAAAAGCTCGGTACCGTAGGTCTTTTCCAGATGTTTGATATGCTGGGAAACTGCGGGCTGTGTCAGATTCAGGTGCTCGGCAGCATGTGTAAAGTTCATATCGTTGCATACAGTCAGAAATGTTTCCATGCGAAAATCTAACATAATTGTTTCTCCTTTTTCAGATGTGTTTATACTTAAACCATAACAAATATTTATCATATAATCAATACTTATAATTTTACAAAATAATAGGAGCGATTTATAGTATATATGAAAACAGGGAA